>JGI24159J19872_10002276_pt1 | contig 22667 bp, 10 predicted proteins | sample Ectturendosymbi4_FD_19872 | JGI IMG/M metagenome (IMG submission 19872) | reverse complement strand
TTGGGATTAAGAACCAAATATTTCCCGAAAAACCTGAAGTCGGCATCATAAATTCCGATTAATTGATTTGATTCTTGCAATGACAGTTTTTTTTTCCGGTATGAAACTCACACTGCACAAGAGTCAGGTTTACAGTTACAGTGTCATGCAGTGATGGGTTTGCAGTTCACTCATGTCTCTTCCTTTGCCTGCAGAGGCTGGTTGTGAAAGTCGCGAGAGGATTGTTCTGCTGTTGGTCTATATTGCGTAACAATACCGTGGCAACAAACCTGCAAAGGTTCACTTTAAATTACGGTAGCAGGGGTTTTGTTGCATGAGACTGTTGAACGCAGACATCTTGGCAAGTAATGCAGCGAGTCAGTGACATGCTGATAGCGGTAGCCACGTAGCCTACATTTGTACTTTGTGAGAAGAAGCATGGGTGAGTCTATAGCAATGCTTCCACAAGTTTGAAAAATCCATTATTAGTGCGAGTGTGACCAATGTGCCTGAGTGTTAAATTACACTCAAGCAGGCTTCTTTTCAGGCAGTGTAAAAATAAAATTACGTGGCTTGTTAGAATATGTCTATGCAGGCTTGTGGGAATACGTCTTAATTGTTAAGGCTTAGTTCTGACATCTGAGTGAATACTGCGTGCAAAGCTATATTTGCTGTGGCGAGTTTTAATAATTCATCTGGTCAATATTGCAAAACCTGCGTGGTGTTCGAATTCTAGTGAGTTGTCCGTAGTCGTGTCAACATACAGGTCTACTTAATTGTCTGGTTTGTGTAGCAAGTTTTCATTGATCGCTTTGGACGAGATCCCAGACTTTTGCAGCTCTTGTTTCCAAGTGATGCTGACAAGTCCTACTAGCTGATACGGCAATTAGGAAGAGAGCAACCGGCAATCTCCCCCGAAATTTTCAAAAACATGTTCAGTTGTTTGTTCAGTTGAATATTCAGCTGGGTGCGGCCCTGCTTGCTAAGTAAAATAAAGTCATAATTTGGGTTTTCGTTGAAAACCATGGAAATCCAATGCTTCTTTCTTTGTAAATCGTGGCAATATGCCACTGCCTACTTGAAAATAAATGCCCTGTGTTGAAAATCTGCAGATAGCCTACTGTGTAAATTGTCGTAATACTAATATACCTGGCTACTGCTGCCAACAAGGCGTTTTTTTTGTGATTGTTACCGTAACACGGGATATTTTCTTTAGCGTAGAAAGGATAAAGCGTTTTGTGAACGTCCATTTGCATTGCATCGTCAGCAATGTTCCCTCTAAGGTGCGCAAATACTCGGGACCACCAGAACTGTTGCGCGGTGAAATCTCATTCTCGCGCACTGCAACATTCCAAAACAGTGGAAACGACCTCGAAAACAAGGAGCTATTTGAATGAAATGTGTAGTTTGTTCGTAATTTGATAAGATTGTATATTTATCATATAATTCACAAAGTTTGGAATTCATTGAAAACTCCACTTACTCAGCCCTAAAATATAATGCTCACTAAAACATATATTTGCTCAGTGTAAAATTATTTTAGGGGGAACACTGATCGTCAGCAATTTGAGAATGATAAACAAAATGCCGACGTTACCCCCCCGTGGAAAAATTTCTGCGGACGCACATCAATGATCGTGCTTTCTAGCTTTCGTTTTTTCGTGCTTTCACTCATTAGGAATTGTTTCTTTCTTTCTTTCCGTTCTCATAATTTCGGCTGCAAAATGAACACAATCAACCGACTTCCTGTTATTATTTCATAAAAATTACCTGCAATAACAAATGTTATACACAAATTACTATGGGTGTGGCAGACTATTTCAAACGACAATTAAAAACTGTAGGGCTCCCCATTTGAAAAGCACTGATCTAAACCGCATCCAAGTGACTAAGCTCACTTGCTGCAGCATACAAGTTTAAACAGCGCTACTGCACTATGCTGGCTAATGCCACCGGCAATTGTGTTGTAACAAACGCAACGTACAATAAGAATAAGTATTATGTCGTCACGTGAACTTTTTATCTTGAGTCCTCGATGTACCTGCGCCGATGCCAGTGACTACGTCAGATCGTTGTTATGTGCCACATTGCTCGTTGGTTCCGTAGCGGTGGAGTGTTAAAGTTTGACCAGTTTTATCACTCAAGCTTCTAAACCAAACTTAGACTTGTTTCCTCGTAACGTAACGTGCTGTACGTATGCGAAAGTGATTGATTTACGCAATATGGTTCTGTAAAGCATTGGGTTCATTGCAAATTGACGTCGCATCCCCCCCACCAAATTAGCCTGTGTCCGCTACTGACTGCGTATATTGTGGTCGCAATGGAAAACACAAAAGATCCATGGTCCCAATCCCAGCTGTTCCACATGTCCTGAAAAAATAAAACTTTCCCGCTGAATCAAAACCTGACATGTGCCAACTATGGTANTTATGTGGCGATTTGTGTGATATGCCATTGACAGTATGTTGGCCAAACAGTGAACAAGTTTTCAAAGAGGTGGTCAGCGCACCGAGNTACTTGCAACAAACCAGATATAAGGCATGGTGGCGACTAAATGGCGTTTTTGCGGGACTTTGCAGTTTTCAACGGAATCCTAAATAAACCATATATAATTGACTCTTGCACCGTTACTGTTGTAGAACAACCTAGTTTTGACTCTGGGAACTTGTGCAGATAAATGCCTTAACAAACTAAATGCACAAATTAATATTCAAAGCATGATCTTCCCTCGTTTGAAATGAATCTTGTACACCTTTGCATCGTTCATTGATTTTTTCCGTCTTGCTTTGCTTATTTGTTCGACCTCCTATCTTGCCACCCATGCAGCATTTTATTTACCGGTTTTTGTAGCACCCTTGTGTTTGCACTTCCCAACATTTAGCATTTAAAGGCTATCCCCAGAACACGTCTATAAACCTTTTAAGCGCCTTTCTGCTTGGGCATTTTGCTAACGCAGGTATGGTTTTGTTGCTGTGCAGTCGGCGTCAGACAGTTTTTCAGTTCCAGTGAAAGCAACTGTTTGATAATTGCCTTTTTCATAGCTTTTACTTGCCGCAGCTTGTGCTTTGATTTATTCTTTTCAGTCTAGAGTTTGGTTGCTTTTGTCCTTCAGCATTTCGCCCGCAAGCTTTTGCATATTTCAGGACTGAGGATGCGTATAGTTAAGTGGGATCGATTTCCTATTAAATTTTCTGATAGATTCGACTGCGTCACCTTTGTATGGAGACTATATTTACTTGTTTCTTATCAAGGCATCAAATCTTCTGACGAAAGAAGTACGTTGATGTATGCAAACCAACACTTACATTCCTTGGGATTAAAGGCGTAATGCAAAATGTGGTAGGTGTTATTGTAGGGGCGCTTATTTAATTTTTGCTTATTTGCGTTTTTTTCTCAAATACATATTCGTATGTCAATATCACTTGAATGAAAAGAAAACATGGGTACAGAAGTACTTAGACACAACGCTACCCAGCGTATAGGAGTTTGTTGGTGCACATGGTCGATACTGAAGAGGAATAAACACTGAAACAAGTAATTACTGCACATGTAGCCAGGGTTGCCAGGTTGGCCTTTTTTAGGCCAAATTTCAGAAATTTGGCCTCGTTTCAAGTAGGTTGGTCTAAAAAATTTTAGTTGGCTTTTTGGCCTTTTTTTGGCCTAATCTTAAGTCGGCTGGCCTTAAGAAATGTGTTTGGCCTTTTGGCTCTTTTTTAGCTTTTTTACGCTGGAATAGCATCTTAGGAAGGAAAATATTGCTATTCCATTTTTTTGGCAACACATTTGCAAAATTTTTGTGATAAATGCTATATCAGACGCCGCATTCTGATATTAGTAATATTTGATGAATGCTAAATTCAAAATTAAGACTTTGCATAATCACTGGAAATGTGTGCACTCACTGCACTGTGTAGTGCCAATTGTGTTGTAAGCCCCAAGCAGTCTGAGCGCTTGCAAACAGGTATGCGTCTTCGCGATGGAAATGCGATAATTACGTCGAAGTGGAAGTGGTCTTATAATTCTGATCGTAAGTACAGAGTGAATAGGAGAGACTTTCGTCCAGAAAGCTGCCGATGGATAAGTATGCAAACTGTGGCACCATTTTACCCAAAGTGTGCAATTTCACAAACCATGAAAATTCAGGAAAAATCAGTGCTCCAGTGCAATGCCAAGCAAAATTTAATCTTAATTTTGACGAAAAAATTTGATATTCTTGTAATGTAGATGTTTTTTTGCGACAAAGGAATGGCAATACCTCAAATAAAGTTTGCCTTTTTTTGGCCTTTAAACAGCATGTTTGGCCTTTTTTTGGCCTCTTTTTTGCGTTGTTTGGATTTTTATTAAAATTTTCATCTGGCAACCCTGCATGTAGCTACTGCATTCGGTCATTCTCATACAGAGGTGTTACATAATGGGAGGGGAGAAAATGAAGATTTGTAAAAAGCATCAGACAATTGAAGTGAGCAAATGAAAAAGTTAGATGAAGATGAGCATCGTTTCACATAATAGGATTCCCACACATTTTCAAAAACAATTTTCCATACTTTTTCAATACCTTTTCAATACTAAACTAAGAATTTAATACCATCATTTTGCTTCATTTTTCGAAACTTTTATTCATGGAACACAATGCAGAAAGCATCTGCAGAACTATCCTTAGCGATGAAGAACAGAAAATGAATACACAGATCGTTGAAGAGATGGTTTCCATTTTTTTAATACTTTACGCACATATACTTTTTCAATGTCTTGAAAACCGATTTCACAATTCCATACTTTTTCAATGCTTTCAATACCGCGTGGGAACCCTGACATGAGTATACCAATTGTTTCTATCAAGGCATGAAATATCTTGACCAAATAGGTATCTTGATTGGGCAAACACTTACGTTCTATGGGGTGTAATGCAAAAAACGACAGGCATTGTTGTAGGCAATGCAAAGGCGTTTAATATTAGACTGTGTGCACATTCAGCACATCGGCAGGCACCCATTGGCATGCAATAGACATGAAACACAGTGTTTTTGCTGCAGTAGAATGCTAAGCAATACGGATTGACTTTTCCTGATCGACTTAGCCATGCATCATTTTGTATTTTGAAAAATTGACAAGTACTTTTTCAAGTTGACTGATATTGTAGCACATCAGAGTGAAACAACCGATTGTAGAATTATTCAAGTGCTTGAAAAAGTATAATTGCAGGATTGCTTATGATTTTTCAGCTTGACCCAGCTTTTCAGCTTTGTATTTTAACCCACCAACCAATCCAATGAAAACCAAAAGCTCCATGTTTATTATAAAAAAAACTGTTGTTGCTAGCTAGAAGAGTAAAATGCGAATCAATCCAGGTATTGTTGGACAGACATTGTTTTGCTAAATCAGAGCCAATCCGAGAGCGATAAACCAAGTAAAATCCACAGTAAACATGTACTTACTATACCATAAGATCACTTTCACGAAATTATTGGCAACACACTTACGATCTATCAACCTCAGTAGCATGCAACAAGACCAAACTGGGTTTGAAATTTTCAAGTGGTTGCTTTTAAAGTTAATGTTGTCAAAGGTTTACGTTTTAAAAGAAATTCTAACGCAAGGATGCAGCAAAAACGATCTTAGGCCATCTGTTCAGAAATGAACTCAAAGTTTATTTGTTTATTGAAAAAAGTATGGTACGTTTAGATTCAGTTTCTTACAGGAAATCCTAATTCACTCATTCATATGTATACGGTCGGCAATAATTTTCATAAACCAATTGATTAATCACTGTGTAACTGATGTTGCCTTTCGGATTTACTGTTCGCAGCCGCACACAATGGCAAGCTTGCACTTGACATGTCTAGTTGCACTTTTCAGTAGGTTCTCGTTCGCTTCACTGAGTCTGAAACCGTGACTTTACACCGACGTTCCGCATCGGAAAATCGCATTGCTAAAGACAAAAACCTTTGCCTCAGTCGCACACGTTGCTTTGATTTTGTCCTGAACGAAACAACAACATCGGCAGTGGCTGCCAAAGCTCTAAATGCACTTAGACGAAGGCTGCCTCAATGATAAGTAATGTCTTAATTATTTACATGGAAGTGAAGATTTAGCTGAAACAGTAGGAGAGTCAAGGTAATCTCAAAGTTCTCGCGTGCATGACGCTGAGTTTTCAAAAATCATTATGAAAGCAAAGGAATTTACGGAAAACAACTCTAAGCGATAGAATATCTTTAATAAAATACAGTATATTCTTGAAACCGTTGTTAATTACTTTTAAAAAATCTGGAAGCAGGTGGAATGTTAAAATATTTGCCAGTTATAATAAGCGTGTTTAACGGAAATGGTCTTTTGTATGTCACATTAATTTTCAAATTGCTTTAAAGCTGAATGCTTACTGCGTTGCATCACCAGCATGCAGCAAATGTTTCAACTGGGGATGATTGCCCTGTTATTAACTGCTTCTGCTAAAAATGACAAATTTTGGGAAGTTAGCAGCAACACGTTTTTTCTCTTGCAGCTTTGGTAAAGAGCTCTATCGTTAATGCATTCCACTATAGTTATGTACAAGACATTCGTCGTCCTTTCTAGGTCGAAATTTGTAAAATTTCTAATGAACACTCGAAGCTTTGATCTAATACAGCGGACATAGCCGAGCTGCTTCTTATTACGTCTGCTATCTGAACACATTCATGGCTTCCTCTCCAGTAACTCGAAAAATGCCACAACCGACGACATCAACTGCCAATCATGAAATTATGTTGTAAAGGACGGGAAGAGAGCAAGTCGGCTTTCCTGTGTGCAACCTGGTCTAAATTTATGCGCATGAAGGGTCGATCAGGTTCCTACGTTGTAACGCAGCGTGTCGTCGCTGTTGTTCCGCGAACGAAGCAATTTATTTAAAACCTGGCGAATGACCGTTATTGACATAGGCGCAGGAGGTGGGGGTGCAGAGAAGACCGCATCCCCTGCACATTTTTTGCTTTCGGGCAAAAGCCATTTGAAACGTGGAAAGAAAATTTGTATTGAAAATGTAATGTCGTTTAAATTTTTGTTAATTTAACTATTTTTCGCAAGTAATGGCGTAAAAACTGCAGTAGATGTGTATTTTTATTCCTTAAAGTTGATAAATTGCAAATTTTTTTGAAAATATACTTCTTGGGCATGAACATACCTTTCAGGCCAAACGCTGTAGACCGGCAAGATTTTTGTTTGGCTATTGGGATTAGCTGTTATCAACAAGGAAACACAAAAGATGTTGCTGGAGTAGTCTTTTCTAAGAGTTTGTACAATTTTGGCTCCATTTTTTATTTTGAGCAAACATAACTTTATGTGCGAAGCCTCTTTATCTTGTCTGTTCCATGTGTTGCATCATTTTGTAAGAGAAACAAATGTACGTAAGTTATGAACACTACTCGTAACTTTCTATCGATGAGATGATTGTATCGTAACTACTTGCATTTTTACGAAAATGACTTCATGCTGAAACGTTTCAAAAGCTTTTACTTCGCGCTTGTTGTTTCGCTGTAAATCAAACTTAATTTACTAAAAACTATACAAGAGCAATGAAAATTTCAAAATGCATAAAACAAGTCGTCTCGTGCTGGTTCGTAGCTTTTCTGCGGCCCTCCCTAATAACCACCGCATGAAATTGGTGGTTTCGTCCTTGTTACCAGTTTTCGTTACGCCCGCGATGATTCGTATTTTCCCAAAGAACGAATAACAACACAAAATAAAGCGTCAAAGCAAGCTTCAGGTGCTGAATATAGTGCTTCGAAAGACAACACACGGTAAGTCCGCGCAAGGACACAAACATGTGTAACTCTATGCTAATTTTCAGAAGAACCAGGAAAGCTTTAAGTTTTCAGTACTTTGACAAAGCCCATGCCAGGGTGTTGCTGCGTTGTGCCGTTTAAAACGATAAAAGCAAATGTTAGTCAATCTATTTTCCTGCTTTACACTAATAGTTGCAAGCATGCTATTGATTTGTGAATGCCACACATTGAATATGTTTTCGACAAAATTTCCAGTCAGGCATATGTAATGTAGTTGTGCTTGCACAATAAAAAGACACAATGACTAATGTTGAACAAAGACTCATTTATTAAATTCATGCACATGGCAGCATCAGTGAGAGAGACCCGTGCCCTATACAAATCACTCCACAGCACAACTCAGTGAAAACTAGAACAACTCCCAAGCAGGGTTCTCACAAATGCTACTCCAAAAATCCCAAGAGCATTTCAAAAAATCCCTAAATATATGTTGGTGCAACATAAAGTCAGAGTACCATGACAAGTTTTAAAAACAGAGCCAAATATGATTTGCAAAATAATCTGAAATGATTCAACTTAAACGTTTCCAAACTTCTCCAAAAATCCCTAAATCCCTAAAAAGGGTCAAAAATTCCAACCTAAGGACAAAATCCCTGAAGGTGAAACACTGCTCCCAAGTCAATTACCGCATTCAGATATCTAATTTGCAAACACTGCCTATTATTATGTCACAAAGTTATTCGTGCGTTGCCAAACGCAACAATACTCTGTACTGTAACGGTAATAATCACACTTAAAATAGTTTTGAATGAAAAAGTAGGCTATCATTTTGCAGGGTGATCCTATTGTTTTGGCGCTACGACAAAAAGTGGTTCCATATACGAAATATAAAATATAGAAGAAATTATGATTATTTTTATCGGAAGTTCTCGAAACCCCTAGAAAAATCGCAAACGCCCCCACAGAGGTCGCGACCCAGGTTGAAAACCACTGTTCTAACTGAACTTCTCGAAGTTAATCGTTTTCCCTAATTGAAAAATAAGCGTTGACTCTTACCATCACAATTTAATCATATTTGTCAGCTATTTTAGTTTGTATTTTTAGTACTGTATTCCATGCCAATGTTAAGATTAGAACAAGATCCCACACATTTTGCGCATTTATTAAATGCTAAATATGCTTAACTTTCAGACAAATTTCATTTTTGCAGATTCTACTTCAGGTCCAGGCTATGATAAAATTGAGAAATGTGGCAAAAGACTCCTACAAAGACCAGCTGAAGCAAATATCAAAAGCAATGCACGTTTCTAAAATTTTACCGCATTTTTAATGATGATGCTACAGCTATTCACACGAAAAAAATGAGAATTCAATCAGAACTGCCAGCCTAATTTGTTCCAACCATACAACTGTAATTGGTTTGTATCCCGACATTTCACAAAGTGTCATGGCCTCTCAAAATCCGAAGTAGCTTTATAGACATAGTGTAGAACATTGTGCATAACACTGATATATCCATAAGACATTCCGAGCGGATTTTTTAGAGGTCACTTGCTTTTCACTAAACATTTCTCGGCTTTGTTTCACGCAATGTAATGCTCAAATGCTTTCCTCTACACACAAACCAGGCTTACTTCCAGTCCTCTTCTATCAGTGCATCTGCTCGCATGTCCAACGCCTGCGTTGGTAAATCTGACTCAAAACAGCGTTAACAAGGTTAGGTGGCATGTTTCCAAGCGATTACTCTGAGGCATCGCAGTTGTGTTCAGCGCTATGTTCCAATCCTTGCTATACACGAGCGCCACTCCATTTCAATGCAATGACTTCCAATGATCAACAGTTATTTCTCCTTTGGTCACACCACGACACCGTCAATATCATCTTTAAGCGCATTAGACGCCGCTTAAAATTTTTGTGGAAGACCAGATACTAAGTTCCACTTGCCGTTATTTTAGGCTTCGTTCCTTCGTTCTTATCACTACTGACGCATTGCTCTTCACTTTCACGGCCATCGGATAAACTACAGGAAAGAGAACGGCAGCTAAACTTTGAGGACGTCTACGAAACAGGGCTACGTTGTTTTTCACGAGTGCTTTTTAGTTTCAAATGTCTGGCACGCACTACAACGAAACGAGGAGAGGGTGTTATGTGCGAGTTATTATGTTCGCGTTCCAATCTTTTTTCAGTAAGTCGGACGCTCCTCTCAGATTTATGTATAGTACACAAACCGTGTTTATCGAGCACAACGCAACATCGCCTGACAGGGTTTTAAAGAAAACAACTCTGAAAAATAAAGCTTTAGTTTTGTTTGTTTGCAGAACATGTTGAGGCATTTTCTATAATATTCAAATTGGCTATGTCATGAATTTCAAAGACGTATCTTTATTTAATATAGACCTTTTCCAAGTTCATCTGGTCGGAATGAAAAATTTCTGGGCACGAACAAATCTTAAAGACATTTTGGAAACAGGGGTAAACATATTCTTTTTTCAGAATTGTCCACCATAGCAAAAATTTTGATAGAAATATTTTCCAAGCTTGCTAGCAGGGTTGCGGGGTCAGAGGTAAAATGTCCGACTCCTAGCTTCCAAAATTTTCCGACCTTTTCAAACTTTCTGAAGTTTACATAACGTAATTGAAGTTTGGCTGTCAACAATGGTAGCTGTGTCAGCATTAAGCAATGCGCACTGTTGCGTAAGAGAAAGCGTTCTACCCTATGATGCTGGATTCTTCAAGCTGCAGGTACTGTAGCCAAATTTGTTGCAGTCAGTGGAAATGGTGGTGCACAGGAAAAATTCTCTGTTTCAATAAAAGTTTCAAAAGAAATTGTACTATTTTATCGGCACGAGTTGGTACTCGCAACTTAGGAGCGCGATGCAAAAATGATTCAATTGGACTTCCAGAGTCGGATAAAAAAATCCGACTCGTAGTGTTCTTAAGAGTCCGACTCCAACTCCTTGCGACTCCTCAACCCTGCTTGCTAGCAAACTTGTTACGATTACAGCGTCTCCCCAAAGCTAGTTGTAGACACAGAACATACGGATACAACCCAAACCAAGTTTTCTGAGCATTAACGTCGCCAACACAGTGAAGGGTAGGTTTAAGGTGGGCACTGCTTGCAATCCCCTGAAGAATTTCAGCAACGATAGTTATCGCGAAGTCTACACAAAAAAAGTCTCCAAGGAAGTGTTTACCAACCAAAAATGACGCGCCCAGCCATCTCGTTAGCACTGACCGCACTGACTTGGTTTTATGCAAGTTAAAACCCAAACACGCGTTACTCTGAAACAGCAATTTACTGTTTGGAAATTCGTGGCATCACCTTTTGGTTGACATTGATGGTGGTACAGTTTTTTTATATGACCATTATCATGTCGCTTTCACAACACATTTGCTGCTGTAAACTCTTTTTTGAATAACTACTAGAGGTGGCCACGGATCCGGAGTGCGGGATTCGACTCCGGCAGGATTCTGCGTCTTTCTTTCGGACCCTGATCCGGAGTCAATTGTCATTGTCGGCAGCAGCAGGAGTCTGCGTGGCGTTTATACATGTCATTTGCTGAGTAAAAACATTGCTTAATTTCGGTTGCTTCAGTGGTAGCCGGAGTCTGAACAGGAATCGGATTCTCAAATTTGAAAAATTTCCGGACCCGGATCCGGATTCAAAAATTTTGGAACAAGAGCGGAGTCGGAGTCTGAAAATGTGACTCCGGCCACCTCTGATAGCTGCATAATACACTTGAAAACTGTCCCATGACCTATCTACTTGGGAACCAATGGACTAAAACTAAGCTATTATGTGGTACCAGAAGCGTATCTGCGGAAAGCGATGGGCATAAGCATCGTCCAGTTTCAAAGTTGTCCATCCTCGCGCCCCACTATTTTTTCAGATTTTACAGCTTGCAACCTAATCTCAGTGTATTACCGACTCTTAAGCTGCACTAATATATGTATTGCTTCAGTGCACAGAAGTTAAATATGACGTTTCGTTAGTTTCACTGAACACGTGGCTCCGGATGCCGCGGATGGTGAGTGTTTTGTTTATTATTCATCTTCCTGCTCGTGACAGCGTGACTGCACGCGATGAGAAACCATTTGATGTCGGGCTATTTCACAGCGTATTCACCGTCGTAAGGATTTGAACTGAATGTGTTGACGGTCTCTTCTTCAGCTGTTTTTAGCGAAGGAGTCGTGAACAGTTTGTTTTGCTGCATCTGTGGACTTATTAATTGAGCACAAGAGGTGGAAGTTTTTCCACCAACTTAATTCGACTTAACAACCTAAAAACATTATGCCACTTAATTGACTGACGAAACTTAGTAGGGAGACAGAAGCAATGTTTATGTTTTTTGTTTTTTTAAGCTTGCACGATTAACGCCATCACGAACTGCTTGTGACTCAGTGTTGCCAATGAGAAGCGGTATTGTGCATACTGCAAAATCTTTTCCTGAGAAGAGCAAAAGCCTTTTAGGGAAACGAGGAATAAAATAATCAGGATCTACTTTCTTAGGTTATCAACATTTTATCATTTTTTCTTTTGCTACAAAACGAAGAAACAAAAGCAATGTTACCATACAGCGGTGCGATTTCGTTAAGTTATCAATATTTTAAAATGTATCACCTTTCACTAATGCGACGCGAACGCCCCATGTGCTCAGCATTTCCTGTGGATGCTGATGTTTTTTTTGCATTTTTTATCAGCTTATTGATTTTCACCAGCGAACTGTTGAAGGTTATTGTAGAATGCACTCTATCGCGTACAAGTTGTTTAATTAACGGCCCATCCTTGCAATCCTACGTTGTTCGCATGTTTTTGCGGGAGTGTCTGCATTTTGCAGTATTTTTCATGTACACACAACGCACGTGTGGTGTTTAGGAAGGCGACAAACTCGCCTTGCACAGGCACTTTATATTGATGTAAAAGCGATTTTGGTAAAAACCGTTGTCTGCAGATTTCTAAAATAACTGAGTGTGGTAAATACGCTGGCCTCCACCCATCTACGAACAATCTAGTGCTTTTGAAGTTCAGTTGCCGGTATAATTAGTTAAGACGTCTCCACAATCAGCTCGGATCACAGTTACCACTGGAGTCAACGACAGATAACTGTTGAAAACTATTCTAGCCTGCGTACGGCAACTAGAATTCAGTCTTAGGGTCTCCCACAGCAGAAAGTCTGAGACATGAAAATAGACGTCCGAGGAAACAAAGTCACCCAAATTTGCTTTTTTAACTTTTATGCATATACGACATCAATGCCCGTCCCCTTAAAACATCTTGCCTTCGTCTATATCACAGAAGCAGTAAGTTATTATTGTAAATGACTCAGGTTCATTCGAAGAACTTGAGTGTCACGTAACAGTACTGTAGAATATCACCACCAGCACAGTTGGTTGGTTTGATTGTTGGTGGGATTTTCAAGTATGGTAGATTTAGATTTACAAGCTGTAGTTTGATACAATACAGTAACCATTCCATTTCTTTTACCATCCTTGAAGTTTACTGATTCCGAATCTGAAATTAGAATTTCCCAGGCAGTCAGGTTTTCAATACGTTGTATTTTCTTAAAATAAAACCTTTTCGGGTAGGGGGTCCGTGAAAATTTTTAATGTGCTCAGGAGTCCTCAAGAAGGTAATGGTTTGAAGCCAGTGTTCTAGTTAGACCTTCACGTAAATCGATGTCAGGGTTCGATGCATATCCACTGTCAAACAGTAAGACCAAGTTCGTCACATCTTCCTGAATTGAAGGGCTCTCAATTCAGAGGAATGTTTTTTATTTGCCCATTGCTCATCTTGTGAAAGCACAAACATCTTTCTTCCTTTTTCACGGCCAGTCCAAAAGCGCTCATTTCGCATGGGTACATTGTCTCTATTAACGAGTAGCAAACTTTCAAATTGTTATTCTTCTGTAGCAAACAATGAAGTTTGCGAACTGCTACATACTGTATTTATTTATTTATTATTTTTTTGTAATGCACATAATGATGTATCGAACATGGTTACCGAAACATTTTCATGAGTAAGTTTAGACGCGAAGCAAGGTTGATGTTAAAGTCTAGCTAATGTTAGCACAAAGAGCTTCAGCGTTTTCTATGAGATGAAGACGTTTTTTTGCAAAGCTTATGGTTTGAACCCAGAGTTAGAATATACCGTATTGTAAGTGAGCAAGACAAATAAGCAGTAAAGCTAAATAGTTTGGCGGATTCTACACGCTGCCGTGTATTCGATAAAATTTGAAGTAGCTTTTAGAAATTCAGGATTTTTTTACAAATTTGGTCGCTGTTCAAACGATGCAGCACAATTGAGCAGAATGCCACGTAAGTAACATGCCAGATATCAGATACGTCCATAAAACATAATGCTATATCTTCCGTATAAAGGCTAACTTGTTAACGTTACACAAGCTCTATGCAAAAAGTTCGTTGTGTTAATTTTAGGAATCTTATCGCGTTATACAGCTGTCGCGTAGATGGCTCAGCATCAGCACTAAGACATGCGGCAAATTTTGTTGATTTTTGATGACTGGCGTTCGATAAACACAGCCCTTAGCGTGATGCAACAAGCAAATGCTTCCCTAATAAAGATGTTGCGGACAGAAAATTTTCGTCCTCTATCCGCACCAGCGCCCTCTATCCGCACTGTTCTCTATCCATACCACAACAGCGGCACAAGCTTTTCCCCAGGCACGGGAAACGCTAGGTATGCCACTGATTGTAAGGTGTGTGATGTCAGTACTTGCTGATTAGTATTTAAGTATGCAAAACATACTAACCCACAGTGTTTTTTCAAGGTGTTTTGAGGGACCGAAACGGTCTCTCAAATTTTGCCAACGATCTCACAGTAGAACCCCACTGCATATTCACCATCAAAATACACTAAAGCCTCGCTCTGTGACTATCTCGGTATTCAGATGAAATACTTGCAGTCTCTGAAAAGTTTTAACGGTTACCAAAGTCAAAAAAACAGATGATCCAATTTCCTTACTGTACCTGAGAAACAAAAAAAAACAAGTTATTAAAAGAACTGTGCTACTACTTGCAATCGACACGAAACTTTTCTATGTTGGATGGCATAATAGGATAAGAGTCTTTCAATTGTCACCCTTTAAATTGATAAATGTGCTGTCAATGTTTTTAAAAGTATAAATGACTTTAGGCAATGTTGCAAAAGCATAAATAAACTGTCACTACCTGATAGACTTCAGCACTACGCAAAACTGCAGTTTTTTACTGCTAGTTCTTATTGCCTCCAATATAAAGCGCCGCATGCAAGCACAGTCACGCGCCACGCCACAAGGGAAAGAATATCAACAAATCTGATTTCCATATATTGGACCACGTTCAGTGCTATAACGCGAATATACATAAAGTGTTACAAGCATACAGTACGATCCAAGGCACTATGTTTACAAAGACAAGTGATAAGACTTGTAGTTTGCAAAGATTCAATAAGATCCTACATTTCCACGCGGCACGCCGCAATTACGCGGTGACAAGTTTCAACAACACTCGCGAGGTGGTCTGCACACGTCGAAACAGTGGAAAACACAACACGGCCGCGTGCACTGCTCACATCTCTATTCCCTAGTCAATTGTCAGTGGTACGTGTGGCTTGTTTCTTACCTATGCCTGGTTAGAATAACTTGATTTAAATCACTGCGTTAAAACTTCGCAAACACAGAGTTTTGAACAAGGGCAGTGATGAGATTCGACCGGTTCGCAAGAACCTGTTCTTGGAATTTCTTTAAATCACGAGAACCGGTCGTTGGCTTAAGTCAGGGGTTCTCAATTTTTCCCCATGAACGCCTTTACTTATAACATATTTTGGCAAACCTTTCATAGACCTGTTACTAACTTTTAATAGTGAAAAACAAGACTAAACTTTGGGAAAATAACTACAGTCAATAACTTCACTTGCTACACCGTATCAGTTGGCAGCACAAAGATCAACTTTTGCACTCATATCGGGCCAACCAGCATGGTTTACCTCTGGACACTAATAATGACAGAACCTGTTGTTAGTGAGGCCTGGAGTGAGAGAACCTGTACTTATAAAATTGGAATCCCGTCACTGAATAGGGGTGTTTGGATCATTGTGGTTCACGAATCTGGCGTCAATTTTTAATAACAACCACATTTTTAAAAAATTGCTTTTCAAATATTTTCAAATATTCATGTTTTAGTTTGCGTTGACTAACTACAGGTTGCTGTACACATGCACATTTGGCATTTTGAAGTGCTACAGTATTTGCAATCTGTAGAAATAAAATGTCAAGTCAAGCCATGTGTTAGTAACTCATTACATTTAGAATAAATTTATCGTAACCTTAAATATAGAGCTCAAGGCATCGATACTTCATCAACAAAACATAATTGATCAATCCATCTCAGAGCTACCTGCAGACCAAAATCCATCAAACATTTTGACAAACGTTTGTAACCCTACTGCAGGTGTCTCCAAACTGCGGCCTGCTGGTCAAATCCGGCCGGCGAAGCTATTTCATCTGGCCGCAAAGACATTTTGTTAAGAATGAAAGAATAATGTATTTACGAAACATTTGTCAATTTGGTGGAATGTAACATATTTGGAAACAATCATATCTACGTAAGATGTCCGACCCTCGAACTGTTGTGTAATAGCTTATGCGGCCCTCTAACAAAAAGTTTAGAGACTGCTCAGGACCCACTGGATTGCAAACTACTATATTATGAACCTACAATAAGCTTCACAAATACTTCGATGGATGGTCTTTTTGGATTCACATGGATGGTCTTTTCAGATTGCAGGACGACCCACATAAGTCACGAGTACACTTATTTGCCAAACGTTGCAAGGCGTGATCAATAAAAATGAGAATATTATCCAGAACATGTTTGTGGAGAATATGATTGTACAGNGTGAAAAAAGATCTTAGATTTCTTAAATACCACGCTTAATGACGTTTTCTTATGGAAGAAAACTACCTCGTCACATCAGAAACAAAAGTGTTAAAAAAACGATTTTTTACTCTTGCAGCATGTTGTTTGATAAAGACCAGAAATGATGTACCTCCCAAGGGCACGAGATGTTTCTTGGGGTGTTGCAACTGCGGGCCGGTTTAGCCAAAATTATGTGAAATACCGTTTGTACTCCAAGGGATGAACCGTCAGTGATGTCATAAGCGTACTCTATGGGGATCAGGGGATACGGTCACATTCCCAACGCTGAAAAATTGGCCATTATTTGGGCAAAAATTTTGAACATTTGGGCAAAGCATACAGCTACATTCACATGTAAATGAGTTAGTCTATTTTCCCAACAAAGGAAAAATAATGGCCAAATCAACGGCAAAATACTGGCCAAAACGGAAAAATAATCTGAGACTATTTTGCAATTCTTTTTGGCCCTGATGGCAAAATAGACACTGCCGTTGAGTGAACTGGAATCATGTGGTAATTCCAACAGCCTTCATCAAATTTGAGCCAACTAAAAACTTCATTCAAGTTTTGGGTAAAATTATAGACATTTGAGTAAATTACGAGTATTTGGGTATGATCCCACAGTTTCAATTAAATCTGGGCAAATAAGATATGCTCCATTCAAATTTTGGTGAAAATAAAAACATTTAGATAAATTGGAAGCAGTTGGGTGAAGCAGTCAGTCAAATCAAATTTTGGCAATTTGGAACAGCTTCATTTAATTGTGGGCAACTTCAAACAGTCTCGTTCAAAACTGGGCTATATAGAATAGCTCCATTGACATTTTAGCACATTTAGAAATGTCTGGGTGAACTATAAGAGCTTTATTCAAATTTGGATAAAATTAGAATCATTTGGGTAAATATTAACAATCTCAATGAAGTTTGAGCAAATTGGGACTACTTCATTCAAATTTCGGTGAAGTTAGAAATGTTTCCATAAATTGGAAAAATTTGGGTAAATTCCAACAGACAAAAAATCAACTCTGGCTAGTTCCATTCAAATTTGAGCCAAGTTGAACATCTTAATTAAATTTTGGGTAACTTCAGACAGCTTTATTCAATTTTGGGGAACTTCAAACAGCTTCATTCCAATTTGGGTAATATACAAGTTCTTCATTTAAATTTGCATGCAATTAGAAACATCTAGGCAAATTCCACCAGTGGCAATCATATTTGGGTAACTGAAACAGCTTCGTTCAAACTTGGGTACAATTGGAACCACCAGGACTAATTGGAAGAGTTTCATTCAGATTTGCATTAATGTTTGGCCAAATTACAAGAGCCCGAAACAAATTTGGGCCAACTGAAATAACCTCATTCAAATTTGGGTAGAGTTAGAAACATTTTAATATTAGGAACATGTAATGGTAACTCACCATTTCAACTAACACTAATTTTTGTAAATCTCAAATTGTTGATGCTTTTAAGTGTACAAATAAGATGTAGCTGTAGCTGCAAAACGTGTTGTGGTAGTAATGTGGTGTCTCTGTGATATGATACTGTGACGTTGTCGTGTTTCAAACTTGCTTGATGTTGTGAGATTTGCAAGTTTTAATCTGTTTTCGCGAAGTATTCGTGAACAGAATTAACTACGTAACTGCAGCTGTAATATGTTGTGTAGTAGTAAAGTAGCTGTGATTTCATACAGTTTAGGTTTCATATTTTCCGTTTGTTTCATGCAGTGAATTTCATATATTGCATCTTGCCAAATTTTAATGTTTCAGTTTAATGCTGTGAAGTGAAGTTTTCATGAACAATAGCAACTGTGGGCTACTACTTATTGCACTGCATAATTCACTAATGGTAATGCAGTCCAGTGAAGCACTGCTATTTTTATAAAATATTCTTGTTGAGGTCATAAGTCATTTGCCGTTGGAAATGTGCATTTGTACACTTTCCTTGGTAGATGATCATATAGGCTGCAGTATTTGCCTGTATCAGACCCATATAGCTATTTTTGTTGGAATACTGTGTTCACTGCACATTAAACTGTCTAAACTGGCGTGGATTTTTGGTTTTCATGATGTGACTTGAGTAAACGTTTTAGTAAGTTGTAGTATGTACAACACATTGCAGTGAAGGTTGCCTAATGAGGAAGGCTAAGCTATATGCCAGGGGTGGCCAAACTGCGGCTCGCGAGCCGCATGCGGCTCTTCGAACTTTTGCATGCGGCTTTTTGAGCTTTCTGGAAACTTTCTTATTTGCTTTAAATTTCTAATGAGAAATATTGTAAAATGGTGCGCCTACTGTGGTAGTTAGTGTGCAAGTCTTTGCAAAAAGAATTATGTCACCGAAGCGTAGATTGCAAATAAACTCGTGTTTTTAGATTTTTATGTTGCGGCTCTTTGGAACTTGGGTTTTACGATATGCGGGTCATACATCGAGCAGGTTTGGCCACCCCTGCTATATGCTATGCATTAAATTGCCTCCTTTCCCTCTGCTTATTTGAGACTTGACCTATTTGCAGAAATGTAGTACTGTAGATCATAATCTGATATTTTACTCCTTTTCCAGATTGATTGCGATTATTGCCAACACAAATCCACACATACATGCTGGAGAATAACAGACCTTAGCTATTAGGATGATCGTGTTGGAAGAATAAGTTTAGAACGTATATAAAAGCTTGAAAATGAAGATGCTGAACAACACCTTCCAAACGTGGTCGCATGAACAGCAATTTTTGCGCTTTAATTGTAATTAGATAACATTTTTCAACACAATAAATATTACCATTGTTCACATGTGGCTTGCAGAATATTGATTGCTAGCGGAGGGCGTACGGCTTTGAACTCCGGTAATTAGTAATTAGGCATGCAGACCCCCTGGTTTGTTTACTATGGTAGGTTTTATTCTTAACATTAAGACTTGCTGTTCACACGTTATTTGGGAAAACAAGATAGAATTTGGGCAAAAATTTTTTGCATCCCCAAAAATATGCACTCTCGTACACCTATGAGTGATGTACTGTACTAATTAAAATGAAACCAGTAAGCACGCTCGATGTTACCCAGCAACGCAAATGCGTAATCACAAGGGCTTCCTGTTGGCGACGACTTTGATTTTAATGATTGTCACAACAGGTGTGTCAAAACGCAGGTAGAAACCTCACCAATGTTTCGATCAGAGTCAAAACGCACTAAACTTGCGGCAAGTCAACAACGGCTAATCAACGCGTCGGCGAGATTTTAATACTTTACACGCCGGTTGTGCATAGGTAAATGAAACTTTAAACAGTTTTGATGTCATGTTTAAAGTTTCATTATTGTAGGTGACCTACGTTCCTCCAAGTCCTTTAAATTACCGCAAACAATGGAATGTTACACTTCGCCAAGAGATTCAAAATCCACTAAAACACTAAAAGTATATCTGTGTAGGTATTACCTACATACAGGGTGGCTCAAAAGTAGGTATACAGTCATGGTTCGGCAGAAGAGGAAGCATTGAATGGCCACCATGCTCACCTCACCTCACACCGATGGATTTCTTTTTGGGGTGTTGTAAAGAACAAGGTGTATGAGAAGAATCCCAAAACAATAAATGAATTAAAAGATCACGTTCGTGGCACGTATGTTTACCTCTTTTGGTCTGTATACACTCCTGCAGCCTGAAATTTAAAACTGCGAAGTAACCTGCATGGTAAGATGATGTATATCAAGCTCGTCAATACAAATGAACGCTGTGCGAATGTCTAAACAGTAAAGACCTAAAATATATAAAGGCAGCAGTAGCACCCTGGTCATTCTTACACTCGAAATGTTGCAATTGCATTCATTTTCGGCAAATGAAGGAAAGGTATTTTGATGAAACGTTTAACTTACAAAAGCAATTTTCGCATTGCATTTTTTTTCGATACAATATTTCTTAAGCATAGATTTTTGCTTTAACTGAGAGTTTCTACGGAAAAAAATTCAACTGAGATAAAAATATCAGGGACAAAGTTTTGTTCCGTTAAGTTGTTTTTTGAATATTTTTGTGTTAGCCACATGCTTCAAACTACACTTCCATTGTTATTCATCATATAAAAAGCAGTTTATTTCGGAATTCTTTGCAAGTTATTGGACACAGAAAACTTGTCACTTGTGTTGTTTCACAATCCAACCTAGCATACACTAGTATTCAAATTATTTTTGAAATGTTCAATGCTTGTCAAACTTTTTGCATGATTGTTGCGTTTGTTGCAGTTGTAAAAAAACAGGCGCAATGAATTTTGTCACTTTGTCGTCAACGGCAACAGAAATTTCACTTATTTTTGTAATGTATTTACTCTAAAATGCAGTTTTCTACAAAATTCCTAACGACATTTTCGTTCTGAATAACCGCTTTTGAAAAGATGCGAGATCATACCTAAAGCATAACATTGTAGCTATTGAAAAGCTTTACAAATTAACGGTGCGCTAGTACTGCCGAATACAATTGCTGTTTACAGCTGACCTCACCAATCCATGAAACACTTTGAGATAAAGAGAATCCAACTGACCAAAACTTGCATTACAGTTTTCCAATGGTCTCACTGTTTCAGTCGTTTTTCACTGTAATCATTACAGCGCGGTGGTTTCTTTTGTCCCTACTTGCGCAACAGCCAGACAGTTCTGCCTATTGTTCTTGACAAAGACACAAAACTTTAACATCTCGTCGTGACACAAATCTGATCAGCACTCATTCATCTCTGGAAAGCGTAAAGAGTCGAAATCTCTTCAACAAAGGTACTCAAAGGATTGCTAAAGTATGCACAAAACTTATTACAGAATTCCACAACACGTGAAAGATGTTCTCTCGCTCATCCATCACTGACAACTTGTCATTGTTCAGTTTCAACGCAGCTTGTTAACAGAGACAGTGCACGGCAGACAGTGGAGTTCTATGATATGATTTGACATTGTATTTTGGCTGATGATCTTACTTTTGTTTCATTTATATTTTTTATATGTTAATATTTCATTTTGGAAAAAGCGTGCTTGCGGCGTACGATGAATCAATGAATTGTCTGAACGCTGTAAGCTTTTGTGAAATAAAACCAGATATGACTTTAAAAGAAATCCTTGTCACTTAGCCCTTTCGAGGAATGCTATGTTTCAATGGCTATTTCAAGAAAAAACAATGTTCAACTAGCTGACTTTCAGGAAAAATAATCATCACCTGTGCCTATTCCAATCATAAACTAACAGCAGGCTTGCCCTATATTCTTATCAAATTTCGCAGTTATACGCCTGCAAGATTTTCTCGCCGCCAAAACAGTTCTTACACAGTAAAGCAGCGCCGCGACGACTGCAATGTGAGAGATCCCTATTGTGATGGTCTATTAGCGCCATCAAACGGTTTTTTATAGAAATACGAGTTGTACAATGGAAATAAAGTTGGGGTTTCACCATAAGCTTAACATTTTAGTGCAAGTGCGAAGTCAGTGGAGAGTTGAAAATATTACAACGGCTTGTTGTGACGGCGTTTGATAGGATATGATCTGATTCATTACTACGCATGGAGAAAAAAGTTCTCAATTTGGAATGAAACCTGTCCACAATGTGGAATATGCTCAAACTAGCTTTATATGAGGAAATTGAGCAACATGAAGCTAGTTTTTTATATTCATTCAGACTTTGATGACACTTGTTAGTGCTCACAATGTTTAGAACATTTTTCAACTTTATTGTCATATCAATCCAGTGGTGTTTTTTGGTAGGCAATGCAATGCAATGCACGGAGTTGCTGTAGTTTCTTATTGCGAGTAATATAGCCACAATTATTGAATACATTATTTTATTCAACGTTTCAGCTTAATCGTAAGCCATCATCAGGAATATATTTATCAGGAATATATACTTATATTCATTAATTCAATATATATTTATATTCAATAATAATTATATTCAATAAGTATTCAATAATTGGGGCAGAGTTTCATTTTAGCTGGGTTTACACTTTCTCTGCCACGCTCAGCTCCTTGCGGAACTGAGCAAACCACGATAGATACCGGTTG
>JGI24159J19872_10002275_pt1 | contig 22668 bp, 19 predicted proteins | sample Ectturendosymbi4_FD_19872 | JGI IMG/M metagenome (IMG submission 19872) | reverse complement strand
GAGGATTCAGACTTTTGGAAAATTTGCTCATTGCACAATCATTCATTTATTATTTTCAGAAGCGTCTTTTCAGCCTTCTGTGCCATGACTCCGGAGTCTGTCTATGGTGTAATCTCTGTACCGTAGAGTGTAGCCTAGTCTCATTCCCCCTCTTAATCTGCTTATTGGACACGCCAAATTTGTCAGCATGAATCTGTTTCTGGTGTGGCAAGGTAGGGCTCTTTCAGTACACATTAAGGACGTTGTTTGCTGCGTACCTGCACTAAGGCTATTTAGTGTAGGCCTACTGTGATCTAGTCCAGACTAGCTAGAGCACTCTATCTTTTAATGTGGTCTGTAGGCTTTGTTCTTCACGCCTATTCTACGTGAGCTTGCATTGACTGGTTGTTGATTGATACTAAGCCAGGCAGCTTTTTCCTTTCTTAAATATGATATGCAAAATTGTTGTTTAATGTTTTGTGGCATTGACTTGCTGATCTGAAGTTTTAGTCAGTCATTTCAATATGAATGACATATTTTAAGCCAGTGTATTGGTTTGAATGCTGTTTTGGTTTGTAGACTAGCATGGTTATGTAGTTACAGGTAGGTTTCGTTAAACTGCAACAACAGGATTTTATAAATGAATTATGAATGTGAACTCATGGATGGTGTTAAAATGTAACCATTGTTACCAAAGAAATCGCTAATGAAAAGCTTGGTGTGGCAACAGAGCCGTCACCAGAAGTCTTCAATTGAGGGGCTTCACATTTGTGCAGTGGGGCTTGGTATTTCAATTGGGGGGGCTTGGAACTTTGTTTCGGATGGGATAAGCCAACCAAAGCAGGATCAGTGCTTATGGTCGAGGTTTAGGGTCAAGTTTTAGGTTTAGAGTTCGGGTTTAGTCTGCAGTTCACTTAATGCAAACAAGAAGCTGCATAACTGCTTGTCAGCCCTGAAGCCATTACAACACTTGTCCATGCATGCGGGACTGAGCTTTTACAGATGTCACGGTCAACAAAGGAGGACATGCGTTCCAAACTTGTCATGTGACTACTTCAGCCAATCGTGTTCAGCTAAAGGCAAAATAACTTCAGCGGGTATTTTGCCTCGTGAGGCAAAATAGACATTACACAAAAATGTAGGCAATGTTGTCCATCATAATACACTTTCGGATAGTTTTCGGATACGGTTAGTATGATTTTAACCAAAACAGGATTCGGATCGGATATTATTTTTCAAAAACAGGATAGGATCAGATAGAAAAAATCCACTATCCGATCATCTCTATAGACATGGGCGTCGGAAGGGTGTGGGGGGCAGAGGGGTGTTGGCCCCCTGGATGTTGAAATTTTCAGCAAAAAGATTGTTTTCTTAGTTTCGAGTAGGAAAAAACAAATTTCACTACTTTTGCCTCCCCCTAGAAAAATTTTTGTAATAATCCACTAGTGGCCCCACCCTGGAAAAAATCCTTCCGACGCCAGTGACTGTGGACATACTTAGAACAAACGTTAGCTGCTGCGGTTGATTCTTTAAGCAGCTGATTTTTTTCTATGCGCTCTGTCAAACGCTTGGAAATCTGCATATTTCGAGTACAGGGGGGGATGGTAATTGCCCCACGTGGGCATGTGTACTAGACGTGTTCCAAACAAGAATCTGTGCTTGTAGCAACTATGCCCATTTTGTGCAAAACAATACATGTTTGATGCACGAGCAAGCATTGTGAATGCGGTACACGAGGGAATTCGATTCGGCGCGCATGGATCATTTTCAACCTGTTGTTGATCGTCAACCTGTCAAAACTTAGCTGCCTCACTGCGCAGTAATCTGCTTTGGGGAGTCGACCCGATTTTGCTTTGAAGTCTGTGAAGTTCCATTAGGCAGGAAGCACCTGCACGTGATTGTCAGTCAACATGTCAGCATTTTGGAAAGTTTCACGGCACTGAGTTTTCGCTGCCTGGAAGGGTTTTCAAATGCACAGGTTTATGCTGTAGGTCTCACTGAAGAGCTGTAGATCTCACTGAGGAAAAGTAAGCGATCAGGACTTCGGCGCAAAAGCGTCTTTGCGACCTGAGATTGCCTCGCGGGTTGCGATTCATCGTCAACAACACATCCTGGATTAAGTCAATGAACCCACGAACCATTGCTGACAACGCTGCGGAAACTGCCGCCCATCGCACCGAAATAAGACGACGTTCGCTGGGATTGCAGCGCTCCTGTGTGCATCGATCACTTTCGAGTCTTCTGCCACAACTGCTGAGAGGTCGTCAGCGTTTACTTGCAATGTGCATAGAACATTTTGACGTAGCTATTGTGTCAAAGACGTTTTCCTGCAAGCGCTGTGTGTACAAGTACTAAGCCGAGTTACGCTTTTGAGACGAAGAGTCAACAGCAGATTAGTTTGTCAAAGCAACCTGTTGTGACCTAGTAACACGTTCGTTATCTTAAGGACAACATGCATCAAATCACTTCGTTTTAACTTGTCTGTGATCCATAGAATGCGGCTGATTGCCAGGGATTGTCGTATAAGTAATTGTTCATTTGGGGCAAACAAACGCTATGTGCGTGAAAATTACAAAAATGTCCTGAAAACAACAACTCATTTATGAGAACAATATCGCTGAGTTGTTGAAAAGCGCGCCCGTGCTCATAAAACATTTCAGTCAGCCTAGTTGATGGTGGAAAAAATTTTTGTTTGGACCAACTGGTTCAATTGACCGGGGAACCAATGGAATGGGCCACCAACGAGGAACATTTTCTTATTATGGTTCAAAATCGACGGCTCTTACCTGTGTGATGATCCGTGACAAAATGCAAATCGAGACACGCCTGTTTTCAAACATGCACTGCTCTGCACCTTTCGACTGAAGCAATACTAATTTACACCCATATACACTGAACAGGCACTTGCAGAGGGTTAGATGAAAACAGAAACTGAACGCACACCGGACCCAAGTAAGAAAAACTGTTTTAGTTACGACAAAGCCTGTTGGGAACTTCTGGTGAAATAAGGCGGCGTTCTAAAACTCGTTGCTTTCAGCCTCAGGACAAAATATCTTTTGCGACACGATAGCGCGTGGAGAAAGTTTACGCCGAGCACAGCACGCCTCACCTGCTTTTCCGTCATGTTGAGCAGTTCCACAGGCACGTCGCTCTCCGCACGTGTCTGGTATTCAACATTCCCTTCTTCAGTGGTCACCACCCGACCTTTCCGGCCGGTCATCTGAAAGCAAGTGTTTTAATGTCGACGTGCTTCGCTCACGAAAGCCTGGCGTTAAAAAAGCGATAGCAGATCAAAGGCAGTCCCTTTTTACCGCCACAGGTTTCGCCTGTTGTGCAATACGTACGTGATGTCACAGATGCACAGAACTGAACCTTTAAGTGTTGCTCAGACGCAGTTTGAGTACTGATGAAGTCAATGCTTATACAGGGTCAAACTACAACAAATACAGCCGAGTTTTCAGCAGACCGAGTTTAAACACGAAACTCCCGACCAGCAAATATGACGTCCAAAAGTGCGAGTATACTCGCAGCAGGTGGCTTCTTCAGACCGAATACCACCTAATAATTTTGCTCCTCGCTGCTCCACGGTTTCGCTCCATCACCACAGGTGGCACGGCAAGTACTTCGATATTTTAAGAATCCCCGATCTTTGCTGCCTTCCTCAGCAGCCGCAGGCAAGCGCCAGTTCTTACGCAAGTAGATCTGCGCTTGGATTTCAATCGCGCAGTGGGATCGGTTGGGCAGAAAAAATTATTTCGCAAACAGTTGCCGTGATATTTCGAGCGTTGTGTATTACATCACCCATCCTTCGTCGTTCGCATCGATCACGTATGCTTTTGCTCGCGTACAACGTAAACAAAAATTCCCGTTGCTGTCAGAATATATTTTGTTGCAGGTACCGCGAAAAGTCGGCGAACTGACCTCTGCTACATTGTCAGGGCCACCAAGTGCGTCGATCAGTTCGTCGAGCATGTTGTTCGGAAGATAACTGCCCAGAGCTTCCACCCTTTCGAGCAGTTCACGTTTCAGGGCCTGGGCACGCTCTACGGGACCCATGCCGGGCAAGGTGGACGATAAGGTCCCTGCGAAAACAAAGGTCACGTTTACAGGAAACCAGTTGTGGTGTTCACTTACCATTTGAAGGTGTTGAGTTGAATTTACATTTTTAATGCAGTATATATCATTTTCAGATTTAGTTTTATCAATATACAACATTAGTTCGACAAAACAGCATTAATGCGCCATAAAACAACCAAATTTAACATTTCGTGTTTTTCAAACGCTAACGACAAACGTAGGTGTATCGCTAGTTCCTTTAATACCGTTCTCTTGCATCAGTAGCTTCATCAAAAATCGAGAACCCAGCCACTGACGATAGACACCGACAATGAATACAATCCGGTCCTCTCAAAGGAAAGAACAAAACCGTTTCATTACTACGTTTACATCCAACAAGGCAAGAGAATTACCATCGGGACCTGAGTGTACCTGAAACGAGGTCAAGGCTGTCCAGTAAGCCACGAGGTTCTGCTTTCTCTTTTGCTTTGAATTCGGATTTTAGTTGCTCCAACTGTAGGCCACTACTATCACCTGGATCTTCAGGCTCGTTGTCAGGCTCAGATGACTTGCGTCGCTTGTTTCGTCTCCCTGTTGGCTTAACCGGACTTTCTTCTTCTGTAAATAACGCAAATACTTTAACTCGGAAAATGGGGAGTCGCAGTAAACTCCACTACTTTACAGTACAAGTGTGAAATCTGGAAGAACAAAAATTCCAAAATAAAGAGAAGACTCGAGTTCGACCTCCAAATGTCAAAAATTATATAATCTGGACAACACTATATCACAGTCAACTTCGAGCAACGCAAACATTGACAATAAAGAAAAACACGCCCAATATATTTTTTCTGGTCTAATCATAATCCTTTATTGCTTCTATGCCAACTGAATCGGTGTCACTGACAGCTTTATAGAATTTCAGATTTGAATGTTAATCTATCATGAAATAAATTCACGATTAGACATAAGTCAATCTTTGGTAATCATGTCAAGAACCGGTATATTCTGTTCGACCTGTCATACGCAATACGCTACACGGGTAGTTGCGATAGTTTTGCTATACAAATTTGCTGATACAATATCTTGTGTTACATTAAACTCAATATCGCTTTTTCGTTCTATGTCCGCCATATTTTCATTAGATAAGGAAGATTTGCGACCACCTGATGAAACAATGGGGTAAATTACGAACTCAATAAAACGAATGTAACCAAAATATTTTGGATAATATAAGAATATCGGGTATTAACCTTCGCTGTCTGATTGGTTGAAGCCGAATATTCTTCCAATATCTTCATCGCTGGTCGCTGCCGAACGACCACTGAAGTCAGATGCGTAATCGTCGCTTTGGTCAGAAAGTGACTCAGCGATTTCGGCCTCGTTTGCTGACTCACTGGTCGACGAGCCGTCGTCATCGCTGGAAACTGAACCCCTTCGTGGCTTTTTGGCAGACGCGTGCATCTGCAAGAACACGGCAAAAATCAAATATTTTTCGCAATAATTTAGCATCGGAAACCAAACGATTGAAACTGTTGTTTTCTGTCCGCTGACGAATACCAATTCCTTGGAAACGCAAGCTTTCACTTATGCGGGAGTGAAAACTAGTACTACAACATCTCAACACTTATGCGGGAGTGAAAACTAGTACTACAACATCTCAACACTGTGTCACAAAGAAAATAAACTTTCGCAGTGATTCCATCCTTTTACCCTCGGGGAGTTTAACAACAATGGTGGGATCCACGTAAAAATACGTGATATGCGACATGAATTCGGTTGAGCAAGTACCAGCTTTTTGCCCTGAATCAACGACAAAACCAGGGCTTCCACTGCTGCAAAAACAAAAGCCTTTTGTCTTAACCAAGCTGATCTCGGGCATGCTACAATGGACATTGTTTCATCTTGCCATGAACTACATCGCGAAGCAAAGCTGTCCAACTTCACTACTATCATAGCTTCAACAACAATTGGCGCAAGAGCTTTCAAGTTTGATTCTTGTACGACATAGGACTGCTCTATAAAAAGAACAGGTGATCGTTTAAAATCGGTTGAGAACGTGATCACGCGTGGCACGTGTGGTGGAAGTATTAAGAACAAACGAGGAAAAATATATTGGGAAACAATAACTGGACAGCAAGACTATAACAACAAATTGCAGCAGACAAAGGAGCTTACAACAATGAACAGAATAAATAGAAAAAATAATTGTGAATCATTAAGCTTGCGAAGATGCTCAGAATAACAAAACAGATACACAGTCACAGCACGTTGCATTTAACGGCAATGAGTCTCACAGCTTCTCTCCGCAAAAAAAATAGTTTAACAAAACCAGAAACAAAATAATGAGCTACCTGCCGGCTCGAAGGACGTTTGCGCTTTTTGGTCGCGTTCTCCGTTTCAGAAAATTTATAGAAATCTTTACCAAGCACTGCTGCCACTCGCTGCCTGTCGGGCGCAGGAAAGTGCTTCTCGATTAAATTCTCAAGGACGTTCCTGAACATGAAAACCAGTTTGCAGTTCGCCAAATGCTGGGAATGATTTTCACAGTTACGGTCGACCAGACGTGAAACGCTCACGGACAGTTTACCCGCATGTGGTGCGCAGCTGGTCAGCACCGTAGTGACACCTCACAGTCAGCAAAAGCTAATAGACAATAAAAGCCAATGACTGAGTAACAGAATAAGAAAATAACAGATAGTCGACGATGCCCAGCCAGGCATGCTTAGGCCTAATATTGTGCAGATAGTCAAGCGACAAACTAGTTTAATGTTACGAATAAACGTCAAACAGCATACGGAACTGATCGGCACCCTTTCCAGGTCGCTCAGCAATTTAGCCGGCGTGACAGAAACAAAATGTCGAGACGTTACTGTACCGCGCAAGCTCAAGCCGACGCGGGGAAGATCTTTTCAAAACTCGCAACACCGCGCTGCACCTACTTTGCAGTGGAAACAAAGTCGTCCAGTTCTCCGCCGCACTTTTCCAGCTCATTCACAGTGCCCGCCTCGCCGGTCGACTGCAGGCCAATCACGACGCACTTGCCATGCTTCGCTGCTTCACGACAAAGCGTTACCGTGTGAGCGACCTGCAACATACGGAATAGTGCGTGTCAGGTCAATCAGGATACAATACTGAGAATGTGCTTCAGCACCTGACACGAGCGGCTTTGAGCTTTTAATCATGCAGAGATGCCGCAAATGCTACTTAGCAATGCGTGGATCACTTGACGACGTACTTTAATTCAACTTAGTTCAGGTTTATCAAGTGACAAGCGCAATTTTTACCCGCGGCATTACAGCAGTTGTCAGGAAAACTAAGAGCACCGGGTTTAACACTTGTTTTCAAAGACAAACAATGCTTCGGAGTAATGTATATGAAATCGCGTAGAACTACCACACAACTGTTTCAATGATTCGCTACACAAGCAGAGATGATACACTTCCTCCCTCGCTGTGAGTAAAACTCAAAACACACCTTTGCGGAAATGCACAGGTATTTGAAAAACCTTTGATGTGCCGACCAGAACTGCGCCCACATCGACTTCTTCATGTGAAACTCGGCCTCAATCATGGCGGCCGCTGCTTGGAAAGCCTCGCGAGCTGTTACCCACTGAACAGCATGAACAGGATGTTACAAACCGCCGAAAGGCGCCTTATATTACGTTGTTCAACGGAAGCAGCTTTAAACGAACGACATCAGCGGCTGGTTAATCTACCGGTACTTTCTCCACAAACACCAGCCCTGAGAGCACTGTTTGGTGAAACTCGAAATGAAATCTGAGTAACAATATTCATAGTACAAAAAACGTAACTAAAAACATGTAAGGCTTTAGTAGCCACGATTTTACAAGAATAAAATGCAACACACAAAAGGTACACATTAATTAAAACTGTTAAACAGTTTCTGCCTCGCAAACGTAACCACTGATGCTGGGGTTCCTTAAAAACTATGCAAACCCGTGTGTTGAAAATTTAGCTGTAAAGCCACAATGTCAAAACAAGTACGGTGAACAAATGCACTTGCTTTCTGTTTCGCTTAACAACCCTAATTTAACCTACATTTACTCTGATGTGGGATTTTTGGCTTCCAAGATCGTATGACAAATACTTGAAAGCCTATCGAGCAGCGGTCAAGGGTAGCATCACTGACTTTTTAAACAAAGTACGGCAAAGCTTCGGAGTCCGATTGATGCATGCAGAAACGAACAAAGCAAACAAATGCACGATCACCACTTCTAGAACATCCTCGCAACCTTTCGTCAACAACAGTGTTAAAAATGTAATGTTGAGCTGTATAAGGTAAAACCAACAATAGTCTTGCAATCCACATGGATGTAACGCTGCTGTTAAATAAAAAATAATCCAGCAGGAGCAAAGTGTGAGCAATAAAAGATTGAAAAATGAGCACAGGTGCAAATCCAGGAGTAATATGTTACCAGTTTGACAGCTTTGTTGTACATTTGCACGAAGGATGAACCTAGCGGGACCTCTTCTATTCTGAACGACACTCCGTAAAAGCTTAACTGGCGAGCGATGTAACTACCGCGTCGCTTCATGTCCATAGCAACGAGTTCCATCGCGCCCACACCCCTTTTTTCCACTGCCTGCAAAATACGAACGTCTGTCAAAGAACGCAAGAACCCGATGAGAGATTCGACGTGCACACAAGTTTTACCATACGAACTAGGGCTGTGCAGCCGAAGCCGGAGCCCAAGCAATTTTGGATGGCTGGAGTCGGAGCCAAAAATTGGAGCCCGAGCCTGAAATTTTTTAGATGGTGGAGCCAGAGCCTGAAATTTGAGTACCGGCTCCACAGCCCTGATGCGAACGAAGTTAAAACGGTACAGGCGTTGCTGCCTCAGACGAACGGTCTGATTGCGCATGACAGCAACCACAGAAAGCTGAGGGTTTTTTACAACCTTTGGCGACGTCGTTCGAAGGAGGAAGTGATTGCAGCTGCGTTTAGCAACACATGCAGTGCGAACCTTCTAAAACAGACAGTGGAACTATGCATAGCAAATCCAGGAAGCACAGAGGGAACCGTTGGATTTCACATCGCAACGGTGCAGTTGAAGATGCGAGCTTACTTTCAACACGACAAAAGAATATGAAGACTTTTTTTCAAATAATTTCATGGCAATGTTCGACCAGCTGTAACTGATATACTGACCTGAATAAAGTCTGCGAAATCCGGAAAAGCAGTCCCTGGGCCCGAAAGACCCAGCCTGGACATGTAGGCCATGTTCCTCGGCTCCGTCGCACCAGTCGCACTGGCGTAAACGACCCTGGAATTTTATTCAACAAAGTCATTAATGCGATTACCACCAGTTGCTCATGCTGCTAGGCCGTAGTACACTTCGTGAAAGGGCAAATATTTGCGACGTAGGAAAGTTTCCGAAACATCACTATCACGCTTACCTTGCTTTCGGCAGCTGATTCTGCAGCAGCAACACAGTGGCACCCGTTTTCGTTGATTTCCCGCTTCCCGACGGCAGAAGGTTTTTTGCTTTGTGGCATTCGTCGAAGATTATCTGCGTCAAACAAGCTGACAACACACTTCGACAATCCTTTATTATAGCTCGCATTGGCAGCAGGATGAATTCCATTAGTTTTCTGTTTTTCAATTCCAACTAGCACAAAGCACTGTCTTGCGCTAACACGAACGAAAAAAGGTTGCTCAGGAGTCCGACGCAAAGAGATAGTACTTCTCAAAGAATAGACAGGTGCCATTAATTCTACGCTGGTTTGTCAGCAGTTGTTTGAAGCGCAATTTGTGAGTCGTGGTACGCTTATTGGTAAAAAAAACGATGCTTTTCAATTTCCAAAGTTATACAGATTAATCCGGGCGTTATTTCTTCACGACCAATAAAGAGAACACTATCATTTAAGTTAGCTATGTCCAACCCGCGGCCCTGTCGCAGGTTTTGTGGGGCCCAGGTTAGGTTTTCGCTGTAGTAAAGCTATCCCATATACTGACAACTTGTCCTTATTTTGATAATCTTGAATTTAACATTTATGTTGCAGGTGGTATTCAGTACCACTTTATCGCGTCTGTTACCATTGCAGCTAGGATTCGGATTTTCGAACGCTTCCAGTACATTAGCTTAAGCTAAATTTAGTTTGCTAAGATCAAAGTAAGCCATTCAATGGGCGGCCCTCGGCCCCTCATTAACATGTCATTCAATGTGCGGCCCTGGTTAAGATAGTGCCATAATTTTTGGCTCAGTAAGCCATTTGGGTTGGACATAGCTGGCCTGGTCTATCTGACTTGATGGGGAGAGTTTGTGGAGAAGCCTCGAAAAAGGGTCGCCTTGCAATTTACCGAAAGAGCTTTCAAAATATAAGACCTACCGGGCCGTCAAAGTCATCGCCGCACCAGTGCAGCAGCTGCTTCAGCCGAGTGTGATACTTTGCCTGGGAATCGTGGCTCTCACCGATCAGCGAAGAGTACGTCGCGAAAATCACGCCTTTTTTTACGGCGCCGTTGTTACGAGCAGTGATCTTCCCGTATTTGAACTGGCAACAAAGTATTTGTCCGGTTAACACAAGTTCTCTCATCCCACCGAGTGTGGTTGGTTACAAGCGAAAAACTGCGATAAAGCGCAAAGTCCATAGACGTCGAGAAGCTGTGTGCAAGCAAACCAGAGTAGGACCAGACGGCCCTAGGTCTGGGTGATTACCCGCGCATTGTCTAGGACGCTGCTACCAAGACTTACATCCATACGTATCGAAGAAGGTATTATGGGTAATTTACAAAAATTGAAGGGCATAAGAAAGCTTATTATACACCACAAAATTAAAAAATGCCGTGGGTACTAACAATTTTTTAAAATCAAAACAGGATTACATCAAACTAGGGTGTGAGAGGAGAATCTTAAGAATCTTTATATCTTCTTTTAAAATACCTTCTTCCAAAACAATCACGATGAAATCTGACTTCACGCATGCCAACACCAAACCACTCGTGCCTAAGCGAACGAAACAAGAACTCGGTTGAGGTTTTCAACCTTTAACCCTCAAACCTGGTGAAATGTCGCATTACCAGGACAAGCAAAAGAGTATCGAACATAATTGCCCCTCAAAAACTCTCGATAGCAAAACAGCTTTCAGGACAACTGCAGGGTTCTTACGCAATTTTGAATATTAAATTTTCAGACGTTTTCCTGACCTAACATTTTCGTATGACCTACCCACGTCAAATACAGGCGCTGTGGTATTTAACACGACATAAGTAAAATTATACCAATCTTGAATAAAATATTATGAAAATGTATGTCAAAAGATCAAGTCTGGAAGTCTGGAAACTTATTTTCTTTTTCCATACTGCAGATCAAAAAATTTCTTTCCAGACTTTTCCACACTAGAAAATGACAAAAAAATGTCGATACTTTAAGACTGCGTAGGAACCGTGCAATTGTATTACCAACGATTATCCGTAACAGGTTACAAAAGTGTTTCTATTTAAAAGGGAAGGGAATTTTTTACAAATGATCTCGAGGTATACATGTTGCTACGCATGATCTGACCTACAAAAACGAGTCACGACAAGACCACAGAACTTGATTAAGTAAGATCAGCATCGCAAAATCAGAACAAACTGACCTTGTTCAGAGCATAGACCTTAATCCCTTTAGCGCCAATGTCACGCAGATCCCTTTCAGCGTCGTATTTCAGGTCGTTGGAGACACTGAACCTGCATGAGACATTAAAAAAACGAATTTTTTACGGCGCAAGCAGGAAAACGATTGCGATACGATACTAACATATTAACATTTCGGATCGTGCAATGCAGATATACTGCGAACACGCCCGCAGCGGCTGGATTAGCAATTTCCAGCTTATTTCCACCAATGTAAATTTGCTAATTTCCGCTTAGCTCAGCTGCGTTCAATATCTAAAAATGCTCGCGTAGCGAAGCAAAAATACTTGTTCAAAAGATGTTTTAAAAATACAATCCGTGATTCTCAATTTAATTTAATCAAACGAAAACTTTCTGTTGTTTTAACAAATATGTTGCATTGTTGCAATTATCACGCTGTCTGAGAAATCTACGTCAGTAGTTCTTGACTGAAAACCTACACCTACCGGTCAATAGTTACAGGCCAACAAGGAAAACTGCCCGAACCTTTAACTTAACCCAAGCTTTTATAAAGGTAGTGCCTTAACATCACAACTGTTTAAATAAAAGCATTCCTTCAACTGAAAGCATGTGCAAAAATTTACGAATACAACACTTAGGGTTGCGACAATGTAAACGCAACGATTTGAACATTGCCGTATTAAACCAGTTTCGTGTCACTACAAAGGTTTTGCGCATGAACACCTTCACCACTTACTAAATATCTTGTGAAAGTAAACGTCTGTCGACGAGGCACAACAAGGCGAGAAACCGGTTAACACAACACTACTTCCCTATCTACTCATAACCTGCTTTTTTTCAGACCAAAATGTTTTTGAAATCACCGAAAAAATTTCGTCATTTCGGTCAGAATGTCTCAAAATATAGACTAATGAACACTGTTACGGCGAGTTTTAATACAAGTGTGAGACAAATGACCGAAATGTTTCAATGACCAATTTGTCTCAGCAAAAATTACCGCAATGTCTCAGCGAAAAAACACCCGGCTCATAACACACATGTGACTGAAACTCTACCGATTATAGCATGGAATGAGATTATGTCGGGCATGCAAAAAAGTCAGCCATAACGGACTGAGAAGTACGTAGCGTTAGCGTATTCCAGTTACCACACTTTTGCCGAAAAAAACACTGTACTTGATGGACAGGTTTACGTAGTAACACGGTAGACAGATACGAATAGAAAGACTTCTTAAATCTGCTGAGCAAGACAGTTATGCTAAAAACTTTTGAGATTAAAACACAAACATACTGAGACCAGAAAATCTAAAAGTTGTCGGTATAGCTTGACTGCAAACCTCAGCAGGCAAAGGCATTGTCAGCGCCCAGCGGTGTTATAACACTCCAGGAGAGATAAGAATGACCGGAGTGAAGAGCATAATTTCAGACTGAGCTTAACGACTAAGTGTCTACTTTCAGTCAGTAGGTGAAGCGTCAAACTGCAACGCGATGCTGCAGCAAGCAGCAAGTCACTAACCACAAAGCTCTTTTCCTGCCAGCTAAGTAGTTTTCGTAAATAATTCCGGCAATTGTTCGTCCTTTACCAACTCCTGCGCCATCGCCTGCAAAAAATGATTAGATTTTTGCAATGGTTGCTGCTGATAAGCGCATTTTAACAACTACTGCAGCAACTTATCCTGAAACAAACGCAGTTCAAGCAAGATGAAGAAAAGCACAAGATTTTTGCTTCGAAACCCAAATTGCCCATCTATCAAATTTACGTGCAGACAACCACCAAGTCGACTACTGCACATATTAATGAAACACACTGCAGGATACCTATGAAGAAGCCAGCTCTAACACCATTCGGATAGAACGTGGAGTGCTTCTGGCAGGCATACACAATCGATTCGAGTTGAAGTGCCGACAACGAGCCGAAGTCTATCGTATCCTGAGGAATGGATAGACGGTAGCGAATATCAGGAGGCGCAATGCTGGCGAGAGAGCTCGACTCTACCACACTATCGGGATGTGGCAATCCAATGTTCACTGAAAAGTATTTACAAACGGCTGTTTATCTCGTCCATCCGAAAGTACCTGAATATGCACAGAAGAAGCGTTTTGCTTTCGCTAGGAACAAGCATGAAGGCGATGGAAAACCTCGACGCATGTTGCACACGTCTTACGCTCGTGCCACAACATCAGCGGGTACAAAATAAACTGCCAAGGAAGCGCACGACTATTAACAACCATATTTTCAGCACAGGTAATTTCGCACGCAGCGCCGATGTTTGCGCATGCACAAGCAAATTCCTCATTTCCTCACAAATACACCCTCAGCTGCCAAGTGTGTACTTACATTTGCTTGGCACGTATTCGGCGTAAGTTTGGACCTGCTGCATTTCACATTCCTCTTCTTTTTCCTCATCTTCGACTAAATCTTTTCCTGGTGTGTCACGCACCTGAAAATACAAGAAACATCGAGGTCGAATATTCTACATGCGAAGGTAGAGGAAAACGAAGTTTCCTACTGTACCTACCTTACAAATTACTGGTGAAGACACGGCTCTAAGGAATTCTTTTGGGTTGTTCGATTTCTCTGCAAAAAAAGCAAACAAATTAAGGCAAACAATATTTACTGCAACACATTAACGTCGTATAAAAGCTCGACGACCTGCACAGCTGTGTTGTGGTGCACTCACCTGGCTGCTTCCTTTCCCCAACAACTGCTTTCACTGTTTTTTTTTCAAACGATGAAGTATTTGGAGAGTGTACGCGCTGCGAAAATAACAATAAGATAAACCGGGCAGTGAGGAAATGGTTGATTGTGGGACGCGGATTACATTTTTTTAAACGGCGTGTAAAGTCGAAAAAATTTAGATATATCACGGCGTTCTACGTATATTGTTTTCGTCGTGAAATAAAATCGACCGAGGGCAATATTTGCTCAAAGTGGTCTGCTGATCGCAACTTACCACCTGGACGTAAACCGAAAACTGTGGCAATACGCACAACGACAACTGAGAAAATAACAATGTATGTATGGTTCGTGCTCAAAGACATAGGGTGTTGCGAAATAGATTCAGCTGAAACTACGGTCACAATTCACTTTCAGTTAGGTGTTAAAGTTGTGTTAATAATGAACATAGACACGATAACTTAGGTACGTGAACACCAAACGTTGCATAATGTAATACAACAAAACATATTTGCATCGCAAAAATTGGTAAATAAGTCACTTATTGCTGCATGATTTGTTGCTGACTACTCCGGCGCCAACTCGTATTGCGACGTCACTTCCTCCAACATTAAAGGCAGTATCAATGTTGAACCCAAAGGGATTTTCTTACACTGCTTTTGATCTTGACAAAAAAGGTGCGAGACATATTTAAATATGGTAGAGATTGATCTACTAATTTTTCACTAGGCATCAATAGTCTCGGAAAGGGTATTTGTGGAAGTTATCAACTTTCGGTGAAAAACTGATTTCGGTTTATAACAAATTGGAGTGTGAAATAGGTCCTGTTTTTAAAGCGTGTTTAGTTTAAAATTTCACACCAACGAAGTGCTAGCCTGCTCCTAAAATTCTACGAGTTGTTTAAGCAGCAGCATCACACTCTTATTGAGAGGAAGGTGCGTGGTCAACGTTGTATAACGCTACACGAAATCACAACTTGTGTTAAGAAACGCTACCTCACACGAAGCAATGATTGCCAATTCGTGAGACCAGATATTTCTTTCTAATGATGATATGCGCAAATTCCCAATGCTCATGCACCATCCAACTAAGTTACTAGTCGATTATCACAGCCATGTTGCTCAGAAATTAAGATTTTGTTGTTGATGAGCGCTGACAATGCGGATTGATCAAATGTCATTACAAACGCCTTTGCAAACACATGAAGTCAATATACACCCACAAATACCTTGTGCAAAAAACTTGAGGCAATAACGTGAGCCGACGCTCTAAACGTCTTATCTTTACTTTCATTGCATGCAACAGGAGCAGCGTCTGGGAGGACTATTGAGAAAGGAGAACTGGGAGGAGTGTCAAAATCAGGATCTCGCACCACCGAATTCACAAACAAACTACCCAAGTTGAGATTGCTTGAAGGAGACTGTCTTTCTGCAACAGGTTGCTTCGGCAGCACAACCACAGGCCGCACAATGTTTGTTTCATTTTTAGACGTAAGTCCCGCGGCTGGGGTTGCAGATTCTGAAATAACTGGAACACTAACCGACTTCTTCAAGATCACAACTGGCAGTTTGTTACTATTCGCACTAACGTTGTTTGTTCTACACACATTACGTGCTATTGCAGGTTCTTCTGATAACGTGGACCTAGGAAGAAACACAGTTTTGTCTCCCAGGACAACTTTATGCACTTTAGGCACGTTTGCAGCTGACGAGTTGAAGGTTTGATGAAGTCCGTTCTGGTGTGAAGTAGAAACTACAATTTTCTGCGGAGCGGTAAGAACATTTGTCTTGTTGTTTTCAGAAATACTGTTTTCTATAGTCTTCGATACGTTGGTTGCAACTGCTTGCACAACATCTGCTTTTCCCAATTTATTGATTTTGATGATTGATCCTACACAAAAAGAACTTTAATATTACAATTGACCATATTATATTGGCAGCATGAAGAAATACAGAAAAGAAAGTACACTAAAGGCACAGAGAAACTTTCTATTTCATTTCTTTAATAGTTTGCTTGAAATCAGCAAAGTTTCTTTATCTGTCAAATCTGTGTCCAAGATCAAACCTGAATAAAACTTTCATTTCTGAAAGTCTGTGAATATCTTACAGCCTAATGTGCACTTCGAAGAGTTGATTTCTTAAAAAATATACTTCTGTGCCGATTTCAGCCAGACGTCTAAACGTAGTAAACTGCCATTGCAAACAAATATTCATACTTGGCATGGAATAATCTCAGTACATTGCACAAATCAATAGCCAATCAACCACCAATGATAGTTTAGAACAGGAGTCGGCAACCTTTTGCTGACTGTGTGCGGACTTAAGATTTCAAATCATTCAGTGTGTCTCAAAAACATACGTATTTTTATACAAGTCAAGGTCAATATACATTCTGTGTGAATCATAATAAAAAACTAATATGTACAACTTTTTGTGTTTTTGAGTGCCACTGAAAATTGCTTGGTGTGCCAAATGTGGCACGCGTGCCGTAGGTTGCCGGCCCCTGGTTTAGAAGAATATTTTATGGGCCATGCATTGGTCACTACCATTTGTTTAAGCTAAAAAATCACATAACCAAGATATGCTCATTTTTCATGGTTTGTCCGTGCATTTACAAAATATTTCCTGCTCTATTCACATTTTTGTAAGTGTATTTGTAAGGGTATTGTTCTTTTGCAACAAAATAATGGTTCACACAGTCAATAGATCATACAGCATTGCATAGAACATAGGCTAATGCAAAGCTATAACATAATTTAAAAGCAAAGTTCTACGCTAGCAATGAACATTTACTGATTCCTTTGTCACAAAATATTGGTGAAAGACCATGAGGTCATCTAGTCTACCAACCCTGCAATACAACTTTCACTACTATCATTAGTAGTCATGTGAAAAGAAAAGACAAGATGATAAAAAATCAAAGATACATGATATTTACAGATGAGTGTATGCCTATGTACACATAGTTATCATGATAAGATATTTAATTTCACAAGTGGAGGGAACAAATACTGAAAATAATGTACATTTGTTTGACAATGTAAATGATTACAGGGTAAAAAAACAATCAGTTGGAAAAAGATCAAATGGCAGACAGATAAAGAAAATTAACCTCCATTATAAAGGGAAGCTTCATAGTGTCTGTTAAGCATAAAATATATAGTAAAACATAACGAAAAAGGTCACATGATACAAATAAAAAAGAATGGATAACAGAAGATGAGTTAAACAAATACCATTTGTTACTTTGCATCAGCAAGCCCAGAGCCAGAGGGAGGTAATTTTTGTACAGATGTTTGAAATCAAAGTGAGATATAAAGGTATTTCTGACCGTACCTTGGGTCCAATGAATTGAGGGAGCATTGCCCTTGGGAAGAGTTTACCCTGGGTAAGAAGAAAATTTTTGAAGTCATAAGTCTGGTGGGGTATTTATGAACTGTCTGAATAGCTTTGAAATACTGGTTAAAATGTGATGAAAGTTGATTGTTTTCATAAGAGTGCATAAACTTACCGGCGGACATTTTAAGTAAATGGCTTTGTACGTACGTTTCATCCAATTGGCTTTGTTGGATGTTTTCAGAAATTTCACAGCTTTGATTTGTAGATTCACAAGAGGTTGAAAATTATGAGTTATTAATACAGTACAAGGACCTAGGAGTTAAGTCATTTTTGCTTAAATCAAAAATAACTTGCGCAAAAGTATTTCAAATCTAAAATGTTTGACGTAGATTCAAATTGGTCATAAGCTAGCTGTATGTGAAGTTGTGAAGTTTTAACAAGGAAAAAAAGGTCTGTGCAAAAACATTTGATAATAACCTTCAACAAAATTTTTACAGGTTTTCCCATGTTTAAGAGATGCAATTCTTGGATTCCCCTATAAAAACAAGTAATAGAATAGCTTCAACAGGTTATGAAGATTTGGTCAAAGTTGTCCAGAACCACTACCTTTGGATTAATGCACTTTCTGTTTACAATTTAAATGTAGCTGTTTCACTACATACCAATACAGATTCACTGTAAAATGTTACTTTCAGCAAAGTATTTTTCTAAGATCTCATATTAGTTCTTGCGTGACATGCTATTCTTCATCTATTTTCCACACCTGCTTTTTCTCTCAAGGGGTTTTGGGATTATGCAGCCCTGGCCAGTCTTAAATGACCTTAACGTTTTCATCAACCTGTGATGATTATGTTGATTCCACACTTGGCAGTGACCAAGCTAGGTTGGAGGTGCTACCACTTGTTCCTAGGTTGGTCAACAGCATTTTGTTGTGACAGGTCTGGTTAACAGGACTTGCTTTGTTAAGCTTTTTTGGGTCGTTCTGGTCATGTGGCCAACCATTACACCTGATATCTCTTGTTTTTGGTGAACTGGATCAAGCATTCAGGCTTTACAAATTAACAGCCATGTGCAATGCACATTGTTGCAAAGTGTCACACCATGAACTGTTCACAAATACATCTCTGCGGCTTGTACCTGAGATTGCACTCTTTTGGTCACCAAGATTTGTGACCAAAGGATTTGGATTGGAACAAAAACTGGCTTAAAAACTGAAAGCTTTGCAGTGTTTGAAAGCTCCTGGTTTGTGACCACAAAATTATGAAGCTTACACATTACTCAATTTGGTTTACCAATCCAAGTATAAATCACCATCTGGTACTGGAACTTCTTGATCTGCTCCAATGTGCTGCTGCTTACTTGCAGCCAAGGGCACGTACAGGGTACTGTTTTGCTATCATGACAGGCCAATTTGTGATGCAGGTACTCAGAAGTAATGCTGATCAAATATTGAACGTTGCCACTACAGGTCTCTAATGCTGGTGGTTTGGAACAGGCAACAGCATTTCCCCTGTAATGTTGCATAGGATTATTACTAGGGCAACCAAGTTTTTGACCTAAAAACTAAAAATTTCAACTTTATANTTTACAAATTTTGACTTTATTTTCACCGAACAATTTCCTGTGTNTGCAACTGAAACATGGAATACAAAGCATCAAACCGATTTTTTTATGTTGAAATGAAGCAAAACTCACAAGTGTGGAAGGCTCAACGAAACTAGACGCAACAAACCATAGATGTAAACCAATCCAAACGCACAGGAGAAGTATCCAGTGTCAATAAATCTCCGGAAGTCACATCGATTCAAGATTTTAATCATCCAGGAGTGGACAAATCAACATTATTATGTCAGAAGTCACAAAAAATCCAGTATTATGTCAAAATTTCAAGTAGCTTGAAAAGCATGTCAATATCTGTTGCTGTAGCTTTAATAAAATATTGATAAAGAAAACAAACCTGTGTTACAAAGAAATTTTGACCTAACGATAAATTGACTTTTTTTGACCTAATAACTTTGTAGTTGCTCTTTGTGGACATTTCATAAACTTTGAAAAAAGCAAAAAAAAATTTTTTTCTTGGATTTTGGTTGCCCTAATTATTACAAAACAACCACATCGCTTCTTTGTCGAAATAGCACCTATGCAATAACCTTAAACAATCAACATTAATATATGCATCGAATATGCATGATTCAGAATCTATTATTCTGCTAGTGCCAGACATAAGCAAAGCTGTCAGATGCTTGTACACTGTCAAACACATGCAGAGCTATTTGAAATATGTTGTTTCATGGCGAGGTGACATTGTGGTCATTTTGTTTAGCAGTTTAGACCAAAGCTTTATCTGCTGTTTACAGTTGCTAGGATATGACAGAATTAAATAAGGTTTAGGCCAGGGTCGCAACTAGCTGATATCTTCGGCAAATGCTTAAATTATTTCTTTTTTCACTTAGCAACTAAAGAAGTTTTCAAAACTTTCAAAATGTTGTTGAAAATTTGACAGGCAATTGCCTGGTTGCTCCACTGGTTGAGGCCTATTTCAATGTCACACTGATTAACACTGGTTCATTTCCACTGAAGCTACATTCTATGACGAATTTGTCACTCTGAAAGGCATGACAGCTAGCCTCAGAAATGGTCATCACATTATCTGAGCAAAATACCAGTCAAGTGTTGTGTTACAAAAAAACAACTTTATTGGAACAAACAGTTGACATTTTTTGCTGTGCAAGAAATCTTATCATACTTTCTTGAAATCCACTTTTACATCACCATGCAAAATTGGAGCAATAGTACTCAAACAATCTTCTCTGCAGTGATTATGCAAGTATATTTTTAACCAACTCAAACTGTATAGAGAGCTCTCCACAAATGTAGTTTTGTAAGTGATTGTTAGCATGAATTTATAAGTGTTATGTACATTTGGGTAAACAGAGTTAATGTTGCTGTATGGCTGAAGTTTGATTGTTCAACAAGCTACATATCTTTTCAGCAACATGTTCACAGACAAAAATTGATTGTGATGTGATCAATGCACTGTGAGTAAAAACAAGTGATATCCTGGAAATCTTTCCTTGTGTGTTTTGACGATGCAACCAGTTCCACAAACTAAGTAGCTGGTTGCATTAGGCGGCTAGCCAAATTTGATTGGTTAGGACACCTGNAGAAAATCTTTTTTTTTCTTCNTCTTTTGAGCGGGTCTTCAAACCACTGCTAGGCCGCAATAGATCTTGGGGCAGGTGNTGAGCAGCCATTCGATTGTCTCATCATCCAGAACCTCCAGGCTGTGCAGTCCATGAGGTCGATGGATGGGACATTGGAGGACAACATGGTTGACAGTTTGTTCTTATGCGCCACACTCGCATGCTGCAGAGGAGGCCATACCCCATTTACACCAGTGTGGAGGTAGTAAAAACCCTTTAACACCCCCACCGGCCACTATGATGGCCAGCACTTTTTTGGCCATAAATCTCCAGCCGCTAGAGCTAGAGAGCTGTTCAAACCCACTATGGATTTGAGAAGTCTTCTACTTTTGGTTGAGAAAATTTGCCATTCGTGGGCCGATAGCAGATACCGATATTTCCAAAATTTTAAAATGCTGTTTTCTGCTTCATTATCGAAAATATGATGTATTCTATGCCTTATCCTTTTTTCAAAAACAGAAAAAAATCAGGGTTTATGAGCTAAAATTTTTGAAATTTTAGCAATTTCAATATTTGAATAACTTGTTAGCATTTTGTACACTGTCTACAATGAATAAACAGTGCCATAAATAAAAAAAATAATGTTAAAAATAACAAAACAATAAGAACAGAACACTGAATGTAGAGAACTGCTTACATTACTTACAACAAAAAAAGCACAAACAGTGCTTGAAAGTTGAAAGATGGTGAACAATGAAAAGAAATAAGTATAAAACGGAGCATAAGTTAAGGAGGTTAAAATTAGTACAATATTGTATTCAATTAACCATTGCCAAAAATGAAAAAATTTCCAAAACAGCAAGTGTTTTGGTCTATGATAGTATGTTTGTTAACAGTTACTGTGCTGTATAAATGTTGTGAAATTTTGTTTTTGTATATATTTCACAAATCAACCTTTCAGACTCTTCTACAACTCAGTGGGTTTTCAATTTGACAAGTCAATCCATGTCTTAAAGAATGAAGTTTGGAATTTTGATGTAATGTAACATTACATAACTGCATGTCCTTATAAAGCAAAGTAGTTGCATTAGTTACTACAACTGAAGTACTGGCGTTGGTGTATGAAATGAAACATCTCAACTGATTTGTCAATACTCAGTAGCTCCATCTCAACAGTTTAAGATTGTCATGCCGAAAGTGCAGTTTTTCTGCATTTTCACCAAGTAGCCTGCAGCAAGTTAGCCAGTCCTCTACAACCTAACCTAAACAAATTATTTACACAAAGCAACACTAGGCTGTAACCAATTACCACCCATGCGCCAGATGTAAATTCCATAAGAACAAGTCACCATAACAATAGCTAAGATGCACATGTGCGCATTACGCATCCGATGATAGTGCAATAATCACAAACACTGCGCTTTTAACTTGTGTAAGTTGCATTGTCGCAAACACTGCTTTTGCTGGTCATGTTTAACAAACGGACAACGATTGTGATGCAAGGAGATACTGACTGACTACCACACTGCTATCAGGCCAAACAACAAATCCCCACTTAATGTATTTGTGAAATGTTGGAGTAGCGCTTCCGTAACTTGTGTGCCACATCCACAAACCAGCCTGTTGCAACAGCTGGGATTGTGAGATCACAATCATCATTATCATGCCTTGTGGAAAATGTCGGTTAGCTAACTCGATGTTTTAGCTTGCGTACAGTATAAACCAGCGCACTTATAGCCTAATACATCAAGTTAAGAAAAGGAGAATCCTTATAATATGTTACATGCAACTGCTTCAGAGCGACAGTTGTCGTCACTAGTGAGTAGCGATTGCATTTGTAATCATGTTCATAATGTCAATGTTGCTTAACATAAAGT
>JGI24159J19872_10002274_pt1 | contig 22668 bp, 15 predicted proteins | sample Ectturendosymbi4_FD_19872 | JGI IMG/M metagenome (IMG submission 19872) | reverse complement strand
TGGCCAGCTTTAGGAACTTAGTTGATATGCCATCAATTCCACTAGATGAAGTGTTTTTGAGATTGGTTATACAAGCAATGATTTCTTCTGCACAAGTGCCAGAACCATATTCTTGCTATAATGTTACAACTAGTTGATATAATCCAAAGTGCCTTACATGCTGTAACTCTGATATTTACTTGGCAAAGAACTAATTGTCACTATAAAAATGTTGAATACATGGGTGTTGAAAGGATTTTTCCACTGGGGGCCAATTGTGGATTTTTCCAGGTGGTGCCCAAAACCATTTTTACAGGGGGTCAACTGTATTGAAATACTATTTTACATGAAAATATCAAATTTCAAAATCAGGTTAGGTCCTCCTACCCCATTTTCTGGTGCTCATGGTTGAATGCCTGCTAGAAGATGCCAGAAAGCATATTGGTTACCAGTGTCACTTACCATTAACACTTTGGGTACCGGCTCACGTATATATATGTGGGAGAAATTAAGCACAGGTTACTGCACCACGTATATATACCTTCTGATCAAAAATCCTGGTTTTATGACCCTGGGAGCCAATACAATATGCCATTTTTGTGACTCAAGTGTTTTTTGGAAACTAGGCTATCATCTGAGTCTATGGATCCCCTGGTTGGCTTTCTAGCTTGTCTGGAGCCAAAATTTTGGCTCACAAACCAAAAATTGGATATAAATTTAAATCCCACAAATGGTAACCTTAGTCATTTTGGCTAAAAGCCACAACTCGCCAGCTGATTGAGCTTATGGCCAAAAAATTCCAAATATTTCAAGAATGCCGTAGGGAATTGGCAAGGATTTCCCTAATTAATTTGTGGCATTTTGGCCATGATTTTTGAATCAGAAATGTTGGAAAGTCCATCAAACCCTCTAAAGACTCATATTATAGCCTAGTTTCCAGTAAAAACTCGAGTCAAAAAATGGCTCTTGGCATCCAGGACCGGATGGCGTCATCCAAATGTAAACAAAATATGTATAAACATACTCCTATCATGCAAACATCAATAAAAAACGACATCCAAATCTAAAATAACTTATTTCATTGCAAACTATAAGACTTTCCCCATCTTTAGAGGGTTGGGACAGCTCTGTAGCTCAATCGGCTGGCAAATGGAATACACCCCAGGTTAGCATTTGCAGGGGTAGAATTTTTACCAATTTTTGTTTTTCCAGCCATAATTTTTGGCTCCAGATATGCTAGCAAGGCAATCAAGGGCTCTAAAGACTTGGATGATAGTCTAGATTCCAAAAGAAATTTGAGCCAAAAAAATGGCCCATTGGGTTGGTGCCCAGGGCCAGGTAAGCTCGCTCACAAGGGCAAAAACATGTCCCCATTATGACGTCACCCAAAGAAAACCCACACCCAAAACGAAAAAAATTCTTTTCCATTTGAGCTAGAACACTTGCTGAATCCGTAGAGGGTTTGAACAGCTCCCTAGCTCAATCGGCTGGCAAGTAACAGTGTTGCAAAGCTCTGACAAAACAGTGGCTCTTGCGGTCCTTAAAGGTAAAACACCTGGTACCTGTGGATATCGCTGTAGGGAATCCACCCAGTACCCAAAGTGTCAACCTATGTGCATATTGCCATGTATGTGTTGTAAAAAGTTTTGCAATGCAAAATTTCCTATGCTACTTAAATACTACTACAAGGTGTCACCAATCAATTTATCTGTTAGAGCTGGTTATTACAGCATCCAATATGCATTAGTAATGGGTCATAAAGTTGATTTCTCCTATTTGAACACTCACGTATGATACTACTTTTGTTCATTAACACTTTTGTTATTGCACAAGGATCTATGTGATTGGTTGAGGTCACCAAAATTGCTGCACACGTAGGTCAATGTTTCTTGACAAAAATTTTTGTTCTGGGTACTGGTCGTAATCTTTTTCTCCTGGAAATGCATACAGCTACATATATGTAAACTGTAAAGAGAAAGCAGCAGATGGCAGTAAGCCGAATTTGCTGTGATTGTAGCCATCTTGTTGCAATTTCAGCCAACTGCCTTGCACCAAGTGCATTTTTTCTGGGCAAACCACCTGGTACTGAAAGTGTTAAGCTGAAACCAACTCATGCTACTTGAATTTATAGTTGATGCATTGTAAAGTGCTAACTTTTCCTATTTTTCCTTTGTCACACAAACTTTGGTTGCACTTTAATGAGTCATTACATTTTTTGTCAATATTCTGTAACCACTGGTGGCTAGTAATGGAACTATTGCATTGTGAATTTTCTATAGATTTAACAGACTGTAATGGCTGATTTTCAAGAAGTTTCTTACAATTCGCCTGTTGAGGGAGAGCTTACCAATAACCAAACTGATGAAAGCGAAGTTGATGATGGTCTATCGACTATTGATGAGCCAGTCAGGGAAACCATAGTGAGTAGTTCTAGGCATGTTTGTATTTTGTGTGCAAGAGTGCTTATTGAAAATATTGCCATTGCTGTTATTGTGTAGTTTGGAAAGATTGTTTCAAAGTCTCATAGGACATGCAATGGAATATTATAATTGGTTGTTCTTTGTGTTTCAGATGCGTGATTTGAAAGCTGTTGGAATGAAGTTTGCACATTTGGTATATCCCAAGAAAAACTCAACCTTGCTTCAAGAATGTAAGAAACAAGCTTTTTTGGGTTTAGTTTGACTTCATTCACTAAAAACAAAAATGCACATGGATAGTTTGCAGTTGTTGATATTTATTAGGTAAACATGCAAAGTCAGTTGTACATTCTAATTTCACAATCTTTGTTTATACAGTAGGTTTCTGGTCAAAGCGTGCTGCTGAGAATAACTAGGCTAAAAACAGCATGCTTAAGAAAAAAAACAAACAATTTTAACAAAATAAAAGCCAGCATACAAAGCCAAGAAAAATTATTGTGTAGAACATTAACAACATTTACAAAGGAAAGAGGGTTGAGCAGCGTGTGTCACAATGCAAAATATAATGTGAAAGAAATGTTCAGAACATATCATGGATCACATCCTTTTGAGATTTTGGTATGCTAGGAGGATTTGCTGTTTATAGGATTTATCTGCAGTACTTTTCTGCTGCTTGATTTTTAACCGTTGCTTGGTTGCCAGCAACTCTCATCTTGGTTGCAAACTAAAATCCACTGAGTTTGTGTGAAGTCTCTGCAGTAAGTGTCTAAAAATCAGTATATACTTTGCAAAGACTTCAGAGACATGCACCTGCCAAAATATCGTTTTTTTTCATTCTACCAAAGAATTAGTGTAGACAAAATTGTAAACGTCTGGTGATGTGCTCAAAAGTTGTTAATTTTGCAAATATTTTTGCAGGGGACTTGTGGGGCCCATTGCTGCTATGTGTTGTGATGGCAACTTTGCTAAATGGTGAGTAACTGCATGAAACCATACAAAAAGGTGCTTGGTGTGAAATTTCAATTCTTGGTTTTATTGGTTATTTGCATAAGCAGGAATTTTGCTAGATTCTTTTGATCATATCACGAAAGTGACTGGAATTCATGCAAAATAAAAATGGGTGTGGTGCGAACGTGTGTTGTGGGAGTTTGCCGTAAGTGACACACGTTGCAGAAATGTTTGTGGTGAGTGCCGCGTGAGAGAATGTCTGTGTTGTTTAAAGTTGGCTTGGTTGCAGGTATTTCTATACGAGTTGTAGCAATGACATGATTTTAAGTCTCGACCTGCGTCTTTATTACGCAAATGCTGAAAAGTATTGCGTCAGCATAACAGTTTCCAAAAAGTCGTGTCAGTATCGCAATCCGCACTCGTTTCGTACATTGGAGCTTTCCTGTTAATATCATATGCCGACGCAGGTGTTAAGGATGAAGCAACAGGAGGACAAGGCCCGCAGTTCGCCGAGGTTTTCGTCGTGATATGGGTTGGTGCCGCAATTGTCACTTTGAATTCGCAACTTTTGGGCGGGAAAATGTAAGTGCTGATTGGCTAGCATTGCATTTTAGTGCTTGTGCCGCGTGTGCAGGCAGGGCGAGAGCAAGTACTGGCGACGTCCCTTCTAATTTTCGCTAAACCAGTCTGTTTTTGGCAAAATGAAGACTAATCAAATAATTGTTTTTGTACCCGAAGACGTTCCGACTCCCCATCAAAACATCCACTTCCGAAAAGATTACACTCGTTTTCCTCAAAATAATGTGCATAAAACTTGCTCAATATTATGTCATATTGTCGTAAGTTCGTAAAATCGCTATTAACTTGCGGTTCAATCCTTGACCACATTATTTGTTTTAAGAAAGGCTGTTTTCCGGTGCAGAAAGCGATCTTATTACTTCGTGATTCAAAATCGGGAGACGATAAAGGCTGAAAAACCTCGTGCCTTCTACATTTTTTCTCCTTACTTTGCAACTTTCGTGTATATTCGCGCACTTCATGCCATAAATCGGTTATTTTGCGGTAGTGCCCCGGAAGATAATTGCCGGTGACATCAACCTAACAACCTGCTAAAACTGCAAACACTTTTTGACGTTTTGCATGCGTCCATTTCGCAACACTCTGGATGAACTCGCATCATGTGTTGATCGCATTTGGGTTGCGCTTTTTGATGTATTTCTACAAATCTTTTGAATATGCGCTGTAAATACCTACGTAGCGGTAATTAATTTGTTAGCGATGTTGAATGTCAAGAAACGTGTGACATTCTTATCTGCAACATCGTCTTTTGCGGTAGATCAGCAAGATTTACTCAAATCTTCACAGCTTATGAAAAATTCTGGTCGGCAATGGCCAGTTTATGAAAGAGTAGTTTTTTTAAGGCGTTTCTAGAATTTCAAATCGGGTCCCTGGAATCAGAGAAAATTATCATGGAGCAAGATTGAGAAAAACCCGGGTTTTTAAAAAAACAACCCACCTGTTTTTTTGTGTTTTTTGAAAAAAACATTTTTTTTGTTTTTTTCAACAAGCCTATAATTGGTTTTTAAGCTTTTTTTAAGAAGAAACAAGATTTTGCTCTTTTTTTTAAAGAAACCGGAAAAACCCCATTCTGAATTCTTTTCATTCCATCATGCAATATCACTATTTTCAGAATTACACAATAACTTGTTATACCTATTTTGGCATTCAAAATTGAGGGTAAAGAAATGTATCCTATCTTTGGTTTCGCAATGTGTTGTTGGTCAGTTCGCTCCTAAATGGTGAGGCTTGGCAAGCATGCGCACAGAAAACAGAAAAACCACTCCTATACAAACTCTTGCAGTTTCACGTCAAATTTACGTGCATGCCCTACTAGTTCAGCACCTATAGAGTGAATTTTTTCAATATATGATTTGGTATATTCCAAAATCAGAAATAGTTTACATGTAGAGAAGACAGAAAAATTGATTAAAATATACCGATTGTGCAGAGCTGAAGAAGATAACCATTAGAATTTACTCAAACTATTAGATTTATTCTGCTCATTTTTTCAAGTCCTTTAAATTTCGTTGCTGTTAGTTTTGTTTGATTGAAAAAAAATTACAGGTAACTGTACAAGTGTAATGCTTATTTTATTTTTTACTTCGTAGGTTTTTCTAAGGAAAACTAAAGAGTGTTTTTTGGTGGGTTTTATTGTTTTTTTAGAGGGCTTTTTAAAAAAAACGGGTGGTTTTTTTGAGTCGTTTTTTTTACAACAACCCTGATCTCGAGTTTTGCTTTTGGCATCGGTAAGTCAATGGTCTTAGAAAAACTAACCCACAATCCCTAAGCTTTAATAATGTTCCCACTGCCCTACGAACAACATTGCTAACATCGTTTATAAAATCCCGGCCGACTCGTGAGGATTAAGCTTTCACTGCTTGTTTGTCTGACTGCTCAGTTAAGGCTATGACTGGAAAATTGAGCAACATTGTCCAAAATTCGACGTGAACTTTCGTGGAAGCTAATGTTTTTGATTTGTGACGTTCTGTGTCAGAAGAGTTTTCTGTCTCCACGTTGCAAGGTGTGCACCATTGTTACATCATAAAAATAATGGCATCGTGATGAAAACTAGAAGGCCTTCGATTGCAAGGTTTTTTTTCTCGCTATGAGCTTTCGAGGTAGAGCTCATTTTGTAGATGTAGAAATCAAAGTTCGGTCAACAATGCACTTTGTTTGGCAGATCCTTTTTTCAAAGCGTTTGCGTACTTGGGTACTGCATGTTTCCGTTGGTGGTGGCAATGGTGTTCTGTTGGGCGATTGTCATGGTTTTCACCCAGTCTGCCGTAACGGTTGTCATCAGAGTGCTGTTCACCGCTCTGGGATATGGCTGGTCTGTGTTTGGTGAGTGGTTCTGTTGTTTAAATCATTTAAAAACCTACTGACTAGTGATTTCCAACATGGGAAGTTCGATGTTCGAAAGTGGCAATTTGAAAACGGCCTTGCTATGGCTGATTTTTAGTGACCGGAAAAAATGTGTGCACGAAAACAGTTACAGTTTCTGACACCACGTAAACATGATTCGTTTTTGAAATAATACGATTTGCGTCTCCCAGGGTGGACATTACAGCTTTAGTTATGTCAATGTGGGGCGCGACCGAAAATATTTTGGGTAGCACTGGTGTAGAAGGACAAAAGACAGAACCTTATATCAGCTGTGCGACTGGGTGCTTTTGTACCACTAGTACGTTTATTATCATTTGCATGCATAAACCAAGCGCTTCTCGAAACTGTTCCCAAGCGCTTTCTCGAAAAAAACCAAGCGCTTTCTCGAAAATTTATGTTGTTTTATCGCAGAATTGATATTACGTAGGTGGCATTTTCAGGGCTTGCATTCCATCGGTGTTAAAACTTTCGCGCATCAAAATTGTGCATTTATGGCCTGCCTGTGTCAAACACGATGGTAAATTAACTAACTTTTAACGTATACAGTTTTAATTCGAAAACATACCATCCTGTTTGACAGACTGCACAACGGAAACCCGGTCTTGCAAACTCATGACCGTCCACGCACTGTGCACGACGAAGTCATTATTGACAAAAATTTATATCCGAACATCAAATGCGACAAATGACATTTATTAAAAACTCACAAGCACAAAAAATGTAAACGAAGCAACCTTAAAATTGCCTTAAATTAAAACCTTAGAAAGAATTTGGATATCTGCAAAACTGTCTTCTCACATCCTTTGCGCCAGTGCTGTACACCAAGCTTGCGATTTCGCAGTAGCGCATTCAACCATGCTGGTCCTTCTAAAGAGCTGAAGATACCGTGGTAACCCGGGATAAAAGTAAACTCCTCGAAATGTACGACGGAAAAAAGTTTACTTGAGTGTTCACAGCAACCCAGTTTATTTTCATTGGATTTCACCGTGAAAGAAGGAATAGCAGCGGCTACCGGCTGAATAATTTGTACAGTGAGATAGAGTGTTGAAGTTGGTAGATCGGGCGTTCGAATCCCGGTAGGGTCACATCGAAGACTTGAAAAACGGCACTTGAGGTGGATAGGTACCCGCTGGTGATTGCGGGCAGCGGTCACCTCCTGCATTTATGTTTTTGGTCATTTTTCACTCATAGACCGAATTTATTTTGAAATGACCGAAAAAATTTGATCCATTTCGGTCATAATATCTGGAAAGGTAGGTCAGTGAATACTGTTACGGCGAGTTTTAATCCTACACGGGACATATGTCCGAAATGTCTCAGCGAAAAAGAATACCCAGGTCAACTCTGGAAGTTTCTGCCCTGATTTTCTGGCCTGTCATTCGGTCGTAAACATGTTACGCAATGAGCGGTTGCAGCAAGGATTTAACTTCGGAGCATCGCCCCTCGTATTTGAACGCATCTGGTTTTACACCACTGTTATATATACTCCCCATTGTACATTGCAGTGTTCGTGTTACATGAACTTATGTTCAACAAGAACTTATATTTCAGCAAATTTATTATGCTTTGTCGTCTTTTTTTCCTTTAATAGAAAAAGAACGTTTATTTTTCAGCGTCTGTGTCGTTTCTTGGCGACAGCCAGCCTCAAGGAAGAAAAGCGTTGGCGGTTTATCCCATTTGCTTGTTTTATTTTATTCTGGCGTGGATGGTCGTTTCCTACTCGTAGCGCCGCGGAACTTCTATCCGGAGCCGCCATCATGAATCCGGTCTGGCGAAAGCTCACCCGAGAAAGCATTATGATATTGTTGTTATAGTTGCGTCTCTATACAAATAGTGCAAGTTACCTGTTGTGTGAAAGCTTTTTATTTATATTTATGTTGTTTTAAAATATACGGTTCGTACGGCGGCTACGCGACCGATGACAAACACGATCTTGTGCGCGGCCATGTTTCTATTTTGCGTCGCTGTTATTCGCACGACGCAAAATTCGACCGCCAGTGACAACCTGACATTTGCCGCTGGCCTACCACTCTGTTTTTTTTTACTGTGGGCCTTTGTTTTCCTTTTTTAACGCTAGTGGTGCGGTTTATTTGTTCCCTGATGGTGTCGTCATCCTAGACCGGCAATGAAAGTCTGCGATGTTGAAGTTTCTGAACTCGCTTCCCGCACGTGACCGCTGTGTACATCTGGCATGATCAGCGGTGGTAGCTCAATGGCCTGAGACAAGGGAAAAAGGGGGAATTCTCAATCTTGTTTCAAACATGCAGTGGAACGTGATATTGCTGATGTGCACGGTCCGAAGTTTTGGATTTGCCCTGCTACAGGTATCTAGCTGCTGCATCGGTCGTGTTTCTATGAACTGTACAAATGTGTTTTGGCAGAAAACAGGGTTCAATTGATTTGAGAACATTGCAGCATATCGTGTATTGGCCGACATTAAGGATGTCAAAGGTCCCGGGAAAGGTTATCTGCTAACCAGTGTGCAAAGCAAACGTAAAAGCACAATATGAAACATGCTGCCGCACCTGTTCCATATTGACGTATCCCACACAATCACCCAGCATTCGTCAAGCTTTTCACCCACCGCACAGTTCTCTTCGCAACATGGATGGTTCTGGGATTTCAGGCGAAGTGGCCGCGCTCGTATTTCTTTACCGCGTGTACAATAAAATGCAATTTTCTGTTAACGATATTTTTGATGGATTGCATACTTCGCGATCTTCGGCTAAAGCTACGTTCTGCATGGGCACCATTCTTCCGTGTCCTGCATTGCGTGACTAGAAAAAAATTGCTGCAGAAGGAACCAAATTTAAGCCTTGGGTGGAAAACGCCGTTTAACTTAGAATAACAGGCTTGTTTTGGGTGTGAGAGCGTGTTTAGTTATTATCATTGTTTTCAGTTTAACTTTTAATTTCGGTGTGATAAAATTTCGTTAACTTCAAGTCTCAGCGGTGAAATTAAATGGTAAGTCACTTAAGAATTCTCTATTGATCAATTTTAAGTTACGTGCTTCCAGTAACTCCAACCAAACATTAGTGCTAGTGTTATGGCTTGAGTAAACACGTGGAAGCTAATGCTCCATATTCAATTACCTTGAGCATAAACGCGATGGGTGAACTTGTAAAACGCTTACGGATTGAGCACGTTCATTGCGCATTTCGTCATCTGAAGCAGAAAAGGACTTGCTGTGAAACCTGCTACTATGAAGCCAAACTGCCAGTGTTGGTTAAAATGCATGATTAGCGCAAATTTAACTCTGGGAATTTGTGCAACGCTGTGAAGGTGGAGTGGCCGAAGTGTTGTAAAGTCACCACGAATAAAAATGTGGAAAGGGGTGGATGGTACAGCCGTAGTGGATACCAGACTTCTGGAACTGCAGTGATGCGTCAACATCGGTGGTCACCACTGGATATGACGTGGACAAAAAATTTGTGTCCGCGCCGCGTCAGCAGATTCTGTTTTCTGCACAGCGACCGCATTTGTTGTACATTTACCTGTCCGCACTGCAAACCCACCCTTCTGAGCTTTGCCTCCAACAACAATCATCCTTTTGTGCCCCTAACTTGAAGCACTGTGCTACCCCAAAATCTTTCTTTAGTGCCAACTCTGGTATGAGTTGCACAAAAAATTAACAAAATATTTTATTTCTTTCAAACTGTCACACCATATATCCTCCTTTCCTAGTGCGCACAAACCCAAAGCAAGCTTGCTGTCACAAGCTAATGGAAATTTGATATTTACTTCCGCAGTTGCACCAACTGATCCACAAGCAGAATTCTCTGCTTACACTTGCAGCCCTGAAGTCATCTGACAAGCATCTACCGATTAGCTACCTTTAGTTCCGAATTCGCATGCCAGTGCAGACAGTCAAAAGTTACTGTGAAGTCTTTGTGCAGTAGTACCTTTGAGTGCAGTGACTGCAGCACGCCATCTGCAGGAAGAGAAAATGTCAATAACCTAATTGTGTGTCTTTGACCACAAGGAGCGCTAAAACGCAGATAGAGCTGCAAGTGACAACTACGCTCTAATACAGTCTTGCAAAAACTCATTCGATGTATAACTTCAAAGCGGCGCTGGCCCTGTGTCCAATTTCTGGAAGTCACCCGTGCGGCCGGAACGCGGTGAAATTTTCGAAAATCGTAAAACGCGGACCGAGTGCGCGATGCGGTTGACCTCTCTAGTCACCACTTTCTAAAAATCAAGTCTCAACAGCAGCATAAAGCGCAAGTCTTTGTTCAAGCAACAATGTTTTAATAGGCATTAAATCTGGCAAGAGCTGCATTTTAAGTCATTTCGGGTATAGCATCGTTCTTTAATTGTTGCCAGAAATTTCTTGTTAAAACTGCTCCGAAGCTTGAACTGTACCCGGCTGCCGTAACAATGAAGTCTCAAGTATCCTACATGTCTGCACCAATTTAACCGACCGACCCACCGTTTGAAGGTCACGCAACAGCAGTAAAGTTTTTTCCCTAGCAGCGCGTTTCAGCTCTACACTATTGTTAGTAAACCCAGTATAAGTATTCTGTTTGAAACAGAATGAGCTTATTAAATAGCCTACCCATGAGCAACTATGAGACCAAGATTTGAAAGTATGCAAGTACGCATGTTTGAGGACAGTCCTCGTAGTATGCGGCTCTCACCAGGGGCTCAACCAGCTGATATTTTCGGGGGTTAAAATGATTGTAACTTGTCCTATTTTCGGGGAGGCAAACTGATTATGACTTTTTGCACCTAGCAGTTGGCAAGTTTTCGAAAATTTCAGAGGGGACAATTGCCCGGTTAGCCACCCTTTGTTGCGGCCCTGGCTCTCATTCTATGTGTAACCCATCACGTTATGCAGGGTGGTTGTACATGTTTTCATTTTTGATAAAATCGCATTTTGTATTGAAAATAATACATACTGTACTTCACAATATATCTCCTAAGTCTAGACCTGTAAGTTATTCATAGTGTAAGATTTTTCCTCGTACGCCACCATTTGGCGAACACAGCTCAATAGCTTATAATGTGCTCGATCCAAGCTCCTCAACTTCATTATTTGTTATAAATGTACGTATGGGTTTAAAATCTGAAATACATTTCATCAAAATTAAAAAACGTGTTGTATTTCTGTAAAAAATTTAAGGCTTTTAAATACAAGTGTAAAACACGTCTTTAAATTTTAATAACTAAAGTTTGGGTATATCTTTCAAATACTTTTTGTAGATACAAGAGATTGTTTGGGACACCAACAATATTGTTACTGTGTAGCTTGTAAAAAATGGGGCTACTTTTGGGACCCGCTTCTAAAGTTTTGTGAACAATGACAAGGCTTTTTAAACTGTGTTGATTCTCTGAATGACCGCACAGTTCGACCAACAGAAATGCCACTTTTTATACAAAAAAGTAACTAATTTTGTGTGATACTCCACGATTGTCATAAAGAACCTGGGGTGTTTAAACAAGTGTAAACCTGTTTGGCCCTCCCCTATATATCTGCCCTCCCCCAAACGCCTGGCCTGGGTCCACCGCTGCTAATGATGCCGTGAAACCTAGGAAGATGAAAACCACCTCGACAGGATTAACTCTGTTAAAAGCAAACGACGATTTTTATTATTTGGGATGCGGAAAGAAAACCTCAAGAGTCCATTTGATTTGATAATGTAGAAAATGCAGACATTGATTGGGAAGATGAACTCATGGAGATGCTCGTACATTTCGAACCTATATAATTGTTCCAATGCAAAAACCTGAGTGACCTATTGGAGCAGTGTTAATGCCGCTACAAAATATTCCAAACTTAATGCAGCTTGACCAGATTTTCCTTGCACTTTCGTGGTTGAAGCTGGTTTTAGTAACCCAAAGGCTATCCCAGGCCCGTCGCCAGGATTTAGCAGCAGGGGGGCCACCTTTTTAAAATACTGAATTGGATGTATGCAGCAACCGGGGGGCCAAACGTGAAATTGGGGGGAGCAGATTTCAAATGGGGGGCCGGGCACCACTGGCGACGACCCTGGGCTATCCTAACAAAGTGGTGGAACCAACTGAACCTGGAACAACGTGATGACTTGGCGACTGAAACTAATAAAAATCGCGAACAAGATGTCAATGCCTTTGCTGTTTTTCACTGATATCTTTCCCATTATTGGTTTATCGAAATTCAATACGAAGTTTATTACTCACTGTTTGGTTTTACCTGTATTAAACACAATATTCGTGTTCATTACTTGTAAGGTATCAAACTAGGGTTAATGCAAATGTTGCCATAAGTCTGCGGTATTTGCATCTGAGGAGTTTCGCTAGCCTGGGGTCGGTGAGAAGTCAAGGATTTCACGAAGAGATTGCCGGCCTCAAAGATGTGGAGACCTTGCAAAGGTACAAGCCTACGGCTGTGAAGTGCTTGACTGTTGGCTGCCTGGTTCACCACAGTGACATCAACACATCACTGCTATCGACGCGCAAAAATCCCCTCATCTACTAGCATGGTGAATTAACACCGCCGATGATGCATTGACAGAACGATGACCCACGAAAACGGTACGTGGTCATTCGTAACATCTAGAAACAAGTTCCTGTGATCTTCGAGACAATTTAATAGATTAGAGACGAAGCCTGAACGACGAGCTGTCATGAATTTGTTTCTCGCATCCTCAGGACATTGCTGGTACGTTTTTTTGCGAGCAGACTTTTACCGCCTCAATATCAAAGGTTTTCAAACGTTCGTTTCCTCTTTACCGATATCGTTTCATCCGATGTATCAGAACACATTTTAACGATCTGCTTCAGTGATTGAACTAATCTTCGCCTATGAATTTTCCGTAAGCACAGAAGAATCGTTAAATTTACAAGCTGTGCTGTACAAAGCCCCTGGTATGGCAGATTCCATTCGCTTTAATGATCAGACCGAAACGGTCGACATTGTCCGCGACGCAAACGGCGTAAATTTTCGAAGATGTTTGTAACAGGTAACAACACAACATGCAATCGAAGTGCGATTGCGAGTGAGTACGTAAGTCAATCCCAATTAGGGAGAATCTTGGTAAGCAAGAGGCAGGCAGCGTCACGCAGATCTGTGACACCTCACGTCACGCTTATGTGAACGGTTCGGGCGAAGCGCAAAGTTGACTGTGACGAAACTGTTGAAGCTTTGCCGAAGTGACACCTTCCAAAAACGTTGCTTTGTACAACAGCACGGCGATGTTCGAGACTTGCGGGTTACCACAGTGACGATGTTAAGATCATCTAGTTTCTTTAAGGGCTAGGCTTGAAGTGCAGAGACATGCAAGATGCTTTACATGCAAACTTGAAACGAAAGGTTAACGGGGTTGAGGCGAATAGCTTCTTTTGCAAAACGTTTGCACTCCGGGAAGTGGCAGAAGATTGCCAGTAGATTAATGCGACCAACGTTCAACAGCTGCGCGAAGAGAAAAGTTGTGCAATTAGATTTATTGAAAGGACAGATATATGTCCAACGTAACTGATTTGCGTCACTGCGTTAAAGGCGTTCAGGAATTTCCAAGGTGCCACTAGATGCAGCAGAGAGCACTGCACAAGCTTCAGTCGACACAAGCGGCGAGAGCTGGTATATTCCCGCCCCGCAATCCTACTGGCCGAGGTCAAAACATTCTCACAAACCCGAGGAGTAAAGTTAGATAAAGGGAAAAAAAGTAAGCCCTGTTCAATAGAGGGGTCTTTAAAGATGCAGCGACCGAATATTTGCCAGCAAGCGTAACTATGGGAGCACACCTCAAGTGAATGGGTACATTAGCGAAACAATTACGCACGCGAACCATTTGTTGCTGGCATTTGGCAAAGCAGAAAATAAAGAGTTATTGCACACAGTGCGGCCGTTCTTTTCTCGCGCTCCGCATCGACTTACACCGACTCTTCTCTGCCCCAGCGCCGCTGCTTTTCCATGGCGATCGCCAGCCACGGCGGCGGGCTCCGCTTCGGCACGTCGCCGACGACGTCGATAACGTCGACGAACGACCCGCTTTTCAGGTCGCTTTTGACGAGACGCGCATTGTTGTCGCTGCTGCTGACCGTGCGCAGGACGGTTTTGTTTTCTCGCGCAGGCTCTTGCTGTTCGTGGAAGCTCTTGCTTTTGAACTTGCGCAGAGTCGACGACCGCTCGTGGTTTTTCTCCTGCCGCGACGATAAGTCGTCGCCGACCTTGCGCTTGGGGGGACCTAACAACAGCGCGGGGGGGACATCCTTGGCAGGGTTCAGATCTCCGTGATTCTGCGAATCAGCAAGATGCAGACGTGAATAGGTCAAGCAGCGCGTGCTTTCGTGGCTAAAATACTGCAGTAAAATGCAAGCAGGTGCTTCCGGGTGAAGTGATGAAAAGACTTAAGTCTGACGACGTACTTTCCCTTTGGTCTTTTCGTCATTTCAAACGTGTGCTTTTGCTTGCATTTTACTGGACTGAAATTGCGTGCGTACCCGACGCGAAATCGATTTCCTAGTAACACGTAGTTTGCGATCAGATTCGGCTGCTTTCGCACTTGTGACGTCTTGATGATGAAATGCGGACGTGTGCAGTCAGATTCATCGCAAGTTATGAAAGCAATGCGTGGCAGGCTGATTCCTCGAAGGCTTAAAAGCAAACCTAGAGGTTCTGATACTAAAGGTTGTGAGCGGGTATCGGTTGATTGGAAAAATCTGCGTTGTTTCTTTTCATTGCATTCGTGCTGCAGACTATCATTTTTACGCCAGTGTTTTTCAAACTTTTTTGTTTCATCGCCCCCTTTTTACTTTCAACACATCGTTGTCCCTCCAAGCTTGATAAAGCAAGCACAAGTTGTATTGTTGAATAATATTATTTAAAGAAATTGATACCTCCCATGGCCCCCGATTCAGTGTGATGAATGTGCTTTGCGCACTTCACAAAGCTTCGAAATATTGGGAGACATTTTAGTGGGGTACAATGGTAGATCACCTCGCTTATGAATCAACAAGCGTTTTTTTGCTTTGAGAAGGTCACAGCTGAAAATCCTTGTTCAACCAAATATAATGTGTGTAACGATAGAACCCACATGTTTGAGCGTTTTCGCTCCCTTTGTGTTGTTTTGCCCTTCTACCGCTCCATTTTGTTTTATTCGCCCCCTTTTCCCTCAAAATCGCCGCAAGGGGGGGGGGCGATTCCGTCCACTGTGAGAACCACTGTTCTATACCCCTCCAAAATTACTTTATAAAATGCTTTGGCGTAGACACGGTTTAGTTGCTGGGCACTACCCTTCACCGGCTTAGTTTTACAACAACCCTAAACCACTAGTACAAAATCTTTCAAAAACGCTTCCTACACTCCAAGCTGCCAGGGACGCGGAGAGCGGATGCATTGCCCCCTGCTCTTTCATAAGGGGGCAACGGGGACGGAGGTACCTTTTCATACAAGTTTCATAGGAAATTTGATGGTTTATCAAAATCGAACCAAAACAAATTATTGCAGCTATTCACGCACCCACAGCATTCAGAATGTTTTTCTACAATTTCTGGTATTATTTTTGAGGTCAACATCGAACAGAAACAATCATAAATTAGCAACGCTTTAGTTGTTTTTTTTATAAGTTTGCATTACCTTCAACTCTTTTACTGCCCCCGCTGCTCCGGCATCCCTGCGAGCTTCCCTTAAATTTCGAAAAAACACAAAATTTTCGTAATTGTGCTGGTTTCTATTCCTGTCTGATGACGCAACGTTTTTCAGCGAATATTCTCTTTTCCCGCAACACACGAAATAGGCTTGATTGCAGCTACTTGCTTAGATGGCTTATTATGAAGTGCGTACTTATGAGCACTTCGTTTTTTGAAGTGGTCGTCATTAGCATATTTTAACCAGCACAACTACAACACACCGAACAGCACACTTCAGCGCTCAAAATGATGAAATGCATGCATTGCGATCAGCCGCCGCACTTACGTCGTTTGCTTCTAGGCTGATTTTGATCTCTCCCGCGTCAATCATGCCTTCCCACTTTCTGGAGCGTCGCCTGGCGAGGGATATCCAGCTGATCGCCTCTGAATCCTGTTCTGGTGCGTTTTTTTCACTGCGTTCGGTGCGAACATCAGGCGTCGTAACGGTCGGCTGCGTCGGTTCAGAAATGACCGACAACGGTTCGTAAGGGTTTTCCACGATGGTTAGTTGCGTGAAAGGCAGTTTTTCTTTGCTGTCCTGCCTGCGAGGGACCAACGTGGGCTTGCGAGGAACATGCGGCGGTGGAGTCTTGCGTGCGCACGCGTCAACGAGTTCAGGAAAGTCTTTTTTCGCTTCAGAAGGCTTCTTCGGCTTGAGCGGAGGGCCGCTGGAAGCAGCGGAAGAAGAAATGTTGCTGTTGTTTTTGTTCCATGACGGCGAGCGACTGTTACCAGACAGCTGCGACTGACCGGATTCTGACGCGAAGGTGGGTGGCGACGCTTCGCTAGAGCTGCTTGAACGGACGACGGCCGGGGCGGAAGTAATTGACGGCGACACCAATTTATTGCTTTTTTGTTTGCTACTCGCAACTGGCTCAGCTTCGGTGGCATTTCTCACCTTAGCGCTCCGCTTGCCGCCGCCGAACGAAGGTGCTGCGTTCCGACTATCCAACGTCACGGGCCTCTCCTGGTGCACGTCATCAGGAGACGTAACCGGTTGCCTTTGGCCGAAAGCATTGCCAGTCTTTCGAAGCTTCACGGGAAACGCGGAGTTGAATGAAGGGAAGTCGCTGGCGCAAGGTGAAGAACCGGCGCGACCGACCGCTTCTCCAGCAGTTGGCCGGTCATTGGTTCGGGTTGACTTGAGGGAGGCTGGTGTGTTAAAGCTAGTTTTTCCTGAACGCAGCTCGACATCCGTTGGCGTGTTGGATTCGGTTTTCGAGTTGGCGCCGGGGCCTTTGGCGGCAGGGTTTCCCTGGATGAGATTTTCCGAAGAGGGAAAAACCGCTGTGGCTGTGGGCGTGGTGGGGGCGCTGGCTGACAGCTTCGGTCTGGTCGGCTGCATGGCGAAATTTTTGACGCTGGCCAGTTTGCGTCGTTCAGCGCTTTCCTGCGAACCTTCGTTGGATACATTGTCGCGTAACAAACCTTCGCTAACCGACTGAACCGCTGTCCTTTCACGTGGTTGTTGGCTGGACGTTTTCTTCAATTTGAAAAACGGATTGTCAGAAACATCAATCTTATCAGTCTCGCGAGCTACCGGCTTCTTGGCACCATCTTTCACAGACTGCCGCTTACTTTCTACTGGTTCTTTTGACTCATCGACGCTGCTGTTTGAAGATCTGCGAAAGAGATTCTTGTTCGCACCTTGATCAAGATCTGATGTGTTACCTTTGTCTGTGTCTTGGGCAGTGAAACCACCTGAAGTTAGAGTTTTCGAAACTGCCGCTTCTGGCGAAATTTGCCGGCCGACTTCTACCGGCTTGGTATCCTCGGCTACGGACGGTGAACCGTCGTCGTCTCCGGGCGAAACCAAATTTGAAGCGGACTCAGCGGGGCTGTCTGGGGTGGTTTGCTTGCTGTGCTCTGCTGTGATTGCGTCTGTCGTTGTTGCGCTGCCATCGGCACAAGTCGGAGTGCCGGTGAGTTTTCTTCGCTTTTCCGGTGACGTTGAATTCCTGTCTTGTTCTGGCGAGCTAACTTGCTTTCGCACGTCGGCCGCGGGAGACTCTGATCCAAACTTGGCTTGCGCCAGTTCCGCTTCGGGCGTTTGCTTTGAGTCGCTCGCAGGTTGTTGCTTTGACGCAGCTGACTTTAGCGAAAGATTCAGCCACGCGGGTTTGAATGGACCAGGCTTTTGCGTCCAACTCGGAGAGCTTTGCTCATCACCATAACTTGCCGGTCTGGCTTTTGGTGCGATCGCAGACTCGAACACACCTTCAGTGACTGGCAAGTTAGGGCTACGCTCCACACGTGGGCTGGAATCTCCCTCGTTTTTCTGATCAGGTTTTTTCAATCTTGGCTTTGGCAAAGGTTTCAGTGCTACGGGAGAAAGAGGTTCGGTTCGATCTGATTCAGGTTTCTGGGCTGAAGTGGGCTGCTTGCTGCTCGACGTTTTACGAAGTTTGACGGTTTTCATGTCTGCTAGAGACGGGACGATGCCGACGTGGCCTTTGAAAGATGGAGTCTTTCTAACCGGCGCTTTCTTCGCATCGCTGTCTTCGGCTTGGGCGTTGATTGCTGAATTCGGTTCTTTTCGAACATGTTCATCATCAGTCGTTTCTATAACCGCTGAAATTCAACGTACTTAATTGCAAAGGACAGTCGTTGTCGGTAGCAAACCAATGAAGAAAACCATTTCTATCATTTAATAATGACATTCTTTTTTACTGCGAACACAAATAACAACCGCATTTCCGCAGATTCTTAACTGTCACATGTTTCGTAGCGAATACCTGGTGGCGTGCCTGAACTTGAAAGCGAAAATAAAGGTTCTCTCACTCTGCTGCATCGGATAGTGAAAGCAAACATTGCATGAGCTTGATCGAAAAAAAAGTTACGGCGAACTGTTTACTCCACCACGAGTGTGGTATTGATTAACGATAAACTTGGCATCGGCGCGTTGCATCTGCATCAAGAACTCACTGACGCTATTACACGTTACAAATTAACCTCCCGAAGTGTGGTCGATCGCTTCGTCGATCATCAGATCATCCGCAACGTTGTACAGTGCGAATGCGGACTGCACAACCTACTCGAGGACACCGTCGGTGCTAGTTTTTGTGGCTTTTCCAGGCAACCAGTATATCTGGATGCATACTAATTTAAAATTGTAACAATTACATACGACGCAAATTTAGGAATGATTGCCATTATCAGAAAAAAGCTTCCGTATGAGTTTAATATTTAATGAGTGCTACTTGTGAAAATGAACTGGCCCAGCCCACTACAGAAAAACGTAGCGCGTGCAAATCGTTGTGAATGCAAGCAATTTGTAAATAGATGTAATACCAAACGAATCAACTGCTTTTAGTTCAGTTCTGGTCAAAATATCATTTGCAACTCGCTGTGACTGACTGCAGACCACACTTTGTAGTGACAATAGATTTAACTGGAAGTACAAGTCATACATACATGTTTTTATCGTATCTGTACTTTCAAAAATGTAGTCGTTTTCTTTCCAGAAATTTAAACTTCTACTCTCATCATCTTCAGGCAATTTCTGAAAAAGAAACATCAGAGTCTTATCCAATTATACCATCTGTGCACCATAAGCTGAAAAAAATTTTCTAACAATACATTCAAACATATTTCACGATGATTGCAGCCAGGATCAAAAGCGTAAGGACAAGTCATGGGAAAATGAAATAGTGCGAGTATCATTTTCGGGCAGTGTCAGCTAAATGCATGGAGTGAGCTATGCAAAGCTATATAACCACAGTGTTTAGTGGGAACTGCTGGTGTGACACCACAGATAAATCAAAACAATTTGTTTGGCAAGTAGTAAATACACCAAGTGCTGGTTCTATAAATCAACATACAATTGCTTAACAAGATAGCATTTGTACCTGCAAAAAAACATTGCAAAAAGTTCATGAAATAAAGCTTTTGTGATATAAAAAACAATATATGATATTAAAAAAGAAACGAGGTTGTTCACCTCAACTGACTCGGCAAAAATCAAATTTCAGGTTTCAGATTGCTGCCAATTGTTGTCACCAAAACCAAATAAAAAAACGAAAGAATGCAAAAAATCGCACTGGTCTGGGTCAGTTTTTGCTGACACTTCAACTTTCAATACAAATGTGTGCTAGCATGGCTGTTACTTCTGAAAATACTGTTTGACAGTGAGGTAAAATCAAATAAACAAGCAGCTGCGAAGTAGACATGCAAGATTTACAGCATGTTCCATCTCAAGCTTACTTCTATTTTTTCCTGTTTAGGGGCATTTTTCAAAAAAAAAAAACAACTTGTCACTCTTTTTTCCAAGGTGTTGCTAGTGCAATTGCAGTTTTAAAATTAAGTAGACAGCAATAGGAAAAGCATTGAAATTAAATGTAAATGGTTTTCTGCAAAGCGCACCTGACGTATGGGACATGCATCAAGTTTCATAAAGTTGGTTATAAGTTCTATGCAAACAGCAGCACATGTTTTGTGGACATCGCTTAGGTATTTTCATTGTTATCTCTGGCTAAAGCACACTTGTTTACTGCATCATAAACAGAGCATATCACTATAATTCATCAAAAAATATCTCCAGTTAGATTGTTTTTTTCCATAAAGTAAGTCTTAACTCACTTTAACATTAACCTTGTACAGTTAGAGTAATGTTTTCACTAAGATTTTTTTACAAACTGGTCGTTGGGTTTAGATAACATTCAAACTGAACTTCTCTGCAACTTGGAAATCAGCTACAGTACATATTATAGAGTTATGAAACAAACTATTCATAGATCATCTTACTACTTTAATCATAGAACTTATGTCTACAAGTCACAAAAGAGAGATCTTAGGCAGAAACCTAAGATGTTTGTTTCAGATTGACTAAGGGAAAACACATTTTTACTTTCAGTCTTTGTTATAAACATGGTTACCGAAACCTGTTATGTGAAAACATTCTGAGGTACCAGAAATCAGTTGGTTAGCAAATCTCGTCAGTAGGACATGCTTCAATGTTACCAGTTTGTTGACACCAGTTAACTTTAAGCAAACACTTCTTAGCATGTATAGTTGCTTTCAGTAAGGTTGTAGCTGACTCATAAAATAACAGTTGTTTCTGATGTATATCACATTGCACAAGGACACAATACCAGGCTATGTTTTTTGCTGTTCCCTGTACAGAATACACCTTTTTAAAACTTTTCTAATCTGCCTCAGAGATTGAAAGTGAAATTGAAGATATGAAAGCACCATAACTTTACCACAGGCAGTAGCCATTATAACCAATCCCATATTGACGCCCCCCAGTTATTCAGTGTCCCCATAATGATTCGGCACCCACATCATTGTGCCCCCCTTGCCCCCTTGTTATGTTCCTGTGTATACACCATAACTAGATGTGAATATTGCTGCCATACTGACATGATTTGGTCTTTGTTTTAACCTGAAAACCTTACAACATTGCCAGTTATTAGATTTGCTAGTTTATTCTTTGTGAGTTACTTTTCATAATAAACTGAACTGAGTTAATTTACAACCATAGTACAATATAAGATTTGGGTTCAAGCATGGTCTAGAACGGGTCAAGCTCAATTTGGCTAACAATGTGGTACTGTATATGATCTATGTGGACTTCTCCAAATGACAGAAGTCTACCAGACAAATCTGTTTAAAGAGTGAAACCACTTGGTATATATTCATATTGTTTGGGTTAATGCAATTGGTGAGATGAAGAACTCATTGTGGTTTTTTGTTATAGAGATTGAGCTTTATACACTTGTCCAATGCTGATGGTAGATAATCAGGATATTATCACTTTTGCAATCTCAGGGACTAGCTGTAACAACAATAGAAGCAAGTATTGTCAAGCACCACTTCTGGTTTAGTCTTGCTAAGTTTAAACCTTTAACCTACCAGCACAGCAGAAAACATCTATAACTAGGCAGCTTAGGCTCACGAACTAGAAATATTTTAAGCTGAGGACATGGTGATTGTAATGGTAGTAGAATGAGAAAGGCATGGTTTTTCAGTTTCTCCTGAACAAATGTCAAGTTCAGAAGTTGAAACAAGTTAACTAGGGGACAATATACATTTGATTGAAACATGTTCTGTGCTTAAAAAAAACGAAGTTTATTCCATAAAATAAAATGTGTTGATTCTTCATTCAACCATGCTTATTTGGGAGAGTGTTCTACCAACCCCAAATGCCACATACAGTATAATCAATGTGAACACTGCAACATAGCTACATGTAAAGTTAGACCAAATTTGACACAATTTCATCATATCCAATAGTAGCACAATAACCTGTTTCAAACAGAGCAAAAACTTGATTATCAGAATCCCATGAACTAAAAATAACCAGGTGGTTTTACAGTTAGGCATGCCAATATCCTATCAGCACAAAAAAACAATTTTAAAATACCTGGGTGTAATTGCATTAAGCTAATTATACTTCTACTTAATTTTCTTGTGATGATTTCATTTTTAAATCAAAAAATATAAAAGAAGAACTATGTTGTAAACACACATTAGCACAATTTTAGGCTCATATAAACAATCTGAGGAGCTTGACTTTTTGTGATAAGCTATGACTTTTTGTGAAACTATACCTTAGAATTAAATAATTCTCTAACATACTAAACCCCTTTTTTTGTTGTTGTTTTGTTTTTGATATACCTAATACTTATTGAAATCAATAATGATTATATACTGCTAATAATACTGTAACCCGCTCACATCCTTTACTCTTCAACTTCATTTGGTGACACCATGCATCTGGTTGGGAAAAACTCATCCATGCAACCCACCCAATTATGGTCTGTGGGTA
>JGI24159J19872_10002271_pt1 | contig 22671 bp, 14 predicted proteins | sample Ectturendosymbi4_FD_19872 | JGI IMG/M metagenome (IMG submission 19872) | reverse complement strand
GAACAAGACATTGCATTAATTTTTAAATAAGATTACAGGACTGAAGATGCATAGTCTTGCATGAAATCAATTTCCTATTTAATTTTCTAATAGATTCAACATCGCCTTTCTGGTGACTAGATACAGTCCATTGAGTTGGTCATCTTAACATTGAATGTATATCAAAAATTTACTTCTTAATGTGATGAAAGTCAGTATAGCAAGTAAAGTCTTGTCAATCTAATATAAGGGGCTTATAATCATACGCACCCATTTTCAATAGTTTGTTTGCTCTGCTTTGCTGAAGCTCAATCAATGTTGGTTTGCTGGTGTGTATGGGAACAGCATTTATATTTCAAGCAGGGGAAGTACGTACTGGTTTTGCGGCTCATTAGGGTTTGCAGTTAAAGTTTGCATTTGTTTGTGAAAAAAGGTTTGTTGCCGCAGAATCTATACTTTGGGAAGATGAGTGCAAGTTACACATTTGGCTATGATGCTGCAGATTTTTGCTGAATGTGCTTAAAAAGTTGTCAAGAGTGATACAAGACAGATCGTGTAGCTATGTAGGTTGCAGCTTAGCTGGGAATTATCGTCAAATTCAGTGAATAAAACTTCCTCTGTTAACACCTTCACAGCCGGTAAAATTTCAGCTTAACCAGCAGTTTGCATGTGTCTTTGCGCAGGCATAACTCTGCTGCCGATTGCGCTAGAAAGCTGTTCAAACCCTCAAAAACTTGGCAAGTCTTCGAGTCTGCAATGAAAAAAAATGTTTGGTTTTGGGTTTTAGTTTTTTTGTGAACAACGTCATAAGTGAGGTAGGTTTTTGGCCATTTTGGCTCATGTTACGTGGCCTAGGGCCCAACTGCTAGATGGAAGTATTTCACTACTAGAATCTAAGTCTTTTGAGCCCTTGATTGACTTTCTAGTGTTTCTAGTTCAAAAGTTATGATCTAAAATAAACTTATTAATTATCTAATTATGGGATTAATTAATTATTTTGTTGTTTTTAGGTTACAACTTATGAACCCAAAACCCTAGCAAGTCATCCAAAGTATCAAAAAACTCGCATTTTTAGTCTAGTTTCCAATAAAAACTTGAGTGAAATATTACCGGTTTAGGCCCAAGGCCAGATGAAGTGGGCCAAAAAGACTTAAAACTACTCCACTTATGACGTTACAAAAAATCCAAAACCGAAAAAAACGTTTTTTTCACTGCAGACTCGAAGACTTGCCGAGTCTTTTGAGGGCTTTAACAGCTCTCTAGCACAAACCGCTCAGGAGTTATGCCGTTTCAAAGACACAAGTCTTATGCTTGATTTCAGTTGAAATCGCCTGGAAGACAAGGTGTTAACAGAACAATGCAAAAACCTGTTTGTTGGTCATTTGTCCCATAGTAGTATTGAAACTCGCTAAAATAATATTCATTAGCCTACCTTTTCAAACATGACTGAAATGATTTAATTGCTTTGGTCATTTCAAAATACATTTGGTCTATGACTGAAAACAAAACCAAGCAAAAACTAAGTGCAGAACTCTCAAAGGGTGCCCACTGCAATTCTCAAAAGAGGGGGCCAGAGGTGATGTCTCTCATTTGCCTCCCCTAATATCCACCCCTGCTCACAAGTAAGTGGAAACAAATGGAAGCAGACAACAAAAAGGGAGCATAGGTAGGTTTGGGTATGATTGCTGCATAGCACACCAGAACTGCGTTAGGGAGTTCTAATTACACTATGTATGTTACAAAGTTACTTTGAACGTTTCTGCACGTCACTCACTATCACTTGCCAGGCCTGCTGGTAAGATACTGCCATTTGTCAACTCTATGCTACTCTGTGCTGGAATGAGACGATTGAACCATAACAGAATACAAAATAATAAATGTTATACGGAACTATAATTTTTGAACCTTGCAACCTCTATTTCTCCCATTTTTGGCTGATTGTGCTTATGTCATACTTAAACAGCTATTCCATCCATGAGATTTGCACTCTCTATTTTTTGCTGAATTTCCTTCTCGTGTCATGCTTAGGATTCAGAGATTTTCAGAAAAAAAACGCCTAAACACACGTGGCTTTGCGCGGGAATTTCTCCGGTCCGGTATGCTCTACATACCTGATAAAAGTCTCAAAAGACGCAGCAAGTCTTCTAGTCTGCACTTGAAAAAAAATTTTTTGCTTGAGGATGCAGGTTTTTTTGTGAGTGACGTCGCAAGTGGAGGACTTTTAGGCCACCTTGGCCCACTTTGCGTGGCCCTGGACGCCAACCATTAGGTGGTAGTATTTCGCTTAAGTTTTTACTGGAAACTAGGCTACAATCCGAGTCTTTTGATACTTTGGATGACCTGCTGGGGTTTTGGGTTCAAAAGTTGTGTTGTAAGTTANTAAAAANTTTGACTAATTAGATAATTAATTAATTTGTTTATTTTAGACCATAACTTTTGAACCAGAAATGCTAGAAAGTCGATCAAAGGCTCAAAAGACTCAGACTCGAGCCTAGTTTGCAATGAAAACTTTGGCGAAACACTTTGGCCTAGCGGTTGGCCCCTAGGCCAGGCAACATAAGCCAAAATGACCCCAAAACTACTTCACTGATGACGTCACTCACAAAAAATCCCCTCCCCCCAACCAAAAAAATGTTTTTTCGAGTGCAATCTACTAGACTGGATGATCCGTTTGAGCCCTTGAACAGCTCTCTAGTGCAATCGACGGAGGAGCTATAGCGTTGATAAGGCAACCAAAAACTGCTGTTTTTTAGGCCGAAATCGAAGTACGAATATGTCGTACGTTGGCTCTCAAAGTGTTAAAAACTTAGTAGGACAGGATTTTGTGCATTTATAAATAATAAAAAATGTTTAAAAATGGAAATAGCATTGAAGTATTGAAACTATATTTGTTGCAGTGGTCATGTAGTTAGTTTTGGGCTAACATGACTTAAGTAACTACATGGATGAACAATAAATATTTAAATTTTGTGATAATTATAATGTGAGTGCTTAGTTGCATGCCACCATCTTCACATTTTGACCATTTGACAAACATGTTTGATCTTGCAAGCTCATAGCTCAATGTTGTACAAGGTTCTCTACAAACTTTAAAGTCAGGATATATTGCAGTTTCATGGGAATGCACTAAACACTTGTTGTGTCTGCATTGCCTACAGTAGATTGTTTTAAGTTTTTTTTCATTGATTTAATCTACTTTCTTTCACTGACTTCCACAATTGCATTTTCCTAACTGGTAATGCTACTTCGATAAGGGACCATCTCCTGTAAGCTTTTTTTGCATTATGGTCATTACAAAAGCATGTTTGTTTATAACATATTTCTGGTAGAGTGCTTTTTTCACATGATGAGGTGCCATTAACATAAATTCTGATTTGACAATGGATTTGTTGTGTATACATACAACTTTTAAATTATATATGTAAGTCTTTTTTATTTAAATCAAGCAACATATGCTTGTTTTCATGAAAAGTGGTTCAAGGTGATTCTAGTGATATTTCCAATACAAAATGTATAGTTAAACTTGTACAAGTTTGTATAACGGGAAACATTATGCTTATTGCAGGATGATTTTAGAAATTTACTTATTTTATTTTGGTTGGTTATAACGACGTTGGTATTGTCTTGAGAAAGCTGTTTAGGATGTTTCGACGATGCTTCAGATGCTTGTCTTGCAAAGGGCAGGATGAATCAACATCTGATGGAAATCACCCAACAATAACAAATAATGTGCAAACACCTTCCATTATACAAAATCCAAATGCCGCGTATCCTGCACCTTTCAGTGCACCTGTTGCATACAAACCTGAACCACCTGCACCATGTGAGAACAAATGCTAAAATATTTGTTTTTGGTAGTTTGCAACTGATTGAAAACCTAGGTCTTGAGTGTCTTCTAAATAGCTTTAGATTTATAATAAGGCTTACGATTTTATGGAAGTAACCATTGCCTGTTGAACTTTCTCAGATGGTAAGATTTGTAACCTGTGTAAATAAGCCTTCTGGTTCATTTTCCCCACAGGCTGCAACGTGCAGTTAAGCAGTTACAAAAGTCCTTTGTCTTTTGGGTTATCTTGTTTAATGAAGGACTTATGTCAAACGCTATTTTGTACTACTATTTGGTGTTTTGATGTGAGAAGTTAATCAAAAAGAATGCCCAGGACTCTGCATTTTTTGCAAACGACCTGGTGTGGAATGTGTTAAGGTGTTCAACATGTTGTATGAAGAAAAACAAAATTTTTAATCTCTAGGGCAGGAATGGGCAAACTACGAGGGCTTTTTGTGCATTGCGCAGGGCAGCCACATGTATGTAGATAGTGCATATTTTGAGTCTGATGAAGTAATTTTGTCAATAAGATTAGAATTCTCGAAGTTTTATTCCACATGTTTCATTTGAAACCGCATTTTTACTCAACCAGAAGTGCCTGTTGTGTAATATGTGGGCTCCCGGTAGCAGTGTGTAATATTTGCACCCCCCTTGGTAAAATAATATGTCTCCTGATAGCAACAAAGTTCTCAATGTGGCCCTCCGGATTTGCCCACCCCTGCTTTAGGGGACGCCATCATCATTTTTCACTTCTACTGAAATTGGTCAACTTCCGATAGATTCCATAGATGCAGTGTGTTGTGGCATCTAGTGTGCATAAAACTTGTTCCTAACTTGTATTTTATACCCTAACACAGCAGGATTATTGCTTCATTAAGATTGTTGCAGCTTTCTCAGAGATGTAAAATGCGTAATGTAATGATAGTGTTTATTCAATGGTATTGGCTAGATTGAGACTTTAAAACTATGCTACCTTATCCAGTTCACATAGCATGGTATAATTTTTGCTTTAATCCAATGACTTCACATTGTCTTTGAACAACCTTGTATGGCAGTTAGTTGATGAGTGACAGGTCACAATGTGCCACTGCATTGCAAGTTATCAAGGTAGCTTATAGGATACACAAAAATTTTGCCATCAACACTAATTGCTTGCTTTATGTCATAATTTTCAGAAACCAACCCCTTGCTAAGCTTCAAAAGATGCTAATGTCAAATTATGTCACAAGACACTAAAGCTTATGACATGCAGCATTTCTAGTTGAAATCCTTCCCAACCTTAGTTGTAGATTGTTTTTCACTTTGTTTGTGTTGTTCATGAGTTATGCTAAAAGTTTGAAAAAAATATGTTTTGCACTGCAGCATTTTCCTTGTCATGATACTTGTTTGCCATCACTGAAATTGGTGCTTAGGAATACAAAGCATTCTTTTTGTAATTAGGTGACTATATAAGACAGAATGACTCAATGGACAAAATGTATTTTAACTTTTAAGTTAGGGTGTTGCCATCCCAAGGATATTTCAACTAGGTTTTAAGCAAGTTTTTATTTAAAACACTGTAAACTGCCTCCTTTGCTTGCTTGCAAAGCGTTTTTGTTTGTTTTAATCGTTTTTCTAACATTTACATCTACTTGCTATTTATGCATAACTTTTAAGCAAATATGTTGAAACAACTGAACATGTTGTGTTTTTACAAGTTTTTAATGCAATTAGATGATCCTTTATTTTGTTATCTTGACATAAAAAAAATATTTTACTGAAAAATTCTTGGCTTACGTAAGAATTATTGTAGGAGTTTGAAGTTCAAAAAACAGTCACGCTTTTCCGGTGTTAGTACTGCATGGTTGTCACTTTTTGAAAAAAAATATATAAAAATTGCCAGTTCTGCAATAATAGCCCTGGCTTTTACTACAAGTGCTTTTCAGTCAGTTCAGCTTGGAATCTGATGTCCAAGCAAGTTTCATCTTTGAAGTTTTGCTGCCCACTGGATAAAAACACCAATAAAATATCACTTGAAATAAATCAAGGTAGATCAAATCACAATTTTTTGCAGCTGGAGCCCTGAAGTACGTTGCCTTGTATGATTATGATGCCAGAACCAATGAAGACCTGACATTTAAGAAGGGAGATCAACTTTTTATCCTAAACACGTATGTTATGACTTCCCGATAAATTCTTGCTTTGTTGGTACCAAGTCAACTCACGTTTGTTGAACTATACCCTATATATTTCGCCAGGGAAGGAGACTGGTGGCTGGCTAGATCTGCATTTTCTTCGCAGGAAGGTTATGTGCCGAGTAATTACGTGGCCCCTATGGGTGGTTTGGAAAGTGAAGAGTAAGTGAATTTTATTTCAATGTTTTGTATCAACTGTATGCATTTGCTGCTATTTTTCTTCCTAATAGTTGGATAACAGCGTTATTGCAACAACCGCCTCGCCTCAACTTGCGAAAATAAAGATTGTGCAACTTTGTACAAGAGAAGGAAAGACAAAAACGCTGTCGAGGTATTGGTTCCGAAATAACGGTGGTGAATTTAATATTTGTTTTGCAGTTGGTTCTTTGGAAAAATCAGTCGCAAAGAATGTGAAAGATCTTTGATACAAAATCACACACCACGAGGGACGTTTATGATACGAGAGAGCGAAACTTCACCCGGTAATATTGAGTCGGTTCAATTAAGTTTAACCTTTAAGGTTTAGGTGTTGCTTTTCCGTGGAGCAGTTCACTGCACTTAAAGAGATGATCTTCTAGAATTTTCTTTTCATATATATTTTTGCCCAACTGTCAGTTATATGTTGGTAAGGTAAAGGAAACCATGGAAACATGTTTTCTACCATAAATTTTCCCGTTCACACTTTGCTGTTGTTGTGTACATCACAGCAGCATTTCTCTCCAGTTCTCTAACACACCCTTGTTTGTTTATTTGGACTTTTAGTTTAAGATGTATTTTTATGAATGCTAAGTTTCAAATCCCGTTGTGATTACAGGCTTACAGCTAGACCTTTATTGTGTAAAAGTATAATTCGTACTGCCAGTAAGAATTACAAATTTGAAAAATCTTATTACCATAACTTCTCACTGACTTAAATCTAAATTAAAACTAAATCAAAATACTCTGACCTCGTTTCGCTTCTTTTTACCTGAGAGTGGTGTGACCAAAAAATGACAAATGGTGGGCGGTTGATAACTGCACTTTTACATTTTTCTATCTGACTAATTTGCTTGTACGCCTAGGCAGAATTGGTGTCCATTCAGTAACTATCAGTGCACCGTCTTTGGCCCCCGGTTTTCTTGTGTGATAGCATTCATAAGATTCCATGCAGGCTGCAGTGGTTTGATAGAGGTTTTGGGTAAAGAACTTTCATGACCCCTCAAACTACTAACCTTGTCTTCTACCGTCAAATTGATTCGTGATCGTGACATATGTGAAAAAGAAGTTTCACTGTTTTCAGTAGGTTCAATGACTTATTGCGACCACAGACGTTGTAACCATGCCGTACTTTCCGCATATTGCAGGACATTGTCCCACCATTGAACAGATCGACTTGTTTCTGTTAAAAAAAGCACTTTTGTTCCACTGTCCTGAATTTAATGCCATCGCCCTGCTTAGGTGTATTCTACAGCAAACCTTCCAATCGGGTTGGGACTGTCAGGAACTTGCCTCCTATCTCAGTTTGATTTATAAAGGTGATTCACTCGTGACGATGTTGTATTGATTGCAGTGCAAACGCTCGTCTCGCGACGCAGTGTTTATTTGTCATTGGTAGACTTCCCCGTGCTATTTTCGATGCTGCAGTTGCGCGTTCGGTTGCTGGCATGTCCTGCAGTAGGAATTTTCGCGTGTGATGAGACCGTTGTCTTTGAAACGTATCCTGTGCAGCGTTGCTTGGTTCACATCCACTACACCTGCAAGTTTCATGTCGGTTTCTTTCGCGTGAACAGGAGCTTACTCTCTGTCCATCACCGACGAGGATCCTGGAAAAGGCGTAACAGTGAAACATTACAGAATCCGACAGCTCGACAACGGAGGCTACTACATCACGACACGTGCGCAGTTTGCTGACCTGACTGAGCTCGTTGAGCATTACAGACGTAAGTGCTGCCAATGCTTTCGCGCGTATCATGTCACTGTTGACTTCTACCGCGATTGACGGATCTGAACAAATCACAGAGGCGGTGTATTCACTGAGATTGCAGCAAAAACGATGTTTGTTCTTTCTTCGCTGCCTGTACAACCCCCTAATGAGTAGAAGTGTGTAACGAGTCAAAGTGCAGAAGGTTGTGATTTTCCAACTTCTCAACGTCTACCGTCTTCAACAATCCTTGAAAAGTTGTATTTAAATGGTGTTTAGTGCTGGTATACAACTTTGTTTTCCGAATCGTGGTAAAATTAGTTTGTGATGTCTTTTGGTATAAACTACTGTTACTGGGATACTAAGATCGATTGGTTTGAAATCTTGTCGCTGTGTGAACGAGGCTCTGTAAAGCTCGAAAATTTGATGTTTCGAATTGTGAAATGTCATCTCGCAGCGCGGTTTTTCAGGCTTTTGCATTGCGCCACTTTTCAGTGTCAGCCGCTGTGTTGTTCGAAATACGTCCGCGTACTCTGCCGAGACAAATGTTCACCATTTTTCTGGTCTAAACGATTTGAAATTTATTTTTTGTTCAAAATACTCGTGGTTCATATTTATCTGAACCGATTCTTTTTTGAACCACGTACCTTTTATCTTGGAAACAGAGCGGGCTTGCAGTCTCTCATCACTGGCGTGGAGCTAGTTTTCAAGTTTAGCTGCTTGCACGCTGCCCATTCAATTTTAAAGCGCAGGAAACGCCTTAACGCTTTGTTGTATGCGCGACATCATGGAAAACTACACACGGCTGACGCATGTGTGATGTACTAGTAAGCGGGATAGAAGCATACACACCTCGCTGTTCCTACGCCTCCGGTCTCATGCTGTTCAGCATTGTGTGCATTTTTAGAAAAAGCCGATGGCCTCTGCTGCCGCTTGACTCAGGCATGCCCAATAGAAGACTCGCCAGCTCCGCTGTCCATTGCCAAGGACGTGTGGGAGATCGATCGTTCGCAGCTGTCACTGCAGAAAAGGCTGGGTGCAGGAATGTTTGGTGAAGTATGGAAAGGTACGTCGACACTTCATCAATATGAGCGCATTCGAAGGTCACAGGTTTTAACGAGAAAAGCTAAATCCAATATCGAACTGGTGCGTTTGCACTGACTTGTCGATTGCTCTGCATTTCAACGAATTTCACAACACTTGACTTCGTGTGATGTCGCTAATGCTCTTTTAGCCTTTTCAGTATCATTTAAAAAGCAATTGTCGCATTGTACTGTAAAAGCATATAGATTATGTTCTCCAACTGGCTTCTCCCAGCTTTTTTGCAATCACGTCGTTTATGCGCAACGATGTCGTGACCAAAATCATAGAAATTTTCTTTTAATGTCAGATTTTCCCGACAACGTGATATTCTGTGTTACGGGTGCCAACATTTTCGGAAGTTGTGCGAGGCTAGCACGCACAAGGCTTCAAACGCCCACCAGTCAACCTTTTGTCTATTGTGCACCTTACCAGCTCTGCAACACTGCGTTTCCGCAGCTTCTTTAAATCCTTACAGAAATTTCTTTGCGGACACAGGAAGGAAAGCAGCGCACAGTACATGTTCACAGAATCAGCTAACTTCACTCAACTGCCGATCAATCGTAAAGCACGGTTTCTGAAACGCAACAAAAACGAAACTAAATAACTACTATGAGTCCATTTAGTCGTTAAACCAAAACGCGCAACTATAAATCGCTGCTGCAAGGTCAAGTTAATTACCAAATTGCAACTGTGCACTTAATCACTTTCCCTTTCATTGCAAACATTTCTGATGAAGGGTAATGAATTACGTGCCGAAACAATGTGAACTCTACAGCTCTTGTTTTACAGATTTGCGTTTTCTGTTAGAAGTACGGTCTGTCCCAACGGACAGAGCTTTGCCGTTTCATGTTTAAACCGAAAACGTTAGCTAATGAGTCTGGCCGGAACGGCAATTTATAGTAAAGTCGTGCAAAATCAATTTCACACAGCACTGCGTCAGAAGAAATTAGGCTTAGTTTGGTGTTCGCTTTTTTACCGTTCCGGACGAGCATTTGAACACAAACCCATGGCAAGTGACTCCGAGTCACGACAACTGCGAGAATTTACGTGGCCGAAGTAACGCGAGTTCGCGCGTGACGACGCTTTTGAGAAAAGACCATTTTGTGGCTATTAGGTCACTGTTACCGGTCCCGTTGCTTTCTGTGCTTCAATAGCGGTTTTGGTAGTACATGAACATGCAAAGTACGATCGCGTTTTGTCTGCAATAGGTTGCTGTATTGGAAAGATTGCTTAACGTGACGTAAAATATTGTAGAGCAAATGGGTCTTCCGAGGATTTTCGCAGATTTTTCTCATCTACTTTGTCCACCTTGATACAGTTGCAGTTTGCCACAGTTATTTCGTGTTTTCGGAATCTTCACCATCGGCATTTGTTGTAGTGCCAGAATGCTTCGCAGTGCTCTCACGCTTAAGCTGTCTCATTCAACTTCAAAAATTAAGAGGATGTTTTTGCACGGATTTCGCTTGATATGATTTTCACAGACTATCAACAAAATCCTAAACTGAAGTCAGAGTAGGGCGTCGAACACTGCACTTCTTTTTCGAAACAATGGAATATACTACATTTCGATTATTCGACTACATTTTAATGAAGTTTTGACCGTGGTGATTTTTCATCATTGCTATCACACGTGATGCACTCACGCATCAGAAAATACATTTAAAGCGTTTTTCGCCATAACAGAATTGCTTTGACAGGTTGCTCAATACGAGAAAGAATTATTTTCTGTGTAAGTGTCTTGCAGCGCAGTGCTACTTGGTCAGCGCTCGCGATCACGTCATTCATCGCTTTTCAGGATTGTGGAACGGGACAACCGAAGTTGCTATAAAGACTTTAAAGCCGGGAACCATGTCTCCCGAAGCTTTCTTGGAAGAAGCTAAAATAATGAAGACATTGAGACACGAGAAGCTTGTGAACCTCTACGCTGTGGTACGTGAAAAGTCTCATCACTCCAAGCCACGCATTCCGTGGTAACCTTTTTTGCGCACTTCTCAAAGAGCTTTTTCTTGCTCCCGCGATTAGTGTTTGTGAGCAAGGGTGCAGAATAAACGACTTGGATGTTTTGCAGCTGGTATTTGCCGTGTCGTATATGAAACGAATATTTCCGCGTAAGTAACTTGTAGCCAGCAGCGCTTTTTCATCATGCAACCTGCACGATATGCTTTGCCTTGCGCGCAGGTATCGAGCGAACCGATCTACATCGTCACCGAATTCATGTGTCACGGAAGCTTGCTGGACTACCTCAAGGACGGGCCTGGTCGCCAGTCCTCTCTTGTCGACCAAATTGACATGGCTGCTCAGGTGCCACTTATCTGCGTGTTGTCTCGGGTCTGTGCTGATGACTATCGGCTACGATGAGGCAGATGCGTACAAAACAAAAACGAAAAAAAGCTTTCTGCGCTCTTTTTGGACGCGTAAACGACCGGTATTTTCGTAGGACCTTTGCATCGATAAATTGTGTCCGCGCATGCGCAAAGACGTTTACCCGCTTGACGTGGCAACTCTTGTGTTTTGGTCGTTCGCAGATCGCCGCCGGCATGGCCTTCATCGAACGCAACAACTACATTCATCGTGACGTCCGAGCGGCAAACATCTTGGTGGGCAAAAACCAGATATGTAAAGTGGCCGACTTTGGCCTTGCTCGTTTGATCGAGGACGACGAATACAACGCCCACCAAGGTCAGGCCAAAGACTTTAAATTCACGCCCTGGCCCGGGTGTGGTTGTTTTACGTAGAAACGTTTGTGTTTTTATATCAAACGTCTGTATATAGCGGTAATGACAGCGACCACGCAGCCTGCCAGGCCCAGCCGTGTACTCACGTGATTCCGAAACACTCATTCCATTACGCGTGTCCTGAGTCACAGGTCCTTGCTGTCTCACTGAGGTCGACACGTATTAGTTTCACTGCTAGTTGTTGGCGTGCGGCGGTTAAGTTTTATGTCGTCTTCGTGGGAAAGTGGGTTCGAGCCTGTACTGGCGCTCATTCCAGCACTTGTTTCAAAATGTACGCCGAAAGAACAGCGTCTGGCCTGTGTCTTCCATCTGCTGGAGGAGTTGACCGCTTTAAAAGGCAAATTTAATCGTTGTACGGAAGGTCAGAAACTTCTCGCTGTTGAGTGTTAGCATGTGCCTGCAGTCGGTGCGAGTGGCCCTTGCTTGCGAAACCGTAAAAATACGTTTTGCATTAACAATGGAGAAAGAATCACATTAAAAAAAAAACAAAAAACGAAGACAGTTTGTTTTAACCCTAATGCCGTTTAGATGAGAGGTGTGCTGAAGTTAACAGCTCACCGTATTTGTTTAGAGCGTGGCTCATATTTTTTGTGTGTAGCGAAATATCGAGCGCATCTAATGAAATCATCACATGTAGGTGCGAAGTTTCCGATCAAGTGGACAGCGCCCGAGGCTGCGACACACGGCCGTTTCACGATAAAGTCCGACATTTGGAGCTTTGGCGTTCTGCTCACGGAGATCGTCACGAAAGGGAGGATTCCGTATCCAGGTCAGTGCTGGAAATGCTTTTTTTGAGGCTCTGCGTGATTTTAGGCTTGGCGGAAGGGTTTTGCAAATTGGTGGCTAAAATCAGGAAACTGTTTTTGGCGATTGCGCTACTTTACTGATGCGCGCAAAATTACTGCCCTGTTTTCTTTTCTCCAAGTCAAGAAGGTCAGTCGTGTCTGAAAGATCTCAACCAGATCGATAGAATTCGATGTATTATTATCAATTGCGTATCGCGAGCCATTAGCTTGTGGATTTTATCAGACCATCAGAGCTCTTTTCCCAGCGTTATTCCACAGCGAAGATATGCAGTTGCGAAGAAAATTGCTCTATTTATCGATTCAGCATCCTGCGCTATCAGATATCATATGCGCCACTGCTCATGTTTCTCTGTCCTTTTAAACCGTTGCCCCGAGAGCTTTTGCGCAGAACCACGTCCGCAATGGCTCTAAAGCGTAGCGTTGCGACGCAACTAGTAATCACGCGACATTGTCTATTGATAACCGCCTTGCAGCAACGAATGGGACAGGTGTCGGGTGGCTCTTGCCGTGCACTTGCCTGTTGGCGCTCGAAATTCTTCAATGTGAACGGACACAACCCGGTGCCTCATTACCTCGCCTGGAAGCAAACCAGTTGGCCGAGAACCTCTTGGTTTGATTCAGTGGGAAGAAGGATCGACTCTGCTTTGCAGCAGAATGTGTTGATGGTTTATTACCTAAATTATGAAAAAGCAAAAAATTGTAGGGCATTTTCGCTCACTGGCCATGGTCTGGTGGAAAAGGTATGTTTTCCATTTACGTAGCCGACCCTTCATTATTTTTGTACTCCCCTGGCATTTGTTAACCTGCTCCTGAAGGTGGTATAGATTACAGAGAACTTACCGCTCGATACGCGATTTCCATATCGATCTGAATGAGGTGCAGCATTTTCTCTTTATTTACATGATGTCACCGCTAAATGCGTTAAAATGCATATTCCTCAGCTGTTTTATCGAACTTCGCGATGAAATAGTGATATTCAAGAAAAGAAGCGTGGTCACTGTTATCCATGCTGGCGTTTTAAATATAGTTAGTATTCAGTGTTAGAAACATAGAGGTGTTCTGAGCAGGGTTTCCATAAAGCTGACTTGTACGCAAAAAAGAACAATTTTACTAAAAATTGCAATACTCATTCTGGGCTGATGATCTAAAAGCATTTCGCCATTTATCCTAGAACAGAATGCCCTGTCTACTGTAAACAATTGCCGTAAAATTATACTAAAAGCTTTTTCATCACAAACGATTTTCGTCTGTTTTTCGGCAGGGGTTTAACGAATTGACCTCACAGACTAGTTACCTTGCTGCTCAAGCGTCGTCATCCTAATCGAAACATAAGCCGCCCATTCCCGCAGCTGCGCTGTGCATAACCAATTCAAATTACGAAACGAGCAGCATGTGTCTTAAAGTATCGTTACGCCTCGACTTCTTGTGGTTTGCAGTGTAGAGTAGTCGCTGCTTTCATCGCGACACCGTTTGTTTGAAAATAGTTGTACGCAAATTTTTATGTAAATTCCTCAAGTTTTTATACTCTCTTGATAAGGTCGTATGCGGTGCTAGAGCTTGATTTTTTAGGAAATGCGTCGTTAACTTACAAACAGTAAGTGTTTCGTGCAACATGTTTGTAGCAGGTATATGATCGGACCAAAAATAGTTTTAGCCACCTTATCAGCACCCTTACCCTGATTGTAATCAAGGCCCTGCACTATTCGTTCGTTGACTTCCTTTTTATTATGGTCCAAACAAGCGCAATGAGTTCCTGCGCCGCCTTCAAGAGGAAACCCATGTGCATCGAATTTTCTTGCCTACTAAATTGCCCGAGCTCACGCGCTTCCAGCCCCTGTCAAACTTTTTTAGTTTCTTCTCGTTGTGCTTGAATTTCGATGAAGATATTTTGCTCTTGTTTAGCCTTGCCGATATGTTTTAGCTGCCGCTTCTGCAGATGACGTGTGCACGTTAGCTTAAGAAATCACTCCGGTCTCTCGGGTTCGTCATCCTAGCAATTCGATTTTGGGTTGAATGACTTATACTAGTTTCGATTACATGCAAACTTGAATTGTCAGTTCGTTTCTGTTCTGGAGGAATTAGAATGGGAAAACGTGACTTCACTGATAGCAAAGAGTTTAAGTGGGTGTGATGTAAGCGGTCGTTCAGTCCTGCTCAAGAACCGAGGCTAATGTGTTGCTGCTTGTTGTGCAGCGTGCATTGGAAAATCAAACTGGTGCTATTAAAAGGGCTTGCTTAATCCTTGACATTTCGTGATTGTTTGTGTAAATGTCAAGCAAGTTTTAAGCATTCCCGCTGATCAAAGAAAGTTTCATCGGCACTCTAACGCATTTGACTTCAAGGCGTAAACGATTTTTTACAGGAATGCCGAACCGCGAAGTACTGGAACGTGTTGAAGCCGGCTACAGGATGCCAAAGCCTCCCATACCCCCACCGAACCCGCCTTGCCCAGACTCCTTATACGAGCTGATGCTGCAGTGCTGGCACAGAGATGAGTATCAGAGGCCTACCTTTGAATACATACAGGTTAGTTCCTTGTATTTCACGGGGTCACGGCAGAAACATAGCATCGGTATAAGCTCTTTGCAGAAGCGCAGTTACGTTACGCAGAAAGAAGTTTGCCAAGCAACCGACTGAATGTGATTGTGCAGAGTGCGCTTATTAACAGCGCGTCCGTCTGTTTATTTGCTCGTTTTTTTCTCTCACTGAAAAGCTTCGACATGGTCATAAAAGCAGAAACCAACATACCGTTTGTTCGTTGTTATTGTAAACTTGCTTTTCCTGCTGTTCTATCGATGCAGTGCTACGTGAACAAAGCCAGTTTTTTAGATTTTACCCTGAGCAAGCTCAACTGTTGAACTAGTTGCACAGCTGGTCGCGTACTTCACATGCTTTCTGCTTCTGTTGCCTCACCACATCCAGTTCTTTTGTCATGGGCCGTTCGATGCCTTTGCGTGTGTGTTGTCAACTTCGTACTTCGTTTATGCTGCCATTCTTAAAACTTATGAAACTTGATTCGTGGAAGTGCAAATAGAAACGCTAACTTACATTTCCGGGCAAATCAGAGATGGTCAGAAGATTGAAAAGAGCCGAATTTTTAACTTTTCTTAATAGCCAATATTCTGATGGTAAAGCTTCTGATTTGTGCTGGAAAGTTTAAAAGTCTTCTCACTAAGTTATTCAGTCTCACATAACACTTACGAAGCTTGCCCTAAGACAGTGTATTTGAACAACTCACGTTTTTTGGCGTAATTCCGGGAAGAAAGCAGCGCGGGGCTGTGCTGTCAAATATGACGAACAACGTGGATTGGCTCAAAGCAATGCTCACTATTTGTTGCTCATGCAAAACCAAATTTTTTTCACTCCTAAATGTGCGCACGGCATGTATCATTGCTCATCCTTTTTCTAGAGTTATTATAAGTCCCAATGCATTTATTTCCAGGCTTGTCCATGGGAATGTCATTCCTATGGGAATCCCATGGGAAACGTCCCATGGGATGGGATGGGACAGCACACATTTCTATTTCCCATGAGACTCAGAAATAGAATGAAGAGTGTCAGAATGTTACTGAATTGTCATCGACTATACTTCTGAATTTAAAGTCAATAAATTTTGTCGTTTTGCATGTCTCTTTGTACATGTAGTCCTATTTAGTAGATACTAAACCTTAACTTTCATAAATTTAATAATTTTAATTGAATTGTATTCCATATTAATATTATAATAATGTTATGGGAATCCCATGGGATGGGACAGGCATAAATTTGCTATGGGATGGGAATGGGACAGATAAATATGTCCCATGGACAACCCTGTTTATTTCTCTTTCCTTAGTGACTGACGAAATTTTGCCACTAGAACTGTTGGCGAAAATTGGTAATTATTGCCTGCACGGCCGCATAGATTTCAGCTGCATAGATTTACATGTATTCCTGCTGCCGGTGGTGTTTAATTTTATGGAAGAGACACATGCGACGCTGCAAAATTTTTTTCCATACTTGAACTCTTCTCAGTCCAGATCAGTTGCACAATCGTGAGCCTTGTGCGACTACTTTGACAATGCATTTGTATGTAAAGCCTACCGATCACTAGTTCATTTCTCAACTTGACCCTGATGTCGCGTCGCATTTTGCTCTAGTTTGCTTCAGGCGAAATGAAACTCAATAATTGAAACAAAATTTGTTGGAGTTTATGTGGATGTCAGAAGAATAGATCATGCTTCGAAAACGCCTGGCCACGACCACAGGGCTAATATCTCGTGTTTTAGTCGTAGTGTTAATATTGAAAAAATTTTTTTAGTTATTTCGGTCATCTTTTTCCCACATTTGTGCGTAGTTCCATCATCTGCGTCACGCGAAAAACCGAATGGTCTTGTTTATTTTTCGCCATCCTGATTTCAGCCGGAACACTGTTGCAGCTGATTTTTAATGCCACGATTTTCTTCTAGCCTTTGCGGCATGGCGGAATGCTGATAGCAAATTCGCGTGCGGTTATTCCTTAACAAGGCGGTCACGATTCTGTTGTGCGTTGAGTAAAAGATCGTCGGCTCTGCGTGAACTGGATAAAGCAAAAATCAATTACCTCAGATGTTCGAAAGTGGTCTCGTTAGCTATTTTTAAGGGTACAGTAATATCCCAGTTAAGTTCGTATAAGTTCGCACAAAATTATGAAAAAAATCTGGATTCAACTTTTTCAGCAATTTATTGCTATTCACAGCAAATCAAACGTGACAACTTGTCATAAGAAATGGTAAACACGAAACATTATGTTGCTAAAGTTTACGATTGATATAATTGTTCAGCAATTTCGTTTGCTTTCAAAATGGTTAGTGAAGGTGGAAGGAGCAGTTTGCTCGATGCATATCATATCAATCCAAAGAAATACTTTACCATCCAGCTCGGTAAATCTCCGAACAGACGATACGCACGAACTTTTTTGTGTGTGTCTCAGACATTAGAGCAGAACATTTTCGCATAACTTCCAATTTTGCACAGACTACATTAGAGCAGAACATTTACGCATAACTTCCCACTTCGCAAACTTTTCTCATAGCAGCCTCACTGCGTACTGTCTTGCGATGTTTCGTTAACTTGGATCAGTTGGATGATTTGGCTGTCTCAACTTAAAGTTAAATTCCAATCCCTGTGACTCAGTTAAACGCTTGGCTTTGCGTAGCATTGTTTGTGAAGTGAATAGCACAATGGAAGTAAGTACTATATGCCCTGCTAAAAAGAAAATTAGCTTCAGTTAAAGCATCAATCAATCTCCAAACATTGGCCCTAATGATCAGCCTCTGTTTGCTAATGCAGTTAAAAGCACAACTGCTAAGTTCACATAAACAGCTCAGATTCAAGTTGCGAACTTATACAGGAGATTACTGTAAAAATTGATTCGGTTACGTTTCGCCCCACACCCTCCGGTAACCGGCGTTACGGTTACAGCAAGACTCCTGGTTTACGGTACTACTGCTGCGCATGCTTTGTTTTCTAATATTCACAAACTTGACTGCTACAAATTGCCAAGTTACCTGTTTTCCAAAGTAAACGTTGTGTTCAGCATGCATACAAGTATGTTTGACTTTCCTAAATTTATTACCTCACAAAGAATGATCTAATTTGTAAAGGTTTTTGTGATAATCGCCGCAGTGGAGACAGTGCCTGATCGGACTTTTATCTCCCAGCTGTAATGAAAATTTGCTACATTCTGTGGCTTCGGCTTCAACAAGTTGAAATCTTCGTGCCGTAATGGCAGTCGTAACAAAAATTACAAATTCATTGACGATTGCCCTGCGTCTTGCATATGCTGTGCTTGTACCTTGTACGTGACCAGGGCACGTGCTGTTGTGTTTGTCAGCAAAATGGTCTAATTTTGCTCAAAGCACCCTTCCGCGTGCGAGTGTAGTTCATAAATTTTTTTGTAAGACCTTGTTCGAACTGCAGTATATGAAAGTTTAACATAGATTTCAGTGGTCAGAAATGAAGAGACGTAATGAATGCCGGTCTCAGCTCAAAACACAACGGGTTTTCTAGATTCAGTTCAAAATCGAGGTATACCTCAGAACGGAAATCCTATTTTTATGGAGATACTGTACAAGCGAATCTTTATTTCGAAGACTCCTGATGCAAACAATCTGTAAACGCCTATTTTTGATTGAAGCGCCTGGGACTTTGTTTTAAAATGAAAAGAAGCGTGTTCTCATGACAAGCTGTTATGCGCTAACACGGTTGTCTTTGGCTTTTCAGGGATTCCTTGAAGATTATTTCACCGCCACCGAGCCGCATTACCAGGAGCAGGGAGAGGGCGCCTTTTAATTTTCCCCGAATTGTTTCTGCCGGGTCGATTTCGGGCGAAGCCGTCAGGACAGGTCCAATGCTCCGTTCCAGTTATAGAAGGGCGACACTGCATGGCGCGGGTGACGCCATACTTGTTACCGCGAAACGTCTATATGCTATTTTTCTCAGCAGCCCGCTCAGAGCGAAAGTTATTGATGCCGGTTCCATCTTCCGTCGTTTTCACGATTCGCTTTCCGACTGCTTGGCCGTTTGTTATTATACCACTTGATTTCAACATGTCTTTGCATTGTGGAAGGCAATTTGCTACTGAGTTATCAACTATTCCATGAAAATCGTTGACTTTTTGAGATTGTGAGAAGTGCCTCTTCAAAAATCTTTGCATTGTCATTTTGTGCCGATCAAGCTTGTTTATAAATAACGTACTAAACAATTCGTTTAGCTGTTGATTACTTCGATTAATGTGCATTATAACTTTGGTGTTATAAAGAGTGTTGAGAGCCTTGTCATGCGACGTGCCTTCGTTAGATTGATAGATTATACGTACACTAGCGATGCACTTAGAACTTTTTTGATGTAAATATCTACCGTCCAGTTATGGTTGTCATCTACGTTGTTTCTGACGCGCATTTTAGGCTTCTGTTCGGCTGTAAAGCAATCAGATATGCGTAAGCGTAACTTTTCATCACTGCACATGATATTTCAACTTGTCTATTTTGCTGAGCGTTTGGTCAGACTGTCAATTTCGGGAACTTAGAGGCAAGCTTTTGAAGTTGTGAAATCTGACTGTATGTCTTCTATAACGCGATGGATAGTCATTGACGTTTTCAAGCTTGCGGAGGAAGATTCCAGAGAGACTTTTAAATTTGAAGTGCGTTTGCGACCTTGGGATAATCGATCAGCGTGTATTATTATATCAATCAACAGTTGCCAAGTGAAACGCACTCATTCATCAGCAAGAAGCAACTTCTTGCCGTGAATGCGTTTTGCTTGTCATCCGAACGATCCACACGTCTCTTAATTTTTCACGTTCCTTTTTTTCAACGCAGACCAGTCTTGTCTCGATTCCAGCCAGCTGCTTTGCTGCGGCAGGGGTTAGATTTGTCGTTTACGTTGCCGATCACTTATGAAACCTGCTGTGGTGTGGTTGGCTATTTTTGCTTTGCTTCTATCGCGTTGCAAATCCAGATGCAGTGGGACCCCATCGAGTAAATAAACAAATGCGTTTCTGAACTGAAGCGCGTTTTATCACAACCATTGTCATGCTGATTTTGTGCTCACTCACCGCTGCATGCTTCGATAAGCGGCAGTACTATTCTGATGTTAACCTCTATGGCATGCTGTTGGCCGACACCTCAGTTTTCAGCTACTTGTCACCGTGTTTCGGCCGGAACGGGCGCAGACAATTGTTTTGTGCGAAAGTTTCAGACGTCGCTTGCTTAGCGGGTGTTGCTGATGCTTGTTAGTTAAAATAAGTCTTTGGTTTTTTTGTGTGCGGCCGAGTGTTTATTTGTTTTGCATAGCTGACCAGCTCATTAACGACAAAAACTTTGCGGCGACAGGTAGGTCACGTGACCGCACTTGACGGTGAAACCAATTCACCTGCGGACTAATGCAGCCGTTACTATTTGCATTTCTTTGTTGTAGCGGTTTATTTTTAACCATACAGTGCAGCATGCTTCGTCATCATTACCGACTTGACATGGACGCTTTCTGCGCCCAAAAGTGTTAGCAAACAGTAAGCTGATCAATTTTTTTCGAATGCATTGTGGTGGACGTTTAACTCTGATTTACCAACATCTTGTATTTGTTTGGTCTTTCTGTCATTATACTTCCAAGATGCATACCATGAGAGGCAGATCTTAACCACCCACTAGCTTATTTATTTGCGAAAGTTCCAACGCAAGCGTCGCGTCTTCATCGTCAGACGTATTATCCTGTGCCTTGTACCACCGCCAATCACGTCAAAAAATTGGCTGCTGTGAAATGATGCTTTACCACTAAACCCATGAACGGCCGCATCGCAAAAGTGCCTGTTGCCCCGAAGCTTCTTGTTCGGAAAATCCGAACCCTGGGCTTTCGCTTGTTTTGACGCCGTCCTCGTTGCTGCGCGTTGCAACGCAGCAGACTGAACGCTGCTCGACTGTACGCGGAAACACTTGTGTGTTGTTGGGGACCACTCGCTGCTAACCTGATAGCCGGCGCGTGACGTCACGGGTCAGAAAACGGAAATGAGCGCAAGTTACTTGCACGCTGTGAATCGTGCGTTGAATGAGGGTCGACTTCCTCATCAAAATCTTCGGTATCGCTACTCGATTTTGCCGCGAAATAATCATCACTACAACCAACTATTGAACATTGCTCCATATCCTACTTGACGTGTAGGGAAGATTGTGACGATGTAACTTAATGTGCATGAGGCTAAGACTCGGTGGCACTGTACAGCACTCGTAGTTATGTACAGAATGCCCATCCCTTTGTTTTTCTCGTTTTTGTTTCTTCTTTACTGGCCAAGATCGCTTTGCATTATTATATTTGATTTTAAGCAGCCGCTGGTCGTCATCAACTTGCCGTGTCGTTGTTCACATCAATCGTTCTCTGTGCCGCCACTATGTTTATTACACTGTTGACTGTACAGTGAGTCTTACGCTATCGTCTTCAATATACTAGTCACAATCGAAGTGTGTCTCGCTCAAAGTAAAGCTGCTTCTAATACGACGACGTACTAATTATGGTAGAATAGGTTCCTGGCATTCGACTCGCCGACCCCTGAACACGTAAATTTCCTTCTTACGCACTTTCACCTAAACCTAACGTGGTGAGAAATCTCGGTTTTGAAATTAGATATCAACGAACTGAAATCTTTCCCACATTAACCGATACCCAATTGTTGCCGACCAATTCTACCATGCAAGAGTAACTTACTGCTTGTGGTTCTCAGACTGAGAACTGTTGTGCAACGACCTGCTACGGTTTCATCACCCCAAGATCCCTTGAGTTGCTGCACGCATCCAGCAACTGGCAGGGGCGGATCCAGCCAGTAACGTTAGGCGAGGGGGGCGATTTCAATATTATTTGGTAGTCAAGTCTCGTTACGGATTCACTATTGCAAGAGAGATGACGTATGCTTCACAACACTGCAGTGACAAAAGAAAGGACGGGTCGTTCCATGTCAAATCACCCAAAAAAAGGACAATTCTAAACCCTTTCAAAATTTAATGAAATTTGGCATACATCTTGGTTTCAGCCCCCAAACCTCAAATCTAAAATTTTTCAGTGATCAGATGATCGGTTTCCGAGATACGGGGGGTTGATTTTTGAAAATTATGAGAAAATGAGAGGGGGCGCCCAACTTCAAAGCACCATATCTTTTGAACTAGTGGTCTAATTTGGAAAAGTAAGGTATCTGTGAAAAAGGGATAAAGCCAGGAATTCTAATCTGGCATCATTTTTGTGATTTGGCTAAATTTTGGGGTGATGACCTTTAGACCTTGAGATTGACCCCGTGGATCAAATTATAAAATTTTGACCTCCATCTGATATCCTAGCCCTATTTGTTACCTACAACATATCAAAAGATGGAATACGTAAAANTTTTCGTTTTTGAATAATAGCACATTCAAATTAGCATATGCAGGCAGTTTGGGTTAATATCNCGCAAATAAAATGCAAAACAAGTCTAAATGGCATCATTTTACCATGCACAACCTCAATGCCAGGGTTGGGGTTACAGTTTGTTTTTAGGACGTCACAGAAGGTCAAATTAACATGGCAAAACTATATTCCCACGGTGAAATGACAATGTTCAAAAGTTATGTACCCAATTCAATGTATGCTACCTACACCATATGACAATATGAGATGTGTATTTTAAGGT
>JGI24159J19872_10002267_pt1 | contig 22682 bp, 8 predicted proteins | sample Ectturendosymbi4_FD_19872 | JGI IMG/M metagenome (IMG submission 19872) | reverse complement strand
TTGCACCCTTGTGTAAGTTGCACTTTGCACCCTTGTGTAAGTTGCACTTGGACAATTAGAACAAAATTTTGTGTAAGTTGCACTTTCAAGGTGGACAATTAGAACAAAATTTTGTTTAAGTTGTACTTCAAGGTGGACAATTAGAACAAAATTTTGTGTAAGTTGGACTTTCAAGGTGGACAATTAGAACAAAATTTTGTGTAAGTTGCACTTTCAAGGTGGACAATTAGAACAACATTTTGCGGCTTACACACGAATAACAACGGTATTTACGTAAGAGCCGCATGCAGCTCGCGACCCGAAATCTCATCGGGGTTTCACACAAGCGAACTACTTAGCATCGTGGCTGTGGAAGCGTCGACTGGCATGACGTGCTCACTTTCGCCACACGATCGCCTTGTTCTGACGAGAACGCACCGTTTATTACAAGTTTCCGGCTTCTTGCGTGTGAATGTGCGCGCACGCACATTCACGCAGCCGCGCACATTCATGCAAATGTGCGTGCGCGCGCTGCGTTTTCTGCACACAACCCGTGCGGTGATGCGCGGATCGTCATTGCTAGCGCTGTGCTGAACTGCTGCTGAGGTGAAGCACCTGTAACGAAGATTTTTTTTGTTACTGCACCTGGACAGCAGTTTGACAAAATCACAGTGTCAAACGTTATAACATCTATGCCATACGTGGCAAACCTTTGCAAAGCCGCTTAGTTGGGACTACGGCTCCAAGGGCAAGGGTCTTGCAACCACCAAGTTCACCTCAATTGTTCGTTTTGTGGTGTACGGCTACACAAAACCCAACCACATGGGATATCAAAACATCATTGTCGCTGCTGAAGCTGTGTTTGCGCTTTGTAGATGGCTTTGGTTTTGAAACAGTCTTCCAGGATCAGAGCAATGTGTTTAGATTAGAATGGCATGATGCATTTGGTTCTGTTTTTCGTGGTATGGGGTCTGATGCAAAGCTGCGTTTGTTTTGACTGCGCATTTTGATGTCCCATAACGAGCGCTTAACATGTAGGCTGTAAACAGTGGTTTCTAATTGATGCAGCGACTTGTACGTGCAGGTTATGGCTTTTATGGTGGCTTTGTAATCCAAAGGCTTCGTTTTGCATAATCATTGAATTGCAAGTGCAGCTTTGCATATACTGTATAATCATTGGGTTGCAAGTGCAGGAGAATAACATACCAGATATTGTGAAAGTGAAACATTTTGGCAAGAGCCTGGTACGTACAAGATAAATTTAAACATACGCATAAACTTCTTGTATTGTTTTCTTCAAACGGAAATTGAATGCAAGTTACACTAATCAATCTGGTGTTTGTTTAGTCGGAGGATGCTCTCCACGATTCTCTATTTAAGGGAATTCCCTAATCAGACGAAAAAAATTTATTTCAATTTTGATTTGTAGACGCTGCCAACGCAGGTGTTGTTACTATAGCTTCAAAAGAGTGGTTGTGAATTTCCGTTTCGTTGGTTTTGAAGTGAACTTTGAATAACTGATTTGTTGTTTATTTGTGCGAAATGAGAAGTTGGTTCAAAGTATTTTTCCACACTGTCTTCGTCGTTTGAGCGAGTTGTTACTGTCCACTGCTAAGCCGCGCAAGATCTCGGGGCAGGTGTTGAGCAGCCATTCGATTGTCTCATCGTTTAGAACCGTCAGGCCGTGCTGTCCATGAGGAGGTCCGTGGGTTAGACATTGGAGGACAACGTGGTCGACGGTTTGTTCTTTTGCGCCACACTCTCACAGGCCGAAATGGAGGCCATACCCCATTTGTTCAAGGAGCTGAAGCGTCCGGACACCGGTGCGGAGGTGGTTAAGTAGGACTCGGGTTGTTCTTGGGAGGGTCATTTCGGGAGGGAGGGTGGGTGCCGGTGTCGGGGTCTGTGTGATGAAACGTAGGCTAAAATTTGTAGTAATGTGTCACTTCACGTATCGCAACAATGAGGCTTTGTGGTTCTTATAAAAGAGTGCACAAGTCAGTATGAACTCAGCAACAAAAAGAGTAAAACTTAAAACTTAGTTCGATATCTACCCAGGCAAGTAATTACAATTTATGTATGTAACTGCTCGTCCGCGCTTTTGTATTGAAAGAATAACTAAAATTTGTGTTTTTCAATTAAATAAGCGATTAGTATTTACGTATTGCGCAAAACTAGTACTTTTAATTTTTCAATAAGGTTTCGAAAGTTGCACGTAACAAGTTTTTTCGCAATTTTTTCCATTGAGATTGAGATTGACGTTTAGGCAGACGATTACCAGCCGTCATAGTTTTTTGAAATTGATACGAGCAACAGTACAGTTCGAAGACGCTTCGAATTCTCTGATAGGCGAGAGTAATTTTGATGTTCCCAACTTGGATTTTTCGCAAACCCGCAGCCCAGGTATTTTTGTTCTTTACTGCAACCCGAAAAACGGGATTGAAAATCCGGCAACCAACGTTTTTTGAAAAAAATCTGGAAAAACCGTTGCATTAAAAGATCAAACGTTTAATTAAGCGAAAAGATCAAATATCACTGTTTCGTCATTATCGTTTCACTTCATCACAACAACGTTTTCTCTAAAACAATTTTTAGAAGTTATCACTGTCAAAGTTGTCTCACGCGAAGCGTTCTGACTATGCTCTGTCTGCCTTAAAGCAAAGAAAATATTGGGTTTGGCGAAATATTCGTGTGTAATGCGTATTACGTTTTGGAACCGTCTCATTAATTTGCCTGATAAAAAATGTTTTAATGAAAAAGAATGGTTTGCACCGTCCTTTTGCATATTTTCAATCCGTTTTACTGTTCATTTTCATATTTTTGATCCGTTTACCTGTTCATTTTCATATTTTCCATACCTTTTCCTGTTAATTTGCGTATAATCGGTCCGTTTTAATACAAAAGCTAGTCTGTCAACATGCCCAACGACACGAGTTTACTATTTGTAATTTTTTTTCGGTGAGATGTTTCGGTAATTTGTCCGAAATAGCTTAAAAAGATTCTGTTATCTTTCGTTTTCGGGCGTTTTATGAACGAATCGACTTATTTTTTTCGGTCGTTTAAAACAAAATTCGGTCAATGACGAAAAAAAACAGTATTGTCAAATCGCAAACGTGTATTTTTGCGATCATTGGCAGCGCTGTATGAAAAAACGGTGAAACGAACATAGCATTACATGTGCCGCGTACATGTTTTTACGAAATTTAATGCCCCTTGAATAACCAGTAACGATGCTTGCTAATTTCAGGTCCGGCTTGTTAGGGCATGTTAGTGGTGTTGTTTGCCGTCGTGCTGCTTTCGTCACACACGAATGTGGAATGGGGGACAGCGCTAAAGAAATATCGAGACGACTTTTTCGCAGTGACCTGAAGTACGCTGACGTTATTGGAGCTTTTCGTAGTTTATCTGAGAAAAAGCGGAAGTCGGTGAGTTTGGTGTGAATAATGCGCAGGGGCGTGAAGTGGTCTGGTGATGCCCGGGGCAACTGCTTGATTGGATGCCCCTCTACCAAATTCTAGTAGTGAGGAATGTGAGAAAAACAGGCGTTTGAAATACGTAAAAACTACTGTAGTGTTGACAAAAAGCATGTTCAAAAAATTAAATCCATGATGCAGCATGTGTTCGTTGGCTTTCAATATGAAAAAGCATCTAGTTACAACAATTTAATTTATTTAATTTGAGTCTTTGGCTGCCGGGGCCGTCGCCCTGTTTGCTCTCCTCTTCATGCCTCTGAACACGCGTTTGCGTCGACAAATTACAGTGCTAGCATTTTTTTGTAAAACACTCGTAGATACGTATGCAAATTATTATGCTGTATGCAAATTATGGTGCTGGCATTTTTTGCTTTTTTCAAAACATTCATTGAGACGTTCTGGTTCTGTGCTTGATTAAATGTTTTATTTTTCCTGCTTTTTGACCCTTGCTTCTGTGAGGTCTGCTTTCCGTTATTCTGTAGCAAGAACAGCACCTCGCAACGCTGCTTGTAACGCCCATCTCACTGAAGTTTTTGATCTTTTGCGTTGTATTACCGGAGAGTTGATGCACGCCAAAAACATGTTGGTTGAACGGTTTTTATTTCTGTTTTGATAACAGTGCGTATACATGTTTCGGGGTTCGAGCTGAAGCTTTTTATCGTTTTCATGATTGTGAAGAAATTGGATTTATTTTTTGATTCGATTTTATTTAATAAAATTTGTTTGAAATCAATTGTTATAGTTTTACATTGTCTGCAAGTTGCTGATGCGAACTAATCTTCAAATGTCATTAATTTTATCAATTTTTTTTCTACAACATCGTTTTCGCTGTTTCTGCTGCTCAAACTCGACCAAAAAATGTTGCTGAATTCGCAAGTGTTTTCTTTTAATAGATCGCGAAGAAACACGGATCGTTTGCAGAATGGATAACATCCCCAGCCAACCAGCTACCGACAGAGGGCTCCCTGGAGTTCACCTACCGCATCCACAAGGTGATCAAGGACAAAGTCAAGCTGGGCGTGGTCGCCCTCGGATCGATGGTCATCGCAAAGATCGAGCCTGTGCTGATGCGCGCTTCCGGATTTGTTTCGGAAGCCCTGCTCAGGCGGATCTTCCGCCGATTTACCGAGTTCGAAGTCTATTCTAGCGGTAAAGGCGACAGGGTACGATTAGCTGCTGAATCGGTTGGGTTGGTGAGTAAGGAAACGAATCCTACGCCACGCCGTGCGGATGACGACGACGACGACGACGCGCTGTCGGATCGGCGTAAAGAGCAGCTGATGCTGATCTATCGCTGTCACCCGGATGTTGTCGTGACGTTGACTCCATCCGTAACCTGGTCGCTGATCCTGAAGTCGCACGCGTTTTGGCAGGCGCATTGCAGCCTTGCCGGCGGGACTTTGGCGGATTGGCTGATGGACATGGCAGGCTGCCAATCAAAAGAAACATTCGAGGACTACGAGCGAGCGCTTACCCTTTGTTTTGTCAGAAGAGCGATCGACCTTGTCAAAGACAGAGCGCGTACTGTGCGCGACTTGACTGAAAATCTTTGCATTTCGCACTCGCGCTTAATAAGCGATAGATTCTTGTTAAAATGCTGTGAAATGCATCAAGAGCTGTTAGCGGTTGTCCACAGCGACGAGGGTTCTGTCGCCGAAACGCTTATTTCCCTGAATGCCGGTGCAGGACTTGCAGAAGATTGCTTTCATCCACCGTCAGTGCAATCGTTGGGTGACTGCAAGTCAAATGTTCCAGGTTCGACCAATCAAAGCAGCGCAAACTCGGCCGACGAAAATGAGCGGCAAACCGCGGGCCCGTCGTCAGTGGTGCGTCACCGAGCGTCGTTGCAGGTGACGGTTGATGCCGGCGGGAAAAACTCGAAGACTGCCGCGACTGAATGTGGAGAATATCTGAGTCGGGTGGAGAAACGCGGGAAAGCGGACAGCGACAACGCGAAAGGAGATTCAACGTCATTTCGTCCATGCGCTTCTGCGAACGAGACGGCGGAAGCCGCTAGTGACGGGGTGGAGTGTGATCGCTCCGCTGATGGTGCTGCCGTTGCATGCGAAGAGCGTGATAGGTGTCAGGATGAGGCAACGATGACGTGTGATTCCGGCAGAGACTCGCCGGTCGAAGTCGTAACCGAAGTAGTGCTGCTGGAGGATATTTCCGACGAGGAGATGCTGCCCGAGGATCGCCACAAAAAAAGCACGGAGCCTGACAGTTCGTCGGAGGACAGCGTCAACCGGAACTCGGAAAACGAACCAATTGCAGTTAGAATCAGTGTCAGAGGAGATGAAAACGCAGTGGCTTGCAGCGCCACAGCGGAAGTGCTAAACCTCGTCAGTTCGCTAAAGATGCCAAGCGGTGCTGTGGGGCTGCTTTCTGGCTTGATGACGTGCGACGTTCGTTTCAGCGATCTCCTTTGTTCGTTCGCGACTTTGTTGAAAACTGAGCCTCATTTCGTGGAACAAGCCACGTCAGTTCACGGCTGCTTTCTCGAGTTTCTTGTCCAGCACGCAGTAACCGAGAAACACCAAATATGCGCCGCGGACTATCGTTCGGCTTTGCACGAGCAACTGACGCTGGCCATCGATCAGAAGTGGTCTTCCAGTCTGAACAATGCGAAGAAACTAGATGCTCTGCTCGCCTTGCTAAACAAGGAAAACGGTTTTGTGGATCGTAAGTTCTTGCTGCAAGCCATCGAGGCGCGTTCGTCGCAGTTTAGGCTGGTCAACGACGCGGTCACAGTAGTCAACAATCGTTCGAAAGCTTGTAAAAAGTCGCTGGGCAGAATGTTGCGTAGAAAGTCGCCTATTCCACGCATCGGTACCGACAACAAACTTCGCGAAATCTGCGCGATGCCGCGCCTTCGATATGTGGCCGGCAAAAAGCTTTCCTTCGCCCAGATGGCAGCAGAATACGCTTTACTGTCAAACAACTTACAACGGCGCATGGTGGAAAGCGGAAGCAGCTTCTTTGACGTGCTGGAGGCTATCGCCTGTGAAGAGCGTTCGATGCTGTACGATGATTGGCGGGCGCACTTCAACACGATAGTTTTCAAAGAGGTCTACCGGTGTGTACAGACGAAAGGCCCAATCAAGATTGCCGCCGCCGCCGAATACCTCTCGGCAGACAGGATGGGACTGCTCAGTACCGAAAATGTCGATACATGCGTGAAAGCGTCGCTTGAGGGGCCCAACGCGCGTGCGATGCTCCGAATAAGCCCCCCTGACTTTCTCGTGCTGGTTGTTCCGCCTCTGAAACAGCCTTTGCTGCCACTGCCCCATGCGTTGCCCTCGTGGGATTCCACGCTAGCCCCGTTACTGAGCTCGCCAGATGTGTTTCAAGATGCTCTGCATTTACTGGGCGCTGAAATCGGAGAGCTTCTCGTTAGGCCTGGTTTGGACAGCAGCTCACGTCTGGCTAGTTTGCTTGGACTTCTAAAGTCTCTTGTCAAGCCGCTGCTAGGTCAAATTATTAACATATACGGATCGTTTTGGGGTTTTATCGTAAAGTGGGTCCGCGTATGGTACGAGCTGTGCAAAGTAATATGTGACGTGGTGGAAAAGCTCTTGGGAACCGACACCTGGCCGGCAGCGAAAGTCCACTCTGCTGTTTGCGGAGACAACATTGCTTTTATTACCCGAAAAGAACTTGTTCAAGTGCTCGCCGGCAATGACTGTTTTGTGGTGGTTGATTGTTCGGAAACAGCCTATCTGGTGTCTGCCGTGCGCCGGCAGACAAACGGGAAAGTGTTGTTCTGTGGAAAGCACGAAAAATGCGCCGTCGAGTCTTTCGCCAACCTTTTCGGCGCCGTACGGAAATCCGCGTTAATCGATGACCTTTTCCACCGGGCTTGGTACTCTTCCGGGCTGAACGGTGCGCAGCGTTCGTTCGTCTTCGGAAAAATCGAGACGTCGTCCAAGACGCCGCTCCCGATCCATCGCGATCACTTTCGTCGTTTCATTCGTATTTTTCCTTCCGTTTTTAAACTTTTCGACGACGACTCCGTGCTGCTGAACTTCGACCCGCGCGAAGAAATCGACCCTGCTGACGATGGGAAGGAAAGTAAGGAACGTTTGTCAGGAGAGAGAAGCGACTGCTCGAAGAAGAACGCAGCGAACTTGCTTGAAGCAAGACGCGCCAAGAAAAGGGTCCGTTTATCTGAAGAACGTAACGCAGTAACGTCGCCAAAGTCACGCAAAACGGAGCGGCAACGGAAACGCAAGACAGTCTCCAAGCCGTGCCAGAAGGTCAGTGTTGCTGGTCAGGATGACCAAGACGCCAAGGCTACAGGCAAGGTCAGTAACAAGTGTGATAGCGAGAAAGAAGTCGAAACGAATTCGCTCTCGGATAACATGCTACCCACTTTCCCTCAAAGCTTAATACAACATGTTTCAATGGGCCGTTTGTTGGCGGCCAACGGAGCGGAAATGACGTTTGATGACCTGGTGGACTCGCTGATTCTCAGCCTTTTCACTGAAGACCAGAAGAAAAAGTTCAAGGACGATCAACGCTTACGCGACAGCTTCCGACGAAAAACTACCGACGTGCTCATGAATGCGGCAAAAATACAGTTGCTTGAACCAGATGGAACTGGATTTTTCCGGAAAGCACAGCTGAAAATCGCCACTCCGTCCTGTTCGGAATTGTCCAGCAGTTCGGCATTGCCTGTTACTCGGTCCATGTCCCGCTTGACTGGAGTTTCGAACTCGCGACTTAGTGACTATGTCGCCTCCGTTGCTTCCATCAATAATCAGCCCACACCGCTCGATATACTTCTGTCGTTGGTGCAACAACATTTTTCCGAGAAGAAAGTAACTCCAAGCACATCCGACGAAGTCCTGAACTCTCAAGTGATGTGCTGCTTAAAATCTCGCCCGGAATTTGTCGTAAATCCAGCGGATGAGACCTTCTGTCTTTTGAAGGACTGCAAAGAGAAGCCCGTGGGTTTGAAAAACTCTTTTGACAAAATCTGCGACGAAGAAATTTTGACTTTCATTGGAAATTTTCTGGAGGTATTGTTGTGTGTACGTTTGAAAAATACCCTGATTGCACGGAAGTGCTTGCGTTTTTTTTGCCAGGGCGTTCGCTGTTCTTTAGCTTAGAAACCTGAATGGTTGGTTGCGGGCTGAGTTATCGGTGCGTTTGGTAAAATCGGTTTTTGTTTATCTTAACAAAATACAATCTCTTTGCAAACACATTGCATGATCCGTAACTCTACCATTCGTTGAAGGCCTTGTTATCCACTTAGGAATGCGTGTGAAATATTTCTTCTGGTTTTCAAACCTTTAGCAAACTTTGGTTTTGCAATTGAAGACTTCCTCAGAGCTGTGAAAGCTCGACAGATGTTTTTCTTTTCCCACAGGGTGCAGGAGAAGCTGGCGTTGGAATTGAGAAGCTGTCAGATGAAGCTTTCGCTCATTTCGCGGAACGCCTCGATGACGCCCAAAAGTCTGTGATGATGCTGGTTGTGCGAGGCTTGGTCGGGAACATACCCCGGGTAGGGTTTAGACTCGACGGCAGGGTGACCCTATTGCCCAGTGGAAGCGAAGGTATTGTTATTGTTGTTTCTGTGTGATTGTATTTAGTCGCCGTCAACTGCAATACCATTACTTAAAGATTCATCACACTTCTTAAGAATGCGCTTCGGAGTTTCGATTACTGAATAGTTCAATAAGCCTGCAACGCGATGCAGGCATGCAAGTCTGGATTTTTTTTAAACTTTTGGTACTGATTTATTACGTTCTACTGTGTGCTTGCAAACCCGAAAGTAGTTTTCTTTTTGTCGCGACTCTGTAAAGCCCTGCCTACTCAAGGGTCGATTAAAATCGCAACATGTAGTTACGCTGATGTAGTGGTTGATTATTTTAACACCCGCCTTGCAGGTATAAATGTTACTGGACTGTTTTTTTTTCGCTGAGAAATTTCGGTCATTTGTCCCATGATAGTATTACTCGCCGCAACAGTATTCAGTAGTCTATATTTGCAGACATCATGACCGAATTGACTTATTTTTTGCGGTCATTTAAACAAAAAATCTGTCTAAGACTGAAAATGATCGAAGAAAACTATTTACTGGATGATCTGATGAAGTGTTCGCAAACTTTCAGAGAGCGACAATTCAAGTTCTGCCGACGAGGAAGGCTCAGAATGCCGATACGGCGAGGAAGAGGATTCTGTCGGTTTTGGTCAGTTCGCACCCGTCGACGATCCGATCGCTCAGGAAAACGACGACGGCAGGACTAGCGATGACGACACTGAAACGTCAGCAGGTGATGACGACACTGGAACGTCATCATCTGTTTCAGGATCGGTCTCGTGTGGAAAAGCCCATGAGAGCTGGCCGAAAACAAACGTGGAAGTGAAACGGGAGCAGTGTACCGACTTCCACCATCCTGAACAAACCGGTTCCACGTTCGGTTCCAATACAGACAACGTGTGTTCGTCAATGCGTGGCGACTATGTCGGCGTGCAGATGACGTCGCATGGCGGAACTGCTGGTCACCAGGTTTCGTCCACCGATCGGCTGCTTACTCCAACCGTTACTGACACTCCCGCCGACGTTGATATGCAGCGCTTTCCGCCTCAGCCGCTGGAGAAAAATTTGTCGCCGAAGGCGCCGCGGCACCTTGATCAGGTCATCGCCACTGACGTCCCCCACTGTTCGCAGGACAGCCGGGGGCGCTTTGTCACCGCGGGCTCTCGAATCGAAGCTAGGAAAAAGGCTGCTGAATGGAGCCCAGCTGGCGACATCGTTAATAAACCAGACGCCTATTTCACCACACACTATCAGGTTGCACGTGCGGACAGTTGCGAATCGGACAACGGCATTTCATCAACCAGCGGGGAGCCGGCGTCGTCGTCAGGCGGGCGAAAACCTGCCGGCTGTCGTGCTGAAGTCTCCGAAAACGGCGTTTCGAGCACGAGCAGTCTCGCGCCCGCTCCGTCGACGGCCCAGAAAGGTTCGTATCGCGAGAGGCAGCGAAAGATTCGCCATTTCTTGTCTTCCTACCTGACCCAGGAAGACTTCTGCGCCGAAACGCAAAAGCTGCTGGAGATGTCAAAAGAACATTTCTCCGGCGAGCGTTTCGCGCGAAGCACACTCGCTTTGCGCGGCTACGTGCTCGAGCACTTGGCCGAGTCGGGCCCCCGGTTTGTTTTCAGCAATCGTTTCGGTGGACCTGGAGCCACCTGGGTCTTTTATAGGCCGAATCGGACCAATCGGATAGCGGACAATAACAATTCTATTAGTCTGCCCTACACCGAGTTGTTGCCAGAGATAATTACCTCGTGCAAAGCTCATCTTATCAGCGCGCCAAAGAACAGGGAGAACTTGAGCAATTTGACTAGTCTGGTCGTGAGTAAGCACGGCGAGAGAATGTTGCTTTTGGACGACGACGAAAAGCTTATTGTTTCTCAGTACCTTGTTCTGATTGGTTGCTTGAAATCCCTGGAATTCTTCGTTTTTGCCAAAACGGAGCCTATCATTTTTATTCGACGCGAAACGGTTTTTGCCGATCATCCTTTGCATCAAACAGAGCCCCACGCTCATCCTAGTAGCTTGTCCCACTATGCCAACGACAAATCGCCCGCCAGTCGATCGAGGGCTGCTGTCCCGCCGTCTCCCGCGTCACCGCCGCCAAGTCGCGCCGCCAAAACTCGCCCAAAAGTCTCCGACGCCCTCCATCTGGTCACCCGGATAATCCGCACGCGCGGACCGATCACCAAGACCGAGTTACGAGATACCTGGTCGGCGGAGGCGAGCAAAGACCTGCACAAGGTGCTCGGGTCGGGCGTGTCATTCACTCTCGCTTTCAGGAAGTTCCAGGACTGCTTCCCTGTTGCAGCGGATGGTACCTTGACAGTGAACGAAGCGGCTCTTGAGCAATATACCGCGAAGCTCGTTTGAAACTCTTGGCTGCTGCTGGTTGTGCCTCGGGTCGTAAGACTGGAAAACCGCTCTAGTTTTCTGTAGAAGAAACATGAAGTGTTAATTTCTTTCTCCGTGTGAGGTGAACTATCGCAATATTAACTTTTGATGGAAGTTCAAAGAAAAAATTTAAAGCCCCGGGTTGAATATTACCGTCTCTGAGTAGTGATTGACGGCTATTCTGTGTTTTCCTTCATGTACCGAAACATCCCTTTGTGACCCAACATCCACAAAACGTAACTACTTTTATGTGTTTTTTTGCAGTGTCCTGTCTTCACGTTGTGCGCAATACAAACCATTTTTATACGTGTTACATTTCGACAACTGTGTGACAGCATGCCAGCTGTCAATCGCGTGGATTTTCCATTCCGTTGGAGCCTGAAAGCTCGGCATCTTGTGCTCAGTTTTTTGCAGTTGTACATTTCTTTTTGGCGTTTTGACATCCGTGCATTCGTTGTTTGTTTTTGCTGTAACTCTTGTCTTTTTGTTGAGGCAAAACACATCCTGTGCAGTATTTGTTTGTGACACCTCGGTTTCGGTCAATTCGCCGGACGATTGCTATATAAGGGAAGCAAAGTGCGGTTGCTTTTTGCCTTATTGAAACTTAGTCTGTTCTACAGCATTGCCACTTCTGTTTGTGTTAGAAGTTGAAGTGTACATGATCCTTTGTAGTTACGGCATTGTTGGCGTTGCTTTTGTTCACAGTCTTTGTTTTTTTGTGCTTATACGTTGTCAACGTGCTACAAATACAGATTGCCTCCGACATTTACTGGTTGCTAAGGCGTTTCGCAACATCCGCTCACTTCCGCTTTGCCTTTTCTTCAGGTTTACCTAAAGTGTTATTTCTGGTTTGATTTTCTGCATCCGAGCGTTGAACTCGATTCTTGCCCAGGACGTCGTGGCAGTAGGTTGTGTTTCCCCTGCAGGGTACAGAGGCGCAGACGAAAGCTTTCTGTTAATTGAAGTGCATCGCACAGTGAACAACATATTATTTCTCTCGCTTCAAATGTAAAAAATGCCACCATAACCACGCTGAAGTGTCACTGATTTGTCAAAACATCACTGAGAAAGTGCTTGCAAAACCAGGTCTTTCGTACCAAAGGCGAGGCATGGCAGTTTTGGGCGGTTAACTCATAAATGCACTGGTCAGCACGCAAACCACGTTAGTAGTCCATTTAAAACTTTCTTAATTGATGTCAAGTGAGATGAGAAGAGGTCAGTGTTTGGGTTTTGCGTTGTTAAGCCATTGTGCGAGTTGTTTGCTTTTACGGTTGCTTGTTCACACGTTTTTTGTTTTCCGAATCTTGCTTGCCCTGTTGAGGTGTGTGTGTGTGTGTGTGCGTGTACAAGTATCCCACCCATGTACACAGGTTTTAAACGTCACCATGAACTTTTCTTACCTGCCCGTCGCTGCTCGTTGCTGCAGTTACATTTTTATGACGCGCTTGGTTCAAAAACGAAAATTGCGGTTAATGACGCTTCATGTTGAGTGTGTTGGAGCCAAAGGTGTAGCCAGTGGGGCATGGCCTCCCTCAATTTTTAAACATTTTAAACCCCCCGAAACATTTTAAACCCCCCGAAATATTGGGCAGGCTACGCCGTTGGTCGGGGTTTGTTTTCTGGATGCGTTGTTTGTCGAAGCCAGTGTTTTAGCCCAAGTCGCAGCCTAAAGCGTGAAGAACCTTTATTATGATTTCAGGCCGCTCACTTCGCCACTGCTTTTGTTGGCGAACCCTATCTGTGGACGAAAATCACAGGCATGCCTTGTTTCGGCGTCACTCATGTGTGCTTCGTTGTCAGATGTGCAGTTGTTCTTTGCAAGTGACAGAATACATCAACGCTTGTTTTGTCACTGTTTGAAAACTGCCGTGGCGTATGTAGTTTACGGTTCAAAAGCGTACTTTTGCTGAAAGGTCTGCAAAATTGTTACCACCTGTTTTGGGCTTCATGACAAGGTGCCAGCAATCCCTTTTTGTGCGGTACGTACTATCATTTCTCGTATAAACGCCAAGACATTCCTACGCGCAACCATGCTAATGGTTTGTGAGTTTGTGACGTCACTAAGCGTTTGTAAGCAAGTGTGATGTCACGGTGCGCCCTAACGCGGAATCGTTAAATGTGTGAAATGCGACCCTGCTCGTGACGGGCGTACGCCATTCAAAGCCTTCGTTGCTGCTCTGTTTGGTATTCGGCCTCAGTTGCTATTACGCCTTTTTATGCCTCGAACCTACGACAGCCAAGTTCGTACCTCCGCATATCTAAACAGGCGGAAAGTTTACCAAACCTGCTGGTACCGATGAGTTCAAGATTGCTTTTCCTGCTGCGTTAGTGTTTCACTTTACGCGTGTGGGGTCCTTCCCGCTGTACATTGTCTGTGGTGTAAAGGTTCTTTCGTTTGGGTTTTCAATGCTATTCCAGGTATCTGATGTTTGTTTCGTTGAATTTCTTGCCTTGTTTTGTTGTTGCGATTTCTGATGGTGCCTTCCTATTAAGTCTTAATTTAAGCGGTTTTTCTGCTATTACTGACTACAACTCGTAACACTCCGGGATTATGACTGGTGGAGATATTGTGAAATTCTTTTTAGCTCTTTCCAAGGGGTTAAATAAGTAAATTTTTCCGACGGTTACTGTTTACCCTGGTTTTTGTTTTTCGTATATGCTCTAAATGTAAGCGGATTGTGTAAAAACGTATGACCATGTAAATGCAGCATTGAGTTGGGTTACTGAGTTTGGATGTTCAATCCATTGAAATAATCCTGGATTATTTACAATTCTTTAAAGAAGCATGTAGAATGAAATCAGAGATCTTCAGACTGAAGCTGGTTAGCCCCGATGACAGAATGTTGCCATCACCTCTGTGTTTTGAAAAAAACAAAACGGTTTTGGTTAAACGATTAAGAAAATGAAAAATATCGATAACAGAGAAGCATACTCGCCTAAGCTGGCAGAATTAATTCCTCTGCATTGTTAAAGATAATTTGCTGTCTAAAAAAACCCAAATTCTAAGGGACTTTTGGCTAAAAACGGGAGAAAGTTGATCAAGTTCGTATTGTCCTGGTGACAGCGCGTCTTTGACAAAAAAGTGATTTGCTTTAATTATTTCGTTCACGCTCACGTGATGCCTATAACAAAGATTTCGCATGCGGTCGCTGGTAGCTGCCACTTAACCAGTATTGGGAATGTAGAAGCTGTCAATCATTCAATAAAAGGTCAATGTTTCAATTGAAAAGTTGGTAGGTTTTACCGTTGACGTAACTAAAAGTCGCTGATTGAACCAACGGGCAAGCTGCGGAAAATAAACTGTACAATGCGAGAACATTATTTTTTTCTGAAGGTACAAGCGAATCTAGTCGGTATTGCACACATTTCGAATATAACGACTTGCATCTGTTTGGCGTGCTGCGGCTTGATCATGACGTCATTTGGCGGTACATACGGAAGGCCGATAAGGTGTTGACATAACTTGGTTAATAGTGCTTTTTTTGTTTTCGCAGGTCATGATTTTTAGACTATTCGACTGGTGTTTAAATTGTGTGTCCCGGATATTTAGCATCGATGGATAAAGAAGCAGCTGCAACTGTGGAGAGCCTAGTAGAGTGAGATTTGTCGTGTTGCGACTTGATTGATGCCTTGCCAGGTGTGGAAAAGCAAGTTGGTGTTTACTGGACGTTTTTTTTCAAGAAGAAACTTTCTTACGTCACCAGCTTCAGTGATTGTTCGGGTACGTTGTAGAAAATGACTCAGCGATACTGCGAACACAATGCGTAAGGAAAAATAATGACTGTATTTTGGCTCGATCGTCAAGTTTTTAACGACGACACCCTCGTTTGTCTTAGGAAAGTACGGTATATTGCTAGCCTGCTATTTGGTTACCTCGTCAAAGTACTATTATCCGTACGAATGATTCGAAAATTGATGTAAATGTGTTTTCGATATTACTGCGTCTCTCATTCAAATGTTTCATAAATCGTTTTCCATAAATTGTTAAACCAGACGATTTTGAAAGCATTTACCTGGCTAAGTCAGTTGTGCTTATAGCCCACCGCTATTGTGCAACGGGTGACGAACCTATTTGCTATCGCGGGCCGCTTTGTCAGTTACCGCTGAGTAAGCGGGCCGCACAACTTTTTAGTCATGCTATGAAACTGTTAAAAACGAAAGAAATTGTTCATCAAGAGAAACAAACAACAAACGGAAGTAATAAAAACCCATGCGAACCACACAGCTGAAGTTATTCAACGCAATATTGAAGCATGAAATAATCGCGGGCCGCACGAAACTCTTTTGCGGGCCGCATGTTCGTCGCCTCTGGACTGTAACGTAATGTGAAATTGCATGGAATACAGAAAAGGAACTGTCCTATTGTGGAGATGTGATTTAGGACAATCTCTCAGGCAAAGGCAAGTGGTTAGCTGCACCTTAAGTGATTGTTCAAGTACAGTACGTTGTAGAAAGTGACTGAGCGATACTATGAACAGGGTGTTTAGTGAACAACAATCAATGTAGTTCGACCAGATCGTCAAGCTTTTTTACGTCATGCCCTCGTTTGTTTTATGAAAGTATATTGCTAACCTGCTATTTGGTTCCTTCGTCAAAACACGATTTTCTTTGCGAAGAAAAGAAAAATCGTGTTTTGTTTGAAAAATCGAAAAGAAAAATCGTTTTCTCAGTGGTTGCTGTGAGGTAAGTTGACGTCATTCACGTTGTGCTCTCATTTGGTCGTTTCTAAGCTGATATTCATCTTTGGCGCAAAATTAGCGAAAACGATGAAAGACAATTAATTTTTGCATTCGTCATTGAGGATAATCGCGACTATATCCATTTGGGAACTCGTATTTCACAAAATGATCAGTGATGTTCGAAAGGAGTGCTTTTCCCCTTTGTTAGATACCAATCTATTTATATATTGATTTTATTTCATTTAACGGCAAACGACGACAGGCCAGAGCCTGAAATGCCATCTGCCGGTACCAGTAGCAATACGATAATATGGTGGCGAAGATATCAGTCCTTGTCGGTTGCGTGTGCTGAGAAGAGATATTCCAAGTCAACATGGTCGTAAGCAACAAAATGGATGTAGTGTTTTTCACGACCATGATGATTACACACCGGAGGGATTAGGTTAGTTTGTTTTGCTACTGTTTTTTTCTGAGACATTTCTGTGATTTTTCCGAAATAGCTTGCAATCTTTGTTTTTTAGGTCATTTTTGTATGATTGGTAAAGGCATTATGACCGAATTGATGTGTGTTTTTTGGCCATTAAAAATTCTGGCCAGTGACCAGAAATTTACCTGAAAATCCAGTGTTGCTGATGCGCGGTGACTCATCAAGAATTGGTTTTCAAACCTGAGTTGTGTGAAAATTTTCCATGTTGCAACTCAACTTACTGATATAAAGTCAGGCCAGCTTCGCAAGCGACCCGGTTTGACTGGAAATTATTACCTGCTCTCTAGCGTACTCATGCGTGTACACAATCACGGCACAGGAAGCTGGCTCGTAAGCTTGAAACTCGTTCAAGTGAAATTCTGAAGCTTACCAAAAATGCTTTGGCAAACATTTCTTCAATCAGGGAAGAGTTCATGATATCGTTCTTAGTGGCCTGAAGGTTGAAGTAAGATTATTTTTATAAAATCACTTACTGCGAATTTAGAGCTGTAATTTCTTATTCAAAAACGTTATATCTGAGTTATTCTTAAACTCCTCTTCAAGTGAAGGAATCAACGGCATGACTAAAGAATTGCTGTAATTCTTGGTCCTTTGCCTGCACAACTAATCATTTATTAATGTCATTAATTGGTAAAAAATCGTTTTGGTGTTAACTGACACTCTTGACATTCGTGTGTTCTACTGTTTTTGTTTTGTTTTCATAAAAATTATCTCAAAATCTTGTTGCTGCTTCCCAAAGTGACCCACAGGCAATGGATGCATTTGGATGCATTTTTTATTTTGTGTTCTTTGTTAAGTGCTGAGAATTGTAGTAAGGCAAACAGTTGCGTTTTTGCAACAAAATCGTAAGCTTACCCAGGGTTTTTTAAGGCGTTTTAGGGACCCGATTCTGGTCCCTAGAATTTCAAATCGGGTCCCCAGAATGAGAGAAAATTACCATCGGGTTCTTAAAATCAGAGAAAATCGGGTCCCTAGAATCAGAGAAATCGGGTCCCTATAGATCCGAACCGGGTTCCTAACATTTTCCTTAAAAAAAACGTGAACTTACCGATATATTGTCGGAAGGACTTCTGTTAGATGGTTTTCTCAGAATAGAGGTGGCATCTGTTCATACGAACTTCTTTGTTCGATTCGAGGAAATCTGTCGACAGTTTTACTGCTTTTGTTCAGAGAAATTGAATGTTTACCACATGATGCGCTTCATCTTGTTACTGCTCTGTGTTCTTTGGCCGTTTTAGGTCGTAAATTTAATAGTTGTATGTTATGTTCGCTGTTTTTCCAGCGTAGGATGACATAGTTATTCAGGCAGATGTATAGTAGTTCGTGGATCTTGAAATTTTCTAGATGATTTTCTATATATTCAAGGGTGGAAAGCCATGATGGCTTTTTTTCGAATTGAAACGCCCCTTTTTTGTTTGTAGCTGTGTCTCAGAACCGCTATCGAAAGCAGCACGAAGACATTGTACTTCTAATGTAAGCGTCTGGTCTCGAACGATTTCGGCTTTTGTTTCGTTTCGAACTTTGAAGCCTCTCGCTTGTCGACAGTTTCTATTTACTACTCATCTTTCGGAAAAACGCTATATTGTTTTACATCAGCACCACTAATAATGAATAGCATACTGTATTTCCAGTGCGTTTTCACTTAAAAATTCTGAATGGTTTTGCGCATTTGCATCTCGCAGACGCAGCGCAGTAATGTGATTAATTAATTGTTTCCTGCGCTGAGGCTGCACGACGTGCAAAAGCAATGGATGAGAAAGCGGTGGATTTTGCCAAACGTCACTTTCGAAATGACGTGACGTACGATGCACTGATGACTGCGTTTCTCAATATGTCTCAGGAGAGAAAGGAAGCGGTTAGTTGCAGCACTGTATCGTGTGATTTGATCGAAGAGTGACGACTTCTTCCTAGCTGGTTAAGAACGTATCACAAATCCATCTTGCTATGCGAATAAAAGAAATCACGTTGCACATCACAGGAAATTTCTTTTCACCCCTGAAAATTTGTTTTCGCTTGAAACTTTGCGACCTTAGTTTTTTTCTGTTTACTGGCATGGAATTATGTTGGAAGAATTTCTTGCTACCCATTCTCGAAAAAACTTCTTAGTTTGTGTCAACCGATTTAGAAATGGTGTTTTCATTTTTTCGGAAGTCGCTGTACGATCACAAACGCAAGAATAATTTCCGAATCCACCAAATGTGACTTTCACATAGAATCCTGAGTTTCCTACAGACTTATTTTGAACTCGGTTGCAAGCCGAATATCTTTTTCATGGTGATTACGTGCAAATCATGGTTGTTGTCTGCAAGTTATAGTAGAGATAAAGCAATTATCTGTGTGGTGAAGGTTTACTGTTGACAAAAAACTCACCGGTCGATTTTTTAGCAGATTTGTCCATGGGAAAGGACACTTTTTTTGGTGTAATTCCGTGGCAACCTGTTATTGTTCTATCCCTTGGGGTTTCCACGAAACTATCCCGTGCATGTCTTATAAGTAGCTTCTGCGGAGCCGTGGAAAGAACACCTCGAATATCTACCTAAGGTATCCCATGAAAACTTTTTGAGACTTCCTTTGGTTGGTTGTAACCCGAAAATGGCCCCAACGACCTTATTTTAGGTGGCCTCGCCTAATTCCGCCATGGCACTGAACCTCTAATTGTGATTACGTACTTCGCTGTGACCACATAATTTCATTCAAAATCAGACCAGAGGTGATCACGGGGCCGGCCCTGTACGATTTTTGTCGTTGCCGGAGCAGGACCTAAAGTCCGAAATTTTCAGTTTTTCCAGGAGCCTGATAATACCTTCCATTAATTAAAGTTGCCTCTGATAGGCTAATTGTTAGATGACGTGTTGACTTTTTTTTGTTGGTTGAATTGGATAGTGAATGATGATTCAGCGCAGACTGCTGAGGATGAGGGGGTGTCATTGACAGGCTGGCAGCTTCATTTCTCGCTGACGCATAGCGCATGCTCAACTGCTTTATCTTCACTTGCATTTTTTTGTTATTTTGCGGTTACATGTGTTACTGGAACCTCTGCGCTGTACCATGTTTTAAGCGGTCGTCGCAATTTGTTGCTTTGAGTGAAATGTAAAAGACAACAGTGTGTTATCTTAAAAACGCAATAACAGCAGTAGAGTAAGTTACATGCAAGCCAAGATAAATGCAACCTACTTCAGGGTATTACTGAACACCCCATTATTATCTTGCTAGTTTACATCATAAAGCAGATGCATAAATGAGGTGGTTGGAGTATTTTTCTTGTGGCGATTTGTTTGTGCAAGCTGATAAGTGAAAAGAGAGCAATAGTTGTTTCATTGTGATTGTGCCTAAAGTACTCTGGTGAAAGAGTTGAACAAGATTTGGTTCACGTCAGAATAACATATGCTTCTATTTCTTAATTTCAAGTTTTCGGAGTGTCAACAGGAGTTGAGTATGCATTTTTCTTTGAGCTCTGGAGCAGGAGTTGCAGTCATTTTTTTGGAACAGCGCAGGAGTCAATAAAAAGTGACTCTGATCACCTCTGTTTCAGACAATTTATGCTACATGACGTGGAATTAGTAGCGATGGGACAAATATCAAGCACACTTTCCCTTTGCGAAAGAAATCACATTCCCATGGACAAGTATGGATTTTAGTCAATGTGGCAGTCGATGACGGCACCAAACATAAAATGTGGCAAACAGAGGGGGCACCAAACCCAAAAGGTTCCCTACGGCGGCAAGCAGAAGCATTAGCCAGAATACTGTACTGGTTAATAGAAATGGAGACGTCAGAGAGGAGACGCTGTTGCTATCGGAAAGCCCCTAGCGGCAAGTGCGCAAAGCTTCACACTGTGGCAGCAAGCAGCAAAGAGATCACATGCCATGATCACTCTATTATTCTTTGTTCACGCCACATATGTATGGGTGTTGTTCTTCGTGCACAAGTCGTTCGTGGTGAATCGCACGTTCAACGCAACGCCAACCATAAAAAGTTATTCCAATGTAACACCTCAAAACTGTTAAAAGGAAATAAAACTGAGACAAAATGCTAAATATAAGAGGTAGCTGAGAGCATTCAGCAGATGCGGTTGACGAAACCGAAAATATAAAAGGAATCTGATACGAAACATCCAACTAGCACACCGAAATTACGAAACATTAAAGGCAGAAGAGTTGAAAAACCAAGTAAAAAGGTTTTCGTATTCTCGTATGTTTAGCAGTTTCAGGATGCCATAATGGAAAACCTGTCATATTTGGCCTCTCCATACTGAATTACCTTACATTTGTCAGTACAGTATCTTGCCAAATGTATTTGCATGCCACGATGCACAACCTCTATTCTATTACTTCAGCACATATTATTTTTGACGCTGTCATTTGCGAAAACCTCCTTTTTAATTGTCAAGTCACTGTTATTTTGCAGCCCGTTATTTGTTTTTAGGTGGTGCGACATTACGGCTCATTCATTGACTGGCTGACTGACTCCTATGACCCAACTGGGTGAAAGCTCGTCGTCTCTTACCCCGCTAGTTCACAGCGCCATCCGGAAGAGACTGGTGTTTGATTTGGAGGTCGTGGGTTCGATCCCGATCTCTAACATCGGATCGCAGCTGTTGCCCCCGACTGAATTTATTTCGTTGCAGCACCTCCGACGAATCTTCGAAAAGTATAGCGATTTTGAAATCTGCTCTTATTCTTCTGGTGAAGAGTTTTGTTTTCTGGCGAGTAAGATCACGCGCGGAATATCTCGTTCATCTGCTGCAAGTGGCAGCTGCAGAACCTACTCCAAACGACTTACCACAGAGGTAAATAACACAAGAAAGTTGCGGAAAGCTTATGTGTACTTGGAAACAATTCACCCCGATCTCATCGGCGCACTGACTACGTCTGTTTCATGGAAGCTTTTCGAAAAGCTGAATTTGTTTTTTCGCGAGAGATACACGCACGCTGATTGCACGTTTATAGACTGGCTGATGGGTCTCGTCAAATACAAGTGCAAAAAATCGTTGACCGAGTATGAACAAGCTCTTTTGAATTGTCTTGTCCAGCGTGCAGCTTCCTGCGTGAAAACGTGGCCGTGCAGTCTGCAGCAAGTGGCAGATGCCGTTTGTCGCGGTTATGTCCGCTTGGTCAGCGTCGACTTCGTGTTGGGGGCATTCAGACGTGCATCGCACACGTTCGACGTTGTTTTTACGCGCCCCAGATACGGTGAACCTACACTAGTCGTGGTGAAGTTGCCTTCCACGCAGTCGGATCGCATGAAAACGGCCGTCATCGTTGGTGGAGATCTTTTCATTGCTGAGTGTGTCGAGCAAAATAGCGTCTCGGAAACGTTTGCTGAGGAACGAAGACGGTTGCCGTCTTCCGAGCACGACGAAGAGCTCGTTTCCAACAGCGAGGGCATCGCACTCCTCAAGAAACTGCCAAACAACTGCATCGACGTTAGCCAGTAGTGAGGATTCATCCTCTAGCAAGCGAACAAGCGATACTGCTGCTGGTTCGCCGAAAACTCTTCCACGGTTCGATTTTCAGATCCACTCAAACCAAGCAACTAATTCAGATCAAGGGTCGAAAACGACTGCGCGTGTTGGTGACGCCATGGACCCAGGGCGCAGTGGTTTGCATAGAGCGATGCCGGCCATTGTACTGCCAGCTGCAAGCGCGGCGATACGGAGCGCTCCTTGCAAGGGCGTGCAACCCACTGCAGTTTTGGACGGAACTCGTGGCGACGAGCAACCCGACAAACCAAACCAAATCTCCCTTCGAGTGAAATACAGTAGCCCAGATGTGGTTGGAGTTTCAAAGGAAGATTTTACAGCCGTTGTCAATCTATTGTCAGCGACGGTGACCTGGAAAGACGTGTTGGAACCTTTTTGGGACTGTGTTCATGCATGAAGTGCTTTCAAATCACGACAGTTTTATCGAATTTCTCGTCAAGCAGGCAAAGATTGTTAAGCCGCAGTTGGGGAGTTCGAATTATCGTTGGATCTTGCAAAACCAACTGAAACTCTTTTTAACGCAGTTTTTCAAACGCGACGAGATCTTATCCGTGGTCAATTTGTTTAACTTGATAAATTGTCAAGGTCTGGTGAAGTACGACTTCTTCAGGAAAACATTAGAGGCCGACAGCACGTTGTTCCTGGT
>JGI24159J19872_10002265_pt1 | contig 22684 bp, 15 predicted proteins | sample Ectturendosymbi4_FD_19872 | JGI IMG/M metagenome (IMG submission 19872) | reverse complement strand
GGGTGTGTAGGAAATTGTTTGCAGTTGGGAAATCACTTACAAGAAACATTTCCGTAACAACATGGATTTAGAAATTCACAAATTTTTAGTGCATTCACGTTATTTTTTCCTAATGGTATCTTGAACTGTTTCAAGAAAAACCTGGTGAGCGCTGTAAATACGACTTTTATTTTCACTGACGTGGCTACATCAAACTAATTTAAGAAAAGGAAAGACCATGTTGAGAAATGCAGGTGCACAAGAAAATACAATTTAGGAATGAATTTTCCATAAAAATAGCAAATCAACTCATCAGTTCCATCAGTAATATATTTTCCATCAAGTTCAACGAGTGATATATTGTCCTTGGTTTCTGTTGATGAAGTCGCTAGTCTCCTTGCAGGTACGCGCAAACGCGGTTACGTTAACAGGTTGCTCAGTTGTAACCATACTGCAACTGCACAACACATCAACCCAAGTACGGACGAGTTGCATCAGAACTGAAATTGGAAAGGTCACACGGACGTTCTATGTCTCACAGGCCTTTGTCACACGCATCTCGTTCTCAACTAGCTGTTGACATGGCAACGCCTGGGGTGAATGACACCAACACGCATCGCACAGTTATGCGTTCTTAGTAAAAAAAACTTTGAAAAAATCTGTTTTGTTTTTGTGCCTTAAGGGATAAATGGCTGCTGGAAAATCAGACAAGGAGATTTTAACACTGTATCTCATTTTAAGAAATTAGTGGTATGCGCTTCGTCAAAGAATCAGGAAACCCTAATACATTTCGGGATTTGTTTCACTCAGATCGTTCCCGTGCTGTAAATGAAAACGTTGCTAAGCACAGTTGTCGGTTTCGAAGAGGGCAACGCCGTTTCTTCAACTTCCGCTAAACCCGAGTTGGCGTTGATATCGACTTAATTCGATATTTTAGAATTCAACTCTGAAGTATACGGAGCAAAATATGTTTTTCCATTGTAGCATCTCAATAAATCCCAGGCTGTTGTCCGTAGGAATGAATGAAGTAATGTTCCAATTGGACTGTCCTATGGGATGGACCAGTAAACTTTAAATTTGCGCATCGTAAGTTATTTTTTACCTCATATAGCATGAGGGATTTTCTTAGTTGAATGTTATGACTATATGTTCACAGTGCAATAATTATTAGACGTAGAGGCTCAGTGCCATGACGAATTGTCTAGGTTTTACAACTAAACTNAAAACAATTTCGCACGCAAGGGGGGTGTCTAGGTTTTACAACTAAACACAAAACTTCNCACGCAAACCTTTATGGCGAATTTCAAAATATGTGTTCAGATTTTTGTAAAACGTCCCGGTCTCGGTTGGATTACTATTAAATATTTATCGAGTAGCCATTCAACATGCTGCGCAAAACGGGTTGTAGGTGTGTTTACACAATCAAAGCTATTGACCCAGTAACAGCTGCTATGCAGCCTTGAAACAACTTGTTAGGCAACAGATTGGTAAATCACAGAATCTGCTCGTTAAAACATTAACCTGACTGTAGTAAGCCCGGTTAAATATTGCAAACAAATCAAGAATGAGTCGTCACGATGGCCGTTTGGCTGTATGAGTGGTTTCATCAGACAAATTAAAACCTCTGAAAAAACTTTTGAAAATGTTCGTTTGAAAAATAGTTTGATCAAAGTACAGGGCAAAACCGAAGTGAGCAACATTGAAAAGTTTCGTTATCACCTGCCTAAGAAAGCTAAACGACACGGACACATTATATTTGGGCACAGGGATAGTTCAGCTCTATATCGCACCGAAGTTGTGGCCAGCAGTTACAAACGTTCCCGAGGCTAAAAGAACATTGGTGCGGGTGCATCATGTCGCAAGCAAGTGTTTGATTTCGCTGGGTGCGGTTTTCTGTTGTTGCGTTGCACACAAAACCATAAAGGGCTAGTTGGTGACAGACCCAAGAGGGCATCACAGAGTCGTGAATGTTGGTATGCTGGATGCACTTCTTCTATGAGCAACAAATGCTACCCTGCTCTCGCAGATTCATCTTAGGCAATATGTTATCAAATGCACCACTTGTTTGGAATGCAGATACATGGTGCAAATGAATTCAATGTGATCTGTCTTTTGAAATAACTGCATTTTTTTCAGTAAAGTGAAATAGGCACGAGATGATTATAAAACAGATGTCGCTCTTGAGGCTGATTGAAATAACGACGTTTCTTCTGGCACTTCTCACTTTCGTTGAAATGTTGGATACAAACAGCATATAAAAATTTTTGGATCCTTTCCACGTAGTCGTTTTAAGACTCAACACTTCGGTCGTAAACTAAAGGTTTTGACTTTGACGCACCAGACATACTTGTAAGGTGGTTTTAGCCAAAGACAAGTTTTTCAGGCAATAATTGGATGATTGCTGCACATCGAAACATGGCATTGAGTGTTCAGTACAGCATGTTATTTGAGCATGATGCTGTGTAGCTACGAAGGGATAAGTGGGCCGTGGGATGTAAAAGCGTGTGTCTTGTGACTGATGTTGACCATGCCAAAAAGTTAATTGAAATTGCAGTTCAATACGACAAGCCCAATACTCCAAGTGTCAGCATTTCTACCAAAGACAATCGATTTAGACATTAAAAACTTTAGTGTTTGTGTCTGTTATTNAAGTTGCTTACNCTTGTGTGCAAATAGCATTGCGGTGAACTCTGTAAGNTTTCCCCAATGATCCACACCATATGGCAACTTNCACCTCTTTCTAACAAAAGCGTCGACTTACGTTGCCTCAAGATGGCCTCTGCTTGTTTGTTTCAAGAGTGATTTCAAGTGCGAAGGAGTTTAATTTCCGCTGAAAAACATTTGTTGTTTACCAACAAAAAGGAATTTTAGAAGTTTGAAGTTTGTTTCACGCAGTCGTTTCACAGTAACAAGCACAATAAAGCTTTGAAGCTTACGCACACAAACGCGGGTATTTCAGTTCGGCTTGGATCTGGTTATTCGATAGTATTAAGTAAATATTAATTTGTGTAGACCAACAGGGAGTCATTCAGAAATACCCTAGAGCAGGGCTTCTCACACTTTTTTCTTCTGCGGCCCCATTTTCAAAAAGTTATTTTCTAGGCGACCCTTGATGGATAGTCTAGATGTCAATGATACATGCAAACGTACCATTAGTTTACAAAAACATTTATCTGGTTTGTCAAGCCGATTTNTTTCGCGACCCCAAATGGGGTTGCGACCCATAGTTTGAGAAGCCCTGCCCTTGAGAACTGCTTCATCACTGAGTAAGTGGCAGCAGGTTGTTTGCATGCCAGTTTACTACCGATACTTTTTCTAAGTATAAAATTCACTTGNTTATTGAGGAAACAACTCTTTCCTATTCAGCCGCAACTGACTGTATTACTGCACCGTGGGATGCGTCTGCAATCTTTGTCAAGGATTTTCCAAAGCTTTTTATTCTCTTCCACAGAACAAAAAAGTGTTGATGGTGAATTGAACAGGCTTTAGTTGGATAATCAACTTGTCAAAGTTCTGTGTGATCATTTTGTTTCTTCTGCAGCGAGCAGCAAAACTTTGATGATCAGTTCATCACATTCGTTATTGTTACAATGTTGCTGACAGCTTGTATCGATGGACATGTCCGCTGCCTGGGAAGTAACTTCGCAATGGTGTATGTGGGGAATATCTTGGTATCCATTGACAAGAGGTTTATGAATTAGATTTTGCTTTTATGGTAGCAGTGAGGGTAGTTGTTGCCTCACAGTAAGCGAGCGACTATTTGGGAATCTCCTCTCAGCTTTGGGCGTACATACGCAGACGCGATAACACAAACGGGAAAACCAGCAAACACGCTGAGTTATAGCATGGAACTGTTTTCTTTCACCTAGCGTTTCTCGTATGTTGTTATTGGCCAGGAGTACTATTCGACTGGCCACCAAAACAAATGAGCCAAGCGGGCGTTGCTAAGAAGTGCTTGTCTCTTCAAAAATTTTATCAAGGCAATGCGTGGGAAACTTGCAATTCTGCAAAAGCTCCTATTACCGCAAAACCTATGCGACCAGTTTGTCTTGGTCAAAGCGGCGAGCATATCATAACATTGCGTCGCACATTGTGGGCTTACTCAAGCGGAGCGAACCACGATTGTTTGGATGACATCACTCGTCGTGGAAAGTTTTTTGAAGTTCTCTGCTGTGCAATGCGCCAGAGTTCCTCTTTGGTCAGTCACAACAACGGGAAGCACATGACCTGCACTCCCTTTTTACAGTGTTATGATTGGTTTCCTTATATGAAAGACTGAAAATCCTTGGAGGTTGGGTTTCCCACAGGCACAAAACACGTTACGTCGGGTATCGGTTGGAATAGCAGGGAATGTCTGTTTAGCCGCAGTGAAACTTTTCCCAGCCGTTTATAATTATCGGCAGTAGTTGCGTTTAGTATTGGTTTCAGTACTTGAGCACCGTATCGAAATTGTGTCATTACGTTGTGAACAAACACAATTAGCTGCGTTTCTGTGGCGGGCGATACAACATACGGGTATGAAGGCACCAACGCGTCATTGGAAGACGTAAATTGCGGTCAATTTCTGCCATGTAAAAAAATTTGTTACATTAAAGAAAATACTCTAAAAAAATTTTTGNACAAAAACAATTTTGGTAAAATCAAAAAAGCTTTTTTTCAAAATTTTTTTTTCCAAGACAACAAAGTCAATGATGATATTCTTTTCTTTACCGCGACCAACTCCGCCATTGAAGTGTTTCCCAGTAGAAACTTGCGAATAAACCATGTTGTAAATTTTTAGTTTGCACATTCGTTTTTGTCATAGTTTTTATCCAATCAACCATATTTAACCTTGTTTCTTCTANGGTATATTTCTTTGCATTTTCTCAACGATGTCTAAGGTCTTTTATAGTAATCAAGTAACTTTGCCTAATCTATCAAGTTCTAGAAAATGGGAAGCAATCCTCTAGCTTCTACTCACATCAGAGTTGTCTAGTACTGCAACTGACATTTATAACCTCTACTTCTGCGAACACGCATTTTTTATGCATGTTAGGAATCTCACAGAGCTGTACAAAAAGGTCTGCTACGAGGGTCATTACAAGCATGCCTGTATTCAAGTAACTTCACTTCACAGATGAAACAATCAAGGAATCTATCGCAAATTTTAATAGAAAAAGATTTCACGTAACACTACACATCGTCACTCCTTACATCTTATTCAAACAAACACCCTTGATGACCTTTCCTGCTGATGTTCGTGGTCTGGTGATTTCTTTTATTACAAAAAAAATTACGTGACGTGTGCAGACCACCATAGATGTGTGTGTTTGAGCGACGATTTCATTCTGCATTCAGTCAAACGACACAAGTGCTACCGCCGTATGAAAAGCAGATTAGCTGCGGTAATAATGAAGCTTCATTTGATGCATATGCCACTGAAGCAAGATGAGTACGGTTATTCTAAGGACTTTTGAGGGAATATGGAAAAGCTTCCGTCTTCATTGCGCTCGATCATAAAAATGTGAGCTTGTAATTGGACAGCTAGTGAGGATAGCAAAAATTTTATGATGATTTCGATCGTTTTGGCATTACCATGACATTACACGTCATTTCCACCAATGTAAAAAATATTGACGATTTGATTCTGCACTGCCAATCTGTTTCTTTTGGCATATTGTTATGAAAAAAATACTCTGGGTAACGTTGAGGGTTAAAATGAATAATTGTAAACAGAGTACGTTTTTCTGATTTTTGTGCGTTTGAAGTGGAATTGAAGCATTTTATGCACTTTCAGGAACAATTTTTAAATTCAACACAATCGTTTCCGATGGCGACATCACGCTATAAATGCACCGAACATTTTTTTCAACTTGCAATTCCTGGAATGCAATGCATTTGTCATTTTACCCTCGGAGAGTGTTTGTCAAAGGCTTTGAGTTTGTTTTCTCGGAGACAATGAACTTTGCCTTCAGCTACGTCAAACAGAGTAACTTTGATATATGTTAGTTAGAACATTGTACAGTTGTGTGACAAGGCATGCTTTAGATAGCGCATTCAAGATAAACTGACGTTGGCACGAGATGAACTATACTGACACCTCTCGAAAGATGAAAATATGTTCCGCGAAAGATGAGCCAATCATGCCAGTGACTTTTGCGGCCATCGTGAGTCTTCACACTACGCATCTATTGGTTGAAACTGCCATAGGTTTTGAAGCAAGGTCTACTCTGTGCAGGCTGTACAGAGAAGCAGATTTTTGTTTTGTCGCACCAATTCGACAGCGGTAAACATTTCGAGCAAAATGATTGCCGAAAAAAGTGTGCCGCACGTATGCGCGTTTGCAAAACGAATCTCACTTTAAAAATCAAGCGCTAAGTCTTGGTCATTGGTTTTACGCTCACTTCGACTGGCTCTTTTTGCAAGAATCAATATATTGAGGGGCTTTCGAAATCCCTCACTCACTGAAATCGTTGTGTCCTGCGGATAGTTTGCATTCGAGACGAAAAACACATTCATGGAGCGAAGGTGACTCCGAGTCAAAGGAACAACTCAACCAATCCCCGCCTATTTTGTAGGATGGAATGTGATTCCAGTGCCGAAATTCCTTCCTTTTGTAATGGCCTGCCAGCGAAAATCGTTCAGTTGTTTACTTTTGAGATGGCAAAGTCGGATAAAAACTTTGCGCTTTGTTAAAGCGTTCGCAATCCATTGTTGCAGTCTCAATCTATTGTTACGCTAGTCTGTGCGAGAACTTTCGAAGCATCATGCGTTTGCACAAGTAATCGGAACACATCAGTCAAGCCAAGGTCTTTTCAGCTTTTCCATGCAACCTAAAAATAGCAACAAGTTCCCCTTCACCGTCCCGCGGTTTTTGCCCTCGCGGTAAGAAAAAGTAATCACATCTCCACAATCCATCAATTATCGTCTACAGAAATAGACTAAACATATACAATTTAGCCAGCAGTTCGAAATTGACATGGTCGAAACAGGCAACTGCTTTCATGCTGTAGCGAGCTAAAGTTGCTCGAAGCGGAAAAAATACCGCGCACGTTTTTACCCACGACTGATCAAGTACGTCAAAAAACATGGTAGCTGAGGTTGATCTTTTCCGCAGCTGCTTGTGCAAGACAATAACGAAAGCGGAACTGGAGATTTGCTAAAACTCTGCAATCATTGCGAAATCACTTAAAACCATTTCCGCGAAACTTAAGCAAATGCACCAATGACAAATTAATGTCTTTTTTCCACTGCTTTGGATTATTTACTAAGCTTTCTTTTTCTGGAAACCATTGTTTTCGTGAAACTTATGTGTCAGTTTTATGACTGCATATAAATGCAGTTGTACAAACAAATCTAGTCCATTCATCAAATATTGGAAACGCAGCAGCGATTGTATACAGGTTAATTATACAGCTTTCCCGAAAAAATGCGTGTCAATTCTGCTTATTACTCCAGAAGTAGGTGCGAAGAGCAGCATTGATAAATCATGGAAATCGGGTTATGTCAAACAGGTTGCTTATATGAGGTCAAGAGAATGATTTCATCAGATATAGGATTAAATTCCCATACCAGTGATACTTGGTTCTGGTACTGCTTTCCGTTCCCTGTAAAATTTAAGCACTTAAACTTAACCGAGAATGTGTAAGCATCTTTTTCATCAGAATAACAATTAACAATTGTTTTTTCATGACGTTTTTTGTCCACTCGCGCAAAAGCATCTTCAGTAGTTCAGTTGAAAGGTGTGATCTTTGTTGTTTATGGGATGCCGATACAGCGCACATCGCCCATCTAAATAAAAAGGGTGTGTGGTCGATCCCCAACTAGAAAAACTTTATCCTTCAATAAGATATTCTGAACAAATTTTGCAAACATAATTGATAAGTTCATCCCATCACGACTCAGTATTCATCGGCTTTGCCGTACGTTGAGATGAAATGCCATGACTCTCATCCAACTATAAATGTTTTTAATGTGAACGTTGTACATCAGGGTATCTGTTTCATTAAAATTTCAACATTACTACACGTGTATTCATTGGCGATCGTAAATCTCCGTTTTGCGTACATTTGATCAGAAACCAAGGTGGAAAGAGATTGTGGCAGTGTTTTTCAAATCAGGGACAGAGCAACTTGGAAAGATCTTTCTTATTTCGAAAAGGCCCGCTGCGAAAATTAAGATATTGAGCTACGAAATAGTCTCCAGAAAGGTGAAAGGTTTGAATCCATCAACAAATTTTTTAAATAAGAGGAAATCGATTTCACGTAACACCACGTATCTTAAGTCCTGAAATCTGCAAGCAATGCTTAACGGATCAAATGTTGAAGTGCTAAAGCTAGAGCAGAAAGCAAGCAGACTCGAGACTAAAACGATTAAATAAAAACACAATCTGCGGCAAGTACAAACGGGAAAAGGCGCCGTTCTCAAATAAGTGCTTTCACTAAACCTTAAAAACTATCTGAAGCCAATTATGGAAGAACAAAACCACATTATAGGGAAAGTTAGGAAAAAGTTTGCTTAGCTGGCGCAGGCATCACCGTTTTCAATGAAATTTCAGTTTAATTTTGTAAAATGGTTATTACTTACGTTTCACTCAAATTTTTGTGAAGTTATCACTTGTCAACTTGTCAGCGTTTTTTAAACAGTGCATTCAACGTGCTATTGTATGTCATTTCAGAAAATGTAATTATCTGAAAAAGTATCCATTCTCCTTTCCCCCTAACCAAACCCATAATGATTATTATCTACACAAGCACACGGATGTAACGAATAGTTTTGACAATCGCCGAAATGCAGCGTACCAACATAATAACATTTTGTGGGGATACACGACACACTTCTTCCTATATCAAATCCATATGCGACTATTACGGGATGCTGCCAAAAATTAGTGTTATTCACAGACTTGAAAATCACAAGCTTGTTCCATGAAATTATCTTCAAGGCAAAGCATAGCATTTGTACGAGGAAGCTGATTTGTTCAGTAACTTGTGGAAGGAGATATTGCAAGACTCTCAGAGGTACATTCGTGTTCTGAGACCGATTACTGATTCTCTACAGCGCTAAAACATTGGTAATTCTTCTCCTTCATCTTATGAGCAGTTCTTTCAATCCACTGCTACGCCACACTAAATCTCGGATCAGGTGTTGAGCGGCCATTCGATTGTCTCGTCATCCAGAACCGTCAGACCGTGCAATCCATGGCGAGGTCGGTGATTGGGGGACAACATGGCCAACGGTCTGTTCTTCTGCACCTCACTCTCAAGACGCAGAAGGGGTCATACTCATTTGTTTATAAGCAGGAGTGGAAACGTCCGACACCTGTGCGGAGGAGGTTAAGCCGGACCCACGCTGTTCTAGGCAGGGCCATTCCAGCAGGGTGGGTGCCGATGTTGGGGATGAAAGTATGGAGTCTCGTAGTGTTCTCCAAGCACAAGGCATTCCATCGTTGATCCGCCCAGAGCGCCAAACCGCTGTTGATGTTGTGAGATGAACTGATGAGTTGGTGTGTGGCGGATAGAAACCGGCATTCTCTGCCGGTTTAGAACACAAGCATCCAGTCACAGTGCGCAACGCGTCGTTGATGGCAAGATCAATGAGGTGGTGTGAGCACTGTGGCACTAGGCAGGAGCGCAGTACTCTGCAGTTGAATGGACCGGGGATAAGGTGGCTGTTCGCAATGCTGTTGCTTCAGCACCTCAGCCAGAGCCAGCAAGCTGCCTCAAGAGTGCGACGCGTGGTGTCAGCTTCTTACGATGTGACTCGCGGTGTTGGCGATACGTGAGCGACCTGTCCGACGTTACTCCGAGGTATTTGGGTTCGGAGCAGAAGGGCAGGGTTTCGTTGTTGTAGTAGAGTTTCAGCTCACGTTTAGCTTCCTTGTCGTTGAGATGGAAGGCTGCCGACACCGTTTTTGTAGTGCTGAGCTTAACTTCCATGTCTGGAGGTATTGACATTTAGTCGCCATGACTTTTCTCAGTACTCCTTCCACTGTCTGTCAGTCTCCATCAGCATGCATGATTGCTAAATTGTCGGCGTATGCATACTTTCTGGAGACGGTGGTTGGCAGGTCAGAGGTGTAGATGTTGAAAAGAAGGTGAGCCAAGACGGATCTTTTGAGACGCCATTATTGAGGCGTCTTAACCTGCTCCGTTAGTTGCTACCGGTGGTAAGGGTGAAGCGGCGATTGCCAACCGGCCCCATGATCATACAGACCACGTGCCTGTCGGTTAGCAATCGCAGTAGTTTGCAGGTGAGGTCGCCACGCCATACAGTATCGTAGGCTGCTGTGAATTCGACAAACACAGCTCCGGCCTTCTTCTTAGCCAAAAAGCTACCCTTGATGCCTTGCATGAGTAAGTTGACGTGATCTACGGTCGACCGCCCGTGTCGAGATCAGTCTGCTCCTGCGGGAGCAATGGGTCGATGATTGGTTCGACTCAAGCGTAGATCAGTCTCTCGAGAATCTTGAAGGGGACACACAGTAGAGATATAGGGGGATAACTCTTTGGGTCCCCCAATGGCTTTTCCGGCTTAAGGATCGCAACTATTAGCGCTCGCCATTGAAAATGATGCGCATCCAACAGTATTGTTTATGACAGGATTTTTGCCTTCTGTATTGGTGTAGTATCTACTGTACTCGTACATTGCCAACGTGCTCGTCTTAAACATCAGGAGCTGTGTTTCCTGATTGAGTTGTCAGCGAGTCATCCAGTTCTGACTAGGCATTTTTTGTGAGAATAAAAAATTCCTGAGATTGTACAATTTCCAAAAGCATTTCAATATCGTCGAGTAAATCGACCCATTTGAGACCGAACAGCAAACAGACTGTGTTTGGGTTTTGCTTGAGAGCGTTCAAAAATACAACCTTTGTTCTTTCACCGGGAAGAAAAGCTCTTGATTAGTGGCGTGCAGAGGTCTGGTGATGCCCGGGGCGACTGCTTGATTGTATGCCCCCCTAACAAATTCTAGTATTAAGCAGTGGCGTATTGTGGGCATTGTTACATGGATATACGCTCTTTGTGATGTCACAATATGAGGTCATATTCACGTTTACAAACCAACGTTTTGGCAAAATTTGTTTGTGCAACATGCATGCTATTTTACACGCACTCTCCTTACTCGTTGTTATACACAAGGGCGGATCCAGCGGAGCCGATTGGGACGATCGTACCCCCTAAAACATACGAAAGTAACTATATTCACCATGATTTTGAAAATTTGGAAAACAACACATCAAAACTGATTCCAAATAAGTCTTTAGTCACGTTCGAAAGGTCTCACCGATCGCGATGAAAGGTCGATTGACCGCGATGTAGGGCCATTCCGTCGTCCATTGTTTTGTCACAGCAGTGTTGTGAAGTATACTTCATCTGTCTCTCTTACAACAGAGAAGTCGTTATGAGTCTTGACTACCAACTATTACTGATATTCCCCCCCCTAACGTTACTAGCTGGATCCGTCCCTGGTTGTACAATGTGTCATTGTTCGCTCCAAGTTAGGAGACAGGAGCAAAACACAGCACTCAACGCTAAGACAGAGCAGTTCATTGCTGCAAGTATATCCGACAACGCCTTACAGCAGGGGAGTAGAACAAACTCAGTGCTACGTCAGCGCAGTTCACAAGTGCACAAATATAAGACTGTTCATAAAAAAAACAGTGGAGTAAAACACACTCAACCAACAACAGAGCAGTTCACAATTGCACAAATATCAGGCTGCGCGAATGTCTCATTGAAGCTTCCTAAAATACACAAGAATTGAGAATGCGCATAAAGTACGCAGGAAAACTTTCGCTTTTTACTATGTGGCTGATTGGCTGTTACATGTACAACTGCTGGGGGTCAGGACAGATACGGACTTGTCTGAGCCATTATGATCAATCTGCCTGAACTGCCAATCAATGAAGAAGCTCGAAATGATGCACATATTGCAATCGCAGGTGTATTAGCGCACACCGGGGGTTGCCGCATGAAAAAACGAAACGGGAAACTAGTAATGTATCAAAAAGTCAGCTAAATCAAGCAAGTTGAAATACGACAGTGTTGAAATTTGGCTCAGAAAATCAATTAGACCTCCATTCTTGTCTTTGAATCCTTTTTCCTTTTTCTGATTTTCCTTTGATCGCACGATCTGGGAAAAGTCACGCTACTATCAGTTTGATTGGGTGTGCCCCGCACACCTTAAGTATAGGTGTATAGGTCCCTGGTATTGAAGAATGTGAAAATGACTGGCATTGGAATATATAAAAACTGGTGTTGACAAAAAAACAAGTTTCGAAAAATAAAATGCATGCATCATGCGTTAGCAACCTTACAATAGGAAAAATCATCTTGTTACAACATTTTAATTTTGTAATTCCCTCTTTGGATGACCCCTTTTCTTGGATGCCCGGGACCGGCGCCCCGTTCGCCCCCCCCCACACTGCACGCCACTGCTCTTGATCCACTGCTATGGTAGTTGCAGAGCGAGTTTCACACCAAGAAATGATGCCATTCCTGCCTTTGGTCGCCTGAGATTTTCTGGCGCAGTTTGTGAGTGGTTAGCACTGCAAAACCGCTATTCGCTGGAAATCGAGAGATATGAATTATTACAGTAGAGGGTTTAGCCTTCACCAACATAACTAAATTTGCTTTTTTTGAAGCTGTTTGTCGCCTTTTGTTATACGTTACCTGAAAACCATAGAGTTTTTGAAAACTTTAACGCTGGGACTTGTGGTGCAACCGCTGCAGCATGATCCGGAAGAGTGTTTTACGAAAAACGCACATTTGGAATATAAGTTCCATCGTGTGCGTTAAACCAAAGTGTGCATTTTTCATACCTTCGATATATGGATGCAACACCTGTGAAAACCTACGAGGAAAAAAGATATCATTGCCGCATAAATTTCAAATATTAGAAGGTACGGCATTTCTTATTCAGATTTAGGAAAGGCGTCAATTTGTGAAACGGAAGTCACGTTCCTCAAACCAGCGACGCGTTTGAACGAACCCTGCCTGCGGCTGAAGATTTCAAGTGCTTTTTTTGGCTCGTCGAAGCACCACTCTTAACTATAGGGACGAGAGTAGCCTCTAATACCTGGTAAAACCCCGTCAAAATTCACCGCAGTACCAGTGGTGTAATACCCTAGTAGAGGAGATGAAGGCGTTTGGGTTCTTTAAAAATCGTGAGTAGTTGATAAATTGCCTGTAAAATTATGATTGCCATGGAGCAACATATCCTCAAAATGAGTGTACGCGCCTCTGCAGCAGGAAGTAGCAAACAAAATTACCATGGTCAAGACATTTACTGCGCAAACACCCGCGCAGAATGTTTTTCAGGGAAGCCTTACAACTATTGATGTAAACCAATTGATATGTCGATGATTTTATCCTTTTTCCATGCGTTAAAGTAAAGCTTGGTTATTTTGTGCTGTACTAATTTTTATCAAAATCTGTATTTTAAGCATCGATTTTCTGCTTCGAGTTTTTACGAGTTCTTAGAAGTTTAATGTTCCCAACTCAAGTCATTTGAATTGTTTTTTATTTAAATGATAGATACTAAATTACAGGGCAACTTTTTCAATGCTCTATTTTTCAATAGAACTCCATTAACAAAAGACCTGTAATTAAGGAGGGATTAAAGATGAGTTGGGACCTAGATTATGTAAAATGTTTGGGTAGGGTTTCCACTAGTGTTTCAACACAGTCACTGGCCAGTTGTGTTTGCGAATGTATGCTTACTTACCGGCACGCTTTTTAAGTTTTGATGTACACAAAAACGTTCTGTACCACTTGCTGTGTCATACCGTTACGTTGGCATTCCCTCGGAAGCATCTAAAGCTTAAAAACGTCGCGACACAAAACCCAGCAGAGCGGGACCAATAAAATCTTGGCCACGGCTTATGTGGTTTTTGCGTTAATTTAGTTATACTGGTTATACTCACAGGTTAGGGACTCGATCAAATCAAAGATGTACACGTGCCCTTCATGACCGATGCGTCATTGCCTGCAGCTCGTGAGCATGTATGGATAAAATAATGTGCACCTTTTTTGATCCAGGAGCTGATAAGACTATACCGCAACGATTTTGTGATGCAAAATCAATCCCATACGCCAAGCTGCAGTACAAAAATACTATGCAATTCCGATTGATGTCGCAGCGCTCCAAAGCACTCTAAGCGTCCAACTATAAAGAAAAGCCTGCCACGCTCTCTCTCAAAAACAGCAACTGCACCCAACAGGTTGGTGCAAACGAAAGGGCGAATAAATCCACAGTAAATACGAACGCAGAACATTTGTGGAATTTGTTGCTTTCGCTGAAATATGACGAAATTGACAACATCTTATGGACAAAGGTCAACCAGCATTAAAAGTTTTTGATTGCGCTTTAACCGCTTTATTTCGGTTCGACGAGGAAAACAATACATAGAATAGTTTCTGCACATAAGTTAATGATGCATTTCATTTTCCGAGGATATAGCAGTGTTATTTAATGCTGATGACAATAATTATAATGGTGATGATGAATATATTTTTAACAACTAACAGTACCACACGAAGGGTGTTAACAGAACCTGATATAGTAATTTTATCAGACAAGCATGTTTTGATTGGAAAGAAAGCAATTTTGAAAATTATGCTAGCTTCTCACGCGGCGTGTTGTGGGATATTATTGTGCTACCGTGGGTATGGATTAAAATAGTATGATTATAAGCATAATGGTAGCAAGAATAAAATTAAATGGTTATTTCACTGGAACGAATTCGTTGTGATTTTTGGTGAACCAGCCACATGACTAAGTAATTTTGCAAAGGTCCATGGGTTTATTAATTCAACCACATGGCGTCATCCTCTGGGTTTCATAGTCGAGTTACAAGCTACTCAGTTGATCCAATTTGTTTCTGCTAATCGACGAGATGCCGACACAAATTCTCTTTTTTCAATCCAGGTGCATGAATCGCTTTGCATCACCTTTTCTCGTTTTCCCATGAAGACACAACATGACGAACCTTCGCCAGCCGCGTTTTTAAGCTTGGGCTCCTTGGCAAGAAAACANTTGTTGATGTGGTTAATCTTGTCGTATTTTGGCAGAGCGTACACAAAGTATCGNGCAACTTTAATGCTGAAAATTATAGCCACAATAAACGAAAACGTACATACGGCTTCAAACGGCAATTCAGCTTGTGCTTGCGCTATCATCGATGGGAGAAACTTATTCATCGCCTTTATTTCGAAAANAAATTTTGCAAATTTGGCGTTTATTACAATGTTGTTTTCGCTAAAACGTACGCGCTGAGAACGTTTAGCCTCTGCATTGCGTTTGAAGGTTACAGCGGATTTTTTNTNATCCCTTTTTCAATGTTGAATGGTAGAGGATGCTCGTCACCTGACTTTTTCACCGAGTGGGAATTTCTTATTGCGACATTTTCATAATTGCATCTTAAGTTGTGCTTTCTTGCCACGATTACCATGTTGCACATGAGATCGCAGCTAAAACTTTTGAGATTTCTATGCTAGACATTCTCGATGTGTTTTTTACAGGAACTTTGCCATTAGCACGTAGAAACATTTTTCAGATTTGTTGCGTTTTTCACAATCATGTTTCATGGAAGAAACTACCATTTAACTTTTATTTGATGAAATTTTTTCTTTTTCCAGTTTGCTTTATTTCATTCTTACTGCACTCGTGGCTCCTTTTCTGTGTAAATCTTCGTGGTACGTGTAAACAAAGACTTTAGTCAGACGATTTCTAGCAAGTGAACAGTAAATAAACATATATGTGCAACGGAACGTGATCCGACTCATGAAACAAAGTGCCACGATCAGAGGCAACCGAATCAGAAGGTGATGCAAAACTAAAAAAATTATACCTCGAATTTTCCTCAATGAGATTAATGCTCGCAATGTCTGCGGCCATTCTAGGAACGCACTTACCGCTGAAATATGGAGCCAAGCAATGATAAAGGGATCTGAGGCTACACATCACTCTGCGATATCACTATTGGCTTCAGCTCTGGTGAGTTGGATTCAACACACCATATCAGGCGATCTGCGTTATACACGTTGACCTTGTGATTGTCCGATAAGGTGTAATGGGAAGCCGAGTTGCTACGCATCGCCTCAGACATCCTTACCATTGCTTTGGCTTCATAGCTCAATGGTACACACAGAGACGGATTTACGCATAGGACAAATAGGCCATGGCCTAGGGCCCCGCGCAACTCATTCCTATGGCGACTCATTATTAACTTAAAAATTGCAAAACTGCGCTGAAGCATTACTTCACAATCTACTTCGAAACGAGCGAAAATGCAAACGTCTAGACTTTTATCTGTGCAGTACCAACACAATAATATTTTTTGCCACGCTGTATAAGGATGACAATACTGCTTTTCATCGGAGTTCTGCATTGTCTGGCGATCTTGCGTTCTTGCGAGCTTTTTGTCAGTGGATGAGTGGAAGATTGTACATCAAGTTAGAAGTGCAGGTTGTGTGAAAGGCTTGATACTGAGGAACATGGCTGGGCGCGAGAAAGATGCAGGCCGTCTGTATGAAAGTGGTTGCAAGCAGTAGTGTAGCCAAGCCAATTTTTTTGGGAAGGCCAAATACTTTTAATTTAAGTGAGAAACAGTATTTTGTTCCGGACACTGCCTGTCACAGCACAAAATGACAAGATATGCTAGCAATTTAAGGGGGCACGGTTCCCTTGGCCCCATATCTACGCCTGTGGTTGCAAGGAAAAAGAAAGAACAGTACTTGCTTGATGTTCAATCACCGACTGACAAAAAGCTAGCAAAAACGCAAGACCGCTAGACACTGCAGAATGAAAAGCACTATTGTCAATATCGGATGCTACGTTTAGTTGTTACCAACTGGATTGCTCGCAAACGGAGATTGTTTGTTGAAGCTCTCCAACAATGGTTCTTCACCTGGATTCGATCGATTCCTATGGTTCGACGGAGCCGTTCCAGGGGTTCGACGAAGGTCATCTGAAATATGACTAAAAGCGTGGTTATATCACAGCAAGCTAACCACGGTCACCTTTGTATACCATTATTTCATTTTTACTTTATGTTATATTGGGCAAAAATGGAGTTCGACAAAAAGCTTGGAAAATTACTGAAGGATTCGGCGTGTCTGTAAAGGAACCACTCCTCTATAGGTTAACTAAATCAGCTAGAACAGTTACTCGTGGGTTTTACTTGGAAAAACGTGTCTACATTGGGTTTACTTCAAATGGTTAACTATGGGCGTTGCGACAATACGTTGCTGTGCAAAAATTGTCTTCATGCTGTTTACCATCAGCCTACAGCAGGGGTCTCTAAACTTTTTTGCTACAGGGCTACATAAGGTACTACACAAAAGTTCGAGGGCCGGACTTACAAAATGTGATTTTTTCGACATAGGTTATGTTACATACACTCGGCCAAATCAACAAATGCTTCGTAAATATATTGTTTTTCCATTAATGACAAAATGGCTTCGCGGGACGGATGAAATGGCTTCGAGGGCCGCATTTGGCCCGCGACCGTAGTTTGGACACCCCTGGCCTATAACATAGAGCAGGGGTGACCAACCCGCGGNTCGTGAGCCGCATGTGGCTCTTTGCCCGGTTTCATGCGGTTCTTGCGTAATTACTCGAAGTCCCACTAAATAACATGAATAACAATAATTGACTTATGAGTTCTGTCCTTGTCATGTTGGTGTGTGATATTTACAATTAATCTATCTGAGCAAAGGTACGTGTTTGAGTGAGGGAGAGATGAGGTGATGTTCATGTGCGCCTATGTGTATGATGTGGCTCTTTGCGGTAACACAATAAGAAATGTGACTTTTGGTCTCTGACTGGTTGGCCACCCTTGGCATAGAGGATTAAAACACTATATTTTGTATTGCTTGGAAAATGACAACTTAAAAACGGTATGAATAAACCCTGTGTCCACTTAATGAATTGTGCTTGTTTGGTCCATAAAATATGTGCACTGATGGTTACTACAACAAAGGGGTTTACGTACAGCTAATCAGATCGACAATTAGACGATATTTTCGGAGGCGGGAACATGTTCCCGCAAGAAAATGCATATATCCGAAAAATAAACCTGCAGAAAAAGCGCTACAGTTCACGTATATTTAGCGAATAGATCTTCTGAACAACACTAAAGCGGTATAAATTCATGAAAAGAACGTATTGTTATAGTCTTTAATTTATGTTGAGATCTAAGGCAATCGTAGAACCCAAGTCGGAACCACAAAAGATAGATTTTTGAGGGCACACTACACATAAGAGGGCCATATTTTCACGCTTTCCAGACAAACGGCCAAGTAGGTCACACCTGCGTGGGGCCCCAGAAACTAAGATGGCCTAGGGCCCCGCGCTCCCTAAATCCGTCCCTGGGTGCATACTATTGTGATGAGGCTGTTATAAAGACAATTTGCACTGAAGTCTCTACTCTGTGTTAACGCAATGAAACATTCAGTGTTGATCAAAGTATAACTATTGTTTTTAAGAAAGTGTCATTGTGACTGCCCCGTTTAGCTTAACACTTTGAGGTAAGGTTTATGAACCAACGAAAGCGTCGAAGTCCAGGCTGAAGCCCGGCAAACTTAGAGTGGATCATTTTCGTGTTCGTTAGGAAAGAGCGTTCGCGGAATATTCGAATGCTCTCGAATGCACCCAAGCCATTCTGACTTTAACACAATAGGCATGAAAAGCAAACTTTAGATTTATGGTTCGTTATTGAATGTATTCTTTGAGCATCAAGCCAAACGTAGTAACGGCATTCGCAGGTTCGAACTCGTTGGGTGTTTGCCCAAGAGAAAAACAAAGATTGGGTGAAAGGAACCCAAGGAAGGCGAGAATAAAAGACACAATTTGCAGAGATTTCATTGTCTACAACCTGCATCACGCAAAGTGCAGAACGAATTAACGATGGAAGATGCGAAATAGGTCGAAGCGAGACGTTAGCTCAGCGACAGCATTATTCTTGTCAACGGGTTTTAACTGACGTGACGACAGCGCTATTTTCTGGTCAACCTAACTTTTGTACGCTTATAAGCCTTGTTTTTATGATGAGACAAGGTGCGAAGATGGTCACAGCCGCTATACTACTCACTGCTTACTCTGGCGTATAGGATTGCTCGAATTTTTCTTTCAAGCGGGCGGGGCGATTAAGGCGACAACGTCCGCCACACAACTCATAACTTATTTCTGCCCAGAGTTGAGGCATCACTTCAGCGCACACTCAAACCCGAGGACGAACACTGTGAAATTGCGACAGCGCAATTAATGTCAGCTGCACAGTTGTACACGGGCCTCATTTTGAAGCCCGAACCCGGCCCGAGCCCGACATTTATTTTTGAAGCCCGATTTAGGCCCGTAAACCACATTTACCGAGTGAGACAAGATATGCGCAATTGCGCGTTATCAAAAACCGTAATGTACGTGGGCGTAGCTGCAGGCACACGGCTTTATCACATCCAAAATAGCAACCACTTTGACCAAAACATTTGCTTAAACAAGCACAAACTTCGCTTGTTAGTCAACGATAATACTGCAAAATGTAATGTTTCTCAAGAAATAAAGAAACTATCACGAAACTATCCACGATGACGCCATAGGCATAAAACAAACTATCTAGGATAGCGCTATTTGCATGAAAACCCGGTTTGTAAACCATCATTTATTAAAATAAGCCAAAAATCGCATAAGTGATTGATCATTTTGAAGCAACGCCGTCTCTTGCTAATTTCCTCGCCGCTGTCTCCTTAAAAAGAGTGTGAGACCAATCCGAGCAGAGGACAAAAGAACGCAGCTATGTTTGCAAATAGAATTAGCNGAAGAAAAATCAGATGCACTTCACTCACAAAAGTTACCACGGTGAGCACAAGAAACGCANGTCAAGAAAGAAAAAAATCGTCACTCTGAATGTTACAAATTACTTTGAATGCAGGCCCGAAATCGGCCCGAAACATTTTGACAAATTTAGGCCTGAACCCGGCCCGACCGGAAAAGCGCGGCCNCCGACTTACAACTCTGGTCCGCTGATAATCAGGATGTAGCTAGCTGCCCATTTCTAGTAGCGCGCAGGGAGATAATACCCGATCTCTTCCGCGAACAGGAGGCAGCAGGCTTTCATAGCGAGGACACCACAGTTGGATTAGTGTTTTCCGGTAGTCCTACATGTGTGTGTAAAAGCCAATCTCCACTGAGGACGCCGCAGGAGTTGCCACGTTCGTAGCGGCTTTAATTTCTGTCTACGCTGGCATGTCTGTCTACACTTGCTTGACGCAACGCGCAGGGATTTGCAAGGCGTGTGACGTCATAGTGGACATGGTTCGTTGCAGTTTCTATGGTGGTGCCTGTACATATCAAAGCCATGTGATCACGCACTGCTGATGGCATTGAGTGCTTCTGACCATTTCCACTTTGTGTTGGTGGAATAGTCGGAACATAGGCGTAGCCAGGGGGGGAAAAATGGGCCATGCCCCCCCACACATTTTTGGAAAATATAGTCATTTTGTGCTTTGAGAGGCGTTTTTCCAAACAAAATAGCATTATTCGCCTAAAATCATACACTTTGGACCCCCGAAAATTTTTCCCCCCCAAATTTTTGGGCTGGCTACGCCACTGAGGCGGAAAACACGTTATTGTTCAAACGCAGTGGATCACTGCATTTGAAGTAGCCTACATAAAACTTACAGCATTATTCTGCTATTGTTGCTGATGTACAGACAACCTTTTTTGTTGCGTGGGCCTACGTAGTTGTCTATTCTGAACAAAGCAGCGAGAATGTTTTCACACATTCTACTTCAAGTGGCTTGCGTAGCCAAGAAGCGTTTACTTTGACAGAAGAACCCTGAGCTCGATCGGTAGAGTCTGCCGCGTAGAGTTTGTCTCCTGAACTTGCTTCCTTTCCATGATCAATGCTGGCACGTTCATGTTCGCTGGATGCACCGGCGGCTTCGGATGATGATGCAGCAGACGTGAGGTCCACATCTCGGTTGCTTAGCGCACTGCTCTCCTTGATTGCTTCCGTCGTCATCTCATGCATGTGAAGAAGTTTGTCGCGGGCTTCGGGTGATAAAAGTCTTAACAAAAGGCAACACATTTTCCGGAGGCAAACCGCGCAATGTCCACACTGTCAAACTTTTTCAAACTCAAATGGTAATTGCCTGTCAGCTCTTGAAACTTATCACCACACCAAATCTCATGTTCTTCGTGTACTTCATACCACGGCATTATTCGCGGTTGTTAAAAAAATAGATTTAAAATATCGTTCAACCTTGCCAAGACTTAAATCTAAATTAAAGTATTTTGTTCTTTAAATTTCACGAGAAGGGAAAAGATGTTTTAGTCGTGATGAAAACAGACCTGTAGCGGTTACTCTTACAAAATTCATTGTCCAATGTTTGGTGGATTTTTTTGGAATTGACCTAGATTTAGCTGCTTAAAAATGTTATTAGAATATTCTTTCAAAAATTGTGTTTTGCTCAATGCTTATTAATCTCAAACCAGGCCAAAATATTCCCCAACCACTTTCTAAAAAAAAGTTGGATGTTTAGAAAATACAATACGGAAAAAGAAAATCCTGGCAATCCTGGTTAAAAATTACCAACATTGGAGAACTGTACATAGAAAGACAAGAAATGAAAATGCGCAAGTATAGAGAGTAGACTGAATTTTTAGACCAAACAACAATTTGCCTTTCTTGGGTGTGTTCACACAGTGCGGTTGCAAATTGGAACAACAAAGATCTTGATAAAACGTAACATTTTTTATGAAAGAAGCATTGCTTCATACTGGAGAAGCAGAATGTTATAGCACAAGGTCTCCAAACTACGCTCCGCGGGTCCAATCTGGCCTGCGAAGCCCTCATCCTGCGCGGGAAGACATTTGGTCAGAAATGAGAAAATAATGTTTTTTTACGAAACATTTCTTAGTTTGGCAAAAAGTAACATATCGCGAAACAATCACATGATGTAAGATGTCCGGCTCTCGAACTGTTGTGTAACAGTTTATGTGGCCTTCTGACAACAACGTTTGGAGACCCTGGTATAGAATACGCACAAACGAAGCATTTGAGAGCAAGCATATACAATTTGGAAAAAAAGTAGTTTTGTTAATAGAACGTGTTAGACAAGTATGGTCCGGGTTTTCACCGAGCAAGAAATGGCAAAGATGTTTTGTAAATTTACTTTGCAAAGTGTTAATTTTGGAAGATGTTTGGTAAAAAATAGACCAACCTGCGAAGTGCATAAACTTTATTTATATGCAGGAAATAGATGTTAGGTAAGTGGCATGCAAATTGGAAAAAACTAATTGCTCTAAAAAGCCTAGCACTCTTTTTTTATCGAAAATCTTTTCGGTTTGGAATAACGTTGATACGAAGTGCGGATCGGTATTTTGCCAGTTTTCATCTGATGAGCGTATACGAAGCACATCTCCAGTATTGAATTACTTCTTGCCATCACTCAGTTCAAGTTGCATGCACAAATGTGACATTTGGTTTGTCTCAATTAACCCCAAACTTCACAGGCCCTCAAGCATTTGGGAGAAAATATCAACGGCGATTAAAACACTCTCAGGTTATTTAAAGCTCAACCGCGTCAATAACAGACGTGATTCTGAAGCTCAAAATGTGGGAAAAAACATTATCATTTTTTGCTGTCAAGCGCAAACTAAAACGGAAAAGAATAACAAATCCTTTCTCTGCCAAACATTATCAGTTTTAACAATCGCTGATGTA
>JGI24159J19872_10002262_pt1 | contig 22695 bp, 11 predicted proteins | sample Ectturendosymbi4_FD_19872 | JGI IMG/M metagenome (IMG submission 19872) | reverse complement strand
TATATTTATAGTTATTCTGAAACCTGCAATTACTTTATTTATTTCATGTTAGAAGTCATAAGAGAAAATAATTTCTTTCAAAACCTGCTCTAATAAGCGGTTTGCGCTCTTAACCAGTGCTCTATTAATTAAGCGGGTTTCACTGTAATGTAACCATTATCCAAGTGTAAAATACAGTGATACGCAGGTGTTATACTGGCGTTTTGTTTTTTTGGTTTTAATACATAAATATGGCCTATTTATTTAAGAATGTATTTTTCTATAATTAAGATACATGCCATGAGTTCAAAGACCAAGAAACATAGGCCAAACTTTTAAGTGGCAGTCAAGAGAAGGCTAAAGCTAGGACAAACAAAGGCCAAAGCAAAAGAAGAGAAAGGTGGATTGGACAAGCATTTTAACAGAACTACCTCAAAAATGCACAAAAAGCTTAAGAAGAAGCACATCACAGCAGTGGCGTATCTATGGTATGGCAGGCATGGCTCATGCTATGGGCGCCACTTTGTTAGGGGCGCAAAATCTCCTTGGCAAAATTGAAAATTTGTGGCTTGCAGTTTCTTCAATCTCTATTTTGCTCCCCATACAACGATTAACTGCACAGCTGCAGCGCCCTTCTAATGCAATAATTCGGGCGTGTTGCGCCAGCACTAAGCATTGTAACAAACTCTGTTATTGTAACACAACACAACGGTCAGACATTGCGACAGAACAAGAACGCTCCCTTGCAATATCTACAAAACCTCACTCCGTGCGCTATAAGAAGGGCTTTGTTAGTCAGTTCGTGCCGATGCGTTTCAGGCAAGAGGATGTTAGTCAGAACGTGGTTGTGACGAGTTTAAGTCAGTGTTTTTGAGAATCTGACTACCACGCAAATAACTGCTCTTAAGCTCCCACAGATTTACAAATTTCTTGAAACTGCTGCGGCCCACTCGGACTTTGCGAAATTTCTTCGATGGCCGCTAGTTTCCGATGAAAAGGCTAAACCCTGGGTTGATGAACTGGGGAGCGTGAAAGGTTCGCAAGGGGGTGCGGGTATGACAGCGACATATTGCTGAAAAGCAGGATAATGGCAAATGACTTGTTCTGTTTTTTTGTGTTTGATATTGAGGATAAGTGAGGCGCGAGCATCAATGATTAACGCCAAAGGGGAGCACTTGAAAAAGTTTAAGACCTCTGGGCTAAAGACATTCCCCAGTTCATAGACTAAAGAAGAGAACCATGATTACTCCTTAAAACATCAGCAGTTAGTATCATTACCATAGTAGTCGAGCAAAAAATGTTAACTCATGAACAGTGTTCCCTCTAAGAAAAATCTCCACTGAACGAATGTTTGTTTTGTTGCGCACTAAGGGCTTTCAATTGCGCATAAATGTTCAACCATGCAGACATACAGTGAAGCGTTCCAAGCATTTAAAGGGCTACGCCAGTACGATATACGGTATATACAGTATCAAATTTGAAATATGCGCGCGAGAATGAGATTTCACTTCTCAAGTTGTCTGGTGGTGCTGCGCATTTGCGCACCTCAGAGGGAACACTCCTCATGAACGAAGAGACGAGAAGCTGTTTCTGTCAAGTGGTTTGGCTGTCACACGTTGAAACGTGGTGTTGCTCTTGTGCACGTATCATGTCGTACCGTCCAAATTTGATGTGGTTCGGTAAAAAAAGATATCGTTCATAGTTGCAATATGTCATGTGATTTTTTTGCAAGATTTACAATTTGGTCAGCCAATACCATATAAAAATATGTATCGTTTTTATTTGAATGTTTTTATAATCTTTACAACAAAAATAAATGAGTATAAAAGTATGTTATGGTCATTATGGACAATTTACAATTTTATTTGCTGAAACGTTCAAAAACAAAAAGAAACATACGTTTTCTGTTTCAATATATTCACCTACTTCATAGTTTATCTTTCGAAAAAATTGTGCCTATATCTAAAATTTAAATTATTAAAAAGGGCGCACATTTAAACTTCGCCATGGGCGCCATTTTGGATAGATACGCCACTTGATCACAGTGAAGATGGGGACAACGTAGAGAGCTAGCCTGATGAAGTTATGTCTGATAGTCAAGCCCGCAACCAGAGAGGAACAACCGGCAAATCCCCCAAAACTTTTCAAAAGCATATTGAGTTTTTTGGTACACAACAAGTTGCACTCATTTCCCCCTGAAAATACCACAATGAGTTACAATAATTTTACTCCCAAAAAAATCAGCCGGTTGCGGCACTGCAGACGGTCAAAGTGGAAGTTTATGTACGGAAAGTGAGATAAGCCATTTCGAAATTGTTGAGTCTGACAAAGCTGGTGCATCTGATTATGGTTGCGAGGACGAAAATTCAAAATTTGTCGGACTCGGAACTATTGGATTAACAAACGATTCTGTTACATGACCAGTTGTCATGAGTCGGAAAGTTAGGAAATATTTAGCGCAAAGAGACGAACTACCTACAGTCACATCACAGCAGAAGTTTTTCCCAGAAAAATGAGAGTGATGGAACACGTTTTTCTATGATCCACAGCAAAAGAGTACTGCCAGATGGTGAAGCGGTAGATTCTCCATGGCTAATACACTCGGCATCGAAAATAGAATCTGTTGCTATTACTTTTTAGCTCTGTATTTGCAGTTGCAATGCACCAACTACCTCATCTCTGGAGGTACTGAATGTATAAACTCATGTATTTGTTGGGTGCTCCGGCGTTGTCCGTTGAAGTCTATCCTGGAGAGATGAAACCCGGGTCATGCCCCAGACCTCCCGTTCACATCAACGATTTCTATCGTTATAACGTGATGCTCCCCTCAAATGTTTGCACACGCCACTGAGTGGGGCCCCGCAAAAGTGCTTCCAATCGGGCCCCGCTCTTGCTAAGGCCGGCCCTACTGCTAGTGCTCTCTTATATCATTATGGCAGTGCCGTCAATGGATCAGGTAAAATTATGTTTGCTTGTGTAACTTTAAAACTTCCAATGTTCCTCACGGTTTTTCCATATTACCACCAGTAAATAATATTTAATATTACAGTGTAATATTACCTGCTGTAATATTACATTTATTAAGTGGTATAATTACGGAGTGTTATAAGACATAACGTACAAATTATCGTCTACTCTTTCACAAGAAAAAAAAGTTACAGGGCAACAGAAAGCTTTTCTTCATGCAGACTCAATGCAGGGCCTCTCCTACACAAATGAGTTCGCAGCAACGCCTTGTCGTGGTAATCCAGTTTCCGAAAAACGGTCCTGCGTAGATGGTCGGCTGATTTGCTCAATACTGTCTTGGGTAACTACTATCAAACAATCAATGCCATCGTGCATCGGCAGTTGCGCATGTGACCAAGGACTGCTGTCGTGTTTTAGGTGGAGGGTTCCATTAAAAGATTTTAGTCTTCCTCATCAGGTATCAACAAGCAGATTGCTCTATTTGCGCTCGTTACGCATCTGCGGAAGCTAATCGTGACAGTGCGGAGTGCTTCCACTCTGTAAGCGTTCAACGACACGCGAGAACGACAGTCTTGCCATAAGCTAGTGATTGGAAATTGGAACATCATTTCACTCTCAAGGAAAAAGAACCAACTGGTTGAAGAAGCCAAACTGTTTTTACTGGATATTGTTGGCATCTTTTCCACTAAGTGGCTCTAACTCTGTGTAGCTGAAAAGGGTGGAAACTCTTCTACTCGTTAATCCAACAATCTTTCCGAATTGGTGTGAGGATACTCTTTGGTCCACAGCTGGAAGGCTGCGTTGATGAATGGATATAAGTTGAGGCAGAATGTGCATGTGAAGTTTGAACTTGATAGACTCTTCCCATTGTTTGGTGTAAAGTATGTGGACCAAATTCAAGTGCACTGTAGCTGGAACTCATGCAGAAAACTAGTGAGGTCCTACGAAGGGTTAAATCTAGCGAATCCAACGATCCTTTTGGTAGATTCCAACGCACGCGTTCGAAAATATGTCGAAATAAGGTCCTACTGAAGATGTGCCAGACACGAAACTAGTTTCCTTGTGCAATAAATTATGACTGATTCGCTTGATTTGGGTCACTGCTGTGACTTTACTATTATTGCTCAATGCTGGAGGCAAGCTCGAATCGTTGCAAGAGGATGGTGTTGTGATCGAAAAGCCCGAGCGGCAAGTGCACAAAGCTTCGCACTGTGGCAGCAAGCAACAATAGAGATCACGCGCCGCGATCACTCTCCGCGTGCGCTAGTCATTACCAGTGCTGCCACAGGCTTCTCTGCAAAAACGCTAGATTCACGAAAAAAATTAACTAGATTTGAAAAAAAACACTAGATTTAACATTTTTGCTTTGAATTTTGCAGCTTTTCTTGAAATAATTTCGTTATTTACTCTATTGCCCAAAATCCTTTAAATCAGTTGCAAGTTTGTTAAAATATATCATGCTGAAGCTTGGAAAATCTCATACTAACAATCTTCAGGTTTTCTCAAGAGCTGAAAACGACACCACTCACAGAGTATTTTACCACTCGTAGAGTGATTTAGAGCAGTCAACCCAACATTTAATTAGTTATTTCCACTGCAGCGTTCCTGCAAACAAATGAAAATACCGTCATGGCCAATAAAGCAGCAGTAAATAGCACGGAAGTGAAAACGATGAGATGTTCCGTTGTTGCAAATCTTCAAATTACAATTCACGCAATCGATTGTTTATGGGTTAAAAAAGGCTGAAAATCTTTGAAAAAGGGCTGAAAAGTTGAAAGATTAAAAAAAACAGAACCGATCTTCTTCAAAAACACACTTTGCAAAAAATCACTAGATTGCAGTAAAAATTCTATAGATCACTAGGTCTGTCTAAAATTCACTAGATCTCGTGAAAACTCACTAGGCGTGGCACCAGTGGTCATTACGTTTATGGTATCGGCAGGGCTTACACGCCACGATCACTCTACTATTGCTTGTTCGCACCATATATATATGGGTGTTGTTCATCGCGCACTCAGCGCAACGCCAGCGCGGTGGTTTCAGTAATGGAAGGACCAGGCAGGAGATTTCCTCAAACAGCTGGCTGTAAAGCTAGAGCTTGCTTTGCTGGACCAAAGTCGTGACTAGTTATAATGACTTTGATCTCGACCAAGCTCTCCTTTTCTGTAAAAGTCGAACAATCGGAAGTCGGTAGGTCAACAGCTTGATTTAAGAATTCAATAACTCTTTTCTTGTTCGTTTTCGAGTTTGCACTGGGTAGAGGTGCAGGGTGTTAAGGTGATAATTTTTTTTATTAACATGAGTTTTAATGCCATTTTTTTTGTGCTTTTTTCAGAAATCTTCAGTTATCTGTTGCAGCATTGATCTCAACATCATATTTTAGCTGACTGGCTGAGGTAGGAAAATTTTGAAGTTAGTTTTATGAATGCAGTATGTAATCTGGACCAACCCTGGTGGGGGTTTGTGTAATATGGACCAGTGGTGCAAATCACAATACTTGTACAAAGTACTTGGAAAATATTTTATAGGCTGTCAATTCTTTGTTTAAACAATTAACAAGCAAGATAGCTATAAAACAGATTTGGCAAAGGTTTCAGGCCCCATTCGGATTAACCAGAAAGTTAGTTTCAGGGCAAATTGTTTATTTCTAGGACAAATTGTTATTTGCAGGGCAAATTTTTCGCCCACCCCAGTAAAATGCCTTCCCATACGCCTATACTGTGTACCATGAGCGATTCTTTCCAACGACGGGGGTTGCACAATACACCTGCTGTAGAGAATAGTTTGATCAATGGTCACTCATTGACTTCTGGTTTCTTTCAGCTTACTTGTTACAATCAGTGTCGGATCATTGTGTTGAAAATGGTGCAGAACTGTCGATCAATCACCACCGGGTTGACTCCAATTTTCCTCTGAAAAACGCAAACGGGCCTACACAAGCCTGTGGGTAGGAGTACTTTCTAGAAGAGGATGTAAGCAAGAACTTTGCAGAGTGCATATCGTCTTTGTTCGGAGATCGCCAGGAATGCACAGTGTACGCATAAAATGAGGAGCGTCTGTTCAAAGCCAGATGCTTTTTCCTCAGATGCTCCACTATGTGAACAGAGACGAATCGGCAAACGACAGATTGCAAAAATAGCCCCTTTGTGGAGCCGATAGTGAAAGATGCTATTCAAGCAAAGCAAATACAGTAATCTACATTGTTCGATTTTAGAACATAGCCAACTCATCTCTGCGTTAGCGATATGGTGAATATCATATGCGCCACATCTTCTTTGCATTTGCGACATGGGCTGGCAAAAATGCGCTACCCCAGGGTCAAAGATGTCCAAAATATATTCTTGGGAGGACCCAGGACAAACATAAGTTTGAATTATTGGCAAGCCAACAAAGTGTTCTGGCAAATCAGCTGGCGTCTTCGCGACAAAAATATGATGCTGCTAGATCCACCAAACAAAAACAACGGCGTCTTACTCAACGATGATGTGCACATCCTTGACAGTTAGACAGATAATTTCCAAGATCGTTTGAACCCAGTCGCTTTCATGTCATCAGACACGCAGGAAGGTGCATTTGGAGGAAATTTTTATCACTATTACAGGAGTCTTCCTACTTGTCAAAACACTGAAGGCTGGGAAGACCGCAGTTTGTGATGAAATCCGACCCGAAATACTTATTAAAATCCTCGAACAAAGGACTTATTTGGCTAATTCTTCTATCTCAAGTTGCATGACGTTCTGAATGGGCACCGAAAGATTGGAAAACTGAGATCATCATCCCCACACACATTAAAGGATACAGGAGGAAATACATTAATTGCAGTGGTATTTCTCTCCTTAGCATCGCTTGGAAAGAGTAGGCCAAGTACCTTTTAAATGTTTTTTGGGAAAACATGCCGCATAATTAGTGAACCTAACAAGGAACATACCAGTATGGGTTTTGTCCTGGCCCTGGAACTACAGACCACTTTCTCACTTTGCACAAACTTTCGTGTAATCTTAGGAGTAGGACTATGTCAATGATGTCTACGGTTGTTTTATCGACCTGGAATGTGCATGGCCACGTTATTCGAGAAAAGCTTTGGCGAAGTATGCAGAAGTACGGTGTTAATGGCCGTTTCTGGTCGTTAACTATTGTATTCCTGATCAGATGTTGGAGTCCGTGTCAGCAGCAAAACCGTTATCATGCGTGTTGGACTTAGAGAGGGGCGCGTGCTGTCATCACTCCTTCCCGTACCCTGTTTGAACTGGATAGACAGTCACAGCGGAGTTGGTGAGGGTGGCACTACTGGAAACCGCCGGATAAACAGTTTGTTTTTTTGCGGCCTACTTGGTGCTGATTTCATCTTTTGAACATGGTTTTCAACATGCAATTGATCAGTTTGCAACTGCATTCCATCAAACTGGAATGAAACTAATCAATAAAAAGACCGCAGTATTACACTTCTCTAGAAACCTAAAGTTAACAAATCGTCAATTTCAAATAACATTTTGGTACTAACAAGTGACGGAAGGCAAAACAAAGGGATTGATACACGAATTTGTAAAGAAAATACAGTATTGCGTGTCGCCGTGTTTGTTCAGATTTTCACTTATGATCATGAATATTGGGTAATGAACGAAAGAGTGTTATCACAAATACATACTAGTAGCAGAGATTGTATTTTTGTTATATTCCTCAGACTTCACAGCGTAACACCATGCGACAAAGTGCGCAAGTGTGAAATTTGTAAAACACATTGTCTGTCCAGCCACACCTTCTCCGAATAGAGAGATCTGGAAACGATAGTTCGGCACCTTCGTCAGGATGCCCCATGAAAGGTTGGGAAGTTTTTTTGGCTGCAATTACCTGAAAGTTACCCAGAAGCCCAAAAAAGACCCTGTGCAGAGATTACATCACAGATCTTGCTTTGTTCCAATCTAGGTGTTGAGCCAGCAGAAATATAAGATTTGCTGAAAACTGTGTGGTGTTTCGAAGCTTACCAGGGCTGCTGTCCCCACAAATATCCCGAGAGGAAAAGTGGGTGTGACAAGTGAGTGATTTTAAGCAATGTTTGTGAGGTGTTGTAACTTATATTGTGCAATAATTAAATGGCATAAATTTGCTTACACAAAAAATAAGCTAAGACAGATACAGGAACAAACAAACGGACTCCATTAGCACGTGTAAAGTACGGTTATTATGAATTTTTTGGTTGACAAAGACCATGAGGGATCATGGTCGGCTAAAGGCTTGCTTCATAAACAGCAGATACTCACATTCACAACACCTAATATAATCGCCTTAGCAAAGAAAAATGCACCTTATCTCCGATTTGTTTATATTTCAGTTTGTATTGGAAATTATTGCAATTTAATGGGACACACATTATCATAAATTCTGTTTCTGGCAATGGCTATCGAATGTGTGATAATTAAGACAACCAAAAGTCACTAAAGTCAAAATTTTTCGGCCTTGTCCAAAGTTCATGAAACGTCCACAAACCAAATTTCACGCTAATATCATGAACGACTGCATAGTTATTAGGTCAAAAAAGTCAAAATTTATCACTAGGACAAAATTTATCGTTATTTCAAACTTCCTTCTAGAACAGTTTTTTCTATTTATCGAATTTTATTAAAGCTACAACAACAAATATTGACATGCTTTTGCAAGTTTAGTTGATATTCTGAGATGTTTTACGACTTCAAACATAATAATGTTGTTTTGCCAACTACTGTACGATTGAAAGTACGCTAGTCGTGGTATTGGTTGAAGTATAACAAGGAAAAACTTTCTCAGTGATCTCAGGATTTTTATTAACACTGGATATTTCTCTTGTGCGTTTGGATTGATTTTCGTCTAATGTTTGTTAACTCTAGCTTCATTGCGTCTTTCATACTTTTTGAGTTTTGTTTCGTTTCTACAGAAAAAAGATTTTTAACCTATCGGTTTGATTTCTAATATAAGCTTTATATCTGCGTTTCAATTGGAAACGCAGGAAATTGATAGGTCAAAACATAAAGTTTTTAGGTCAAAAAATTGGTTGCCCTAGAGATAATTTTTCATGAATGTTAATAATTTTCATTAAGATAGCCACACGGATGTTCTACTAACCTCGAAAGTTGAGCCATTTTGTTTTATTCCGGCGTTGACATGAACATAAGGAAAAGTTATGTTCACTGGTTCTTCGAGGTGGTCAAACGTTCCCACTCCTGTTTGTGTTCCTACATCGGCAGAAACCACCTATGATACATCAAAAGCGATCACCATCAGCGACAAAGCAGTATTTCAACAGATGTAAACAATCGGAATTGTCACACATAAACACTATTACAGTTTTGCCCGTGTGACAAGTATTTCTGAAGTATTCGTGCAGATAATCAGAATGACTCGTTTAGTTAGCAAAACAGAAAGCAATTCCATTTTGAGAAAAACAAAGACATTTTGGCTGCTATATGAAACAAAGCTGATTGAGTGCTTTGTCAAAATCCATTACACTTAAGGATTGTCTACATACTAGAACTACCATAGTGTGTGCATATTTTTCAGCTGTAAATGCATTGGCAATACTGAATTAATTTCAGAGCAACTTTTTATCATTTTGTTTTCAGTCATCTCAACGAATCAGTGGAAGCTTAATTTTCAACTTTAGCGATTCTTATGAAAAACATCAATTTGTTACTTAAATAGCTGTACCTCAATGCTAATCGAGAAAGCTAGAGTTTTCATGGTAAACCTTTGATTGTTCTACAAGTTTCAAGGCAAGTTCAAGGTTTGTTATATTTTACACAATAAAACTTGAATTTATCGTCATTTGTACGAATTACCTTATGGGGCAGACTGGTAGCTACGATTTGTGCTACCGAAACTTGCCAAAACAGGACAACGCCCACAAGAGAATGGTATGATTATGATAATTCATCCCTTGAGCACACTATAGAAAGCAGTCTTTTTTTTCAATTCATATTTTACAGTTGTGCGCACGTTGCAAGATCACTCAGTATGAGTTGCTTCTGACGAAGCAACGCAGAGTGTGCTAGTTAGCTGTCACGTAAATTTGGCATCCAAAGTTTTTCGCTATTTCTCCGGCCGTGTGTCTATCTCTTTTTCATTTTTCTTTGCTTTTCATGCAGTTGTACTTTTTTTCTTTCAAGGGGGTCCTACCTGGCATAATAACTTTTTATGTCTCGAGCTCCCTTCGATACACCTGCTATGTAATCTCAGCAAATGTGAGTGAGCACATCCGACCACCTTTTGTCACGTGTTCATTCTCTTTCCGATTAGAAAAACTGCTATTTAAAAACAAAAACTTCCATCGCTGTGAAACACACTGTGATGCTCTGACTTGTTAACAAACATTAAACTCAGCTGTTGACCGGTTCGAATGTATAACTGATCCTTCTTATTAACACGTGCTGATCTAACAGTTTCTGTAAAACTTATCTTATGTGCGATGTCATGTGATATATATCACTACGTTCATTATCACACGCATGTTTTCATGTACAAATATTTTTAGGCAGCAGTGGCTTGTAATGTATGATACATGAAGTAATTACATTGCAAAATAATACCGATGTCACCTTGACTACCTTTCCGGTAGAAACCGCAGCAAGGAATTTGTATTCCAAACATGCCGATAAAAAGTTTTTGATATATACAGGCGATACAACAGCACCCACAAACGATGTTGCCTGAGACGATGGAAACGCAAGTTCAACCTGAGGCAATGGCAACGCTTCAGCAGCTTTCACATTCTACACGTCAACGGGTTGCTTTCGTGGATCAACAATATCGCTGCCCAGCAGGACCACAAGCCCGACACACGTTCACCCATAGTTGCCAGCAACCCAAATGCGCGAGCAATGCTCTGCACCAGGTATGCTCAACCTTTCTAGCGTTGCGGGCCTCTTTCACAAGAGGAAATTTATTGCGGGTCACAAACGTTTTTTGTGACGTAACAAATCCCGTGATTTTGATAAATTTGTGCAATAACACCAGGTGATAATGAGTCCTATAGTTGCACGCCATGTTGCCAGCTTGTATGGATGTAAACCATACATAAAAAATTGACATATTTTCGAAGCGTTTGTTATACAAATTTTTGGGTGGTAGGCTCATAACAGAAACAACAGGTATAACTTTGGTGTGCTTTGATGGCAAATATACTTGAGCCTATAAAAAAATACAAAAGGTTTGAAAAGTCTGCTTACGAGCTTATTACATCGCGGGCTACTTAAGACAACCTCGGGGACCGCATGCGGCCCGCGGGTTGGGAAGCCTTGCTCTACACACAAGACCCTATAAATATTTTTCGGCATTCCTCGCTGACTCCTTATCAGCAACGCTGTCCCTGCAGTAAAGCGAATGCCTTCAAGAAAAAGCAAAGTAGTTTGAGATTATGCAAAGCTTTTCACCAGTGCAGCAGCTGTGCATGTACAGCATTCTCCCAAAGTTCGAGCAACGGATCGCGAGCAAGTCCAGAACATTGCAAAGGCGTGGGGCTACTCTGTTCAACAAGCTAAAAATTTTTGTGACATTTGCAACCTGTAACGAAGTCTCTGGAAGCTGTACCGCTACCAAAGCAGTTTCTCAACTTTCTGAATTGTATTGCTAACAAATAGACAGTGGTGTAGGTTAAAAATTTTCATCTAACTTGTCACCTTTGCGGCCAACGTTCATTGTCAACTTGGCTTGCGTGTAAAGAGCGAAGAACACTCGATGCATATTCCCGTGAAACTATGTTATTCTGTGCTATTGTAAATGGGGATTTCTTTTTTTACAAACATGGATTTCATAAAACGCGAGCCGTTCAGCCATTAGCAGCAAGATTACGTGTTTCTGCTTCATATGTGAATTCACGTTGTGTTTGTCAATGAAACGAAGGAGCTATAGCTTCACACAACGCGTCTTCTACACGAATTTAAGAACAATACAGCGCATTCGACCACTCAAATGTCGACTCCAGAGAAACGTCTGCTTCTTTATCTTTGCGTATCAAAATGATGATTTTAAGATGACACTTCATGCAAGCTTGAGTAAAGTTGTTCTGAAACCAGATATCTCTACACCACCTACAAGGCGCAACAGCTGAAGAAATGACTTCACTGTTACGTCATCTCCGACCTTTGCTGAATGACTGGCATACAGTAACGCCTCAAAACTGCAGAACAACAACTACGCACACAGCAAATAAATCTCATTTGAAAATCTCATGAAAGTCTTCAACGTGATTATTTTACAGGTTGCTCGGAGCTTCGAAACATTCATCCAGATTGCCAAAAAACTGTCAGTGAAACAGCCGTCATCAACAAAAATCTAGCGGATAAAGGAGCTGAGGCAAGTATACAGCGGCAACTGAAAATTTTCTTCGCCCCCTACAAAACATACAATGGCACACCGACTTATTGACATTGAGGGAGTAAATTCCTTCAATATTTTTTTGCCGGGTTTCAGATCCGCGCTCCAATTGATTTGTCATTTTTGTGGCGGGAGAATTGATGCCGCAGAGATTGTTGGATAGGCATTTTCATTTCTTTTCAACGATCCAGCTGCAAGCAAATTATTACTTGTGACTCTATACAGACGAATGTCCAGAAACACTGCAAGTCCTCGCGAATTTCGTCGAGCGACGCCATCACGTGCATACCAGATATGTCACTAGTTAATACTTCTCGTAACCACGTGAAAAAATCTCAAATTATCATTGCGTAATGTAGCTTTGTTTCTTACTCAAGTAACCTACTGGGTTAATTCTTCTTTTAGATGGATTGTGTATTTNAAGCGAGGTTTTCAGTGAAGAAAACTCAAGAGTCAGTCGATTATGCTTAGAACGTTTCAGCTGCCCGATTNCGCACTGTCATGGATAAATCTAGTACACTGTAAAAAATTCAACTCACGCGCGAGAGGTTAGACAACTCATGTTTTAGTATGTTATTTTCTGTTTCATATGTCTTTAGATACGAATGGATGCGATCCCTAACTGTAAAAGAAAACAAGGTTCAAGTATTTTAATATCTTGTTAGAATTTAGAGAGACCATGAGGTTGAAGTTAAACCCGTATCTATGTACGATATTGGTTCATTTGAGCCTTTGAGTGCAACAATAGCTCAATTATATTTATTTTTTACCAGTAGCAATAGTTACGTTTGAGGATGCACAAAAATTTCTTGAACACCTGGTGCTGACGGGACCAAATAGTTTCAAACTATTCTGAAGTTTTATTGCCTTTGGTTTTGTTCGGAATCCCTCTTTAATTAATGTGCGTAAGTGTGTTCGTATTTTTGTTGTTACTGGTTCGGGAATTATAATGGAAACGTGTAAAAACACTTCCTATCAGGTTCATTCAACATGGAAGTTACGTATTTTTCGGACCATTAGGCGCACCGGATCATAAGGCGCATCATCAAAAATTGAATGCTAGCTGTTATTTTTTCACACATAACGCGCACCGGATCATAAGGTGCATTAAATGAAGCAAAACTCAGATAGCACACCAGTGAATTTAATCAGACAGATTGAAACTCACTGGTATGCAGGAGCGGATTTACCATCAGGCTAACAAAGCTTAAGCTTAGGGCCCCGATTTTGGGGGGCCCCAAAATTTTGGGAGTAAGGAAAATTTCCAGCATTTTCGTAACTTAATACATTCGCATTCTTGTTTTGGTTCAACGCACGTTTCTCGCTATGCCGCTATCAAGAGATGTCTATAGAGAAGAATGAGTGCGAAGGATTTAAGTGAATGACAATGAGTATTCTCTTTTTATGACGTTGAGAATTGGTTATTGTTACGTATAATGCGTAGAACAAGACGCCTGATTCCATTTTTCAGAATTCAAATTACACGAGGCCAGTGAAATAAGGTACTTTCGTTCAGTCCAGGTCTCTCTCTCTCTTGATGCTTTTTATGGTTAAGATAATGGATAAAGACAAGACTAGCCTGCACTTTAGCCAAGGCTGCAGATATTCAATGGAGCAAAATGTTAACTGTATGTAATACCACGCGTGTTAAGCCGGGATGTTCTTTGACTTCAGTTGTTTTGTAACAACCTTGGGCCATTCCTTCTGCAGCTCAATGCACAGAAAAAGATTTTAACTCCCGTTGAAATAAACACATATCTAGATGTCTTAGTAAGGCCAATTTGTAACTTAGCGAAGTGAGCTTCACGTGTAAGTTTTTTTCTTTTTCGAATGTAATCAGGATAACGGCGGATCTACAGTAGGCTCACATGAAAGTGGTTCTAGCAAGCGAAAGAAAGCAATTGCCAAATCAGATGCACTACGAGCTGTTATTGATAAGACGAAATCCATAATCCAGTTTTTAGTGCACCAGAAGGGTCTACACCAGAGGTAGCTCCGTATCTGGAATGCCGGAGTCGACTCAGGCAGGATCCTGCGTTTTCCTTTCGGACCTGGAGCCGGAGTAAAAAATCGGTGAAAAACCGGACCTGGATCTGGCTTCACTTTTCATTTTGAGCAGCAGGAGTCTGCGTGGTTTTCATATACGGCATTTCTTAAATAAAAACATAGGCCTAGCTGAATTTCGTTTGCATCGATGTTAGCCGGAGTCTGGACAGGAGTCGGATTTGAAAATTTTTTGGATCCAGATTCAAAAATTTTGGAACAAGAGTGGTTTCGGCGACTGAAAATGTGGCAACAGCCACCTCTGCCTTCCACAAGGGCCTCCAATTTGGAATAGCCTAGGGCCCCGAAAATGAAAATTCGCCTCTGCTGGTATGTTATCAGACAGATTTCACTGATTGAAACTTACTGGTAGTTAATCAAACAGATTAAACTCCTTTGGATTACCGCACATATGAGGGAGTTTAACCTGTCACACATGCCTAGTCTGCTGGACACAAATACAATAAAATAACTGTTGTGCGCAGATTTTTTTCCGTGTGCGCCAATGTAGCCAGGAACCTCGTGGAGCAAAATGATTTGTGGTATGTGCTAACTACTATATACGCTGCTCGTTGCAATTGTTGTTGGTTTATTACGTACACGATGGTCTGTTTAAAATAAAATCGTAACTAGAAATTAAATAAATGGCACCATTTACCACATAAAATTGGTTCTAGACGAGAAAGCACCAGATCCATACATTAGGCACACCGCATTATAAGGCGCACTTTCGATTTTTGAGAAAATTAAAGGATGTTAATGCGCCTTATGGTCCGAAAAATACTGTAAATCAACATAGATGACAAGTCATGGCCACGCGAGATCAGTGGGTAACGCCCTTCTGCCCTTTAAGGTCTAGCCACTGTTGTGCGCTAAAATAATTGATAAAACATGAGTTGTTTATCAATTTATTTCTGCTATAGGCTAACGTACCAGCAGACCTGTTGATTAATTTTATAGAAGGATTCTATTTGAGTGTAAGATCAAGAGCAACAACAAAGTGAAATATACGCTCGCGTATAGCAAACAGTCTCTCATCATAGGTTTGTTCCCTAAAATCTGACAGTCATTTCCAATATTTTCTCTTTTTGTAACACATTTTTCATAAATATTCTTGTAACAAGAAATAAAAAAATGGTGCATAGAATCGCACCCGGGCCTATGTTAAAACTCTTTCACAATACCGGTGCTTTGTGGTGCATGTTTAGTAAAATGTACAACATCGGGAAAACCCAAAAGCCTGATGTTGCTACAACATTTACCCAATTTGCAGTTTCATTCGAAGGGAAAAGGATGCTCTTCCTGTGCAAAAGAAATACTGTTCGTACAGCAGATTGCTCAAGTGTTGAGCTTTTGAAGGCCGATCGCAAAACTTCTGAAGGAATTGTCAAAGACACAGGCTGGACAATATTCCCATCAGCCTCTGCGAAACCTTCAGGCTCAAAAAGAACAGATGAAGTGTCGTTATCATGGTCTTGTATCTGCAAAGCAAGAGAAACCTTGCTATACTGTAGATACCAGACAGCAAGTTCTAACACTGGGCAAGTTCTAGTGTTGGTGTGATAGCTTGTGTTACGTCAAAGGGCTTTTAAAGTAAGTGTGTGGAGGTTTTTCTACTGTTGGGAAAGGTAAACGTTTTTAAAATCCCTCTGTCACCTACTTAGGCAATGCTCATAGGCTACTAAAAACTCAAAACCTTGAAATAATTTTACTTTAGAAAGAAGAGTATAACTTCTGCTTTTATACCTATCGTGAAACTTGGAAAAATAAAAAGAACAAAAATGTTTTTAACACCAGGATATTTTTCAAAAGTAGTTTTAAACACCCTCTTGAGATTATCAAGCTGAAATTTTAAAGTGTGTTAGAAAATACAAAAAATATATAGGATTCTGCAGAACAGCGGTCTACAGTTTATCAACGTCACTCAAAACAAGAACAAATATTTCTTCTTCGGAATTCCAACCTGAGAAACCATATTTGTCTTTATAATTTTAATTCCACTTGAGCCAGCATCTAAGTGAGTCTTGAACGCCATTGTTGTCAAGGAATTGAGAATACTGGCACCAAGCTTGTTGTTAGGGGCTGCTGTTCCCAAATAGTTGGTGACATGGTCGGTCACGGAAACCACCAGATCAAAACTTGCGCTGGATACCTGTAGTTTTGAAAACTGATTTTGTCATTTTTGATAAGTAATAACGTTTCCCAAAAGTAAAGCTAGAAAGAAACTAAATCTGTTTCATGAGTCTGGTACTTGTGATAAAGCAGCGGCGTGCAGAGGGAGGGGCAAATGGGGCGACGGCCCCGTACATCCAACGAGTGCAATTACGAAACATACTTTTTATTAAAATGTTGCAACTAGATGCTTCTCTATATTTTAGGGCTACCAACACAGGCTGCATGGATCTCATGGGGACTTGCCTGACGAGGGCGGAGGGCATACTAATATATGTTAAGTCACCGAGAGAGAGAGATGGAGCACTTCCATTGTTATCTTGGGCTTAAGGCCTTCAAACACTGTGACTCTTCCCCTTTGTAGGATTACAGTTTCTACTGTACCGTATTTTAATCTATGACCTGTAGCCTTCAAAATATCTCTCGATTCTCTAGAGCTGGGGGAGGTGAAAGATTCGCAAAGCGGGGCGTGAATCGACTATCGCATCGGCATATTGTTGGAAAGTATTATGGATTCTTTTTCTTGTTTGTAAATCTGTTACCATTTCACAGGAAACGCCAGAATCACAACACGCGGACAGTACAGTGAAAAAAACGAGATCTCTTGAATTTGCTTGTTCAAAGTTGGATGTACAGTAAGAGTAACGAACGCTTCATGTTACGATGGTGTCTTGTCATTTTTAGTGGCAATGCGAATTGTGTTACAGGGCTACTGTACATAATGCGTGAACATTTGCCGATAAATTCCCTGCTTTCAATTGTTTTACAAAGATCAAAATATTTCGCTAAATTTGTCAGAAGGAATATCGTTCGGAGCTGCTAACTCTTTCGGCGCCACGATAGATTTGAAACGTATTATGTTTTCTTGAGCAGAACGTTAGCGTACGTTCTGAAACGTACTTCACGTTTTTCGCGCCAAAAGTGCTATGGAAAACTCTGTGCCCTTGCACGCAGACATGGGACGATTACATCACAAATGCAATCGATTACGATTACTGGCCACATGCTCGATGACGATTACGAATAAACAAAATAACAATGTAATCGATTATGATTGCATTGAAAGTAATCACGATTACAATCGCGCTTACATCTGACTTGAAACATTCTCAGAAAGAAAACAAATCCATTTGCATGGTTTCACGTAAGTACAATTTCAGACAACATACGATATAAATGAATGCAATAAACGAAATTACCAATCTGTAAGGATTAAGCACCGGAAAAAAAGAAAAATCACGTTAATTGTTGACTGAGATGTTTGTGCAGACAACAAATAAGTTGCGTAACTAGAAGCTTGGGACAGGGGGGAAAACTTAGCTGAAAGAAGCCCACTGGCAACTGTGGGGGACCCATGGCCAACAATCAGAAAAAAAACTTGAGAAATGATGGTGGATCCGGATTTGGATGCCTATACTAAACCCTAAATGAAAGGAAAATATTCCGCGGAGTATTGCTCACTTTAAATCAGCTTAATATGGTGTTGAAGTTGCAACTATCTCCCAAGAAAAATTTTCTGTGTCCAATGCTGTCACTAAATTAACTTAGGCAATTTGTAGTAGTGTTCATCTGTAACTACTCAACTGCATTATGCTTCAGTAGAATACCGAGCCTGTAAAACCCAAAATTCCTAAAGAAAACAATTTTTTCTTTTTTCCCATTTATTTGCTTTTGCACATTAAAATATATTTTTCCTAACACAATGTTTTTGCCCAAAACCGAACATCTGTTTAAACGTTGAAACGTTTTTCCAAAAATTCGCGTTTTTTAACGACACTTGGCCAACACTTTGTTTAATTTTGCTTCGTTACCCTGCGTACCTGATAGTTAGCATAGTTTGGTCAACTAGTGATTGAACTAACTACCATATTTTCAACCGATTTAAACTTTTGCAAATGCATTTTGACGTCAATAATTTTCACGTAGCAAAGGACGATGCAGTGGTCTTAACTTTCTTCAAGCAAATTGGTCGCTTGTTAACGTACAGTAGTTCGAAAGCGTTGGTATATCTTCGTGCTATGACAACACGCTTGAATTTCTTCAGGTTAGAGTTACAATTTTTGCTGAGGTGTTTGGAATGAGTGTCGTTGCCTATGATCAGTACGCATCTCTGAAACTGGCCGATAAACGCAAAGAAACGACAACTTACAGAAAAGCAAAAGAATATTTAAACCGAAATATGAGCTAAGTGGGGCCCCAGTTTAAATTTAGCTTCCCAGGGAGGGGAAATTTGCCCCACGCCTCCCCCGTCAGTTACGCCACTGCAACAAACACCTCAAATATTGATTAAACAAAAGCTAATAATTTTTAAAATGTTTATTATAGTTCATAAACATCAACGCTTCAAATCTTTTATCAGTCAAACGACATCTCTCAGGCTTGAACTTTCGTCCAAGAACGCTTAAAAGTCATGTGTTAGTAATTTCGAAATTGCTGGCTATTTCTTCAAATTGCATTTTCAGCTGTGTGACGGCTTTTGGATCGTCTGTTAGCGCAGCATAGCCTTGTGTAGTTTTACATTTGAAATGAAATGCACAGTGATGCCAATATAGCTGCGCATCTGTCTATTGGACAAAAAGTTAACGGTTGAAGCAAGCTCACTGGATTCGTTAAATGTTTTTACCAGTATTTGTGGGTGATCGCTGTTGACATGCTACTTATCAACGTTGTAGAAAGGTGCTGTGGACTTGGGTTAAATTACCTTATTCTATAGCAAAAATATATATTAAGCAAATTACTGTAGGCCTACAATTTATATACGTAGCCTACTCCAGCACTTACATTCGGAGATCCACTCCGAATATATATATATAGGACCTCTCCTTGTAATATACCATTATCTCTTCTGTTCCCGAAATGTCAACTCGTTTTTAAGAAAAGCTCTTATTTTTGTTGCTACGTCTCACTAGACCAGTTGTTCTTAACCTGATTAAATTTACCCCCGGGGGTAAATTTCATCCTCCAAGGGGGTAAATTTACTGAAACAACATAAATTGCAGCAAATTCACATGAATCATTCTAAACTGAGAGTTTGTTACTTTTGTATTTTCAATAAGTGATCACCACTGAGTGTATTGGGGCTAAATCTGGTAATCTTGTTTGATAAAAGCGTAAAATATGTAAAAAAGGTTAAGAACCACTAAACTGGACTCACTACGTTACTGCCGGCGGCCAACAGGAAGGGTAGCTGGAACAAAGCGAGAATTCGCTACAAACGATGTGCTTGCCGCTGGACTATCTGGATTTAACGCACCCAGACGAGCTAATGGCTTCCTCTCAAGCATAACCATAACAAACAATGATAAAGGAGGAAACAAGGTAACAAAACCGCAGTTCATCGCACAATGATGCAGGGTGAAGATTTCCAAGTTCAATCGCGAAAGTAATCGGTGGTTACGATTAAATTGACAATGTAATCGACTACGATTACATGTCGTTTTTAGCCAGTTCAATCGATTACGATTACTCAAAAAACTGCAATTGATTGTAATCGATTACGAGTACCCTATGTCTGCTTGCACATACGATTAATAACATTCTAGTGCCTTGTTATTTTGCATAACATGGTATGAGACTAGGACAGTTTTTTCTCTTCTTTATTCTCACTTGAGGTGATGTTTTTGTGGCGTAATCCTTTTGCACGTGGCAAGGGTCATGGCAAGTTGTTCCGCAGTGAACACTTTGTTGTGACCATGTTATTGTTGCAAGAAGATATGTAATGTTGTGGTCGTGTAATGGGCAAGGATGGTTCCGTTCTTGGAAATACTTACAGTGCTATATCACCTACCTACAGTGTAAAGTGAACTTAATGCCGAAGTTGAATCCCACCTCTAAATTTTGAAAGAAGAAAAGCAGCGCTATTTTGTGTTTGTGGTTTTCACTTTCTTCAAGATTAGATTATACTGTAGAATTTGGTTGGTGGAAATGGAAACAACGCTCCTGTCATGTAGGGACTTTCAGCACCTGAGTTGCAGATTCCGCAGCTTTGGTAAAAAAATCAGCAATGTTTCCAACATCTTCATCATCCAAGACAGCTGCGTTGCTGGTCACAATATCAATTTCCGACAAGGCTTCATTCAATTTTTCCTCACTTGCAACAACATCTGCAATGTTCTGCAATAAAACAGTAAATGTGAGCACACTATCTGAAACGTTCTACACGGCATTTTCAGGTCCCCTTGCGCTATCTTGCTCTGCACTGTGAAGCTAGTTTTGAAAACAATGCAGGGAAAACAAACTTCCCCTAGAGGTTGTTAGGCTTGAAAACGTCAGCCACGGATAAACAAAAATCTACTCATACTTTCGCTGCAACTTGTTTCATTTACAATCAAAGCTGATGCAGTAATTGCTGCACACGCCATTTTGTGTTGCTTTGGACTTTCCTGTACCTGCGACTGGTGCGTGGTGCTCATTTGCGCCATATACAGTAAAATTTTTGTTGTACAGTAGAACGTGTCGAATTCGCCATCGTTCAATTCGTCATATCGCTTAATTCGTTACTTTTACGTCGGTCCCGGCAGAATTCCTATCTTTTGTGTGCTTTTCTGTTCGTCTTTTTCTTCAATTTGCTCAATGCGTCACCTCTTTCTATCCCTTAGAAGCGTTTTGTTCGGCTAATTCGTCATTTGCAGTTTCGCGTTTGATGTCTAAGCAGCTCGTACGTGTGGGAATTCAAACAAATTAAGGATCTTTATCTGAAAAATATTGCACCTTGCAATTTGTTGATCAAATTTATACACCAGGTGCGAAGCGTGACCTGACTCACCATTGAGAGAACGCGGGAGGTCTTTGCAGTTTGTTAAAGATTCAAAAGGTTCTAGATTAAATGGAGGAGTGCAGATAGAGTAGAGGAATTGATTGTTGTATTCAGCCATAACGTCATAAACTTGTATTTTACTGCAAATAAGAGCACTTTGTATACGAGTTACTATGATAAAATATAGGAGCTTCCATGGTAGAGTTTTCACCTGTTTGCACAATTCGTCACATCGCCTAAATCGTCACTTTTTTCTAATCCCCTAGAGGTGACGAATTAGGCAAATTCTACTGTTTTCAAAATGATCGCCGCATAAATTTTTGGTATTCACGAGTGACGGAACAAGGAGATTGATAGTCGTATTGGTAAAGCAAACGCAGATCTGGGTTAACTTTATCGCTCTGCGGTCACAAAACTGGAGCTTTCAAACACTGCAAGGCTGTCACATTTTGAATCAATCTTCGTTCCGATACTAACCTATGGTCATTAATCTTTGGAATGACTGAAAGAGTGCTATGTCAAGTGCAAGCAGTAGGGATGGGACTTTTACGAGGATTTCAAGGCGCGACACTTCGCAACAAAGTGTGCAGTTGTGAAATTCGTAAAGCAATGAATGTCGAGTCACGTCTCCTCCGAATCGAGAGTTCCCGGCTATGTTGGTTCGTCTAGGTATCCATAATTTCCCAGCAAAGATTGGCGAGCCAAGTACTGCTGACTGTATCCACGGGAAAGCGACCCAGAGGTCGTCCAATAACCAGGTAGAGTGACTACAACTCCGAACATGCTTGGCCCGGTGTTGGCGTGGAGCCAACAGATCTATCTGAGATTGCTGATGATCGTGAGGTTTTCCGACACATCCCGGTGCTGCTGTCCCTGCGACTCTGCCCAGAGGAGAGGGGGGATGAAAATTAGTATAAAAAATATTTTCAGGTAGTATCAAAAAAATTTCAGCAACGTCGGATGAAGGAACCATATCTATAGCAGGTAAGCAGCGAAGAACCAATCTTAAAGTGTCATTCTTGTCGTGGTCTTTTATCATGCCAATTTTGTTAACTTTTCGCATAACACTTTGTGTCAAATGAAAGTAGCAACCCGTAACTGTTGCACTTGGAAGTGCTGATCTAAAAGCCTTTATCGCTACACCCTCAAAGTCCAGCACAGTGATTCTTAAACTGGGGGGCGCGCCCTCCAAGGGGGCGTGTAAGGTTCATAAGGGGTGCGCGAAAAAGGTGAAAATCTCCACGAAGTTGATCTTAATACGCTTTTACAATCACCCTTTTGGACAGTCAATTACGTTTGATTGCCGAAAATGCGAAACCATGTATGAGTGCTTTAATTCGCCATAATATCTTTATTTTCACCAAAATGTTAGGTCTGCTGCAGTTGAATCACAATCAGAGTTCAGACCGGTCAAAATACACCACTATGCCTACAGG
>JGI24159J19872_10002260_pt1 | contig 22700 bp, 16 predicted proteins | sample Ectturendosymbi4_FD_19872 | JGI IMG/M metagenome (IMG submission 19872) | reverse complement strand
AAAAAATTGTCTTTTTCTTTTCAAAAACGATTTATCATCGTTTTTTAGACGTACAATGAATCATAAAGGATTCGACAAACAACATCAAGGGTAATTTTATTGTTTTAAATATGTTACTTGATTTAATGACACTTTCAATAAATTGTTTCAAATGGATATCTTAACAACACGTTCCGAAAATAAATGTGCAAATCTGACGAACTGTCAAACCCGGGAATTTATTATAACATGCATTCAAGAGGCGCATGCGTTTAAGTACGTGCAGAACATACTCGTGGCAATAGAAAAATTTTTACACGAAAACTGCAGGTGTAAATAAATCCTGTTGTGGTTTTGAAAATGAGTTTTCTTCTCCATTCCCATTTTTTCAAGCTTTTCTGGAAGAAAAAGAGAATGAATTTAAATAAATATATATAAATATATATATACTTTTAAAATATTGGTCTGAGGTGCTTCAAACGAAGTGAGACATGTCACAGCGTTGTGTTTCCATCATAGGCCATGCGGTAGTCAGGAGGGAGCGAAACAACACTGAGGGAGCGAAACAACACTGCACAGAGGGACTTACAGAAAGAGCAAAACGTACAGAAGACAATAAAGCATACAGAAAAGGCAAACAGTGGGAGGGCAATAGCTGTTCATTGAAGAGAGGCAAGTGGCGGGCAGCGACACTGGTTAATACACTGAGGATGGCTAAAGTCAGATCAAACTTACACACAAGCCAATATTCTGGCAGCACCCCTCTGACCACAGCCAGGGACAAGTGCTGGTGGAGCCATTGTCGCTCCCTGGGGTCATCTGACATATTAACAAGTTTCTTTGCAAGGCAGCTCAAAAAAGGGGCAGTGGACTTGCCATGCACACTAGTGGTTATGGTTGCAATTGGTTGAAAGTAGTAATTGTCAAGGAGGCCATTCATATTAAAAGTAAGTTTGATCAGACATTTATACGAAAATTTTTTTTTTGATTTTTACCAAGGAAAAAACAAAAATGTGTTTAATAAAGAAAACTAAAATAAGATATTTGACAAAATTAGACCCATACGCATTTTCAATAGCCAAGACAAAAGGGTTAGTTCTTCTTCAGGATTGACGTCGCTTGTAGTTACGTCAGCGTACACATCCAATAACTGTTTTCAGCCCTGCAAAACCTGGGATCGAGTGAGACGATTCACGAACTTAGCTCCATGGTTAATTGCTCGTTGCCGTTCGTCTTCGATTACCCTGTCTTTTCTGAAAGCACAAAACCCACATTCGCGACACCACCTGAAGTTTCTGCAGTCGTGTCGTCCCGGCGCAAGCACCTGCGCCGATCGCGTCACAATCAACAGAAACATGATCCAGCCCGAAAAAGCGCCGAGATAAATTTCCCACAGACTTTTCATGAATCGCGGCTGAGCGGTTCTTTTAGCTTCTAGTCGCGCTTGATCGAGAGAGAGCTGACAGCAAAACCGTTGGCGTTTTTCTTTCTTTTTTCGTTCCCTGCAGCGAGCAGCAGCTTTCCTACTTCAAGCCACAGTTCCGATAACGCCCAGGTCACGGAAACATCAAATCACGCCGAACGTTTTACGGCGTGCATCACACTTGGCAGTTTAGCGGCTTTCTGGCAGTTGCTTTCGGCGCGTGTTATCTGTAACAACACCACGCGCACCACACGAGAGGTTATTGTTTCAAGTGGCCACTTCAACAGTGAACGACGGCATCTTCCTGGCTCGATGGCTTCGATTGTTTGAAATCTCGAACGTGAGTGGTCATGTGAAGATCTTCATGTAGTAGTTAATTGCCCTGCGCAGGCGAAAGTGTCAGAACACTTGCGTTGCGGCTCACTCTTGCTGCTGGGCCTCTTTAAATCCGATAAGTTTGTTGGTCCCTTGCAGCATTCAAGTGTTTCACAGGTTGGTTATCGCGTTAAGTACATTGGTACAACGCGGCCAACAACTTCTTAGGCCATAACATGACCGCGGATGTCCAACGCTGTTTTGAATCGCCGTGCTTCTCAATGTGGAATGCAAATGACCAGTTAAACTGAAGATAGAACGCATTTCATGTTTTCAAATTTGCAGGTGGTTTGAAAGACATGCGCCGATTTGCACTGGACCACGAAACCTTTACCATCATCAATAAAACACCAACTTTCCTTCTAAATCAGTAAACTTCCAAATTTTAAGTAACATTTCGTGTTTGTCAGTGAAATCATAAGGTTCGCAATAAAATGATAAACCCAATTCCAGATTGTGCGCCGGTTGCAAGTGTGACCTTCAACGATGTTCGCTCGCAGGGTAGTTATGTGCAAAAAATCCGACTTTCGCATACATAGGTGCTCTTTCTTCTTTCAAGTTGCTTCAGAAATCGAATTTGCCCTTATTTTGACTTTGTTTCAAAGCATCGAGTTTCTTTTAAATCATCGCAAACGCGAAACAGCTGTTCTGCCCATAGTTTAACAGTTTAAATGCACAAAAGCTTCGCTTTCTTCTTGATTTAAACCGCTTTTTATCTTTGAGCTTGTTGGTCTTCCTACTGTTGGTACGGACAAGCTGGCAGTTGACAAATCTAGTCTTGATCCTTATCGCGTGTGCTTCTACGCCGTTCAAAGATTGAATTTCTCAGGTAGTTTGCTTTTAGCGCCGTGGGACCTCGGCACTGCTGTGTCTCCTGACAACACAAGATCAGCTGCAGGTCATTGGTTTCATTGCTTGAAAATGCCAGAAAAGTAGGTCAATATTTTCCCGTCAAGACGCGTTTCATCTTTTGAGTGCTTCCACAGTTAATCCCATGGTTGGAAATATCACCGCAGATCAGCAGCCTGTACCAATTTGAAACTATTGAATGCTGTGTGCAAGACTTTAGGTGGTGGCAAAACAGCTTAAAGTTTCATGTGAAGACGAAAACTAGTAGTGCTTTTGTTCAATGTGAGTTTCGGACATAGACACAGGAGGCGGGTTGCAGTGAGGGCTGTATCTCCCAACTATTTCGCTTTCGTGTCAAAATCATTTAAAACATGCAATAACTTCTCGTATCGAATATGTAATCTTCATAAAACATTTTCGTCAGTTAACTCTATTCTGGTATAAATGGGGTGAAAATTGCATTTTGTAAGTCTTTATATTAATTAGAGAAGTAAATCGTAAATTTTTTGAAAATCTATTTTTTGAAACTTCAACATATTTTTAGAGCAAAACCTTTCAGACCCGGGGATTTTTGCCTCCTATGCTCACAATTTTGAATTTTGAAAACGAATAACCTGAATTTTAGAACTAACCGCGTAACATGGCTTCAATTGCAAAAAAATAGGAACTTGGTTGATTTGTTGAAAGTGCAGCTAGAGTTCACGAATTTTGTGCAATGAACTCAAACAAGGCGGAATATTCTTTGTCCAAGGATTTCTATGGGCTACTTTTTAACACTTTTCGGAAACGAAAATTAGAAATTCCAACTAATTATTTTGGCAACGAAAAGCACCAGGTTGGCTCAAAGCATTCGAAGAATCAGCCGAATGGTCTCTAGGTTCATGACTTTGCGATGATTCGGACTTGTGTATGCCTATATTCAAGTAACAAGTCTCAGTCTTGAAATTTTTTTCATCAAATAGTATGTAATTATTTCGAAATACGTACGGCATACTTGATTCTTCTGCAATTTTTTTGTTTTCATAAGCAAATAACCTGAACCATGACTTAGTCACAGTGTTTCTTGCATTCTAAAGGCCTTCTTGGAAATTGGTAAAAACGTATAAATTGGTGAAGCATTGATGAACAACATGCAAGTATCTGAAATTAAACATAAGAATTGTTGTAGCCAGATATTTCCTTTCAAATGCCCATGTATATCTGTAGCGGACAATTAGCACTAATTCCATACCATGAGTCTCTACTGCTGTTGCATAACAGTTTACTAAATACGTGTGAGAAAAATTCAACCACACCCGGATGTAGATAAAGAGTAACAGAGTAACGAACGTGCGTCTCGCCCACTGAAAGCGTCTCCGATCAACCATACAATATTTTGCGTAGAGTCAACAATCGGAATTAACAAACCAGTTATGAAGATGTTATTGTCTATCGAAGAGGCAACCAAATGAAGTTTGCAATTCTTACCAAGGACCGGACAATGTGCGCTTTCGACATAAGTCAGAGAGCGAAAGGCTTTGAGCGCACGAAGAAAGAGTATAAATAATATGGCCCAGAGCAAAAATGCGGAAAATTCAATGATTGTAAAAAATACGTAATAAGTGTTTCGAAAAAAATGTTTTTATCGTCATGAAGATCGAAGATTGGATCCTCAGCAAGAGTCAATAACTGAATGAATATTTAGGTTGAATTTTTCTCTGAATGTAAGCAGTTGTTTTCAAAACGTCCAGTATGGTTTTAATCAATCGTTTAATCGTCAGTTGCTCTTTTTAACATAAGTGCAAGACTTTCAAGTGCGTTCCATTTATATCAATTTCAGCTTCAAAGTTTATTTAGCAATGCTTGGTAACAGAATAACATTTTTCTGATGTTAAGTATCATTTTGATGGTTTTCCCATTTAACCCTAGGTCTACCAAACGGGTCGATTGACCCTTTTGCGATTTTCTTTGCAAATTTTAAGAAAAAGCAAACACTAGAGCAGACCTTTGGCCAAACAACATCACAAAAATATGCAAACCTGCGTTTGAGATAAACAGGTACAGGATGCCTGCGAAACGCAGCTACATGGCCACTATCGAGCGCTCAACAACGAGAGATTGCGGATACTTTCATACTACATCTTCTGAAAAGTTGTTGGATGTCTTCGGGGAGCCTCTTGAACAAGTTGATCCACAATCCTGAATTCTTGCTTCATGTATTTGATAATAACTTCTTTGTGTTCACATACCTTTTGGTGTTCACCAGCAGCTAAATGACGGTACGTACTCCGCAATACAGGGACCTAGTTTCAGCATGATGGGTGGAGATGTCCTCCCCAACTTTTGGACAGAGAGGGACACAATCACTTTGACCCCCCCAATATTTTGTGATATAAATGTAGTTGCATAAATTTCCTTGCCAAGATATTGTCAAGGAATTTGTGAGATCCATTGATGCATGGTGCCGTATGTTTGGCAAAATTTAAATGCTATCCCGATGCACATGACATACAACGGTATGATTTGGGCGTACTTTTGTGTCATCGTGCCAGTCAATGGAATCCCAGGGACATGGTTGTTAATTGGAATTGCAATATGTTCCTGCAAATTATTTGAATCTCAGAGATGCATGCTCATAAATTCTACTTTTATTGTTTGTTTTTTGAAGAATAATTGAAGTATTGTGTTTTTTTATCTACTTTTTCAAGAACTCGTCAAGTACTAATACTAATGTTGTATGTACTACTACTTAGTTAAGACGCAAATACTCGTACCTAGTAATCATTGTTATGTACTAGGACAGTACTTTGTGCAACTGCCATAACACCATGGACGTAGCCAATGGGGTTGTTGGGTCATAGTCCCCAAAAGATATCATTTCCATAATTTGCCAGTTTAACAAAAAGGTCGTACTACAGTTGAATGAACATGGTGACATCATCGTAATGCAACCAAGACTTATATTGGTGGTACTATAGCGTGAGGTCTACCGCCGTATGTCGCCTACCCAGGAGCAGTTTGAGGTCTACCGCGTCAATTCCCATAGTGTGAGGCCCAAGAATTGATTGCCCTTTGGTTTTTGGTCGGCTCAGACTATCGTTACGTTTCCGTGGAATGGCGTGAACGCAATACTCTAATCCTTATTATTGAAAGGGAATGTGCATATGGTTCGGTTATTCATTCATATGAGTGGCCTACTTATAGCAACCTAAATGCCATCGGGTACCAGCATTCTACAGTGAACCACCAGCAACATTATGTGGATCCAGCGACAGGAGNACACACACNGCAANTGAGTGATCATGTTTGGACGCTAAAACGATAATACTGAAGGGAACGCGAGGTGTTAATCGTCAGCTGTTCCAGTCTCACCTTGATCATTTCCTGGAAGGTGATGGGGAAAAATTCCGATGATCTATTTGTGTCATTCTTGGAAGATGTTCAAAATGTGTATCGCTAGAACAAATGTATGGAAATTATGATGACATGTTTATTTTTACCGTTCTTAATCCTATACTGCAATGGTAGACCTCACGCTACAGTGCTAACAGGAGGTAGACCTCACGCTAAAGTAGCACCCTTATATTTGTGTGATATGCATAATAACATGCATATCGCACCAAGCTTTTTCCCACAAAGATTTCTGGCTAACTCGGTCCCGACGCAATATAACGTTTGAGCAGTTTGTATCCACGATTCCACAATGCAGTGAAATCAACCAAGAGTACTGCCACTGCGCATGCGCAAAACGTAGCAGCGAACACACTGTGACGTCACCACAGACAAAGGTCACACTGTCAAAATTAATTCACATGAAAGAGATTCGATAACTAGCGTGTTATGTCTGAAAGCCCACTCATGTTCAACATGAGGGTCAATTGACACCATTGGTAATTCTTGAAGAAAAAGTCGGTAGTCCTGAGGTTAAAGACCTCTCGTGCGAAAGTAATTTCGTTTTGATTCCTGTAACATGTCTTACGAAAGACTACTTCGTGCAGCAATCTTGTGGCAAAATCAGAAATGAATATGAACTTCAGCACAAGCCCTCTTGAACTTTTAATGTTCAACGCTACACGCTTCTTGAAAAGAGGAACTTTAGCTAAACGTGTGCTGCATTCTGAATATATAGTAAATGTTTGCAGTGCTTGCTGCAATAATTGCGATTGTCTAGAGTAGTATCGGGAAAAATCTTAATACAGATTTTATACGGAAAATGTTGATTGCTACTGTGACTGATGTTTATTGCTTGTGTTCTTTTCTCTCTATCTCTCTTTTCTCTGCATCAGCAAGCAGCCACCCTTCCTGCACAATGATGTTTCTTCTTGTAAGGGAGGTGAAGCTTATCTTGCTCTTAAGTAGATGCTTACGGCTAGGTTCAACTTCAAAACCTGACCCAAGTTGCATTTGCCTTCGCACAGAACCATGGATGAGTTAATTTCGAATCTTGGTGAATGAAACCCTCATAGGCCTGTCTTCTTTGTGGAGAGTCACAGTTTTATTTTTAATTTTGCATCAAACTTCTACTTCCAACAACGAAATTGTGATTTTTTGCCAGTGCATTTGAAAGACCTGCAAAAGCTCCAGTATATATCTAACTCTGTAGTAAATTAAATAAATTAATTCCTTGAATCACTGCTTGGGACACAAATGTTTGTTAAGATTAGCAAAGGTGCCAGGAACTGCAAGGTGTGTCTTCAAATTAATTCAATATCATCCCAATGAAAACAGTGCAATTCACAATTTTAATGTGAATCGAAATTTAATCAAATAAATCTAATATCATCCAAAAACCGTTATACTGCTTTGCAAAGAGTCAGAAGAAGACTTTACGAACACGATTTTACAGGTGTTAGTTGCTGTTTACGGTGAACTTTATTAGAAATGAAGTTGCACGTCTTGGGATAGAAATTCACAATATTGCAATCAAGTCGTACAAGTGCAATGATGAAATTGTGCTTTTCATTATTTAGCAATCTTGGCAAATAATCAGACATTGATTGCGCGTCAAGTTTCGTTATAAAATAATCAATTTTTTTACAGTTACTGGTAGAAACAACTGCTAAGTAGATGACCGCGGTTCAAATGGAAATTCTTCGTGAGACACGATTAGGCAATGAAGACATAGTTTTAAAAGTTATAACTTTTGCACGCTAGAACGGATCAATTTGTGGAATGTTACGAAAACACACGTAAATACACAAGTGTTGAATAAAAACTCTCATTCTCAGTGTTGTAACAACGCGGAATGGAAAGAGCGGGGCCAGAATACATTTTGAAATGTGCCATGTCTTGTGTTTGTTGAACAGTTTTCTGCGTATGTTTTCATAGTCAGTTGAAACGTCCAATGACCATGTTTGTTACGGTGGCGGGAGGTTTGTAATTTAATGAAGTGTTAGACACCGGATATTCCACCTACTAGGTGGACTCTTGATAAGAGTTTCAGAATTCTCACCTGCTACATGCAGTGAAAATGTAGGGGGCCAGGCTGAACACCTGCCTTGTTTTTTTTACAAGAACTTAATTGAAAATGTGCAGTAAATGACAGAGCAGTTCATATTTTTTGCAAAACAAAGTAGCAACTTTGAAAAAACGTTACTGTACAAAGACTCTGTCTTTTAAAAGGGCGAATGCTTTCTGTTTGAGGTGTCTGGCGGCCGCAACCCGACTCAGGACGTTGGCTGGTCGCAATACTCGAATTTGGCAGGAAGGCACCGTGAACTCAGGTAATATTACCCCGACCTCGTCCCGCTTACCTGGTTGTGCTGTCCGTAATGGCCCAAATGATTTGCTTGCGTGTTTGGTTATCAGGTTGGATTGGATCTGCACTGTCAACACTCGCCTTGCCATCCGAAACCAAGCAGTAACCTCCAACCAGGTCATGCCCCTTGGCTGGCGCGGAAGTTGCTTTCACGGTCGATCTCATCGAATCAGTGATGCTTAGTTTCTCTCACGCTCCAGCCTGGAGCTAGCCCCTTCTAGTGTGTTATCTAGGCAGCCTCGCAGATGTACCCAACGCCACATTTAGGCGCATCGTTTCGTATCCGATTACGAATCGGAACAAATCACTCGGTGAGCTTTCTAGACCGTTTTGCGCACGCCGTTTCGAGAGGAGGATAGGCACAGCTAAGGCAAGTGGCATGCTGGTAATTAACGCTCTGGCTGGAGAAGCGCCAGTGACAAGCTGAGAGTCAAAGTTTTAGCAGAACGAATCCCGCCGTTGGAAAATTTTTCAGTTGATTGCGGACGTAGCGCTTGGTGGAATCCGCTTCAAAAGCAACTTTTGACCGAAAAGCAAACGAAACGCATGTTTTCGTGTGAGTCGTTCACAGTTAAATTGAAGCTAATAGTACGAAAAATCGATATGACGTAGTGGTGCTGGCGTCATAATCGCTGCTTGTTGATTGATGAACGCACCGAGGAATCGTTTGTAAATACGCCACTGTCTGGAACTTTCGATGCGTTGAGGTAGTTGTTTTTTAGTTAGTTTGCGTAGGCAACCGAATAACTCTGTTAAGGTTCATCATAGCTAAACATTGTGAAGCACTGAAGCGAGACTGACGATCCGCTACTGGCTTTAAAACCAAATTTAAAGCTAACCGCTCTTGTGATAAAAAAGGCGACATAAGTCAACAGCAATAAATCCTATAAGAAACCAAAATCACTTTGTTCTCGTTTACTGATTTGCTTCTAGAAAACTGCTAATTACTGAAGGCCAGTGCTGTAGTTCCGCTCAGCAAGCAACACCTGGTTGCTGCTGTGTCCGCTTGACAGTGGGAAAGGATACAGCAGGGTGACTTGGTACGAATTTCATTCGCTTCGGAAATCACGTTCGTCGCGCAAGACAAACAGCTTTGTGTTGAACAAGTAGCTCAGCCATTTTCTACCGCAATTTTTTCTTCGCTGGCAGCGTGCACGAACCCAGCCCAGCTCACGTCCATCAAGCCTGACATGACGTGACGGGATGCCGGCAAACAGGATCGGTCTTGACGGGAGAGTGCGTTTGGGAAAAAGAGTACTTAAATTGTCGAGTGCATATTAGCTGAGCAGTAGTATGCTCGTGACCTGGTCAGCAGTGCCTGCATCGTTGTGCCAAGGAGGCTGTTTTTAAAACGGTTCAGGTTATGCTTGTTTGGAAAGCTTTGGGTTGCACTTGTTGGTGTCTCAATAGATGCTGGATTTTGCTTCAAATAGCATGACAAGCAACATCCTTTCGCACATTTGGAATTTTTTTAATTTTGCAGTAACCGCATTGCCATTTTATTAGTTTTACGTCAAAGTTGTTTTGTACAACATTTTCAGCCAGGATAATCTTTTTTCGTTTGGCCCATATGTTTGGTGACGAATCTAGGATGACATTTAAGAATCTGAGAATAGTTGCCTGTTTTGGTTATGCCATTGCCTCTGTAACAGCAAACACACCAGTTTTGGATGCAGCGTATTTCTTTAGCTAACCCTAGGCTGGAAAAAATTAAGATTAAGCCGATTTCGTTCTCTACGTGCGGTGCAATTTTCAAATGTTGCCTAATCAGGAAGTTTCCAGAAACTAAGTCAGATTTTGAGCAGAATGAAAAACATCAGGTTTACGTGAAGACTACCTAAAATTATCTTGTTTGTGGTTTTTACTAGATTGTTATCCAGGAATATTTATCTAATGTGCATAAATCTCCAGAGTTCGAAGGTGCCTATCTGAAAAAACGTTTTGTTCGGCCTGCAACTAATTTTGAATGTCGCATTTTGCAGCTTGAGTTTTTTTGTGCATATTCTGAGACGCAATGAACGGCGTGGTCATGGTTGAAAACAACTCGATACACGCCTCGCCTACCGCTTGCAGCGCAGTGAAAACTAGCAGCTTCTCAGTGAAAGACATCCTGCAACTGCCTTCACCCTCGGGAACACAATGCAGCGTTCACGTCGACCCTACTTGCATCCATCGTGGCGGCGGAAGTTACGCTTCCGACCACGCCTTGAACTACCGCGACCAGTACCGGCGCTCCCACCTCCCCACCGAGCAGCAGCGAGACGGATACGAGGGAACCTACGACTCGTACGGGTCCTACTCGGCCTACGCACACTACACCACTCTACCAGACAACCCTTACTCACAGGCCCAGAGAGCTGAATACGGCCAATGTAACACATCAGACTACCGGGATTACACGGCATGCGACCAAGACCGTTTCTGCGCGAGAAGCTTCTACGAGATCGGTGCCTCTGGTCAAATGGACCCAGAAAATCGACGTCTGGACTCTGTCGAAACCCCCGTAGAAACGTCGGTCTCGCCATCATCGACCCTTCCTCCGTCGCCAACGCATTTGCCCGGCCGAAGAAGCTCGAGCGTTTACGCATTCTCGCGCGACGATTTCGCCGACAGCTCGTACTGCAAGCCTTCCCCAGACGCTAGTTCTTACTCTCAAGACCTGTCGTCCTGCGATCGCGATGCGTATTCGGAATCAGTTAGAAAGACGCAATCCAGTGCCGGAGAAACGGCTAAAAACGAGTTACGGCAATCTATAGATTTCCCAAAAGATATCAAGAATGAACCAAAGCATTTGGACAGTCCCACCAGCTCGGCTAGCGATAAAGAACCTGACCAGGCCGGTTCTTGGACTTTGCTAAACGGCCAAGAAGACAATTTCAGCTGTAAGTTCAATGATCGTATTTTAAATTTTATCCTTAAATGTTTGTAATAACTGTTGTCAACCTAATAGGGATGGCTCAAATGCAGTTGAATTGGAATACCTGCCTACCTAGCGTTAAAGACTGAATCTATTTTAGTTTCGATTCATTTTTTATATTTCTTTGATGACAGCAACCGGCAACAGGCCAAGTCGTGCATTGCTGCTGGCGGGGAGGAGACGGAACCTTTCTTGGTCAAGGAGTGCCAAGAACGCAGCACTCAATGGCCGTGGGTCGAACAAGATTGACAGGGTTAAAACTTTATCATTGTGGTATCGCCGCCCTGTTTACTTCATTTCAATCTCATACTTAAATCTGAAATGCACCTGGAGGTACATTGTTGCAATCCAGGTGATTTATTGCTATCGAAGTAGCTGGTGTGAATAGAAAAAAAGCAAAAGGAGATCTGTGTAATCCAAAAATGCATGGTTACAAAAGAAACGACCAAATTCAAATTATTTGAATAAGTAATGAAAATTATGAAAACAAAACATATGCTTCCACAAGGCTATGCCTGATAAAGCTGGAAACTACCAAGACTACCAAAAAATTACCAAGACTACCAAAAACTACCAAGACTACCAAATAATCACTCTCTTTACTGAGACTTTGTTCATAAGCCCATTTACTGTTTGTCTGTTAGGCATCTTTTGCATCGCTGCTGATTAAAAACAACTCACTGTAGGTTGTTCCAACCAATAATGTCGTCCGATTTTCAACGTCAACCGCACTTCATGCAAAATATTTCCAGAACCGCTTTTTGATGCCATTCGCAAAAACGAATCTTTATTATGCCGTCGGAGGGAAGATGACTTTTGAACTCTGCCATCAGCAAATTGCTGTTTAATTTGCGATCACTTCGGTATCGAATCGCTTCGTGATGTGTTTATCCAAAACATCTCCCTGCAATTGGCGATTTTCTCTTTAAAATCGAATCATATAGTGAAATAGCCGAAACAAATAAAATGTTGTTTTGCGTTTGCTCGAAGAAAGCACCTTTTCAACCATCCCATCTAAAAGTGCCCGGCACATTATACAGTATTATATGATGCAATTCATTCGTGAACCATTTACATCATTTAATTACATAATAGCATTTCTTCAAAACTAATCTATGAGTTATTCCTTTCCGTCAAAGTGCTCAGGTCCTCGTGAGCATTTATTTATTCATATATATATATATATAGATTTATTTACATTTATTTATTTATTTTCTCTTTTAATTGGCTTTTTCTACATCAACGGCTCCATACTTCATTCGACTTGCTCCAGTTTATGGGATTTCAGTTGCTCACAGCTTGTTGAAACGCTTTGAAAATTAAAATATCTGGAAATGTATGCAGCTGACTTACCAGATATCGCGGGGTAACTTCGTTTATCCCAACATACCCAAAACAATTTTAAAGGTCATTTGCATGAAAAGTTCTGGATGTCTTTATTCTGCACATGGGAAAGCAGCCCCAAAACAAACAAACCAGAAATTAAAAAGTCGCTATTATGCAGTACTCGACAACAATCGTTTACTGCGTTTTACTCAGTACATGTTTCAAATTCTCATTTCCTAAAACGTTTAACTGAAATAGTCTGTCTCTTGTAAAAAAATCATTTTTCGTATTGGACATTTAAAACAGAACTTGATAACATGTCAACTGCTGGTTATTTTTAAATACACTTTTCGGCAAGACATAACAACTTCGGTCGACAAACAAACACAGTTTATAAGTGTTTATTGTGACATTTTTTCTTTAAACCTTGAAAGCAGGAACTAAACTGGGCTAAAACCAAAAATGTTTTTTTACTTAAACTTTTCATTTTTTAAAATGTTTTTTTACTTAAACTTTTCATTTTAGGCAAACACGCAGGCCTGTAACCTGGGGGGCGGGAGCGACGTCCCCCTAAAAAATTTTCGTCCCCCCTGGAAAAATGTGTTGGACATAGTTTGAAACTATTGGACATAGTTAAAAAAATTTGGGCCCCTCTCAGAAAACTCTTCGCCCCCTCTGGTGTCCCAAGCTGGTTGCGGAGCTGCAAACACGTTAAATCTGTCGGTGGCACTGCATCCCTTAAACGAAGTGAACAGTTTCAAACATCTTTAAACGTGAAAGTCAACGATGGAAAACTTTCTTCTTTCCACGAATTTCGTTGAAATTCAAACTTTTCGCCAGGAGTTTTATGTCAGTAGAATAGTTGCATTTGCAATTACGCGATTTTGAGATGATTTTCTTTCTATAAGAACAAACCACTGTGGAACACTTGCTATCCACCCAATTCCGCAAGATAATTATATAGTCTCTCGAGATAGTAAGGAAAATGGACACTTGAGCACAGCGAGGTTGTTTGGCGTTTTCGATTGTTGTTGAAATGTCTGTTCACTTTTTTTGAACGGTAACTAACCAAATAAAAATCTGACGTTGGATCGTATCAAAGGATCAAGTGATTCGGGTCGCAGGCTGTTGCAGTACACGGTGAAACTCACGCCCGGGGTGACACCTCAGCATATATGAATATATTTTTCCTTACATAAGGGGCTACCTTTTTGCCATTAAAAACAATTAGACGTTGGAGTAACGTTTTTATTTAAACTGCAGTGCTGCAATCAACGTCGCCGTTCTGAGATTTACTTTTGGCAGAGCAAGTTTTTTGATAATCTCCGCACATTTTTGTAGCTGTGCCGACAACCAGAACACTATCGCTAAACTGTGTCAACGCGGTGGCTTTCATCAAGTTGCTTTCGTGTGTTGCATTCATTGAAAAGCTTATCATCTGGGCCGCAACCAGGAAAGGGGTAATAGTTGTAATCGTATTCAAGAAAATTACGGACAACAGGATATTTCTTGTAGAAAAGTAGCAGGCAAGCAGCATTTTCTTCAATTTGCAGAAAACACCGTTTCTTCCTTTGCGCCCATTCCACTGTGCAGTCAGGAGGAACAGTTTGCCTGCGCTGTGTCCGCACCAAATACAACTCGTCAAATAATTAGGCATTTGCGGTCAGCATCTTACTGCAGAGACAAACTTGACCGCTTTGCACACGATTGCTGAGTTCACTTACATTGAAAGCAATTCCAAAACTTTATCAGACCAATCTGTACTGTATTGCAGCTTAGCCTGCTTAGTGTTGCAGCTGGGACGATTTTTAGTCGAGATACACGGATATTTGGGTTTTACCGATATATCAGTATCGGCCAAAACGGCCGATTTTATCGGTCTCAGTTGGTGTTGATAAAATGCTGTTATATTCCTCACCCATGCAGACAACTTGCGCAAGAAAGCACAACGAACCAAGTCAAGACAGTTACCTTGTAGCAACGCTAGCAAGTGCGTTTTCATAGATAAGCACACAAGATGAAACATGGAGCACGCGTCGGCGGTCGCAGCCGAAACAAAAGTATCATCAATAATCAGATTAATTAAAAATCACAGCAAAAAATTGAAATTGCTGCAATTTGAAATATTTTAGCCCATTAATCCTGATTTTTGAACTTTGTGAAAGAAGGTAAGGCATAAAATACATTATGTTTTTGATTTAATGAAGCAGAAAACAACATTTAAAAATTTTGGAAATATCGGCTATCGATCCATGAATGACCGATATATCGGTATCGGCCCCAAAACAGCCATATCAGTCGATTTCTAATTTTTCGTACCATCCCGAAGTAACATTTCAAGTAAATAACAAAGTGATGTAAACGTTTTTAAAGTGAAAAGGAACAGCTGAAAAAATCTGATGTCATGCGTGCCGTTTGACATCGATATTTTGAAGAATTTCTAAGTCTTTACATGTCACATCATATTTAGTCTGTTGCTCTGATGCTGACAATGATTCAGGCAAACGTAGCGTTATTGGAAGAGACGAAACACGATCACCGACGTTGAACGAACTTATCAACGCATGAAAAATATGACAGTGACAACTGGATGACCAAAATATGTTTTCCCAAATAATGTAGCTCGGTATACCAACCGTTATTCACATTGCTTGCAAATCCAAGAGAATAAATAAAACTACTATGAAATCCACGAAACATGAACATGATTTTGACACAGAACCGCTTTTAGTCTCCAGATGCAGGGCTTGTTAACTGAATTTTTATTGAAACTGGTAAAAGCCTTCTGGATTTATTCATTATTTTAAGGAAATATGTTCAAGCGCAAGATTTTGACAAGTTTGAGAAACAAAGCACTTTCAATATCTATTGTTTTACTTTGCCACTTCTACTTGTTCAACATTCACAATCCATTCAAACGTAATGGACACAACTAAACTGACCATACTGGCTAGGCAACTGAGAGGTTAATCTGAGCAAAAATTCCTTGGTTCTCTAATTTCGAAATAGTAGCTGCATCGCTTGCAGTTTTGAGCAAATGCCAAAACAAAGAATTTTTTTGCTTTCCACGTACATTGATGCCCAAAGACATGAACAAGGACGCTGTTTCAGTTTGTTTGAATTCTAAGTGCAACTACTGAAGCTAAAAAGAAATAATCCACCAATTCGTTTCAAAGTAACAAAATCAAAATCAAGCTTCTAAGTCTGGGATCACTATTTGGCTAACAGTGTGTAATTTGTAGAAACGAATTAATACAATGGGACTGACTAATATCTTCCTTGATTTTTGAATTTTCAAAAGCAAGCTGGTTTGTGTAACTTTATCGCTAAAGTTGTTTTGATTGATATTGTACCTGAGAAAAGCAAAAGGTGTGGTTAAACAATTACGCCAGATCCATATGAGACATGGAAGCGGTAGAAATCGCCAAAAGTGACATAAAAACAAGATGGTCAAAACATTGGTTTGCATTCGCTTGTTTTTGGTGTTCGTTGCACATCCGTCCTGGGAGCCAGACCATAGAAAATTTGGTGTAAAAAGCACTTTCTGTTTGCTTGTAGTTTTAACATCTGAAAGGCTTGCGAAAGTTCACAGCCAGCACTCAGTCTAACCACTGTGTCACGAAGCGGTTCGCCGGCGCCCATTACGCCGGTCTTGCTCAGGGAAAGTTTCGGTACGGCATTAACAAGAACTGAAGCGTGCGCTTGTGTACGACATGCTAGTTGTGAAGATTAGTTGTTCCAGTTATGTCACAACATCCGCTTTAGCCCGACTGCCTGGGCGGCAGCGCCACCTCGACGCCTGAAACGCACTTTTCTCGCGTTCGAACGACGCATTTCGGCCCATCTCGCCCGTCGGAGGTCGAACCTGGGGCTAGCAGGCAGCATTTGCTGGTCACGGTATCGAAAGTCGGCGCCACCGTTTCGCCCTGGCTGTCACACCGCCCGGAGCATCGGGCTATTAGTCCGCGCTAAGGCGCAGTCAATACAACATTCCACATGCGCGTGTCTCGAACTGGTTTGTGGGACTTCGACCAATTATGTAAGTTAGTCATCGAACGAGTGTGACGCGATTGTGGGAACCGAAATATGTTCGTGCCGTTTGCAAAGGTGGCTACTGTCCAGACAAAGCAGTTGCTGCTCTGCACGGAAATGTGAACTTTTTTTGTTTTCGGTTTCTTTGGAACCTGCCGTAAACGCTTGTATAAAAATCTAATGCTACAGGAAATGCAAATTTTTTGCTGAATATTCTCATCCAAGTAACTATTCAACAATGAACCCCAATCACGCCACTTTCTCATCTCCTCATAAGAATAAAAAAAATTCGATCTTTGTTGTCACTCAAAACTTGCAAATGACTTAATACTCCAGCCGCTGGGCAGTAGGTTTTGTTTGATTGCCGTTATAAAGCTACCCATGTAATCACAAACCATTGGTAACAGCGGCCAAATTTACTTCGAAAGATTTACCATACAGCCTAAGCTTGCAATAACAAAGTTTACTGTGTCTAATATGGACGTGACTGTAATTGAGCGGTCATGGAGTGGAGCTCTACAAAGATTGTGATGCATTTCATAACACTCAGGTTTCTTGAATCTTTTGGTTTGCTCTCATTTAATGCTACAGTTTCGAAATCTAGTGAACACTTTCATACCAAGTAATGCTCAATATGACGTTGCCATTAAGTCTATTACGACTGCAATAGAAGAAAAGAAGCGCGAGCATGGATATAAACTTAACTTCGTTTGATGCAGCCAAAGGAGAGAAGCCTTCATGCTCCTCAACAATACCAAGCCCAACAAAATCTTGTCCATCGCCTGCTGAGCATGAAGAGCAAGCTGAAGCGAAAAGCCCGGAATCTGATCAGGACAAAAAGCGAAAAAGACGGGTCCTTTTCACGAAAGCGCAGACGTACGAACTCGATCGACGGTTTCGTCATCAGAAATACTTGTCGGCGCCCGAACGCGAGTCGTTGGCAAATATGATTGGATTGACGCCCACGCAGGTAAAAATTAAACCTCAGTTTTGAAATCCTCTTCAAGAATGAATGCGTTGCTTCCCTACATAAGTTCTTGTTGGTTCAGTCACTGTTGTTTCGCCAGTAGCAGTTAAAAAGCGCCCCTTCCATAGAAAATACGCATTTTTCTTTTGTGGCAGTTTTAACAATCCTATGCTCGTTTCTAAAAGTGTCTGCGAAACTTGTCCTTCGGTTTTCATGCAATGAATTGATTAAGAGGACGATTAATATGTCGAAAACTGAACATGATGCCTATGAGTATAAAATATTATAAATTTTAATAAAGACTACGTTGTGCAATGTGGGGTGTAGGCTGATTGTAATACAGCAAAGTGTCTGTAGCACATACTCCACTGTGTTGATGTCACTGTTACTTTGCTAACCACACCGCTTTAAGAAAACGCAACATTTCATTGTGAGAAGTTCGCTAGTGGGCATTTGGCGACAGCAGTTTTTACAGTCGTAGTACCATCAACACAACAAAAAAAGACATTAAGAAACGTTGTTAGTGATAAATCCAAAGCTGTTAATCCAGTCGAACGACTAACCAAACTGATAAACCAGAGGGTCAATCGCAATAAACTCAGTAAATCGCCGTTCGTGTTAAATAAACTTTAGCCAAAAGATATCAGCAGGATCAACGTCACAGTCGGAAAAGGTCACGAAAAAGTCTTTTCTAATGTACTAACACTTCACAAATTTGCGTTGTTTTTACACTATCACTAACTGCAAGCAACAACTGTAGGAGCATTCATATTAAGAATTACCAAGAGGTCATAAGGTAATAAAATAAGCCCACAAAAAAAGCTTGAAACCTTCAGGAGTGATTTGTTTAAACTTTAGTATCAATCAACAGCAGCCCAAGCTTTCTATATGGGCAGGATCAAAATGGCCGCAGACGGGTGATTTCCATGTATCGCTGGAATGGCCCTCAGTCAATTCGATTGATGGCTGAGCACGTGATAAAATCAATGATATCTTGCGCAAACCTAGATGAGCCATTGCAAGTTCAAATCCATATCTTTATCATTTTTGACACACACAAACGCAATGAAACTTTTGAATGTTTATCTTGTTTATCACGTGATTGTTAAGAGAATCCTTCATATCACGAAGAGGAATTAAAATTTCTGAATGAAAAAGGTGGTGTTTTCGAAATAGGTAAAATAAACTTCTTTGGTTGGAAACGATTTAGAATGAAGCGACCACTGTAAAAATGTGACGCAAACAGAAAGTTCTTATAGGCATTTTATTAGACTGACACTTACCTGTGAAATTTTAACTTATCGATTTTTTTGTCATAAATGTAAGCAACTGCAGGAGGAAAAAAACAAGTAAAACATTGTTTAAACTGCACTTTAAGCTTGTATGTCCAAGGCGTGCCAAGCTCATAACGTAGTATCAACTCAGTGTTTGCTCCGTCATGTAGCGGAGAGAGGTGTTTTGCAAAACATAATTGAAAAATTGCTTGTGCAAACAAAGCATAGGACGCTTGTGAGTTAGCTTTGCGGTTGAATGCTCTCTCTGCAAAGAATTTCTGCCTTTCCAGTACTTTGTTGCTTGGCAACCTTTTCCTCATCAGGGTAAATTTTTCTTTTGCTTTAGCTTTTAATTAAGCAGATGATTTGTGCAGCGCAGGCAATATTTTCTGTTTTTCTTGTGTTTGATTGGAAATACTTTGTGCGCGTTAGCAGTTGCTCGAAGCAAAGCGTTTCTTAACGAAGCAAAGCATTTCTTAACGAAGCAAAGCGTTTCTTAACGATGCTGTATCAATGCAAGTGACTGTTCTGCATCCTCAGATTAAAATATGGTTCCAAAATCATCGGTACAAGATGAAGCGCGCCAGGCAAGAAAAAGGAGGGATTCACGGCAGCTACGACGGACTTGGTTTTTCGTCAGCGAGAAGAGTGATGGTTCCCGTGCTCGTGAGAGACGGCAAAGCCTGCCACGGAAACATTGGGTCAAACAACGGCACTGGTTTCCCGCTTCCTGCAAACAGTATTCCCTCTCCTGGCAGGGCGTCTTTGCCGTACAACGCAGAGGGCTCGACCCCTTCGGCCCATTCAGTGGCTCCGTTTTCTGGACACATCGGGTCGGGAAGCTTTGGACTTCAACATTACCCCGCAAACACTGCGCAAATATCACCTCACCCTCAGAACCCCCAGTACCACTCGTCTCATAGCAGCGAGCACAGTTCTCTTGCTCATCCCGCTTACCACTCTCCCTTAACGTCACAGCAATTCGCTTCGCCATATTCCTCGGGACACCTGCGCCATCCAGCGGGCAGTTCTGCATACAGCCCAACCTATGCCATGACGACAGCAAACCCGTATTCTCCAAGTTACCCGCATCATCACCACATGCAGCAGCAGTGGCCGACATGGTAACCGATCGCCAAATTAGCGCTGTCGTTTGATTTTTTTTAAATGTTGAAAAAGAGTTTGAGTGGTAGAGTCTATGCAAACTTGCTGTTGAGCTGTTTATCCGCTTAACCTCCGTCTTCGTTTGTTGTTAATATGCGCGATGCAGTTCAACGGTTTTGCAGTTTGTCGTTCGTGCAACTATCTTCAGCTTATAATACCGTTGTTTTTCAAGCTTACAATTGAGTGGAAGTGCTCACGTAGTTTATTTTGCGCTTTGCCAAAGCTGCTTTTTATGGAAGTGGGACAGACGTATATGGCCAGCAACCTGCAACATTGTTTATTACTCGCATTTGAAGGTGAACTGTGTCCTGCGTTTTTAATTTTCGTTCTGTTCATTTGTGCCCTTTGTAATAAATAGCAAAAAAATCATACATTACTGTGACGTCAAATGATGCATTATATATTGTGTAGAGGGTCTCATGGCCAGGATGGATAAAAGCAACACGTTAGCGATATGTTCACTGCGTATTCACACGGAAAAACCTTCTTGGTGACCTTGTTTTTTGTAGGAAGCTCCTATGGTAGTGTTTCTTAATCTTTTTGGAAGAACTAAACCTCAAATGTTACTCTGTGCATTCACCCAACCCTTCGCAATTGCAAACATAAAATATGATTTCTTCAAAACATGGGTGTATATTTTATAATCGCACAAAATGAAGCATGTTCCAGACCTACGCCAAATCATTGAGAGTGAATTACAGCACTCCTGGGTTTCGATCGAATCCCGGTTAAAAACCACCGACCGAAGGTGAAAAAATGATTCTTGCAAACGTTTGTGCTTTGAAAATAATAAATTAGACTTTTCTTTTACTAAGGCATATTCAATATTTCGACTAATATGCCTCTGCGACGATATCGCTTAAAATATGAAAAAAATGAAACAAGAATTACAATTTCAACAGAATCTTTGGATCTTGACTGATGTCAGTTTTATTTAGAGCAGTTACAAATAATCGTATTAAACTTTCTAAGGATGCCAAAACGCTGTATGCCTCCAATTGTCAATCTCTTGTCGGACGCCATTGCAAAATAGTTTTCGAGCACTGTCGTTTTGTGCCTATTTTAATTTTTGCTTGAAAGCATTTTGTGCATTAAATTCTTTTTATATCTTCTTCCAGGTCAAACGCTATTACTGCTGAGATCTTGTTTTTGCCCGTGTATTTCGGAAACCTGCCCGAAATCACGCAGAATCTTTTTTGAAGGTGCTGAGTAGTTCTGAAACTTTCGCCATATCTTAACCACGCCTCCGTAGTTTCACACCCGATTTACTGAAAGAAACTTGAACTAAGCAATTCTTTCCTGAAGAAGGAAAAACGTCAGTTTAATGCAAATTCGAATTTGTCACGAGTTACAATTAAAAATTTAGAGCGTCACGAACGCTCTCATGTGAAGTATACCACACGGAGCATCCGCCATTTTCAAAAACGTTGTTCAAACTTTAGCAAAAGGAATGGTGCAGTGGAATTAAGAAACTCAATAACCCCATTAAGCTCTTCTTATCTAAATCCATATTCGACAAAGCGATGCCCATTAGAGTTGTTTCAGGCAGTTGTTGCAAATAATAAATGCCATATGTATGTCATATTTACTTTTAGTCAGACTGATGATCCATATTGCAAGCGTAATCGAATAACACAAAAACACAAAGAATGGTTAGTCGTAGCGCATTACAGAGTAGATTGAGTTGATAAACACGGGTCAACACAGAGATGAACCAAACGCAGAAACAGCGCACCAACTATAATTGCATTCACTCATCATCAAATAGGAGTCCGGCAGTGGAAGAAAAATGAAAACATTCTAACATCAGGTTCTGAAGTAAACTGCTTTAAAGGGTGGATGGAGATGCTCAGAAAAGCATGTAGATTTTTTGATCAAGGTTTCTAATGTTTTGCGAGATATTTAACTTGAGGCTGACAATCGTTTGTTTTCAATTAATTTGAAGTGAGGTATGACGGTTAGTATTTTACTAGTTTTATGCAATCACTTTTTTCGTATTTGGCTTGCACACATCGTCGACATGCTGGGGGTGATGGAGGAATCACAAGAAAATACAGAAATCATGAGGCGTCACGAAACGTACGGAATGTTTTGGTTGCTACGCGAAGGCAGTACTGAAGAAAAACAAACGCCGAGACAACCCACCCGCAACTGCAGCAATCGGTCACCATCATACAGGAGCGTTAATGGAGGTAAATGAAGATTTGTGAAAAGCATCAGACCTTTGAATTGATCGGTCAAAAAAAAGCATCAGAGGTCCTGACATAATGTTAACTAGGTGGGGGCGAACACTTGCATTTCTGTGTACGTAAATAAAAGTGAAAAAGGTTTGTTAAGAAAACGTTTTTGTGCCGAAATATTTAATTTTGAGTTCAAGTCAGATTTGTAGTAACTTTATCTAACAATTGCTTTTGCTAAAAGTTTCATTTGAGTCAACTATGATTTTATCTTAAATTTTGACGCACGGATTTTAAACAAAACCTGGTTGACATGTTTATGTCGCATGGGGACGGACGATTTTCAACATTGCATGATCTACTGTAGCTTTAATCTTATCAGCATGCAAGCAAATTAATCTGGAAATGCGTCAACGTCAGGTCTTTTGACACATGATTCCTTTTTCCCTAAATTGTTTTTTTTTTTTTTTTTTTTTTTTT
>JGI24159J19872_10002259_pt1 | contig 22702 bp, 8 predicted proteins | sample Ectturendosymbi4_FD_19872 | JGI IMG/M metagenome (IMG submission 19872) | reverse complement strand
ATTTTGCAAATGTGTGTTGCGTTTGCATCTGATGTTGTCAGTTGCAGCGCTAAGACCCTTGGCATGTTGGTAAAATCAGCTCACAAAAATTGGAAAAAGGCTGCGCCCCTGGTTGAATGAATCCAAATCCCAACTTCGCGTAAGAACACTTGACATGCTTGGCTACCGCGTTTCGTTCCAGCAAGTGAAACCCGACGCGCAAAGGCTGCAGCCCTTGTTAGACTTACCTCCACCGCGTACTCCTAAAGAACTTAAACGCGTTTGCGGCATGTTTTCATATTACGCCAAATGGATCCCCGGGTTTTCAAAAATGGCCAGTCCACTACTGCGCCCCGCTAAACTTCCGTTGGACGGCGAAGCGTTAGCCGCCTTCAATGAACTAAAGAAGTTGTTGAGCAATGCTTGCTTGATGACTATCCAAAATGGAGTCCCCTTTGAAGTTGAAGCAGACGCTTCAGACTACGTGATAGCTGCAATTCTATCACAGGGTGGCCGCCCTGTCGCATGTCTCGTACACTACATTCTTGCGAAAAACATTACCCTGCTGTCGAGAAAGAAGCCACCGCCGTCATCGAAGCCGTTTGACGTTGGTCACATTTCCTGAAAGGCANNCACTTCTTGATCATCACTGATNNGAGAGCGATCTCGTTCATGTTCGACCAACGTAATAGAGGCAAGATTAAGAATTCCAAAATCCTCTCCTGGCGACTTGAGTTAAGTCGGCTCAGTTGTGATATAAGACACAAACCTGGCACGGAAAACGTTGTTCCTGACTCCTTTTCTCGCATTTGTGCTACTACTTCTAACGCTACCTTAAGAGACTTGCACCACTCTCTAGGACATCCTTTTAGCACTTCGTCACCCTACCAACCGCAAGGCAACGGCCAATGCGAACGTATAAATCAGACCATTTGGAGAACTATCAAGCTAATTTTGCATGGCAAAAACCTGAATGAAGGACAGTGGGAAAGCGTCTTACCCGAGACTTTACATGCGGTTCGATCGTTGGTCTGTCTCTCGACAACAGAAACTCCTCACGAACGTTTCTTTCGTATCCCTCGTAGAGCTATGTTTGGAACCGCTCTTCCTTCGTGGCTGCTCTCTCCAGGAACTGTACTGCTGCGCACATTTGTCCGAAATAAAAGTGAACCTCTTTGCGATATCGTCGACGTGGTGGAAGCAAATCAGGATTACGCGATTGTGCGTCATGAAGATGGAAGTGACAGTTCCGTTTCAACGTCGGATCTAGCTCCGTACCCGAGAAGTGAGAGTGATGCCACCTCCGAAACGATTGATGGAGATACCAGCTCTGCAGACGTCACATCGCGTACACCCGAAATGGAAGAATGTTTGCCAGACGAACCAGAAGAGTCGACGGACGCTGGTGAGAAGAACGATGTCACGCACGGTCCCCGTGACTTCGGTAGCGAAGCTTCGGTGCCGTTGTTTTGATGGGTATATTCAGTGCCGCGACAAGGCAGCCCCTTACCATCGGTCGGGAGGGGCCCGACCATTCGTGGGACCCCACAATATATATTGTATTAGTAAGTTAGAGCCATCTCTCTACCCTTGACTTTTACTCTTCTGGTTTTTGCCCTCAATGCAGAGCCGGTAGATTAAGCATGTAATATCATGATTCGTTACTTTCGAAAAAGAATTGCGGACGTTCGGACACTANANCAATATTTTGTAAAGTTGTGGTTACGTCAGNACAAGGCCAATTGTTAATAAAGTATTGACCTTCCCCACTTAACATCGATGGCTTNGCCCTTGTGCGTTGAAATTCTCGGGGAAATTTACGTCATAATGAATGTGCTGTGGAGTGTTGTGCAATCACTTTGTAGTTGCGTACAGCTAGAGAGGCTAGGTTTCTAGTTCAACGTTTAAAAAGTTTTCGTGAAAGACAGTTTATGTAAAGTTGAAACGAAGGAAGGCTGTTGTGTCAGTTTATTATATATATGTCTATGAAGACTGTGTTAAGACTGTGTAAGTTAAAGTTTCGACCAGAAAAACCGGGGATAAACTCGATAAGTTTAACGCTCGCTTGCTCGATCTTAAAAAGCCTCTTCAGATTTAATCTCATTTGGTATATGGCATGATGAAGATGGATGGTGTCAGATTCCAACAAATTCGTTCTTATTAGAAGTGAAGGCAGAGGGAGTGTTGGGAAGCAGTTAGTTCTACGCACTGCTTCCACCTATCAGCTTTTGGTGAAAGTACCAAGTTGATTAAATTGAGACCGGCTATTAAAATGAGGCTGTACAGCGACCACCAGGTGTTCTGTGATCGTCGGGATGCAAATCACAAGCATTAATGAGACTGCCGGTTTCACATATTGTCGTATACCAGGGGTGTGCGGTGCATCCGCTTGCTACTTTGCTGAATAATAAGCAGATTTTGTACGGCAAGCTCATTGTTACTCATTAATATACAGTTGGGAGAGCTGATGAATAATATCAAAGACCTCATCAGTAGAAAGAGCAAAGCAGATTCAACAAAAGACCAGCTGCCAAAGGAGTGTAAAATGGGTAATTGCTGTGTTCTTCAAATAAAGTCATAAAGGCCAAAACCTTGACTTCTGGAGGATGCCAACAAGTTAAAAAATGCGGTACTCTCTCCTAGAAGAATTTCCATCATGTTTGAAAGCTCTCACTTTCACCAAAATTTAGCACAACACTGCATTCTACAGGTTGATAAAAACGTCGGTGACATGAACGTTTAATCCACGTAATTTACATAATAACCTCCTAAATTTGAATCCAGAAGACCGTTTATGCACCAAAAGTGTGGAACGGCTGGATTGGAAGTAGCATTGAGCTTCCCTCATAAAGATCATATTTTCAATATTGACACTTATATAACCACAAACATATGTTGTCTAAAAACATACGAAAATCATCGAATACTTTGTTAAACTCTACCAAATACCTCTGCACACTCATGTAACAAAAATATGTCAGTAACTCTAAAATAACTGGGCACTTTGGAATATAATACGTAGAAATATGATATTGCACTCGGCTTCTTGCAGTGACTCATTGACTTATTCAAGGATGTTGACTTGACATGCTGAATGCGGAGAAACCAGGAACAAGTCAGAAGTCAATAGATGAATAAAAAACGTAATATCCGCTTTCATATACAGCAGTATCACAATCGGCGCCAAGACTGTTTTCGTCGATATACGAGCTGCCTGCTGCGATTCTGATGGTTGTTAACTGAGAACGGTAGGCCGTAGCTACATTGAGGCAAATGATGCACTTGACTCGGTAAACTTTCTGTAGAGTAATGCTGCCACAAAACATTATTGTAGCACTAAATCATATTATATTGTGTAGTTGTTTTAAAAAGAGCAGCACCGTAGCTACACTGTGTTGCAACCACCAGAGATATTACCACCCTAGATTAAATAAGGGTAGAATTTTAGGTCTTCATAAACTACATTTAACAACATACCAAACCGGTGACGTAATTAACATATTCGCCTCGGTAAAAAATTGACCCGGACTACGTCTATGGAGAAACATATTCAGCTGGTTAGAGTGCAAAGAAACGTGGTCTTGCAAAATATATCTAAGCCTTTTCTTTGGCTGAATTAGAAATATAGGTTGGCAACCCAATACTTGACAGAAGCGCAGCGTTTGTATATATCAAATTTTTTCAAAAGCTTCTGTAAGTTTGTCAAAAGATAAAAAGTTATTGTCACAATCATCATTTTCAGGTTTCAACCTGTGATTGACAAGTACACGGCCTGTTCTTAGTGGCAGAGATTAAGAACAAAGATCGTTCCACTGAAAATTTCATTGTTTTGTGAAGAGAGTTTTCCTCACGGCAAAAAATGTGCAAGATATTTTCTGAGGCTTTGAAACAAGATTTGTTTGTTATTTTCCTTTAATTTCTCTGGAAACTTAGTTTTTAACGGGTTGCTACTCGCAGTTCATATACGCGCTGCATTACTGTACAGTCAGGGGTGACGAGCATGCGGCCCACAAAAGAATTTCGTGCGGCCGGCGAAGCATTCAGGCGAGACCAGCAGTTATGACTTTCCTTTGTTGTTTGTTTCTGTTGATGAACAATTTTTTTCGTTTTTAACAGGTTTCGTAGTATGACTAAAAAGTTGTGCGGCCCGCTTACTCAGCGGTAACTGACATAGTGGCCCGCGATAGCAAATAGGTTCGTCACCCCTGACTGTACAGCCAATGAAATTTAAAAGGTTTAGGATTCAAATCCATTGGAATTTTCATATGAAATTCACAAAGCATCGAAAATATTATGCAAATTGCAGAAACAATTCAAAAGCGACGTGAAAAGCTGTAAATGAATTTTATTCATTTCAATATCATTAAATGTTTAGGTTACTGTATTGATTAAAATGTAAGTTGAGTGGACTGCTTGTGCAAAATTAATTTGTTTTTTTGTTTTCTAGTTAAATTTATTTAACAGATTACAGTTGCGATTTCGCAAAAAAATTGTGGTTTCAGACAGTTAGAAAAATAGACTACACGCAGTGCCTCGCAATTAAAAGTTGCTGACTGCCAGTAAATTTTAAGAGCAATCACTGTAACGAAATAATATAGCTTACTCGTCCGTCGGAGTGGCTGTCAAATCAGACGTGTCTTTTATTCTCCAACGCAAGTCAGCAAAGAGGATACATGTCCTTGTAAAACTGCGGTGTGAAACTGCTTGAATGCGATTCGCCTTCTTCTACTCAGTCTAGCGAAACGATCTTGCACACTTTTTTGGACAATGTATGAGTGGTTCGTGATCCGATTAAACGTCGAAACTCGATGTGTTGCCATCAACCACGTAACTCTGACGAATGTGGTTGAGCAATTATGACATATATGGTGCTGCACTCGCTAGTTGAAAGCAGTGGCGTCGACGCAAACTTTTTCTTGCGTCGTGAATCGTGTGCTGATCAAAACATTCAGTAATCTTGCTCTTATCCTCACAGCAGACAGTGACAGCAAGATGATTGAGGAGAGTGTGATTACTAGAATTTTAGGTTCTTCGCTGCAATGTGACTTTTTAAAGTTTAAACTCTGGTTCAGAATCACAATAAAAACTGTTTGGTTGCGTCACCCTTAGGTGAGATTCTCACAGGCAAGGCAGTGTCACAAACAACCTTGCTTCGCTGACCTTAAATGCACGGCAAGTCCCTCAACCCTTTGACCGTGTCTGTGCTGAGCAAATGGAGCACATTTTGCTCAGGTAGAAGTCGTCACCCTGTAGTCAATGCGTTGTCTACAGCTCAGAAAGGAATTTTTCACTGCGTGCACAAAGTGTGGAACGCAGGTGTCTGCATGCATATTCGACACCAACTTGAAGCATAGCGGAGTTGAAAGAAAAATACATTCCTGATGAAGTTCATCCAGTGACCGAAAACATTGCCTGCACCAAAGGAGCGAGAAATTTCCGCTTGGTCAACCATGAAGACAAAATGTGAAGGCGATGCAGGTGATGCTCGACAATAAATGACTGCAGCTGCGCAAAACAGTGCAGGAAGATTTGTAGCTCAACAGCAGATTTTAGAATGCATGCAGCGAGGTAAGTTCAGGACACCTGGAAAGCAAGTGTTTTCCAGATATAATAAATAGAGCTGGGGAGGTTTTCAAAACAGGAGTTGCAACGACGCATTGTTTTGAAAAAAAAGAAAAATCTGTTGAAAGCTTGCATTCTTTTAACGACTATTTTATTGCAGTTTAATGCAGCTATGTCTCAAATCTGTAACTGTTAAATACTCTTCATTTGTTCGACCGTCAACAGTTATGAAGTGATTTCCACAGGCACAGGTAAATCTTACAAATGAGTGTAATCAACTCTTGACGATCTCGTATCTTACATTGCTTTCCGCATTTCCAAATGCGGTATTTGGGTAAGTTGAACCTCAGCGCATCAGAATCTTTCAGGCCTCTTGAATATGCAACTGTAAAAATGTTGCATCCTGTACTGTAACCCACACTGGTTTTAACGTTGGAAAGTTGCGTTATGTTTGTTTAACACCTTTATGTTTGCTGAATGGTTGTTACGATCTTGCATGCACTTTGCCATTGGGATGCGCATTGGCAGTACCCCAAAAAACAGTCGACAGAACATGACGATCACGAAGTACAAAGGGCCAATAGCATTTTTCCATCGAAGATCGAACAAGGTTTATTTACCATTCAAATCAGATCAGCAAGTAAATTACTTTGCGTGGGATCTGTAAACACAAGGTTTGAGTAAAACCAAATGAACTGTTTTTTGATTTAAGAACTACATGGAATTTTCTGATTGAAAGGAATTAGGCCCCGCAGCGTAGAAAGGCAGCACAATTGTTTTGTAAGATAAACACGAAAAGCTTTAAGTGTGGACTGACACGCACTGCCGTACGAAAGGGCTGAGCGTGTGCTTGAAGTCAGTCTGTACCGGTACGTATTTTTTAGCTACGTACGTAATTATAGTTTTGTTCCAGTTCTGATTCGGTTAACTCCAGCAACCAGCTCTATTCGTTATTGCTTCTAGCCTTCCAGTGGCGTAGCCAGCCCAAAAATTTGGGAGGGGCCAAAAATTTGGGGGGCCAAAATGTTTGATTTTAGGGGAGTAACACTATTTTGTTTAGGAAAACGCCTCTCAAAGCACAAAATGACTATGTTTTCTAAAAATTTTTGGGGGGCATGGCCCCTTTAGCCCCCCCTGGCTACGCCTATGTAGCCTTCTACCATAGGGAAAGAGTCCACTTTGATCGAAGAAAGAGAACCGCATATTGCCACGAATGCCCATGTTTCTATGCACACTGTAGAAAAGCTGTTAAAAGCAATACAAACAGTGATATATGCTACGAAAGCCTACAGCACTTGCAAAACAAACCTTCTGGCCACAGTTATGAACAACATTTCACTTAAGACTTTTTGTGTATTGCGCAAGTTTCTCAAACTCCTCTCAGATAGCTGAAGTAAAATGTCTGTCGGAGTGTATACTGCCAATAGTTTATGGGTAGCCAGGGCCGGCCCTAGCAAATGCGGGGCCCAATGCAAGACCTGGGCGCGGGGCATAATGCAAGACTGGAAAGTTTTGAATCTCGTTTTTTTGTCGATGACGTCACAATTAGGGTAGGTTTTGCATTTTTGGATGACGTCTTCTGCCGACCCAATGAGCCGATTTCTTGGCTCAAAGTTTTATTGGATTCTAGGCTTTAATACCAGTCTTAGAGCCCTTATTCGACTCTCTAGCGTTTCTTGTTCCAAAATTATGGCTCAAAAACCGCAAATTATATTAATTAATTCCCATGGGGATTAGTTAATTATTTTGTTGTTGAGGATTCGATAAGCCCACTGAACAATAAAAGAAATGAAAGAGTATCATGGGACATAATGTGTAGACGTCTAGGGGAAGACGTTCGTTTTTGCATGGCGGCGGTTTCCTTACTTCAGTTTATTTATACCATGAGTCGGAGAAAGAGTATCTCCGCAAATTAGCTATTCTCAAAAGAGTGCTAAAAGCACCGATATTCGCAGTAATAGGAAGATATCTAGCTGTTTTGAGTTTGCTTAGATTAAGCAGATAATTATTTTGATATGTCATGCACTATTCATGAGCAAAGTGCAGTTAACTTTCAACAGGATTTTTGTTGTAATTTTGTAAACAGGGTGTAGGTTTTGTTATTTCGCTTAAACTTTTTTCGCGTGTAAAATGGAACAAAAGTGGCTTGGCCTGCATATGACTACCAGTTACCTATACAAAGCTGCTTAAAACTGTAGAAAACATTACTGTGCTTGATTGACGATGGAGATTGTTTGTTCCACGTTTTGTTGTGTTTAATAATGTACAGTAGCTCCAAAGTTATTGACCCACCAAACTTTTATCAATCCCGAATGGGCAGTGAAAACCTTCAAGGTGAAAAAATGTAACGGAGCGCAATTCAACCGATTGTTGTGCGATGACGAGTCTGCTATTGCTCGGTACTGTTTTTCCCTATGTGTTTCGCAAGTGGAGGCAATATTCTCTTTTTAATTAATGGCTGGAGTTCGGTATCGAGCCTATTTTGAACTCAATATTTTATGATCTCTGCCAACTACCCACTATAGTTATAAGGTTCTGACCTCAAAGGTTGCTGTTTTTGTAACGTAGCCTACATTTCTTTGCGCACTGCGTATTCTAATAGGTGGGCTGTGTTTCTTAAGATTAGGATTTTGCGGAAAATGTTTTGGAGTAGGATATCAAATTACGTGCCAAGAGTTACGATCTGAGGCAACTGAATTGATAGAAAAGGTGAAACTACAAATGATGCAAAACCGTGTCATCTAATCTTATGAAGGAGCAACAGCACTGAAACCGAAATAAGTTATCTTCAGTGAGGCCATAGCACGAAACTTGTTTGGAGCACTTTCCCTCAGCAGATTGCTCGAACCCCTCTTTCTAAGTAAACTTGGCGAATTAGCGCTTAAGCAAACGTGTGTGGTTCATAAGTCTGGCAGAACTGATTTTTCATTTTCATACCCGCTTTTCTACTGGGAAGGTTCGCGGGGGCACCAGCTTTAGGGGGACTCGAAATACACGGTCAACTGGCTCCATACCAAGACGGGAACTAGAGCTATTTTTATAGCATAAAATTAAAATGGAAAACTTTTATTAAGTAGCGTTTATTGTTGCTAAGTGTCTGGTAAATACACGTGCAAATGGTTACTGGTGGTTTTTTAAAGAATAAAAACTGCTTTGTGCCAAATAGTAATTGATTTGTGCGGCTCGGTAACTTGTGCTGCTCAACTGACCTCCCGAAAATTTCAAGGAAGTATTTTTCGCAAAAGAAAACAATTTTCAATGTTTGCTTTAAGCTTAGTCACACCCAGAGGCTTGGCACTAAAAATGTGGTAGAAACTTTCGTTTCATGGTACTTTATTTTTCGTAACGAAGCTTTCCTTTGCGCATTGTTGTTTAGATATGAGATTTCGGTTTAGTGACAGTGAATGCGTCGTGGTAGAGCGCTTAGCAATAAACCTCTCTTCTGACCGCTCCCAGATACCCGGGATGCCACAAGCGATCTTTGCGGTGAATTTTCGACAATACCTGCCGGTAGTGTGACAATGTGGTAGCGCTATTCCTGATTTTCACGACCTGGAATATGTGGCAGGGGATGAAATCCCTATCGTAAATGTTAGCTCAGCGTCTCTCTTTTTTATCGCTGTTAGCTGTAGCTTAACGCGGGCTTGGAGTAGCCTATTGTTTGTCATTCCGATCTTAAGTACGCTGGGAAATTTTCTTCTTTGTCAGGTACAAAAACGCGTATCGCTAGCATTGACTCCAGGCGTCATCGGAGGTGCAGGTGCAGACAGAGTTTTCAGGACATTGCTTTCTGCAGAAGCGCGAAATATTTGCGTTGAAATAGTTTAGGAATATTGTTCACGCATCAACGGCAGCTTATTTCGATTCTAAGACGTAGTCTAGTCAATGCGAAAGCTGTCATCGCCAGTGTCCGTTAGCAACAAAACCTATGAAATACAGGAACACTTTATGTTATTGAACATCATTCTCATTCAACAGTTATCAGCTGTGCTAATAGCACTTTCGTAGAACGACCTGAGTTAGACCGAACGCCACACACCGAAAGTGTAAATGAGAGCACTTAGCGTTTGATTGTTTGGAAGTTGATCTTGTTGTTTCGTACATCTGAATTAAACTACTTAACATCTCGTTGAAAAACTGTTTTTTGGGGCCATGATGTCAAAATTCATTTCCTCCAACTCATAAGGTATATAATATCTATTGCTCCATAAAATGGCATTTGGCTTGTGCGTATTTCTGTTGTCGCATACATTTTGTTACTGTAGCACTATCAAGGGCAAAAAGCTAATAATTCCTGGATATTGCAGTTTTTACGTGAAATTAACAGGAAGTTCACAAGGCTGGCTCTGTCTAATCTGAGATTGTTAGCAAATGCGTGCAACCTTTTGTTAGGATAACGCTTTTTTCTTGTTTTGCACCGAGTACTAAATGAGTCCAGGCAGTCCAGTGCCAGGGTGATGCCCTGTACTTTCTTCCTCTGCAGTGTTGGTTCTCTCTAATTCAGGACTCTCAAACACGCGGGCCACGTGGCCCGCGGGGCATTTTGTGCGGCCCGCGGTACTTTTAATATTTAAGTTATTTAGTTTATTCACCGGTGTTAAAAGTGCTCGGCCAGCGAGTGAACAAGTTCCTTTTAAAAGAACTAGAGAAGGCAAGAGATCATTATCCTGTTACTCACGATACCTTTCGCAGGAAATAAGACCTNAAAGCTATTTGGTAAAGTTCAGGTACCGCCATTGTTGCGTCAGCGTCATAATGCGGCCATCGGGATACTTTATAAATCCTTATTAAACTCGGAGCAATTTGAGTTTGAGATCCCTGCTTTAACTGTTCGCGGTTTGGACTCGCCAATATTTATTTATCGCGTAAATTTAGCTGCGTAAAATTATTTTCTGTCAAAGAACGTTTTCAGTCTTACACGTAACCTAAAAAGCAAAAGGCAGACCACTTGTAATTAACACGGAAATCAATACCTTTTACTGTACTTTTGACTGGATAAAAATTGATTTATCATAAGACCATGGTGTAAAGAATGTAAACAGAAAATCTGGGAAGCATAGCAAGTTCCGTGATATTTCTGCTAAGTCTAATAAAGCAGACTGTATAGCCATTGCCACGCGCATTATTATCGATATGTGAATCAGTTTATATTTGTAATCACTGTGTATAATCGGTTCAACCTCTGCCGCCACAGTAGCACATCAAACGCGCATTTGAAAGCTTCAAAAATATTTGTAAATAAAAGTTTTGATTTTGTGCAATTCTGTAAGAAAGCATGACAAACGGCTGAGAGCTCGCGGAGAAAAAATAAACAGAAAATACGTTGTAACTTTATCAATCGAATAAAACACGAATGAGGTAGAGAATGTCATAACGGTCAACAAATCGCAATGTAGGAGCCACGCCAAATAGTCGTTTTCAAATTGATTTTAAAATTTTCTGCAGTTTTGTCTTATTGCATTTGGTCACAATATGTATTCCAAGTGAATTTTGAGATAAAGTAAACAGCTTGCACCCACATAAAAATCCCACACGAGGCTGAAAGTAAAACTGATATGACTTGCACTTGTAAACTGAAATTAACCTGACCAGTACCAATCGCGCCAACCCTGTGACCTGCTGATGACCCTGTCATGCTAAATAGTGGGTTGGTACAACGCTACAGATCAAAGAAACTTTGCGCACTCGTAGCTAAAAGCAAATCTTTGTTGCGGTAAGGTAATAGTTATTGACCATTTGACTGTGCCACTGCTGATGAATTCCTTCTCCTCGACGCCAGTATCCTAAAGCAGGCGTAAGTGTGATGGCATCCATATATAAGTGGCTTGAAACCAGGTTTACTTTTCTGTGAAGGAGCCAAAAATATCTCGTTTTTACCACTGTTTTGCAGTTGCAACAGGATTTATGTAATGTCTATCGTAAAACAAATTTCGCGCGTTCGACATGTAAGACCGGTAGTAACATGACGTACTGCATTCCTGTGATAACTAATCTGTGTTGGCATNCTGTCAATCAGGTCAACTTGTGGAAGTTTCGTCTCACCCACGTTAACAGTTTAATCGACGGTTGGGGATTGAAGTGCACGCAGATCCTTGGCGCATCATACGAGCAAACAATGCCGAGCGCCTATCCAACTTCAGACTGTGTTGGTTTTGCTGAATAGTTGAGATTTTGGAATTTCTGCAGCAGCATATTTCGCGGCGCCACGTACTGCTTGTTGGCATGCTATTTAGATGCATGGACTGAAAAAGTTTGCTAGGACTGTTTGCGTTTTTTGCAATTTTTCAATCCAATCAAAGTGGCGCTCTTTGACTGCAGTTTTGCTTCAGGAAGACTTTTATTAACTGTGACGTTTATGTTGTGATCTTGTTCACCAACCAAAGGCATGGGAAACTTCACTTCCTATCGCGGACACACTTATTCAAAGTAACACATCCAAAAGTTTCGAACTTTTACAGCGATTAGATTTACACCCGGTTGTCAGACGAGATATGTTTGTTATGGTCAGAGAAAGTTTCGTTATAGACTCGATTTGAAGCATCGTTTGAAAAACGAAAAGAAAAAATGTAAGAGTATGTCATTAGGTGTGTATTGCCTTCATCTTCGCAACGAGCATTTAAAGGTGTGTCAATGTAACGCAAAACAAGTATTATATCTCATAACGTTTAAACCAGCATTACATTTCCTATTTCTTGAATCATAGCCGCATCTCTAAAACGGCGTTTAAAAGCCGCAAAACGAATGTTGGGAATATCTACTTACGTATTTTTTTTGAAAATCAGACATTTGAGAATGTAGTTATAAAATAAAAACGAAAGAATTATTTCGCGCGAGATTAACCTCACTATATACGCAAAATATTTGCGATTATATGAGAGTTGATGTTACCTTTTAATCCTGGTAACGATAAATAACGCATGAACAGACCACATATGCCCTAATAGTTGCTGTATTTAGACTGTTTATCTTAGGATTGAGACCTAGGAAAAACAACAGAATCCTTTGAGCGAGAGGTTCTACATTGTAAACTTGAAACTATTGACTTTGCTGCCGCAGACAATGGTGGTAGAGTTGCGTTTCGAAGCAGCTATTCGTTTCAAAATTGCTTTGAAAATATTTTTCCAGCCGAATTAATTATCTTTTGTGCCACCCTTTTGTTTGAATTGTTGGAATAATGCTTCCCTGGATTATTTGAAACCGACCCTCGCTTGCTGGATTGATATCTCCCTTTCAGAAGAATTTAGCTTGCGACGATACTAAAGAGCGTGGATGTATTACATGTGAGAAAACAGCGCAGTTCAGCAGAATTGCTAGATGGAGGTCAAGCCTAGTTAAGGATCTTCAGCTGTAATGAATCAGCAGTGTTTGTGCACTTCACGCTTGGCTGAAAGCAGCACACGCACTTCCCGCATAAGTGCGTATAACTTTGGTTAATGTTCACTTGACTTCGAAAAGCTAATCAGGTTTTTAAGAGACCGGTGGAGACAGGGAATTGCTCACTTTTGGAATTCCCCTTTAAATTTATCTTATTTCGATTGGAATGCAGTTTTATGATCACTGGTTCGTATCAATTCTATATTTTAGGCTTATTTTTAACTGGGTAGGCACATTACTTTGCAATCGAAGTTTTGCAAAAATGTACAGTAGTCGTTGGCAGAGTTCGCTCCGGATTGTTCAAACCTGCTCTTGAAACCTCAAGGGCTTCCGCAACGTCTTATGACTCGTATAATTGCCCCAAGAGCCAGCTTCCGCGCATGACTTGTCATGAAACGAAAGAATACCACGGAGCGCACTCCGTCCGTTTCTGCTGACATTTGTTTGTTAGCGACTGTAGCGTAATGTTTTGATGCAAAGCGATGTTGTCGACCACCTGCTTCGCTCTTAGCACGATTGTTGTCTGAATGGAGAAATCACTAATATTTTTATACGCAAGCGAATTTTAGTATCCTACAGCGTTGCAACCATGCAATATCGTAGTACATAACGTTGCTCGTAAAAAAGTTCTCAACAATTCGTATAAAAGCAATTCTTTTGTACAAGGTTCCACTTGGTTGAGTCTTCATTGCTAACTCAGTCTTGGGAAACACACAACAAAATAATGTTGAGGACCGTGGTAAATTTCAAGAAGTTAAAATTTAAAGAGAAAGGGCATCAACAACGTTACCAATACCATCCGTAATAAACATTGGTACTACCAGCACTGAAGTGCAGTAAATGCGAATTTTTTATAAGGTTCTGTTATGGACAAATGTACAGTTTATACCAAACTATAGCAGTACTACAAAAACATGCATTTTCATTTTGATCATTTGGTAGAAAATTATTGACAATTTGGTTTTCTGCCGACCGCAGTTTGAAACCCTGTTGTTGGGCCAGTGCGTGGATTGAATTCAATGCGAAGGTAAATTTCTTAGTCTAATTAAACACATTGTTACTGATTTTTGCTGAAAATGTCCTCCTGTTAAGCCGTTTTGCAAAGTCTTGTTTAAAGTCATTCTTGCATTGTTAGAAGATGTAATGAGCTTCACCAAGTGTAGTTCAGGCTTGATAGCGCAGCACATCCCACGACGTGTAAAAACCCATGTAAAGTTGCCCGAATTTCAAAACGCGCAGCAACTTGCTTGAATGAAGTTAACAACAAAACTTGGCTAGAATTGATCACCAACTTTTGAATTACAGTAGGAATTCTTCTGATCAATACCCAGACAAGTTAAATAATAATGGTTTGATCATGATATTAGTATTATGCTGTTTTTATTCACGGAGCATCAAAATCAAGCAAGCCAAATACTGAATATCAAAATTTTGTGACTTACAGCAAGTTACAGTTCCATGTATGCTAGCTAAAATGCTTAAATTTAACACTGCTGCCGTGGTTCTACATATAATACGCATTTGCAGGATGCTTCCTTGCAAAGCGTCATTTTCTGAAGGACGTGATCTAGTTTTGCGTAAAAGTTCTACAAATTTTGTTAAATGATTTAATATGTTATAGCGCAATAAGTGACGCAGTTCAGTTCACTCAGGTCGTAGGTCAGTAGCCGCCCATCTTGGTTAGGTTTGCGTGATGGAGCATAAAATCAGCAACTTCTTGGATTTACTGCCCGACATCTGCAAAGACGTGGTGAAATTTCGAAATGTTGCACTAATACAGTGGTTTTCAACCTTTTTCGTACCGCGACCCATTGTAGCAAGCCACTATAACCTAACGATAAAACTCGAATAAAGCAAATGTAATACAACTATGTACATAAAATATCTGCTCGCGACCCCGCCAAAAATGATTCATCCAGGTTGAAAACCATTTCTCTAGAAAGAGTCGATTTGTTTTTTAGCAACCCAACCAATTTAATTGTACGTTCAATTTTCACATTCACAACAAACCAATTCATGGGCAGCAGTTTAGGGCCAACAATAACTAACATCAACCAGCAGCAGCGTCGGAGACTGCGCAAGGCTCGTAAATCAACACAAACATGTGCTAAGCTTAGTGCAGTTCCTGATTATATGCTGTGCCAACCAGACTGTTTGCGAGGCACACAGTGTGGTAGAGTGACATGGCTCTCAGGACTGCTTGTCAATTTGTTATTTGTCGCAGTTCTCCTATCGTACTTAACCGGTGAAAGTCTGTTGCATGTCAACGAGCTGTAAAGACCCTTGTCAGTGCCACTCGTTACCAGGGTTTGAGAAGATGTGTTTGACGTGTGAGCTTGAACCCTGCTGCTATATGCAGTTTCTGGGTTGTCAGCACATGATTGCCAGTTGTTCGTTTTGCCCCTGCTTGGATGTTTGTTGCAATTTATGACGATCCTGCTCGTTTTGAAGGTTTTAATGGACACTTACATTCTTTCTTTGCATTTTTCATAAAATCAAACCGTTACATACACTTCCATAGCAAAAAGTTTGTGTGCTTTTATAATTTTTTTCTGTACACTGCACAAAGAAGACTTCATCTGTGCATATGCATAAAATTATTTCTTATTTCGGTGGATGCAATTGAAACGAAAAACTTGGAATAAACAAACCAGTTGGCAAACCCTGCCACCTGAGATGGCCTACTTTTTGGTTAATGTGTATAAGACAAGGTTCCTTGGTTTATCAACTGTAATTGACGAAATTCTAATCAATTTTCCACTAAAACCAAAATGACGTAGAAAGTTTTCGCAGAGCTGATGAGCTCACAATATTCCACGGCAACAACTTTTTACGAACCGATTAGTTAGCATATAAAAGTNTAATTGCACCTTCATAAAAATAAACTGAAACTGTCACTGGAACCTAACATTCCACGAATCATGTATNCGGCATTTAATTTCTCAGGAAAAGATTTTTAAATAACCCCTGACGTTTCTAGCGGGAAACGTCCAAACCTGCGTCAATCTTGTCTGTTTGTGGCAAGAAATGTAGTGCAGTGATTTTATTTTTGCATTTTCGTTTATTTCTTTTTGTATTTGTAATACAAGCAATGAGTTATTTCACAGCAATGAATTATGCAACTAACAAGAACATATTGTGCGTAAGGTGTTGGTTTAGCTGCGAAGAATCGTATTGCAATATTGACAAAGATATCCCATAAGGATAGGAATATGTAAATTTCTGCAGCGTAGAGCATTTTGTTAGTTTGTGTTGCATTGTGGTGAAAAACAAAGCTATAGATTCCTGCTTTATTGACTTCATCTTGCTTTGTTCATTGCACTTGATATTATTGAAAACGTCACCCTGATCAGACTTTTTGCACAAAAAGTCAGGAAAGATTTTTTTAACTGCACCATAGTTTCAATCGTCAAAACACGGACCATTTGCCTGTGTCGCATTGTATGATGTTTGATGTAGTTGTATTTTATCACCCTGTTAGCAAACGATACATCCAACTGCAGCACAAAAGTAATTTGTTGTGTAGCATGAGCGTTTTCCCATTGCATAATCCCCTGTCGGAGTGCGGGCTAATGCGCAGTGTTGTAATTGAATTACTGTTCTGTTGGTCAGTTTCGTTCACTCAACAGCGCGCCTCATTTGCAAAGTGCGGTGCAGCGTCTTGTTTTTAGTTGGTTGCGCATTGCTGTATCAAAAGTCTTACCTATTCACTTGTCAGAACAAAGGATGTATGTCAGTTGAGTCGGTTGCAAGTTGCATACCGTTTGGCTAGCATTGTTTATAAGCAGGACAGGGTGCACAGAGTGAAATCACAGAGTGAATCTGATGTGAATTTTTTGAGCCAGTCCACACACTGATTGTCGAAGTTTTTCTCGAACAATCTGACTGCTAGTCTGACTTACATATCTGTGCAATTGAAACCAGACATCTTGAGACTTACAGCAGTTTAAGACTATTGAAGGCACTGGATGATGGATCCGCACCGGGTAAGTCTCTAATTCACAAACACGCTTGTTTTCCACTTAAATGCCAACTGCAAGCCGAACGCTTTTTCCGCAATTTGTACAACTTGCTGAATTTCGATATTTGAGTAATATTTGTTGCGGAAGTCAACGCTAAAACTTACTTGAATCAAAGTTTTTCTTAGAAATCCAAGTTTAGCAAGCGGTTTTGACAGATTGAGTTTTCACTATTTTGCAACATACGAAAAAGGAATAGCATTTAGAAAATCGAATTTAATATCTGCTAATACTCGCTACTTATTCTTAAATTCTGAGATGGGTTGAAACCAAGTTTTTACATATTTAAACTTACACCAGATTTCTACCAGTTCAAAAAATCGAAAGTTGACATCATTTTTTGAAATCCTAACAGCATGGCCTTGTCCAAACCATTTTATGCGTGTACAGCTTTTTCTAATCAGAAATGTATGTCATTCCATGCTGGCATCAGTGGCCTGTCGTGCAATCAGGGGNAGGCANAAGGTTGCCAGACGTCCTTGANCGCCAAGGACTGTCCTTGAATTTGCTGTCAAAACGCGTTATGTCCTTGNTTCTTGAAAAACATCTTGTTGTCCTTGAATATTTTTTGGCGTCCTTGAAAATTCTTGAATATTTTTAAAGTTGTTCATTTTAAGAACTATTGATTACGTGGAACATTCAAGAATCAAGAATAAACAATGTAAATGAACAGAGCAATGTACATATTTGTTCCAGCTTAAACAGTTGTGTAGTAAAAAGTAAATTATTTAAAGAAAGGTTGGGTCGTCATGATACGTTTTCTTTATTTTTCAATTTCGTACATGGTTAACATAGCCTGACTTGCCCATACGTGATTCAAGTTTTCTGAAAGTAGCCCGCCGTTCCCAGTGGCGTGCAGAGCCAAATACAGAGTCTGCAAATTCTGCGCGGGCAGCATGTACATTCAGCTAATGAAAACCTATTTTCTTGAAGTTAGTGTTCGTTAGAAGGGAACACGCAGTACAGCGTAAGATAAATTATTATGATCTTACAAAAGCGTTAAGCCGCGCGCCTGCACACACAGAAGAGCATGCGAGTTCATCCCCTGCTTCCATTCTGAGGCAAATTAATTGGTTGCCGAAACGGATCGGTCAACTGCACGTTGACAAATTTATTGAGAGTTTGGGGGCTGAAGATTTCAACTGCCAGGCCTGATATGGCCGTAAGTTACGGACCCCTGGACTGTTTAATAAGCACGTTTGTTAGAGAAGACCTACTGTAAGCAACGCACTTGAAACTTGTAGTAGCAACAAGACACCAGAAGGGTGGAACAGCCGAATCTGATCGCAAATTGTTTTGCAAATGCTAAATGTTGGAAATTGACGTTTCAAAGAAACTTTTAGGCGGTTAGCAACAAGCATTCCCTTTCAGTTAGTGAAATACTGTGACGCTAATTGTCTTCGATACTTAGAAATTGTCGAAAAAGCATCACTTCAATGATCCAGCAAACAACGATATGCATTAACATGTCGTTGTTTATTGCAAGCCGCCCTGAAATTTCTTTGATCAACGTAAATTGTGGTCCGTGGCCCAGTAGTTGGCCACAAAGACATTTTCAGTGGGCCACGGAGTTGTTCTCAACGAATTACGTGCCGTTCGGCTTTTCGAGTATCAACCTTTCCATATTTGTTTTGTACGCACTCATAGTCCAATGAGATGCAAGTATTACATATATCAATCGCCTATTTGTTACGAACTTTGTTAATGGCAAAATAGATTTCAACCTAAAATCGATTTTGTTATGCCTAACAATAACATTTAGATAGACGCAAAATTTAGTTATAAGGCTAAACAACAAGCAAAATAATGTAACAAAGTCAAAAAATGTTGAAGTTGAGCACGACATTCGCTGTGCTCTGTTGTCAATAAAAGTCAAGAATTCCAAACTGCAGGAACATCCATCTGATTGAATTGTGAGTACTACCGTAATTTTGTTGAGAAGTAAATTTTTAGCAGTCCACAGCAGTATCATTTTTTAAAGATGAAACAATGAGTTATGCCAAAACATTCGTTAAATTTTAACGTAAGTTAAGATCGCATGGCGAGCCACGAATCGCTTTTAACAAACATGCAAGCCACGGACCGATAGAGTTTAAAAACCACTGGTACGGGGCAAAGACAGGCAATCTTCCATCGACACTACGCACGTAATTCCCCAAAGACCGTCTGCTCAGTAAGTGACATCATGCAGAACAAGTCACATACTTATCCATTGGAAGCGACGTGCGTGCGTGCCTATGCTATATCTTCAAGCCTTTGATTCTCTGCGGACTGGGCCGAATTATTAAACGTCGATCAGCAGGTCGTTTTCAGTGTGTACGTATCTGTTACAGCACGGGGATTGAAACAAGAAGAGCGTGGCGTGACTTCTTCATTTTTTGTTAATTTGCAGGAAATTTTAGCCAAAATTGGTCCTCGTTATCAACTTCAGTACAAAATAGATCTTGCTCTGCAAAAATTAAGCGTTGGCGTGGATGGAACGACAATGGATGACACAAGTAAGTGTGACAACACAGCATAGATAGATGTATTCAAAAGGTTTGGTTCTTCCTTGTTCAGTTTATCGAATTTTTTGACAGTTTGTGCCTTTCCTCTCGTTAACACGATGAGATGACCTCTNTGATTNACGCACGTGACTGCGCACAAATGCAATTCGAAGGAAGTGTTCGCTGGGCTGGGATAGCAGTACTGTAATAGCAGATCNTTAGTACAAACGTATACCGCTTTCTATTGCAATGGAGATTTTGCTGAATGCACTGCGTAGAAGTTCATGAATCGTTTCAATCAACTGCTCTTTCATGATCTACGGTGGGGGTGTCGGTGTACAAATGGCGGTGCGGTCCGAGGGTCGCAACTCTGCCTACCAGGGCTACTCAGTGTGGTCCTCGCTGACCCTTTTATTTTTTCCCTCGTGCACTAATTTGGAGTATTCGTAGACATTTATGACTGATGATTTTGACTTCTTCATTTTCTTTGCTGCAGTATTGTTTTGTATGTGTGTATGTTTGCAAACTACCGAAGCCATTTGGCCAGTCAGCTTCGAGAAGCCACCACATCATTCAAAGTGGACGTTGCTAAATTATGCAAAAACACAGAATAACAAGTCTCACAGTAATAAAACTAAGCTTCATTTTATTTGTCTTTAATGTTTAAAAAATGTATTCACAATATATTCCTAACTCAAGACACTAGTTGTCATTAGATTACATATTTGACGTGACTGGCCCTAACTGTTGTTCCACTGTGGGAGAGTTGCCCAACAATGAAAAGTGTTGCTCATACCCCATTTCTATAGTATGTTCTTGACGTACTGGCGTTAACGACAGTATGCGGATAAATGCCGCCTTATTTTCAACTACCGCATATTTACTATGCGTCAACTCATAAAAAGCTGTACTTGTCAACAGTTTTTTTTTTATACAAATCCATATAAAGCGTTAGGTGATATTCCCTACTGCACTAATCAAAATGCTGGTACCGCGGAATTGCTTGACAGTAGCATCTGTAAAGCGCTTGGTACAATATGTTGCTCTATGTTCAACCGAAAACTACAGTGTAACACATTATGTTGTACTTGTAATACATTCCGTAACAAAACCCTGTACGTTTGTTAGTTTGTCGTTCTCAGCTGCTGGTGCAGTTTCATTTGCCTGTCCATGTTTTCAGTGACATTTTTGGATAACATCATTGTTGCTTGTGACACTGCACAGTATTTTCTGCAAAGAATGTGGAAGCAGGCCCGCAACCAGTGTGGGGGACAACTTGGCAATTGCCCGTCCCGAAACTTTCAAAACACGTTTAGTTGCTACGTACAAAAGCAAGTAACAATCATTCTGACGCTGCCGAAAATATCAGCTGGTTGCGTCCCTGTGCGGAGTGGTTGTTTCCCACATATAAACTGTTTTGCAGGAAATATTTGGAGCGCAAAACAAGTCTTTTTCATGACTGATAAAAGTATATTTTTTGCAGATAAATATATTGCATTTATAATTTTTTTGACCAGGCTATCTAAAAAAAATCTCCGCACTACTTTTATGAACGTGTAAACCTTTGAACAAACTTCGAGAGGCCTCTTTACAATATTTTTTAAAGCTCCCTGACTACAACGATGATATTTTCAACTTGTTTATGGTAGAGTGGACAGTGTCATATTGTCAATAAGGAAGATATCGCTTTAACTCCAACAAAAATTTGGGTAAACGAGACGCCGTTTTGATGACAATTTTAATTGGGTTTGCTTGAGTCGCTATCCTCTAAAAGGAAATACAATGCCAGGCGCGTAGCCAGGGGAGGCAATGGGGGCAATTGTCCCCCCAATTCCAATTACTGAACCAAACATTTTCAGGTTAATCAAGCCTTTGATGTGTAAGACGAATAAATAATTCAGTGCAATCAACGAAACTACTTTAAGGAACCTATCTTATACTTCAGCCTTTAGTCGAGCCTGATCAAGGAAGTATAGTTTACCAGCTGTCCATGATTAATCAAACGTTGTGAATAGTGTACAGAGAAATGCTGGAGAATTCATATTATGGCTGATCTTTACATGAGGCTTACGTTCCGTGTGGAAGTTTGTGATAATGAAATACACACTTGTATCTAAGCGCTTGTAATCACTAACCGCAAGTAAAAACAAGGAGTAATGATTTTCGCAGCTGTTTCTGGCGCACCAGCTTGTTGTATCCCACGTAATGGTGATGCAAACTTTAATTCAAGTCGACCGTAAAAGTTTCACTCTGATAACTCTGGCGTGCTACAAATATAACTCATCCTTGTCTGCAACATCAGCGCCATAGCCTTAAATGAATATCGCAGATTTTTGTTTTTGTACAGGTTTAAAACCACGTGCGTGAATATGGTGATGATATACTTTTTATGTGCTTTGAAGCTCAAACTTTGGTTAGGAAGTCATCCAGTTTCAAAATTTTTTTACGCAATGACGCCACAGACACTGTTTAGCAACAATAACATTCATTCTAGATATTTGTTTGTGATGATTAAACATGTACTGTGTGACGGTGTAATCATAATTATATGGAGCCTTAAAGTTTTTGTCAATGATTTTCCATTACCTTGCCAAAGAGCAAAAAACATTTTTTTCAAGTAGGACTAATCAGAGTNCGACCTGTACACAGTCTGAAAGTGTTTCAACTTNAAACTGATATTAATTGCCACCCTATCCTGCAGTAAATTTGAAATCATTCAGCTGCAACGGGAAGAGTCAGCAACAAAATCTAACNTAATAAGTAGNAAGATGCATTNTATTTCTTATGTGCTGAGGGCATTGACACTGCCATAACTTAGAACATAGCTTGTTATCTGTTTTCTCGATAAAGCACATGTGACANCAATAAAGCTAGAGTAAATTTTTCCCACTCTAATGGATTTTAATGAATTTAAAAAAGACTTCAACCTCTTGTGCTAGAATGGCTAGATCAGCGGTTCCTAACCGTTTTTTGAGCGCGACCCCAATCTGAGTTTGCTGAACACCTCACGATTAAGTTTGTTTTTAGCAGCGATCTACTCTTTTCTCAAGTACCTATGCTATAGGCAGACACAGATAAGCAGTGTAGAGATGGCACGGGCCAGCACTTTTGCAGCCCGGCCCGCCCGGAGCTAACATGAAACTGCCCGGACCGGCCCGTTCTGCCAAACTACAACATATTTTCTGGCCCGGGCCGGTCCGTGGCCCATAATATAAAGTAGGCAATATCTTTTTTGCCTCCAAGATGGCGGCAAAATAGTCAAGATGGCGGCAAAATAGACAC
>JGI24159J19872_10002256_pt1 | contig 22719 bp, 18 predicted proteins | sample Ectturendosymbi4_FD_19872 | JGI IMG/M metagenome (IMG submission 19872) | reverse complement strand
AATGATTTGGTAACTTCACTATAAAGTGGAAATTCCTCCCCTGAACTCATGAAATTCCTCCCCAGGGAGGAATTCCTCCCCGGTTGGGAACCACTGCTTTAACACAAAATCACAACTGCTGGTTAGCGACTACTAATGATTCTTGAAATTTGCGCTCTGAAAGTGCAAGAAACGTGATATTAACAAAGATTTTGTGCTGCGCTGACAATGATCATTTCAAGCCAGAACCGTCGGCAGAAAGTCTTGAATAGGGGGATTTATGTTGGTGCAGGGGGGCTTGACACCCTAATCATTGACACATACTCCACTGATAAATATTGTTTTATATTTCAGTTTGGGGGACTTGAAGCTTTGCTTGGACGGGCTAAGACCACCAAAGCCCCCGTGGCGACGGGACTGTTTCAAGCTTGAGACCCGTGCATCTCTACCTGCCATCGCATACCCACTAGCCGCAATGCAACCGTGCTGTGGGGAACATTGTGTTGTTGCGTAACACTCCGTTGCGTTGTGCGCTTGAGGTTGATCGTGTCTTGACCAAGCAAGATTTTATTTGGTTCGGCATTACTTCATGCAAATAAGCCTCTCAAAAATGTCCCATCTGAATTTGAATTCCCTTGCAAGAAAGCTGGGCCCTTGCATTTCACTCAGGCTGCATCTCGGGTCGTGTTGTCTACAGTGTATGACATCATTCCTAATAAAATTGATTGATTTTATCGTATTTTTCATCTAATCGCAAAAGGTCACGTTAAACGTTGTTTCGTCCGTTTATTTTCGAACAGTTAAAATTGACATTGGCAAAAAATGGCAAGTTTGTTTCGGGGGGGTGGGGGTGCACGGGCTCTTCTGCCCCATACTGGCTGCGCCTCTGACACGTGACAGAGATGAAGTCAACAGACGTTGTAGAAGCACAACAAGCAAACAGTTTCGATCGTAGACCCCTGCACATTATATTGCTACAACGTCAAGTCCTCCTCAGCCTCCCTGCTTGTTGTACAATGATCAAATGAAACATTGCAATCTTCTGAAAAAATATAATGTCAATTCATCACCATCTCCATGTTTTTTTTGAGATTTGACCTTGCTGACCACAAAAGGATTTTGAGAAACTGTAACTATTTTATCTGGAAACCGATATGGTTGCAAAGCAACGTTTAAGTGTATTTTGATGGTGGTAGTAAAGCGAGTCTTTACTGCATTTTTGGAGGCTGTTTGAAAATTTTGAGAAACCGCTTCAGTCTCTCAAAACACCAAAAAAGCACTGTTCAACTCCTGCTCACAATTTGCAGGGCAAAAACGTTGCTCTTGTTATTTATGCACATGTAAAATTTGTGAAAATCGTACGGTTTATTCACACAAACTACGTTATAACAGACATGTGAGTTATGTTTATCGGCGATATAAGGTCTTTGTCTTGTCAGGGCATCCTCTTGCAATAATTGAAAAATTCGTGGATGCCCCCACTAAGCCAAATTTCTTACTTTCCTTTGTGAATCATTTTAGCACATTTCCATATTAATTTCGTTTCCAGGGTTCAGACTAATAACTAACAAAGGAACACATAAAAAGAATGTTTTTAAAGAAAATTTGTTCCAATGCATCAAAAAAATGCCCTATTAATATGGTGCCATTAAGTGTACATGTTGAAGGTTGTAATGAACAACGACCAACTAAAACCTGATGCGAAACAAAGGGAAACTATTGAATGTTTAAACACTTTTTCGTTGCAATATGTCGAAGACGAAATCGCATCAGAGAACTTTAAATATTATGGGCAGTGATATACTGTAGTCACTGATTTGTTTTGCCATGGAAATATCGTTCGAAACAGAGAATTTAATAATTGTTTGTTTTACTGTGACGATGACTGGTGTCAAAGGCTGACATTTGCTTCTTGTGCAGCGATAGTTGAGTTGTTAACACTCTTGCCCTTGGAGTGCTATGGCGATTCACTCTGTGGCTGCAGATGAATCACCAAACCGTTCTATTGCAAAATGGACATTCTGCTATACCACTAACCTGTCACTGCCCCAATTGCTACGATCAAAAAACTACAAAATAACTTCCTGTGATTTTGTGGTGGAATTGCCTGCATCTTCCACTCGAACTGGCGTTTGTACAAAACGTTCCGCTCCAGGTGAACGTTCACAATTCAGTCTTCTTTCCAGCTTCATTTGCAATAAAACGTTGTGGAAGGAAAGTTACATGAAAGGAAACATTCGATACAATCAGAAGTGTAGAAAGTTAATAGAAAGTTTTTATCATTTTAAGATCTTACATAGCAAATCAAAGCATTTTTAAAATTATCTTTGTTGGTGCGCGGAACCGGGGATATCTGGACTTCTACCTATCCATGCCCGGAACATTTTTTCTATTCTAATTTGACAGCTTGAAGAAATCACAAAACCGTGGCTCCTCTGAAAACAGGCAAGTGTTTGAGCAAATTTTTGTGACACGTGGATATCGCTCATATTCTTAATTTCAAAAACTTGCCTACGAATCCACAAAAAAGACGAGTTTGTTTTAAGTTTGTGTTGTGTATGTTTGGTTACCTGTTTAGAAAGTCATTGGTTGATGTTTCGAGCTTTGCATCCACTCAAACGTTTCCCGATAAATGTCCTTTTCGCACTAAGCAAGTAAAATACTAAATCAAAATTAAGGGCAAGTGCAAACGGCAAAAAAGACAAAGTGTTTCAGATTTTCAAGCACTTGGCTTCCGTTCTTGTGAATTTGACAGTATCACTTGCAACTTTTCAATTCAACTGTCGTTTGTTACAGATACCATCGCTTAGACATACGCAATGTAAGCGTATGATGCGATGTGCAAAACCACTCATTCATTTGACTTTAACAAAATTTGTTTCTTGAAACATGGTGCCACGAATGTTGTCTTTATTTATTTACGAAAACTACACTGGTCCCGCAATACGATATTCACTGTCCAACTGAAAGCCAAAGTTATTGTTTTCTGTCTGTTACGGTACCGCGAAAATGCATTTGTCGCTGCTGAAACAGCTACAACTTTCAGAGAGCTTATATACATCGCTGCTTATGTCTTTTGCGTAAGGATCAGAACCTCTTTAATAAATATTTTCAAACATTTTCATTTCAAATCAAACGAATCATCTCTTTGATTGTTCTTGAGATGAAGCAGAGTGTTCAACACACTCGAGCACAACGAATCACAACTCACGCACGCACGGCGTTAACAATGTAGATGAAAAACACAAGCATAGGTATGTGGCGTTAGTAAAGAATATCCACATAAATGGCACATCACATTCACTTTGATTCTTAGCACCGATGCATGCCACTGTAATAAAGTCCAAGTAGGGAGCACGTTGAGTGCATTTTGGCCGTGCCATGTATTTTCTAAATTGTCAAGTTTGTTAGACAAGGCTACGTTACACACTGCTTCGCCATTTTCAAAAGACATTCTACCATACAGAGCACCAGTCATCTTGCCTATCGATTACGGCCTATATAAACGATCTGTGACGAAAGAGTTGAATTGAAAACTAGGTCAGCAGCGGAAGGAAGTGTGGAAACGTCGAAAGCAAGAGTCAATTTCAAGCAAATGTGTTCGAAAAATAAGGTCATTAAGCGGGGCTTTGGGCTTATAATGAGGGCTTTTTAATATAGGAATGAATGGAGTAATTCCGGACCGGACAATTTTGAGGGTGGACATATTAACCGTAGGTTTGAGAGGGGAATACCGCACCAAGTTTTGGTTTGTCTTGTATTATTTGTTTGACCATCTCTAATCATTGAAATCATGGTTAAATGCAGGGTTGTTTTAAGGCGTTTTAATGACGGGATACGGGTCCCTAGAATTTCAAATCGGGTCACTAGATGCAGAGAAAACTATCATCAGGTCCCTAAAATCAGAAAAAATCGGGTCCCTAGAATCAGGGAAATCAGGTCCCTACTGATCCATACCGGCACCTAACATTTTCCTTAAAAAATACCCTGGTTAAATGTAGCCGGTAGCTGTGATTTATTGTATTTATCCATGAACTTCAAAGCTGTAAATATCCTTTAGTTGCAGAATATTTAAATTTTAGAAGCCGAAATTCCAGATATATATGTTCACACATCTCGTCAAAAACTGACAAATACTTCCTTGCGTCGATGTGTGTCCTGATGTGGGTCATTAGTCATATACAAAGCAATAACGCAGTAAACAGTATTTAAATGAAAGCTGGTAAAAGTTTCTGAAACAAGCGTTTTCATTCTTAGAAAAGATGGTATAAAACATGAAGTACAGTTTATGCAGACGAAGCGTAAGCGCAGAAGAAAAAGCAAACAGAACATAGCAGTGGGTGATTGCAGGAAGCTGCGAGCTAGCAAAAGAATTCACTGCGTCTTGAATCACACAACGAAAATGAACAAACGACAGAAACTGATCTTTGACAACAAGCGAAGGCCGATTGTTTGTATCGTGAGCGATTTGAAAACATTCGCAATCGTCTTCAGGTATTCACAGTCGCCATCAGGGGCCAAGATTTCCGGTTCATTGCAATTGCCAAAATCTTCGGTGTGCTATTGGTGTGGGCATGTACTTCTAATCTTCTGCAGTTTTCTGTTATAATTATGCTGACAAGTTTGCGCTGCGAGTCTGACTAACATGCGTGTTATCACCAGAGCTTGACGTGCACATGATGGCTGAAACGTTTGACGTACCTTGTCGTTCCTCGAGTGGGAAATTGCCTTAGACTCTTCGAGTTTGAGCGTTTCATGCACACATCTCAGACCACATTGCCGAGTTTCAAACTTTAAAGAAGATTTTTATTCACCTCAGATGTTTGGACACCAAGGGCATAAACGTTTCTTTGAACCACATGTTTTTTGTGTTCAGATGCTTGATCCTGAGCACCTGTCTTGTCTTCAGTTTGAGGCTGCTTGGTTTGATGTTTGCAGTGAAACTATCCGACACAGGCACCAAGAAAGCGCATGGAGGTAACCATTGTTCAACATGGTACGTTTAATATTTTCTAAATCCTCTTGCAGAATTTGATAAGAGATGAATATTGTACAGGTCTGTGAGATCTAATTGGTTAAAATGCCAAGGAAAATAATGCAACGTCAAATTTTACTTTTTTGGTGTTTGGAACTTTTCGCATTCAAGTATAAAGAAATATATTACTTGAATTTTAGAAACATTTTTGTTTTGTTCTTTTTTCTTGCACATGTAAATTAACCAAGTACATTGATTGAGTGCTGCTGTTAATACTTACGTCAATGAGTTGCTGTTGTCACCTGTTACTTAACATTTGCNTTTGTTGCGCTCACTATGAATCGATTGTATCTTCTGCNTTTCACTCTTGTGGAATGTAATGGGGTGTTTTGATCTCCAATTTCATTGCGTACATTGAAAAGCTTGTTGCTACTTGTTCATTGGAAAATCCTAAAGCAACGAATTGTGAACTGAACAGAGTTCGGCTTTAAACTCTGCTGTGCATGCTGTTGAAGTAGGCTTGAGCACGGGGAATGCACCATGTAGTTTTATCCGGGTTCTTCCCCTGTACTGGAAGCCAGTTATGATAGATTGCGACCGTTCGATAGCAACGTTCTGCCATCGAAATTTTGTCCAGCATCATGGTGATTTTGTTGGCATCTTCAGAAGAAGTACTTTGAGCACATATTCTGGATTATCTCATACACCAAGATTTCTGCTTACCATGAGGTACATTTCATACGGATGATAGCAATAAACATATTTTCCCGGGAAACGCAAAGCAATTAAATAAATGCCAATCTGGGCATTTCTTGGGCATTTCTTATTTGAAAGATTGTCATTTTCAAGGGTACTTCAACGAACTTTCACTGTGGGGTTGTGAGCATACGAATTATTGGAGGTGGTATGGAGAAAATGTCCGTATTAATAACTCTAAACCTTTGCCATCCTACGTTCACGCTACGGCAGGTGTCACAAAAAAACTTTGACATTAACAGTTGTGGTCACAGCAGTTTGAAAGATGTGGCGTTAACATTTTTTGTCAAAATCTTTGCAACTGCGTAAAGTAACGGAAATTTTACAAAAATGAAAAAGAGTAAATAAATGACATCCACGTAATATCCAACTTATGGTTTCAAGCAAGCTATTACATTAATTTGAGACAAAGTCTTCCGTGAATTGATGCATACTTATGAGGGTCTGTGTGAACATGCATTCTAAAAGTTTGCCGCTGTGTAATCATTCACTCGGCTGATGCAACTCGAGTCACACTTTGCTGACAGAACTGGAATCAGCATTTTTAGATATACATTTTAATAACCCAATCAACTTTTTATTACAACTTGTTCGGACACACGTTTGATACAATTGTGGGAACTCTACTCCAGTCGCATTTCATCCATCTATTGACTCCAATGAAGTCTCAGTTTGCCTACCAGGCATTGGAACACCTAAAGACATGAATTGTTAAACTCAGTCATTCAACAAATCATTCAGAGGTTTAAGCAACTAGAAAAGGTTTCGAATTGTTAATGGCTCAATAATAGCTTGAACTATTTGGAACAATTCATCGAACAATTGTTGGAATCGGCATGAATTTTAACTCGAAACATTTGAATTGGTCGTTTTATTTCTGTGTCTGTATATTTCTACTATGTCAACTCTCCCAGTACTGGCACTCTAGTTGCGCATACATTGCAGAGCCACAAAAGCGTACACGCAAGCACTTCGGTGTGACGTAACATCCTGTATGGCTTTAGCGGAATGTCTGAGTTCCGGAATGTCTGAGGATGATCGCATTGCATAAATTTCAGGATGTTGCCTTGATCTCAGCTAAACGTGAGTACAAATTTACCTCTTTTATCTTTCCTGACAATCTTATCCATTCCAACCACGGAGCATAAACTGCAGAGCCGCAACAAGCTGTCATTTTGGGCGGGGTTCTCAAATGATTGTAACTTGTGGTGACTGACAACTGAACACGTTTGTGAAGGTTTTGGGGGGAGGGAGTTGAGCGGTTTCCCCCTGGTTGCGAACATAGCACAGCCAACTGTAAATAAAGTTGTACAAATGCAATTTGCATTTTACGACTTTTCAGACCAGATAGTCAGCAGGCACGTCGTGAAGAAAATGCGTTGACAAACAGTAGATATATACACCATGTATATTATCCAAGTTTCATTGAAGAACTCACGTACAAACTACAAAGTATTTATTCATAAAGATTTCTCTGAAGCTAAGCAGCTAAAATGTTGGAACCTGAATAAAATATTTGCAAGCGCCAAGCAAGCCTCTAACAAAGAAACAACGCACACTGACAAACAAAGTTTCTTGCAAACATTATTGCAATCTATGACATAACGCCAAACCTTCTCAGAAAAACCAGGGCTGTGGAACCGGAACTCAAATTACAGGCTCAGGCACCAGGATCATAATGAAGGTTATGTAAGGTATGTTACCAACGTTTTATTTTCTTCGTTACAACGTACAGTTGTACATTTTCGTATCATTTCCTTTGCAAGCGTTTACGATAAAAGTATACATCATAGGAACAAACCTATGCCACATGAACATTTCCTCTTTTTCAAAATAGATCTGATTTTCTCAAAAAACTCCCAGTGCACCATGTTTGTCCGCTACTGCTTTGCTGCTGTAAAACGTTTTCACTAAACAATTAAATTGACATTGACCAGACAAATACTGTTGCGAAAAGAAAGCGTAATGTTTTTAAAATGTTTATTGCAGTTCTTTTTGGAATGTATCAGACAAAGCAAATCGCAACAGTGAACCAGCGGATTAAATTTAGACTTCCATTTATATTTTGTTGTCATGAGAACCAAAAATTTTGGCATGTTGTGAAGCTGATTGAAGCGTGTAGAAACTTCTGGTCAGGAAAGCGACGGCCAGCAGTTCACCATTAATTTTCTATCTTCATGCAAAGAACAGAAACGTTAAAATCACAAAATTGGTTCTTGTAGTTTTGTGTTCCAGGTAATTGCAAATAACAAGGACAATAGAGGATTTTTAGTTGCAGTCATAGTACATTTTCACAATTCAATTTTTTGTACATTTGCAATTTACAATCATACATATGTGCAATAGGACTTCGACGTGATCACAAGTATGAACACAGTTTTGCAATTTATCTATATGTATATTAAGTAGCTTCGTATCAAATCAGAGCATATTCGAAATACCTTTGTTGTCCAAAGTTTTACTCTTTTTTTTCCAAATGTGTACATAAAGCAAAAACTGCAGCTGCATGTACAACAGGTACATTTTTGATCACATCATTTCAATGCCTGGATGTTGGTATTTTTTTCCGGGAGGTTGCCCAGGCTTCCAAAAAAAATATAAATTTTTTTCTTTAATGCCCAGAAAAAAATAAAAAAATAAAAAGTGTTTTCATCTGTGCCGAGCAAAAAAAACTAAATGCGTAATATTTATTTTATTCATAGCCACCATCTGCACTTCATGACATATTTTTCTCTTCCTGCAGGAAATTAAATTTTCTAAAAAATACTAATTTTGCGAATCGCGGTGAAATCAAACTTCGCGTCAAACTTGCTTTGCATATCAACATCATCAGGAAGGAAAATGCCTTTCTTTCTAAAACTAAGGTCGAATGGGGCAAACATAGAGTGCCATTCATTTTAAAATTGATTACGTTTCCGTTCTTGTTGAATAAACAACACTGCTTGATGCAACTGCAACTTCAAACACCTTTTTGATTATAAATGCCTCAGAATGTTATAAATGCCTCAGAAGATTTCGAAGTCTCTTTGAGTGACTATTGCTTTAAGAACACTTGGACCTTCATTCCTTGCACACCGCAAGCAAATGAGTTAGGCGCAGAAAACCAGTTACTCATTATTAAGATAAACGTTGATTCTCAGAACATGCAGCCAGATATGTCTTACTTTTGTATCTTCCAAAACTGCTTTGGTCCCACAACAAGTTATTTGCTGTCACACTCCAAACCAAAAATTATGCTTTCTTTTACTGTTCTTTGCAAATGCATTTCCGTCACACAACAACCCAGGTTTTAACACTTAATTGCAGGCCAGCAAAGAAGCAACAAATTACGTTAAACCCGTCTGTGCCTCGAAGCTAAATTGTCTGAGTTTTTGTGAATCCATGCTTGAGATTCAATTGATCCGTGCACGCAGAACTCACAATGCTTCGATTACTTCAGTTCTTGGAGAAAGTCTTAAAAATTTATATCTCTTTTCTCAGCTTCTTTACTTGGTAATAAAGAAACCCATAGCGGCATGTAAAAAAATAAATGTTATATTACATTTGTTAAAATTAGCAGTTTTAGCTTGTGTCGCCTCTGCAGGAGGAAACGGCATCAATCTCATATCTTCTTCAATCACACGAGTCAAAACTTCTCTAACTGTGTGAACCCATTCTGCACCGCGGATGGATCTCTATAACAAGGGTTATTTTTCAAAAATGTTACAGCTGATTAGATAAAAGTTCGCATGTTTCACATCAATTTGACCATTCTACTGATGGGAAATTTAAAACAAAAAAACTTTTATTTTCAGTAGAAATGTGAATAATTTTTCAGTGTGATGATAGGCCATGAAGCAAAGCGTTACAAAGCTATGAATACCTGCATAAGTCCTAAGCAGAAACTTAACAGTGGTAAGACAGTCTGGCTTTGAGTTATTGAAACTCCATCAGACCAAATTTTAGGTTTCATGCAAGCGTTTAATAAAACTTTGAAGCATTGAAAACGTTATTAAATGCAAATCAATACGTATTTTGTTCTGGTTTCACTACGTTTCACAGAAAAACACATCATTGATCAAATCATATGCATCTTTTTCCTTACAAACGGCAAGCACAATAATTTTAACGCTGGAGTGATGAAGCAGAATTAAAAAAAGGAAAAAAACGCAAAAAAGGAAAACACTGTTGAAAACCAACAATCGCAAACATGAAAATAACAATTTTTTATGGCACAAATAAATATTCGCAACTAGAAAAAAACACTGAACAAATGGTGTGAACGAAAGCACAATCACGCAGTTGAAACCATTGTTAAGTGATTAAGTTGTAAAGGTTAGCCAATGCACAGTTTGGATGCTTTTCATGTTTGTCAAGGTCTTTTGAGTTTGGCCTTTTATGCATTATCTTCAGGCAACACATCGACAAGCAACTGGTATCTCAATGTATGTTGTCACATTGTTTCTACTCATCACAGGAATACGAAAAAGAACATGCTCGTTTTTGTAATTTTGCAGACATTCACAACTGCCCGACGGGCTGACGCAGTTTTGGTCGCAGATTGCGATTGGAATGAATTCGTTATCCAGGTTTCTGCATTTGAAAACTGCCTTCATCCAACGAGATGGACCTTTGTCTTCGCGTTGTTGACTTAGAATAACTTTGCATTGATGGCTTTGTAAAAACCTTTGAAAATAATAAAAAAATGTTTATGATGACACATAAAGTCAGTCTTTGTATAGGTTGGATGAAAGCAATCAGCAAAATTTGCTGACATTAGGTATGTAAATGTACATTGAAACAAAAGGTTGTAAAGATTTGGTCTTGTTTCATTTTTTTTGCAAAAATCAAAGTTTTGTTTGTCTGAAAGCTGGCATAAGACAAAAGATGCAAAAGCTTAACTTCTTATTTAAAATAAACAATCTTAAAAATGTTTGAAATATATTGTAGTTGTCGCGCACGTTTTGCACGTCATCTAAAAAATGATCTGAAGCTTCCACAATCTACTTAAAAACATTGGAAGAAAAAGGCGGAAGCTATTCTGGCATTGCAGTGGTTGGAAATTTTAACGTGTTTCAGGTAACGAAAAGGGAAGGTTATCAATTAAATTATCTTATATAAGCAGTACTTGGTCTTCATGCAAGAAATTGAGAACATTTTTAGTGAAGCTTCGAACTCGATCAACCGCCTTCCGCCAAAGAACTAAAGAATCATTCCAATATGTTCGTCATTCAAAAACTTGCTAACTTGATCCAACGCCTTCTATTACCTGATGGATGGATAGTCCATTTCCTTCGTTGCTACATGAAAGAGCGCCTCTTGTGGCTGTGTTGCGTTTTGGTGATTTGCGCAGCACGACACGGCGAGTGTGAAACAAACCATCAACTGTAAATAAGATAAGTATTAGTCTCATCCAACTTTGCTTCTGCAAACCGTTATCGACGACACTTAAAAAGAACAACATCAAGGTAAGATAACGCTTTGCTTCATATTTCAAAAGTAGTTGACAGCCAAACGTTGCAGCATTTAAGCTGCATGTTTTTGTTTTTTTGAGACGCATTGGAAATTTTTCGTGGTCTCTGCACCTTGAAAAGAAGTGAAGAAACGTCTTATCCTAATCAATTTTTATCTATTTTTGGCTCAAAATTTGGTCATGAAAACACAATTTTGAGAAGTTCCAAGCCCACAAAAGCAACAAATTCATGCTCATACAATTGTTTGCCAGTACTTTTCATACGAACTTCACCTATCCTAAAAATCATTGCCTTCTAAAAGTAGCATTGTCGTTCACTTACCAAGTACTTCATTGTCTCTTTATACTTCCTTTTAGAAAGGCTCTTGTTTTTTTGCTTCAGGTAATCTTTCCAGCTTCACATTGCAAACCATAGTTCGAAACAACCATTTTATATTGCTTTTTGACACTTTCAAGAAATTTCTTCTCAGACTTCGGATATTCCTCATCCTGCAACTTCACTACCGGCGTTAGTATTTAATGCTTATGTGTCATAGACATGAGCATGGTTGGATAAGTGGTACTCACGCTTTCAGATGTAATTCCCAGGTGATTTCCCCCACTCTCCACTGCAAGAGAGATAGATGCGCTGATAATATGTGCGGTATAAGCGTAATCGATTGACAACAACAAAAGGTACTGTGATTCTCAAATTGGGGAAGACAAAATTTGCATACCGTGCCTCCAGTATTAGATGAAACAACTTTTATGCACTGTAAATCAAATATATGATCATGCAATTGAGGGGTTACCAATAATAAAACAAGAAACAGTCCCCTGAAGCACTGCTGCGTTTACAGTCGACCGTAACTGATAGATTTTTTCACCTTCGTGCAAAAAAGATACATTTTGAACAAAACAAGTGATATAAGAAGAAACGACAAAAGTACATCACTTCATCTTTTAACTTATTTCAATGTAACAGGGGAAAAATATGGTATTAGTATTTACTTTTAATCTAATCGGGGAAATGTACGTCAATCTTTGTCCACCTCGTTTCTGGCAGGTTTAGAGTTCGAGTCTAGGCCAGGTCTTACCAAGACCTTGTACTGTAGTGTACATTAGTTCTGTAGCCATCTTGAAAAGAAAGCTGCAGGAGGTTGGACATGAGAGGTGCAACCCTACGTCTTCTGACTTAGCGTCGTTATTGTTGTGTAATCATATGCACTGTCGGAATATACTCACACGTTCGTGAATGCGTTTGTACTCGTGTTCGTTCTTGCGCGCAATGACTCCATCGTGGGAACGACAGGATGTTAATCAGTTGCAATACTCAATGCTGAGAATAATCAAGATATTGTCTGTTGTCTGTCACCATGGACGACCGAAACGGGGAAACGTTCATTTGCCACCCCACTGGAAATTGGGACTAAGAGCCAAAAATTTCTAGGAAACCTGAAGCCAAAAGCTATTCTGATTAATTGGTTTAATTCTTGCATTGAATTTTATTTGCCGGTGTCAAGCAAAATTTTTGACCTCCTTGAAATTTCTGAATTGTTTTTCAGTTATTTGCTTCACAGAATAAAAACATAAATTTTGGCAATTACTTTTTTGATGTGTGTTGTGTGAATTAAAACATTTTGATTAGATGTCAGGTACCCAGAACAAGCTACAGTACGGGAATAATTCACAGGCGGATCCAGGGTGGGCTAAGGTCGATACCTCCCCCCCCTAATTTTTTGGATACGTTTTCTGATCGATGGTTTCCGACACAGAAACGTCGATTGGGGTGAATTTTTTCTATAGCCTTTAAATAAACCATTTTTTGCACAGGGATAAGGACGAAAATATTTAATGCAAAGCTTATTTTGCTCAATTTGGGCAGTCGGAATGTGTTTATTTCACTGTACATGAAACCTCTAATAAACACGTTTTTATATATGACAATATGCTCCCAGTGTCATATAAATACATAAGTGTTTATATGAAGCATTTACATTGCATATACGTTATATAAACCGCATGTACATAGGTGGAGGCAGGGGGCCATGAACCTTACAATTTTTTAGAATATCTACTGGTCGTTTTGTGCTTTAAGAGGTAGTATCACAAACAAAATACTGTTGCTCCCCTAAAATCAAACATTTTGACCCACCCAAAATTTTGGGCTGGCCTTGCCACTGCGCACGTAAGTATTTNAATTCTTTTTTCATTTGGGTAAGATTGGGCTTCTTGTGGACAAAAGATGAATAAGCAGCAGACTCAGAACCGTCGGTAGAAAGATTTCAGTAGGGGAGCTTTACGTTTGTGGGGGTCTTCATATTATAAAAATTGACAAAAACTCCAGAGATTTATAGTATGTCATGTTTCAATTTGGAGGCTTAGAGCTTTGTTTGGCGGGACTAAGCCCACCAAAGCCCACCCCCGTGGCGACAGGAGTGAGCAGACTGTGGACAAAAGTCTAATAAACTGCAGATCATACTATTTTTTCCTACAAGCATTTATGAATGTGTGCAGCTCATGGTATTACTGCAGTTAGGTGAAGGCATTAAAATTACGCTACAACGAAGTTACAATGCAGTTAACTGCAGGCTGGGTTAGAGCGCTCAGTGACAGCGTAAACTACAAAACAGCAAACTTAACCTTCGAACGTGATCTGCGTGTTAGGTAGGCTAAAAATGAAGCATGTCAGATAAGCTGTAGGCTATGCTAAAGATGATTATTGATCAGCATCAGACCCGCTAGCAGGGGTATAGTGGGGTTGGAACGGCGTTCTCACACCTTTTTGCACTAATAACGTTACTAGAAGATTTCGATTTTTCATTTCAATTTCTACGTGTAGCACCTGGAGCAGCATAAATGACAAGTTATCTCGTGTATAGCACCGTAGCACTAAAGTGAAACAGGAAGTTCCAGTGTGGAAGTTCTTGTAGGCGAATCAGTCTTCCTTTGTGTTTAGTGTGGGAACGCTGTCGCCCCACCTGTTTTTAGCAATACACACCTGCCTGCTAGCAACATTTTTTGGACAAACGTTCAGCTCAGCACGAAATCAGATGCTTTTTTATTGACCACTATTCTGCTGTCTCTAATAGTTTTTTTCAATCTACTGAACAGTATTTCTGAAATTGCGTTACCGCGATATACTCACGTTTCGTACAAAAAAAATGAATATATGAGATTTTGATCATTGACACACTGCAAACTCCACCTTTGGAAATATTGTCTGATCATTTTCAATGCCCTTGAATGCAATAAACACCTTCCAGGGAAAAGTGCCAGCATAGTTATTGGTTTCGAGCTTTTTGGTATGTTTGTCTCTATGCGTATCCCAAACGTTTTTTTTGGGAGTGAAAGTCGTGCTTGTTTTTGAAATAATATACCTTTCTTTCGACCTTCAAATTATTTTCTATGGTCAAATCACTTCGATAATAAACAGCATTTATTTTAAATAGCTTGTGATTGATAATTTGCCACTGATGAACAGGTATTTTTGTAAACAAATTTCGCCATTTTCACTAGACAATCGTGATGTCCAGGGGCTTAAAGAGGTTAGATGGCGCCTGGGAAAGAAACAGGTTTTGCGCCCCCATGTCCTAACCTGAGGTCTTCCGGAAGCAAATGTAGGCCTATTGTTTTGAAAAAAGTCCTTGTGACATTGTTGTGACTTTCTGGCCCCCCCGCAGTGATTCGGCGCCCGAGGAATCGTGCCCCCTTGCCCACCTCGTTACGTCTCTGGTGTTACGCAATGAAAATCGGAGAATTTTTCGAAAATAAACAAATCTTCAAGCCCGCGAACGTAACGAACTTCTATTCCATGAACATCTGCAATTGTGTAATACCGCATGGATCTTGCACAGACTGCCAACAGAGGTTACTGGCGCCATTAAAAGTTTCTTCGTGTAGTATTGGTGTCACTTCTATGCTTGCCCCACGCGTTTTTTCGGCGTGGACCTGTGTTTGTTTTGCTAATAATAAAACTTTTCCGATTTTCAACAAGTTACTTTTGAATTTTTGAAGGCAGCTTCTGCTCCGAAAACGCCCCAGGAAGCCTGGGTAACGGTTAGGATGTGATTTGGCCAAAATGTGTATGGTTATTAACCGTGTTTGTTAAAAAAATTTACCTGAGCAGTTGGTTCTTCACTGCTATGCAGTCAGTACACATCCAAATGAAATCGTCCTTGAGCCCCCCCCTAAAAAGAATCCTGGATCCGCCTATGTAACTTTAACTATCGAAAATGTTTGGACTTAGTCTTTGACCTTAATAATATTTCTTTTTCCCACACTCACCCAAACCCTAACCCGACACACTTACCTAAACACAAATCCCTAAGCTCTAATCATCAGTTTTCGCAAACATGTTTGCTATGTAGAATACTACTCTTTGCATGCGGACGTGGCGTGAATTCAGAAAGTTCGCTTGACACCGGTATGACACTCTACAAAAGCCAGGTTCACTGTTGTGGTTTCATGCTGTGATGAGCTTCAGTGTTGCCAAGTCCACAAAAAACAAATATGCCAAATTATGTTTCAGAATATGCCAACCAGGACAAAAATATGCCAAATTCTTTTCGTAACAAAAAACAACTGAAATGCAGTAAAATTTTTTCGCCCTATGAAGCTTACTGCATAATCGAAAATTTATATTAACACATTGTAAGGATGTCGATCGAAAAGAATCGTTTCCCAGCAAAGAATGAGACACTAGGATGTTACAAAGTATAACTTTTTCCTACCAGACGGCATCATCAGCTTTGCGAAGTGCATGAAGTATAAAATAGAATTTAATAAACCCACAAAGAGTGAAGATACCAATTAAGAGAATCTAACTGAAAAATTGTAGCCGCAGCTGCTCACAATTTACATAAGGAAAGAAAAGAACACAGTAGGAACAATTAGGTAATTTCAAAGCTAGGTGATGTTATTGACATGTCTTCACTAATAGACTGGTGCTATAACGTTCATGTCACGAAGTAGCCTACTGACTGAGTGGTAGCTACTACATGCATTAACTTTGAAAAAGCGGTGTTTCACTGTATTCACATATACTGTATATATACAAGCTAAAATTCAACAGACTCTAACAAGACAAGCACTTTCAAGCATACATTGGCATTCATCAAATGCTAGACATCAACATCAAAAGACACAAGACTGTTATCAAAACTTGCTTCATAACATGGTTCCTATAGTATATTGCATATACACCGCCGCTTCATGAAACCATCTGTTTGGACAATAATTGCCCCTTAAAAAACTAATTAATTTTATCTTGAAGTTCTACCTTTATCTTCCAAAGGAAAATGAAGATGATAACAGTTGTTATCGAAACGTTTGCAAGATGTCAGTTGTATCGTTTGCTTTGGCCGTAGTATTTAAAATAAAGACTTCTCTTGATTTAGTGTGTACGTGTCGAAATGTCATGAGGTTAATTTAGTTAACGAAAATTCTGATGCAGGCCATATTAAATGTTCATGCGGGCCGCAGGTTCCCCATCCCTGCTTTAAACTGAGTCAATGTCATCAAATTATTCGAAGAGCACATGGCTTTAGCACATTATTTGATGTCTTTATGTCATAAGCGAATGCTCCTTTTGGGAGCTTTTATATTTAAGTGTAAGCAACTGCAAGTCCCTTTTCCAAACTCTTTGTCATAAAAAGAACTCTTACCAATGATGCATTCTACTTCTTTCTAGTAGTAGTACAATATACTTTTGCATTCTAACAAACGCTGCACAAAGAAACTTACTAATTTAATTTTTTGCCAATGTAAATCATATCTGCCAGTTAACAAACACGATTCTCTTCTTCACAGCACAATGACTTTGAGTAAGTTCGTGAATGGAGACGTAGAATGTAGACGCACTGCTCTCAAAATAGGCATGAACCTATGTTCTGTAGTACGTATACGTCTCCATTCAATCTCGCATATACGTCCAACTGTTAAAATCACCATTGCTTCCCGCACAAGAAACTTTCCTATTTCGCACAGAGAACCCTAGCTAACACAATCAAATGACGACCTTTTAAGACAGTCGATAAACTTGCGAAATATCTTCGAAAAGTGGGACTTTGAAACTAAAAAATAATAAAACAATTGCTTACAATATGAAANTCTCTTTTACCGTCCAATTTGTAGTATAAACATGAAACATNAAAAAAATTTCTGAAAACATCAAATATAATGTTGTAACATCAAAAGTGGCATCTCTGGCAGGCGAGTACTATGCAAAAGTGCATCTGAGCAGTGGCGCAATTAGAGGTTTGAACTAATGAGCAAAAACTTAGCTGAAGCTTAGCTGAAGTCGCTACAAGTGGCCCACTAACCAACAATGAAAAAAGTTGAGAAATGATAGTGAATCCGGATATGGATTTCCATACTAAAACTCGAATTAACCATAAAACACTACGAAAAACGAAAAAAAACACAGAATTGGGCTAAGTAGGGACCGATTTTTACATTTAGCCTGCCATGGAAACGGCTCGCCCCTCTGTCAGTTACGCCACTGCCTCTGAGCTTGTTTACTGCACACTTGTCTCTGGATATCATCATCATCCTTCAGTGAGGCATTTAGCCATACACCAACATTTTAGCTTGGCCAAAAAATCGTACATGTACACCATTCAGAAAAACATTCGATGGAGCAGGTTGTTTATAGATTTTGGGCCAAAAAAGTACACCAATAATTTTCTTGCAATTGAAAGTGATTTAATTTTCAGCAGCATAATCACCACAAATATACAGAAGACACTGGAGTTCTCTAACGATAGGCTATATGTTGCAAAAAGGTACAGAATCTCACAGCAAAAAATACAGCCATGGCATATTGCAATATTATGTAGTATATGTGCAGAATTATATCTCATTCTCCAAGATTGCCTTGGTACACTACATACCAAGGTACTGTACAATGTAAAGAACGGATGTCCGTCAGAGCCGATATCGTCAACGGATATGTGATGACGTAACCGGAGTGCAAAAAGACGTCGTTGCATAATAGATAAAAGTGAAGATACAACAGAATAAATTATTTGTCATTGTAAGTTAATACAATTTTGCCCCGAACACGTAATGCTAAATATTACGATGTTTTAATTTTTTATATTTTCACAACTTTTGAAACCTATTTTTACTACCACTGTGGTGTCATTACTCAAGGTAAATATTATTTTTCGCGACTCCGGCTGCGTTATTTTATATCCGCAACCAAGATCCGCTTCTGACGGATATCCTCCTTTACTGGGAACCCTTACCAACAATAAAATTGTCCTGCATTTCTGGTCATTTTCAAGTCCTTACAACAGTAAATATTTGTTTCACTAGTAAGTTGTGCCTTACTCGCAAAATGACATTTATCAATTAACATGGAAAGGCGTTTTGCCACTTGTTACTGTTGAACGCGGGCATCTTGGCAGGTAATGCACGAGGCGGTGAATGCTGATAGCGGAAAAGCACGTAGTTTTGTACTTTATGAAGAAAAGCATGGGTGAATCTGTAGCANTGTTTCCACAAGTTTGAAAACGCCACTGTCAGTGTGAACAATGTGCCTGAACTGAGTGAATAGCTTGATCAAACTACTNTTATCAGGCTTCTTTTCANCAGTGGCGTAACTATGGACTACAGGCAGTGCTTTTTTAAGNTGTTTATGGGTGTCAAAATCGCACCCTAGAATTTTTCAATCACACTCTAAATTCTGAAACCTAGGTATGGTTTTGCCTTGTTTTGAAGTAAAACGATTTGAGGAAAACATTTTTTCCTGCGCGTGGCTATTGCAACAGACGGCTGCAATGTTATAGGCCCACGCGATTTTCTGGCGCAGAAGTTGGAAGCGAAAATTGTAAGTATGGTATCTGTGCATTGTCATGCGCATCGCCTCGCTTCGGCCTCTTACTATACTGGCACAGATTTGTGCAGTATGGTGTGTGAAACTGCGTAAGCATCTTAATGCAATTATGGAAGTGTTTTACTGTTTCACCGTTGCGATCGGCTTGCCTGGCGATGTATCAGACTACAATGAAGACAAAAGGTCGGCAGTTGCAGCGCACATGCAAAACAATGTGGTTGTCGAGTGAGGCAACAGTGAGAGCTAGGAGTGAGATTTTGGCCGCACTGGGGCAGCTGTCAAAGAATAAAAATGATGCAATGTGAGTTGTTTTACTGCGACTTATAAAAAAAAAAAATTCAATATGGTACTTTTTTTCAATATTGACACCTCACCTGGCAGAACTGAGTAGGCCTAAAGCTTTTCAGGCGGGATATTTTGATTTTGCACAGGTGAAAGCTTCTATAGAACTGCAATAATGAGCTCTCTGATGCCGCTGCTAAAGCCGAGCTTAATGCGAATTGCGCAAAGTTTGATAATGAATTGATCATCCCCATACACAAAACGGGAGACAGGAGTGAATGAACCAACTACCGCGGCATCTCTTTGCTTAGCCTCCCAGGAAGAGTGCATGTCAAGATGCCGCGAAAATAATGGAACCAAAGCTGGATGATATCCAGTGCGGATTTCCTCGCAACAGCAGCACTACAGAAAAAATTTCCATTCTTCAGCAAATTTTCAAGAAATCCTGTGAGCATTCCAAAGACCTATACACATGTTTTGTCGACCTCAGACAGGAGCGTAACGAGAGGGGCAAGGGGGCGCAATTCACCAAGTGCCGAATCTTTATGGGGGCGCGAAACCACTGCGGGGGGCACTGAATCGCCAAAAAGTCCCAACAGTGTCACAAGTACTCTCTTCAATACAGTGCATTTGCTTCCAAAAGACCTCACATTCGAACATGGGGGCGCCAAACTTGCTTCCTGCCCCGGGCGCCATGTGTCCAGAATGGAAAGCTAACTAAATCCTTCGGGCTACAGTGTATACCCACAGGAAAGCAGCCCAAAAATTGTCCAAGGACCAGGTGACGCAACCACATATCCTACCTTTTTGGCCCCGTCTTGGTGCGGACTGCGGAGCCAGCAGAACTATTTGAGATTGCTGTTAATAGTGAGGTATTTCGGGTCCTCTTGGGGCTGCTTCTATTCATGAAATTGTCTTTGGTTTGTTTGCCAAAAGTGAATGTCGTATTCAAACAATTAAGTATATTTGGAAGGAATCTTGCGTTTTTGTGAATATGATTTAAAAGTATCATACATAGAAGGGAAAATTGTGCTGACACCCTAAAGCTCCACCACGACACCCTTTTGAAAACCTTAAACAAAACACTGTATAGAGGTTTGGCCCAGAGTGGGAAATTAGCTGAATGGGTCCCACTTTCCACTGTAGAGGGTCCACTAGCCAACATTCAGAAAAAAACTTGAGAAATTATGGTAAAAGTCCGGACGTGAACGACTATAGTAAAACCCTATATCACCGGAAAATACTCAGACAAACGAAAAAAACAACAACCTACTGAAAGACAAAGTAATACTAAAACCGAAACATTAGTTAAGTGGGGGCCTAATTTTTAGATTTAGGTGTGCGATTCGCCCTTCTGGCTGTAGGCATTGCCAGGGGGACAAGTGAGCCATGTCCCCCGAAATTTCTAGCATATCTCTTCATTGTGTGCGTTGAGAGGCGGTGTCCCAAAGAAAATACTGTTGCTCGCTTAAAGTCGAAAGTTTTGGCCCCTAAAAATTTTAGGCCAACTGCGCCACTGACTCTAGCCCCCGTCAGTTCCGCCACTGCTGTTTATAATATAGATCTATGCAGGTTTGCAGGAATACCCTATGTCATAATCGTTAGGGTTTATTTCTGACTTCTGAGTGCCAAACTACATTTGCTGTGGCGACTTTTCGTAATCCATTGCAAAAGTTTTTAAAAAATCTGCATGTTATTCTAACTTTAGAAAGTTGTCCGATAGTCGTGTTGACACAGTCAACTTGTCCGGCTTTTGTGTGATAAACTTTATGTATGATGAGCGCTCCCTCCAAAAAGCAGCAAAGACAAGCAAGGTTTTATTGAAAGGTTGATTGATCGCTTTGGACGAGATCCCAGACGTTTGCAGCTCTTGTTGCAAAGTGACGCTCATAAGTCTTTCTAGGCAAAATAAAGTCGTATATTGTGGTGTCGTTAAAATATAAAAACGACTGCGTAATTTTCAGCAAAGCGGCTGTGGTCAATTGTTCTTTGCTGAGCAAGCCACATACTCCGATATATGTCTATTTGGGTCATGGCCGTGGTTGCTTGTAGGTATCGCCCTCACATACTTGGTGTCAGATTTGCTTTTTGGCTTCAAACGTGTGGCGGTTTGCTTTTGGGTTGGGTTGCAGCAGCAATGTACCACTATCGTGCCGCTCAGGATTTGCTATCGTGCCGCTCAGGATTTGCTCACTGTTGCATTGAAACATGAACGACCTATCTCAATATATGTAAGTCAGTTTTTGCAAAAATCTGCAATCGACACGCCTAGAGTTTGTTGATAAATTTTATTGCACATCTCACCGATTACATCGTTGCAAGACTTTCCATGATTCATGCAAACACTACCTAATTTAGGTTTCGTCCCAATGTTTCAATTCACCATGAAATCAATTCCTTTCCGCTCTAGATAAAAGGAAAATCTTGCCATGCCATACGAAAGCATTATGATATTCATGAAACAAAATCAATATTTTTGATATTCAAACAACAAAGGTTTCGTACTTCAACACAAAACTTCAACAGTAAACGTCTCTTCAACAGTAAAATGACAATAAAATAAACAAACAACGTCAACAATAAAATATACGAATCGGGTGAAAATGATAAATAAAATTCTAGAAAGTTGCCACAAAGAATCTACCCAATTAAAGTCTGTCTCAGTTTTTTATTAAAAACTGACGGTGCAATGAAAGCTAAAAACGAAATCTTGTCAATACGTTTATCAAAACTTAGAAAGCACTCTGCTTTACTTTGGGATGGTTGGAGTTTTTGCATGAACTATCGTGAGATTTTGTGGTACGGCTTTTGATTGATTGAAACCATTTTGCCAGTAGCTTTTTGACGGGACCAAAGGGATTGGTGTAAATGATGGGATTGAGGGAACTGTTGATTGGCAGCAAAACGATGACCGCAATCGCGTATGATAGAGGATGCAGAACAACGCCGCTCATACTGAGAAACGTCATGATGCACACTGGGAACCAACAGCACATATCGGTCGCAATCAGAATAGAAATCTTTCTGTACATAAGAGCAGCACGACGACGCTGCTGTTGATTTGATGAACCAGTAAAGCTTGTTTTAAACGACTGCTTGTAGATGGCGACGTAAGCGGAAGCAATGTAAAGCAGAGCAACAAAGTTGAAAGTCACAATTCCAGACGAAATGAAGTTAATACTTCTGTCATCTTTGCTAACTCGAAAAAGTCTTGGCATGCACACGCCGTTATCACTGTAATAGCCATAGTATCCCAAGGTGTTAGGAACTAATTCAGGAGAGTGGTTTTCCAAATACTTATTATCGTTCCAACTATTTCGCAGTATATCGCTGCCATTCACAAGGCCAGAAATTCTGTGTTTGAAGATTTGCAGTTGGTCAGAAGATATTACGTTTCCTGAGAAGAAAGGACTGGACGTTGTGCGTATCTCAGTAACTACGTAAGGCGCAAGCGCC
>JGI24159J19872_10002254_pt1 | contig 22724 bp, 18 predicted proteins | sample Ectturendosymbi4_FD_19872 | JGI IMG/M metagenome (IMG submission 19872) | reverse complement strand
TGATCACCATCACTGCCTACCACTTGCCCCTGTATCAATGTGTAGCTATTGCCTTCCAAATCCTCGTTCTTTCTGTAAGATTCATTTTCCCTCAGTTATGCAGTGTTACCTTGTGCATTGGCTAATTATCTTGTTAACTGCATGGCCTATGATGAGAGTACAGCGTGGTTTCATGTTCAACATTGCTTGAAACCTCTGAGGCCAAATTATTTTGTCAGTAGCTGCACACATTTCTTTGAAGTGATCACATGACAAGTTTGGAATGCATGACCTACATAGCTGACTTTAATTTCAGACAGGTGTGTAGGAACTTGGCTTTCTGAAGAGGGTAAAAGGCATTTACCATAGAAATGTCTGAACCTATTTGTGATGCTTGATTCTCTTTGCACAGTGCATCTGTTACTCATCCAAAATCTGGTAGATTACTTTTGCAAGTGCCACCCCCATTCTATCGATTCCTATGCCTACTTAACTGCTTCATTACAGATGCACCAAAAATTACTTTTGTGCATCAGAAAATACAGATGTCTGCTACATATGTGCAGGGTTTGTTGCATTCTTTGCAGCCAAGTATGTTACTAATGCTGATTTGTTTGGAAATGTTATGAATAAACATTCTCAACGATTCAACAATTTTGTTCACGAAGTTCCTTTATATAAGATGGACACGATGACCATATTAACTTGAGATCAAAGCTCTCTTCAGCAGCAAATAATGTCAGTACATATTTTATCATGGCTCGACTATTATAACTCTTGCAAAACTTTCGAAAGATTTCCAAACAAAAAAAGACATTGAGACAAACGCAAAAAGTACGACTATTGGTGCAAACTTTAGGAATTACACCCGCGATTTCGCATTGTTCTGCTTCGCGAAAATCCACTTTTCTGTTCCAATGTTTCCCTGTCTTACTTTCGAAGGCAACGAAGTGTAACGCCTGGATCACATGACACAAGTGCTCTCAGCGGAAACTCGAAACCCTTCGTGCTTTGAATGGCTATTATGGCTCATGTATTACGCTACGCACTTTTCGCAGTGCATGGTGTGGTTGTTGTAGTTGTTCCTAGGATCAACGTGGTAACTGCTGGCGGATATTCCTAACATCTGAGGTTAATGTGCTGTGTGTCATTCTTCTGCTCTCATTTCTCAACCTTTCAAAAATTGTTTGTTTCGCCTCTGCAAGGCATGAGAAATTACCAGCATTTGAGTTATGCCTGCATGAAAATTTGAACAGTTTAGCTTCAGATACGAAGGACCTGAAAGTATTCGCAAGCTCAAACGTTGCAAGACACCAGGGCTGGCGATTGCCTCCCAAAAAGAAAAAAGGTTTTTGTCTGTTACGTCACCATGGGGGACCAAAGCGATGCCAGCGCGCGATTGAAGTCAGATATTGCCAAACGTTTTCAGGTACCGGAGAGGAAGGCAAAACTGGCAACATACTTCGACAAGGCGTCTAAGACGCTCCCTGCTAAAACAACAACAATGAGTGATAATGAACTGCAGCTGTACTGCATATGCCGGTCACCAGACATTGACCGTTTCATGATTATGTGTGATGACTGTGAGGAATGGTAAGAAATTTTTCAATTGCATGCGTTTGCTTTGTTCTTAAATGGTTACGGCATCTCTAATGCATTTGCCTGAACTTCCCCAATAGTTTTATGATGGTTCAAAACAGTGCGAATGCGAAGCATTACGATTGGGCAACATATTGATATCTAGCCATTGTTACCTTCATCCATGGCTATTGATGTTTGTTCATACTGATATGCATTTGCTTTTTTTTACTTGTTTGTAGTAACTATTAAACAATGATCATCTCAAACATTCAATGTTCGTAGTCATTGTTATGAGTCAGTTGACTCCATTCCTCAGCAGAACCCTTAAATAAATTTGATAACTGTGCACCGGACAAGAGCTCCATAGCCTTGCTCCACAGTTTTGTTTTTTGTACTGAGAGAGCGGTTCTCAACCTTTCATGGTTGTGGCCTCCTTCCAAAGACTGCCAACACTTGTGGTCCCCTGCTCAATGGGGTTTTGCAATATCATGGCAGAGCTATTTAGTAACGGCCTCTGCTTGTGGCCCCTCTGTGCCCCCTAAAGGGTGCTGAGGGTCCCGGTTGAGAAACCCTGTTCTAAGAGGAGGCAAAAACATTTGTCATGAAAAATCGGTTACTGCAAGATTTTCATACAAAATGCATCTCTCATCTGAGCTTTGATAGAGCATCACAGAGTTACCAACATTTTCCCTTGAAAATAAAATGATAACTAAAAAATGATCCATTTTTTCTGCATTACAATATCATGAAAACCCATCATTACGTATAATTTTTCACTATCATATCTCAATTTTCATACTTCATTCCATAAACTGTCACTACTTTAGTCAAATGGTATAGCACATCCAAGCATTTGCTTGTTTTGCTTTGATAAAGCAAGCAAAGAAGCAAAACGTGCAATATTCCATTCATGGTTGTTCATCAACAAGCAATTTCGTGCACCAATAGTGCAGTGTTTTGTTGCTTCTTCATCATCTGGCCTAAAGGCACATTCTTGTTCTGAGGAAAGCTGAATGTTTGTCATATTAGTCTGGCCTGATTGAATGCACTGTGAAAACCTTCAGATGCAACTTGCATGTAAACAATTAGCTTTCTTTTAAAACAAAATTTTACACCTTAGTTAGAGTAGGGTAAGCAACTGTATGCTGTGTGAACTTCACTAAGAACTTTGCTAAGAATTACTTGCATGAAAAAGCTGCCATTTAAAAGTGCACCTTTTGCTGGGTATCCTTTTGTCTTGTGATGATTAGTCTTTTAATTGTGTACCATTTTGCTAGTTTGTAATTACATTTCTTCATCAGTGCATACAGTGTTACCCTATTAAAGAAGGAGGTCACACATTGCCCAAAGATCAAGCTGATTAAACTACAAGTTAAATTAGAAAAACGTGTGCATTCCATTTATGAAATAAATTATTAGAACCCTTGTAAAACTACATGAAACAATGTAAGCATGGTGTGGTATCTGAACCCTGGGGTAAAGCACTTAGAATTATTCTAGTTGCAAGTGTATTATAGCAACAAACATTTAAACAGATGCAATTGTTTCACAACCTGTTATTTTGATTTGTCTTGCAATGGAATTACGTGAATGTTTATGTTGGCTACATGTTTCTTTTTTATTAGCAATGATGTGAAACTTCAGCAATTGCAAATAACGTGCACAAATCATTTTAGGTATTTAATTTGATGCTATTCTCCTTTTCTCATTTCATTAAGACTTTACAGTACTAAGCAAAACTTGTTATTAAATCAACCATGGCAATCCTTGGAATACGTATAGCTATATTTGTTTACAGCATAATTAAGAACTGAAAAAACTAGACAAGTAACAGTACAAAATAACAAATCCAAACTTCCCATAAAACAAGAGCATAATGAAAGCTCTAAGAAGACAGTGGTTTCAAAACAATGTAGAAATCACTGAAGTCGCCATTTCAAGCAGAACAGAAAAATTGGCAACTTAAGCAAATAGTACTTCTGAACCTTCCATTTCTGTGAAAATTAAACAAATGAAAAGTGAAGAATGTAAAAAGGCATTTTTAGATTGCTGTATAATAATGTAGTGCAGGGGTCAGCAGCAACTTACGGCCCGTGGGCCACATCCGGCCCATAGCCCCTTCTGCAAATTGTAGTGACTGTATGGCCTGCCTAGTAGTATTATATTTTATGAATCTGCCCTTCTTGAAACATCTTGTATTGCACACATAGGAGGAACTACTTATGAGAAAGTGCACTTTGCTATAAATATACTGTACATTGCATTTGGTAGTTTCATTACAAACTGAAAATCACGGCTAACCTGATTAAAAATCCATAAATTCCCAAGTTTTAACAACATCATAAACTACAACAGGAGTGAACGGCCTGCCATACCTTGCAAAGTTTGTTTTTGGCCCGCGAGTAGGGTGAGGTTGCCGACCCTTGATGTAGTGTTTACTAAAACTCACAAGATGTAATATTTTTAAAAAATTAGGTGAAGTAACATGGCTAGCTAAGGGGAAGCTAAAACTGATCAAGCAGTGTAAATTGTCCAAGTAATAGCTCTGTAAACATGCATTGTGATGCTTAATGAGGTTATGTTAGCCTTGCAAGGATCATAGATAGGCAAAACAATTTCAGTATAGAAATAGCAGGTTAAAGGTTTGCAATGTAATCATGCTAACAAAATTTTTAGAAGTCTGATAACTTGGCAAATTGTGCTCCTTGTTTGCAAAAACAGTGACTAGTTGGGCAAACAAATAAACTAGGCAACTTAACTGAACCTGATAACACAGAAAATAATAGGTTGTCAGCTGGGACCAGGGTTGTCAGATGAAAATTTCAATAAAAAGCCAAACAACACAATAAAGAGGCCAAAAACAGGCCAAACCGACTGTTTAAAGGCCAGAAAAAAGCCGAACTTTATTTGCGGTATTGCCATTCCTTTGCCACAAAAAACATCTAAATTACAAGAATATCAAATTTTTTTCTTCGAAACTAAGATTAAATCTTGCTTGGCATCGTGCTGGAGCACTTCTTTCTTTCGAGCTAGTCCTTCTAACCACTGCTTGGCTAGATCTCAGGGCAGAAGTTGAGCAGCCATTCGGTTGTCTCATCGTCCAGCACTGTCAGGCCATGCAGTCGATGGATTGGACATTGGAGGACAACATGATCGACGGTTAGTTCTTCTGCGCCACACTGGAGCACTGATCTTCCCTGACTTTTCATGGTTCATGAAATTGCACACTTTGGGTAAAAATGGTGCCACAGTTTGCATACTTATCCATCGGCAGCTTTCTGCACGAAAATCTCTCCTATTCACTCCTGTACTTACGATCAGAATCACAAGGGCACTTCCACTTCGACGTAAATATCACGTTTCTATCGCGAGGATGCAGACCTGTTTGCAAGCGCTGCGAATGTTTTTAGTGCTTACAACACAATTGGCACTGCACGGTGCAGTGAGTGCAGACATTTCCAGTAATTACGCAAAAACTTAATTTTGAATTTAGCATTCATCAAATATTATTAATATCAGAATGTGGTGTCTGATATAGCATTTAACACAAAAATTTTGCAAATGTGTTTCCGAAAAGATGGAATAGCAATATTTTTCTTCGTAAGAACCTATTTCAGCGTAAAAAGGCCAAAAAAGAGCCAAATGGCCAAACACATTTTTTAAGGCCAGCCGACTTAAGATGAGGTCAAAAAAAGGCCAACTAAAATTTTTTAGGCCAACCAACTTAAATCAAGGTCAAATTTTTGAAATTTGGCCTGAAAAAGGCCAACCTGACAACCCTGGCAGGGACCATGTGATTTGCAGTGACTAAGGCAAACTGGTGACTTTGTTGAAGACAACTTAAACGAGTTGTACTGTAGTAGCAACAAACTTGGTGATCTCAAACTTGTTTGTTCTGCAAGAACACTGCACATTCTTAAATATTGCTATCGGTACTGCTCCTGTACAAACACTGATGTTCAAAGTTTTTCTTCATCATGGTGTTGTTTTTGTTGATTTGCTATTAACAGTACTGACATGTTGCCTTTTGATTGTTTGTATGTCACATGTATGCTTTGTGGTCATACACTTCTCACTTTATTCGTTGAATTTTGGTGACAATAAATGTAATTGTTTTTCAAACTGTACAACATAATTGAATTAAAATTCTTTGTACCTGTGTTGTTGGTCCTTATTGACTACAATATTTACACAATAACATTTTGATGCCACCTTTGTTGCTATAGAGTGCTCCTCATTGGCTCCCTGAAGTGAGTTTTGCCAGTAAAACACTGTAAACTACTTCACAATCTAAAAAGTGGGTGTCGTCGTTCATGAAAATTTCAATTCCAAGCCCAAATTTTATTGCTGCGAAAACAAAACAATTGTCAGGTTAAGTGTGATAAGATAATGACAGTTTGGGTCTTGAAAACGCATCTCTAATCTTTTAATTTCAATCTGTTTTCAGCAGATACGTATGTATATTCTAACATTGCATTTCCATGCTTAATTTTTGCAAACATTTTCCAAACTGCACTTCAGGTATGTCATCACGAAATATATTCAAAAGTTTACCAGTTGATTTGAAACATTAGTTAAAGTGTACTTTGACAGTAAATTTTGAGAGCTGTATTGATCCAGGAAAAAAGCTATGCTGAATCAAAAAGATAGCAATGTTGGATTGTTTCCCCTGGGGCCCATAAGGTTGTTTTTCCAACATGATAGCATGCTCAGCTTTATATATGCCACATTTGCTCACACAAGTGCTGTTCTAAGTGTTTTTAATCATTAGTTATGCTTCCTGTACTAGACAGGATACAAACTGATCAGTATTCTATGTCACCATTTTCTGATCTTGGTAACTTTAAGTACCTTTACCAAATGGTCTAAGTGTTATATTTACTGATGTATTAGTGGTGTAGTACGTATAAGCCAAGTAAAACTGTAATATATACTTCATGAAAGAGCAGACTTTGAAAGCTTCGTTGCCGTATTTTGTAGGCCATAAGGCACACTTTTGATTTTTGAATGCTAGCTGTTCTTTTTTCATACATGAGGTGCACCGGATTATAAGGCACATTAAATCATATGATCTGTGCTTCAGCACTAAGGTATGTGCTAGCTACCCACAGAACCACACATGTTGCTCATTGCAATTGTTGTAGGTTTATTATGTTACACAATGGTCTGTTTACAAAAAAATCGTAACTAGCAATTAAATAAATAGCACCATTTACCACACAAAATTGATTCTTGGTGTGAGAGCACAACCAGATCCATACATTAGGCGCACTGTGTTATAAGGCGCACGTTGAATTTTTGAGAAAATTTAAGTATTTTTAGTGCACCTCATGGCCCTAAAATACGGTTTTGTTTTTGTTTTGTAACTTTAATGTTGTTTATGACAGCAATCTTTGACATTGTCACGTAGCCTCATCCTACACAATGTGACCCCCAAAAAAACCTTTTAAGGCTGAACTGTTCTAAGGTTTTTAACGAAACCATCCATTCAAATGTTAGGATTATTTCAGTTGATAATGTTCCCCAGCAAAATGTTAGCATTATTTGGACAGTGATGGAAAAAATATCACATTCAGCATTATTATCAATACTAAAAGCACCATATTCTTCAAACTGTGTATATCAGATTGTTCGTTCATCTGTGATGGCTTGGACGTGAGAATTTAATTTTTAATGACCTGTTTTTGAATTATTCATAATCAACTTGGATTTTGTGAATGCCTTTTTTGTGTAAAAAGTTGAACTGCTGTTTCAATTTTTGCAGTATTTCAAAACTTTTAGTAGTTTATGAAATTGTTGCCACAATGTTTTTTGAAAAGTGTGTCAATTATCTCTAGGCTTCATGTGTTTTTCTGGTGGAGAATTTCATGTAAAAAGTTGTTTCATGATTTAAGTTTTAAATTGGAATGTTTTTAATTGAAATTTGGTTATAGTGTATGCATTTAAATCCTAGCGTACAGTATATTGCAATTAACCAGAGAAATATTTTATTATCCTGAATTTAAAATGCGTTGTGTGTTCTCAGGTATTTATATCAGATAGGATCCCATATTAATGTTCTTTCCTAGTCACTGATTTTTATTTTTTACGCTTGTGGCCCATTACAGTTTTAAAATTACAAAATGTTAGAATGAAGTGCAGCTTTAAAAAAAATACTTTGAATGTGTGCCAAAGTGATATTCATATTGTGGGAGAGAAAGTTAGATCAAGAATTTTTTTAAATTGGGTACGGTGTTGTGGTGAGAATCTTTGCATTATAAGGCAAAATTTGCCAAATCAATATAAACCACATTGCATGACCTTGTGTGAAATTGCAGGTTTGCAATAGATGGTTAAGGAAAGCTGCAATTTATTTCAGCAAATGCTTGAAGTTTAACAGCTATTAGAGGTTTCGACATATATACCGTACATACTCAAATCTGTTGATGATGCTTAGAAAAACATGCCTGAACTGAACTAGTTTTGCATAAAACTTTTGTTCGACCTTAAGGTACTTGTTTTTCCTACTTCAGCGATGTGGCGTTAGTTTGATTGTTGTTGCAATAAAAGTTTCATTCTTGCCGTGGCAGCAAGAAGGCCTTGGCCCCCCTGGATTTTGAAATTTGATATTTTCCTATTAACTTTTTAGTAGAAATGTTTTTCTCTTAGTTTCGAGTTGGTAAAGTGAAATTTCACCGCTGCTGGCCCCATACTTCCTGGAAAAAATCCTTAACGACAGCCATGTTTGTTGCAACCGTTTCAGGATTCGCTGTGATGCCTCCATGTGCTGTCGTGGATACTTGTGTTTCTTTTATTTTGGTGACGGCAAGTGGCAGCAGCCCGAAGCCTGAAACTTATTTCTTGCCAGGCAGTTGAGGTGAACGCATCTGCCCAAGCAGCTCTGCAGCGATAAGCTCAGCGGCCGTGGGTCGAACACCCAGCCTTCCAACTGAGAAGCGGAGACTCTAACACTGGGCTATCGCCGCTAACTTGTGTGGTTTAATAAATTGATGCGACTCCACTTCGCACGAAAAATGATACTTGTGAAGGAATGATGCTCTTCTATTTGAATAAGAGTTGACGGTGCCTACCAAGTAGGCGAAATGTATACTCTGTAAGATCTTAGTCTTTGATTCTTTGCTGGGAAGAGATTCCTTTCGATAGACAATGATGCTAAACTGCTTTAACATGCGTTCCAGGTTTCATGGCGACTGCATCAACGTGACGGAGAAAGAAGCGCGGCATATCAAATACTTCTTCTGCAAAACGTGCCGTCACAAGAATCCATTCCTAAAAATCAAGTATAGAAAATCAAAGAAGAAAGAGGAAAAGGTTGACAAAAAGAAAGAGAAGTTAAAAAGAAAGCGTTTGAAGAAAAAATTTTTAGGTACGTCTATTAGCTTGGCCCATTGAAGGTGCTTTGGCACAAATGCTATGTGTTTTTGCTGTTTCTTTGTTTTTGAAATAGAACTGTTAGCAAATTTATTTGCGCTTTTGTCTGCCACATATCTTGAGGAGAATCGTACAAGCATGGGCTACCAGCTCAACGTCAGCAGATACTTGCACTTGTTTTAGATCGTTCGATTAAAAACCGTTTTGGGCGAAACCTGCTGCGACGATTAACTTGTACGACAGAATTTTGTTCTCAAGACGTTTTCTGCGTATTCCCTCCACGCGGATTCACCCGCTCTCTGACTCAGGGTTCCCACAGAGTCTGGAAAAGCATGGAAAGAAATTTCGTCATTTTCCAACCTGTAAAAGTCTTGAATAAAATTTTTTGGTCTGTTAATATGGAAAAAGAAAATAATTAATCTTTTGACGTAGATTTTCATAACATTTTATTCAAGATGGATGTCATTTTACTTGTATGGTGCCTGTATTTGATTTGGGCAAGCCATATGGAAATGTTAGGCCTGGAAAAAGTCCCGAAAATATCTGGAAAAGATCTTGAAAAAGTCTGGAAATTTATATCGGATTGTCAAAGAGCTCTTTTCCAGAAACTTCTTAATGTTGGTAGCAACTGACCTAGAAACATCTGTTTCAATTGAAATGCGCGCCGGTAATGTTGGTAGCGACTGACCTAGAAACATCTGTTTCAAATGCCCAGTTGAAATGCGCGCCGGTAGACATCGCTTTATAAGAGGTTAAACTATTTCGGTCACGCCTCGTTTATTTTGATTGTGGTGTTTATTGTGAAATGATAATAAATTTTCGAATGAGAAAAATATTGCTATTTAATACTTTTTCAACAATATGTCGCTGCCACACTCACGCCCCTCTTGAGAACCCTTCATTCCTCCAAAGGGGGGCATGCCCTCAGTTTAAGAACACGGGCTCTATAAAGCTCGGATAACTTTCGTATTTCGATCACGCAGTTTTTCCGAAAAATCAGTTAAAAAATAAGAAATCTGCGCAATTTTCACTTTACGATGAATTTTTAGGTGCATTATATTCATGTAAATCTACACATGTGCTTTTGCGCATTTCAGAGTAGTAAATGAATTCATATGTATCCTCAAACTGACTTTTGTATCTCACGCCTGCGCAAAATTTGGAATCGTGTTAATTTGTGCCGGCCCGGACGACTTCGCTGACCAGTTGAGTTTATTGGCCCAAACATCAAGCAATTCCGTTCAAATTAAAGTTGAAGCGCTGGGATTCCAAAAAAACTGTTAGACAGGTTGTATCGTCGGTCATCCCTCGACAGTTTCATAATTTTATAATTTTTCTATCATGGTTTAAAGTTGATGGTCAATTATTGGGAATTTGATGGGGTAACATTTTCAAGAAGGGTTGCGGGCTGCTGGATGACCAACGCAGTTGCTACGAACGAGGTCTGCCACTCGATTTCAATGGTTTCGAACCCCCAGTCAGCGATCTTGTTCGTATGCGGGGCTTGGCAACCAAAAGCGCGCTTTCGCCGCGGTAAACTTGATCGCTGCTTCCGCCAAATTAACCAGAATCCAGCAGCAAAGACAACAAAGTGCACAAGTCGGCGTCCGCCCCGGTCCTCGCTTTGTCCGAGAACGCGAAGCGCGACGAGACGTGGCAGCCCGCGCGGTCGAAAAAGGCGTCGACAACTGAGAGGAAGCACGTCTTTTCGCCGCTCGATAAGAGCTCCGACGAACAACCGGACGAATCCGCTGGTGGTATGTTTGCAAGTTATGTTAATTGATGGCTGCTCTTAGCTTGTCTAATAAACAAAACATTGGTCAGTTGGTCGGTTATGCAGAATTTCAAGTCACTTTTTACCCTCATTCTTCACTACATACAGTGGGTCGGCAATCTTTTCGGACTACTAGGCCATTTCAGGGGGATCATGAAGGCACATTTAGGCCAGAAAAATAAGGTTTCCAAAGACGGGCTATTTTAGTTTATTGTAAGGGTCAGACACGAAGTTGATTGAAGTCTTGTACGGCAGGCGCACTAACTTCGTCACGCAGTTCACCAAAGAAACATACATGCCTATTACGGCTGTCAAGCGTCACGTAAGTACTATTTGAAAGGCCCAACCGGCAACGTTCACGACTTGTGAACGTTTGCCAGTTGGGGGCCTTTTGAATAATATTGATGTGCAGAACATTGTTTTGGGGACCGTTCGAGGCAAGCGCACTGGATAACGCTGGTGACATGAGGTGGATACAAGCAAGCAGATAGCATCAAAGCTCTCGCCATACACCAGTTGACTTAAGTAAAAGGCAAAGTAGTTCAGTGCGAAATCGGATGTTGCATCTTCATGAAGATAGATGCAATATCCGGTCCCAGTGATGACGAGTTCAACAACAGGATGTCATTGGAAACACTGCTCAAGGTACTAACGCAGGGTTAAGATGACGTAACTCGTTCTATCTCATGATAGTGCTGTATAGCAGAGGTGTGCATGGACTGGATTTTGGATTTTTTGAATCCAGACTCCTGTTGCCTCGAACAGGATCATGAGTGAGGTTTTCTTTGCCGCAGCTCTATTGGGTTTGGATTTTGTGTTTGCTGAAAAACATTACTGGTTGTTTGCTTGACTTATATATATGCGGAGTCAAACAGGAGTCGGATTGCTTGTTTCATGTTGGTGCCGAATCCGGAGCGGATTCGGATTGAAAATTGACAGAGCAGGATTGGATCCGGATTCAAAAAAATCGGAGTCCGCACACCTCTGCTGATAACCGTCGATAATTGTTATGATGCCGAAACACTTCATGTTTCCGCTTCGTTAGAACACAGCAGAAATGAGTAACAGCACGTAGTGGCGTTACCGATTACTTCGGAAAATATGCACCCCGACTCCTCTTAACTTCCAAACCAAAATCCCACGGCGTGTTGTTGCCTGATTCTACCGCGTTCTTGCGAACCAGCAATAGTGAAACACTGTTTTCTTTCGCTGAGACATTTCGACCATTTGTCTCGTAACAGCATTAAAACTCGCTGTAGCAGTGTTCGCTAGTCCTTTTCGGACATTATGATCGAATAGACTTTTTTTCGGTCATTTCAAAAAACTTCCGGTCCGCGACCGAAAAAAACAAAAACATAGACAGACTCACGTTGGAACGGTTATCTGCGCGCTAGCAGAAAGCATGGTGGTTTGCAGCAAAGCGTAAGATAACAGTATTAATCGGAAGGCAACATTTGCACCGTGAACAAGAAAATCCAAAGAAGTAAACCCTAGCACCAGCCACTTGCACATGGACTGACTTCACCCGCGTACTCGCCGTTGCGTACCAGAATGTCTAGAATCCAGGAACGCCGCTGTTAAGGTGGCAGGACACCAGCAACACAAACGACTACGCAACACAGGCGTGGCCGCCCGTGCACGGAACCCGCAGACGTCTTCCTGAGTTGTTCTAATCTGCACAAATGGAGCCACTGTATGTAAGGTTGTAAAAGAAACAGGATCTCAAGATTGCATAAACACAGTTGAACTGCAAGTGCAACAGAACAAACACAAATGGAATAATAGAATGCCAAAGTGGTCTTGCTCTGGTAACATAGCAAGTACTATCGGGCTGGATGCAATAATAAGTAACTAAGAACCCAATAGGCCGGAACATCAGCCAGGCCGTGTCCGGGCTGAAAACCGCAGGTTGCCGACCCCTGTATCAGGTTCATAAGCCGCGGTCCCAGAGGGTAAAGCCCTAGCGTAGTGAAATTTGTCGAAATAAGGTGAATCAGGGCAACGCGTGTGTTAATTTTCAGGTAAAAATGTAATTTTGGGGGCAAAAAGTATCGGGGCAGTCAGATTGACGGTTGCGGGATGAACAGTGTGGGACGGGGAGGTTTGAGTGACTGGAGACGATACCGTAGAAAAAATGAGGTGCTGACTTTCATATTTCCTGCTCACCTCATAACCGATGACGTTTTACTTTTCCACCTTTTATGGTCCATGCCCTTCCTACCGTAATCCGCAACACCCACGCCCCATGTGGTTCTATAAGAAAACGTAGATTTCGTTTCACCGTATTTTTATTTTATTCGCCACACTAAACGGGTGAGCAAAAAATCAAAACCAAACAAAATACGTCATTACCCCCCCGTGACCCTCCGGCGAAGGTCTCGTGCGGGGCCGCCGTCCCCCGGTTGACAAACCATGGATTAGTGACTGCGAAGCATGAATCCAACAAAAACAACCTGTTGAAGAACTCTCCGTGCTTTCTGAATAAATGTCAACAATTATTTTGCACAATCTCACTCAACAAACAACGCCATTAACGGGCAACGACATTTCTGGCTGCGCGAAAAGCAATAATGTATCGAGATCGAAAGACTTCTTTGCGCGGAGCGGTCTTTTCGATAACGTTCGGAAATCGTGATGATCGCATTATCCGACGCGCTTTTTCGTTCTTCAGACAAGTATGACTTTAAAGACGACGCGGTCCACGACGACATCGTGGTGAAGCCCGCCGTAAAGTTGGCCAAAGAACCCCCGAAAAGCGACCCGCAGTGCGGGAGGTGCGAGAACTGTCTGCGGAAAGACGACTGCGGTGAGGGGTGCATGCCCGTGACGCTGGCTTTTATAGTCGTAGTCACAGAGTCGTCTGTGACGTGATATTTTGTGCAAGTAACACGTCCAAACTGTTGTCTGCGGTCGTGCAAATATTCGTAAATCGGACTGCTTGTGTACATCTTTAAGTCGTATACGCTAAGGCAAGGCTCTCTAAATTACGGCCTGCGCGCCAAATCCGGCCCGCAAAGATATTTTGTCAATACTGTAAAAATTAATATTTTAACGAAAAAACGTTGATTTGGTATAATGTAGCATATCCCGACACAATCAAACTACGTAAGATGTCCAGTCTTCGTGGTGTTGTGTACGTAGTAGGCTAATGTCTTATGTGTCCCTGGGACAAAAAGTTTGGAGTCCCTGCCACGAAGGTTGCAAATGAGGTTTGTAGGTCGCAAAGAGTTGGAAAAATTCGACCAGAGAATGGCACTGTCGTCGTTCCGACTAAAGAGGATACAAGAATGAGTGAAAAACAATTGAAACTCGAATTCGAACAAATGACGCTTCGTTGCAGCAAAATAGAATAAAGGAAATCTTTCAAAGTCGCTTAAGAAACGCCGACGTAGCAACCATCGCTTCAAATCAGTGCTTCTCGTTTGGCCCATGACCTTCTTTTCACGAAAAACATCCAACGGTCGGTTTTGCCATGCTGACACCTCATGAACAAGTATTCGAAACTGTGTTGCATATAGGTCAGTGAACGTTTTTATCAAAGACTTATGGAATCTCTGTGCACCGCTAGATATTGCACACGTTGAGAACCACGGGTTCATGTGAAACGGTATTGGACGTTTTGGGACAGTGTTCCCACTGAGAAAATTTTGGGACAGTGTTCCCACTAAGAAAATTTTTGCACTGAGCAAATGTTTTCGTGCGCATGCAGACGCACAGCCAGTGAAGCGTTTCAAGCGATGAAACGGCCATGCGGTGTACATTAAATTCGGGATGTTGCAAGCACGCGAGAATAAGTCTTAACTACGCAAATAGCCTGGTGGCAATGCGCGTCTGAAAGGGAGCATGGTTTCGGGAAAACAAAATGCCTTCTTGTTGCACTTCTCGGAAAACAATTGTTTGCACTGTGCGCACGACTTCGTGAGAGGCGTTACAATGTTGTCCGATTGGCGACAGCACTTCAGTGAAATTAAAGTATATAATACTTGGAATGCATTTCGTCAAAATTAGCCTTGTTTTTGAGCCATTTGTGGAGGAATTTGATTAAACCAGTACAACTTGCACAAATTTCAAAAATCTGCCAGAAGAACAAGTGCCAAAAGCGCTGTGGTTTCCTTACTTGATGTATGTTGCTCGGGAAGTGCAGCGTAAATTCGTTTTCCCTCTTGTTGTTTTAAAAAATGTTTTGACATCAAACAGGTTTGTGCGACATTTGTCACGACAAGAAATCTGGCAGGTCACGTGACAAGTCTCAGATCTGTCGACTTCGTTGTTGCCTGAAATCGACGTCGCTGCCAAAAAGCGACCCGTCGTCTTGTGCGAAACGGAAGGTATTCTGTAAAATGCGGTTTTTTTTCTGCTTCTAGCCTCTTATCAAGAGCAAGTGCTGGATTCGTTACGGTGGTGATTTGCGAATCCGCCCAGCGGTCAGAAGCATCGCACGTGCAGCGAATAAAGCAGGGCTCTCGAAGGTGGTGCCCCACTAACCCCAGGGGATACTGACATTAGACGCTGGGAGTGTTCAACAATGTTGGGAAGTGAAGGCCAAATCCGGACTCAAATCCTTATTCTCTAAAAACTTGGACTTGCTTCCATCCAAATTGACTTTGACATGATACCCGTTGACTTTGTCAGTAAACTTTGTTGAAAAGAGGCATCCAGGTGGACGAAAATTTGACTTATTGAGGCTTTAAAACTTTAGGGACCACTAGAATAAAGTGTCCAAAACTTTCAGGCGAACCCAGCTGACCTTTGACGCATTCGTTTCCCTGGCAACTCACAGTTACCCTGGCGCATTCGAAAATGCGTTCGTCGCGCGCAGAGCGATCTCACCGGTAAGGAAAGGAAACAAGATTTTTGGGCAACGCTGTTGAACATTCACTGCAAGGGAATGTGGTAGATGTTGTTTTGTCAAGCTAGTTTTTATGTGGGGAAGATTGTTAACAGCGTGATTTTTCAAATAAGTAAATAAAATGAATATAGGAAGTTGTTTTAAAATAACGTTGTTAACGGCTTATTTTTTTAAATAAATTAATTATACGAATACAAAAATTAAGGTTGTTAACAGCGTGCTTTTATAAATAAAATAAAACAGTTTTTTAAGGTGTTTTAGGGACCCGATTCGGGTCCCTAGAATCAGAGAAATTGGGTCCATACCGGGTACCTAACATTTTCCTTAAAAAAAACTTGAATTAATTAAATAAACGTAGGAAATTACATAAAAATAGGGTTGTTAACGGCGTGCCTCTATAAATAAATAAATTGAGTAAATATAGGAAAATATTTAAAAATAAGGTTGCTAACAGCGTGCTCCTACTGTTTGTCAGAGCTCGCAGGAGAAAGCAACCCCTGCGTCCAAGCATTCAAAGCAGGGCTCCAACAACACCGACGCGCACCTGCACTTCCCCTACATACCGCAAAGCCTGCTGCCCAACGGATTCGCCAGGACCCAAACTGGACCAGCGAGGCAGTGCCTTGGACCCGGATGTACCAATGCGTCCGAACCGCCTTCAAAGTACGGCGCCAGCTGCGCTTGTTGCACTGCTGGGAGAAATTTAAATAAATGAGTTTGTGATGGTTGTGCAAAAGTGGGTTTATCTTGTAGGGATGTGTTGCGTACGGCGCAGGTGTCTGTCAAACTGAACTGTTTGTTACTCGAAAAAGGCTATTACTCGAAAACTCCCAGAAGGTAATTACTCGAAAACTACCAAATTACTCGAGTAATTACTAGAAAACTCGAAAAAGGTTATTACTCGGAAAAGGTGGTTTTCGTGATCCACGGTTCTTTCAAAAGCTGTTTTACTTGGGATGCTGTCGCAGTGAAGTCCCGCAGTAATCCGTCGGCCAGGGTCTGCTCCGACCTGTGAATCAAACCAATTCGCTCTCGATTTCTCACATCAGGTACTGCAGCCAAGCGTGCGGTCGACGTCTGGCACGGAACCGTCTGCTTCACATTCTTCCCCAACGGATCGACGAGTGGAACGCGACGCCTACAGTCGCCGACGAGCAAGCCCGGCTGGAGTTGGATAGGATCAGAACGCGAATGGAACAAGCGAGGGACGAACTGCAAGCGCTCGGTGAGAAACTGTTGCGAGCCATTGAGACCCGCAAGCGTTTTTTAACCGTGGTAGCAACCGACTAATCGCTGGTTTAACTTTACTTTTCTTTAAATCGCTTAACTTTTCTTTACCACGCCTCCCTTCAGTAATTGTTCTGCGTTTCAAACCCCGCTGGACTTACGTGAGCATACAAGACGCAACTGTCCCATTCAAAACTTTCCATGTTGTAGAGCGCGTAGGAGCTCGAGACCCCCGGAAATTGGTCGACACCCCCGTGAGGAGGAGTGCCCACCCCGGTTAAGAAGCTGTTGTTGAGAACCAGGCATGCGAAACAAACGCATGCCTTATGTAAATTTAACACTGCTTGACAGGCTGATAGAAAACAATTGCGTTTGTCTTGATTTTTGTGAAAGTGTGTGCGGAAATATATCCTTTTTTCGACAGACCTCAAACGGAAATACCGCAACAATCATTTCTTTTCCTGAATCTTTAACGGACATTTATTATTATCAAAAACCTAACACGTTTTCCACAGAGAAGTTAACTGTCGCAGGCGAAAGTACCTGGCTATAGTTTTCATCTGAAAACGCATCTTTTCGCATTCAGAGCGCAAGTTCCGTCAGCTGGAGTCGATCATTGCGGCGGGCAAAAGCCTCCCCGTCGACAACAAGCGTTCGGAGGCGGACGACGATTCGGAGAGCGACGTCGAGCAGTCGGTCTACTGTGTGGTGTGCGGGCATTCCGTCAGCTTCAAGAGCGCCGTGAAGCACATGGACAAGTAAGTCACGGCGGGAGCTGGGGGTGCGATGCAGGGGTGTGCCAAGGTTCGATGGGCCCCCCATGTTCGAACCCAAGGTCTTTCGGCAGCAAACGTGCAGTGTTGAAGAAAGTACTTGTGACATTGCTGGAATTTTTGCTGGAGCGACATTGCTGGAATTTTTCGGCGCCCTGGGCATTGTGACCCCCTTGTCCCCCCCCCGGTACGCCCTTGGGCTGGTGAGCTCTTCTCCGTGCCAGATCCTTGGGGGATGGTGGTACGGTCCCTTTCTCTTGGTACCGAGGTCGATCCCCGGCTAGATCTGAGGTTGTGTTCGATCTCCCAGTAGGTTTGAGATTGTGCGTTCGATCCCCCAGTAGCGCGGGTGCTCAGGTGCAGCAAAAGGCGGGCGGACGCGTTGTCAGACCTGCTCAATACCCGTTGTCTTCAGGTGCTACGTCAAAATCGAATCACAGATGTCGTTCGGATCCGTCTATCCGACGCGGATCGAAGGATCGCAACGATTGTTTTGTGACGTCTACAATGAACAGCAGCAGACCTACTGCAAACGATTGCAGGTCAGTTGTAGCGCGTGAGTTTTTCATGGAGCGCTTCTGCGCCGGAGGGCTACTAACCCCCACTTCCACCTCGCGCAGGTCCTTTGTCCCGAGCATACCAAGGAACCGAAGGTGACTGCGGACGATGTGTGTGGCTGTCCACTGTCCTGCGACATCTACGGGCCCAAAGGGCCCACGAAACCAGCCGACTTCTGCCGTCTTGCCAAACGCAAATGCAACAAACACTTCAAGTAAGCGCCCACTCCACACCTTATTTAAACAAAGCACCCCTTGCGCGTTTGTATCAAATGCGTTGGGGTGTGATCATGGGCGTCGGAAGGATTTCTTCCTGGTGGGGGAGGGAGGGGGGGCAACAGTGAATCTTCCCAGGTGGCGACCAAAAACATTTTCCGGTGAGGGGTAACCATGGTCAAATTTCATTTTGCCAACTCAAAACTAAAAACAGACAAAATCATTTTTCTACCAAAAAACGAATGGGAAAACATCCTATTTTCAAATGTAAGGAGGTCCGAGGGTCCCCTCTTCCGCCGTCCACGGGCATGCTTTTAGACTCCAACTGCTGTGCGCAGACCACCATCGGCTCGAAACTAAGACTGGGGCAGTCAGTGAAACTGAAAATAACATTTCGTAAAGTTTGCAGCAAAGCATGCGGGGGTGCGCAAACAATAAACAAACGACTTTTGGTCGGTCCGCGAGATGAAGAAGTTTTTGAGAAACGCCGAATCAGATGACGACATTAGCCAAGTCTATAGTAAGCTGCACGCGCGTTGGATAATATCGCAGACTGTGACATCACAAATCGAATTGTTACCACTGTGTGGAAGTCCCTCAGTACAATTTATTTTGTAACAGTGAGGTTAGCTTTGTGCGGTGATGTTGCGAGTTGCGTAACGATTAAACGGATTAAAAACGAGCATTTGCACGGTTTTGTCGAGTTTGAATAAAATGTATAGCAGCAAATAAATATAATATAAGTTTTTCTTGGGACAAAGAAATTTAGGGGATTCAAAAAGTTTTGGGGGAGACTGCCCCCCGTCGCTAAGGGCCGGGAACAACAACAGCGTCGTGACCAGAACCGTCACCAGAAAGTCTTCAAATGGGGGAGCTTGGCATTCTAAAAATTGACGAAACTCCACTGATTTATAGTGATTCATATTCGAATTTGGGGGGACTTGGAGCTTTGTTTGGGGAGCTAAGTCCACCAAATCCCCCCCATGGCGACTGGACTGGTCCTGACAAGGGTCGCAGATACGAGCAAGCCAGCTCATGCCAAACGTGTGTGTGCACAGGTGGGAGACCATGTATCGCGCCGAGGTCGACTTACAACGGATCCGGCAGTGGCTCAAAATCGACGAGATCTTTGACGAAGAGCGCCGCATCAAGACGGCCATGGCCAGTCGGGCCGGCCTCGTGTCCCTGCTGCTGCACCAGACCACGGCCCACGACTCGAAGTGCCTGGACATGCGGACGAAACCGACTGTCTCTAAGAAGCCCGCGTATCGCTTCACGATCTGATCGAGATATTGTCGATACGTTGTAACGTGTTTGTTTTGGGGGGAGGAGGTTGCGAGGTAGGGGGGTAATCGGTTGTCAACTGATAGCTCTTCGGGTGGGGAACAGTAACCTGGTCCGAGACAGTGGTAATCGGTGCGAAAAATGCGGGAAAAATCAGTCAAGCAAAGGGTTTCAATGTGCCAATTACAGCGGTGCGCATTGAATGGGAACGCAGGCCCGCAACCAGCCTCGGACACCAGGGGGGGAGAAGAGTTTGCTGAGGGGGGCCCCAAATTTTACATCGACAGTGTGTACGAAAACAACAGTTATCCATACAGTTTCAAACTATGTCCAACACAATTTTGCGGGAGGGGCAAGAAGCTGCGCCCCTCTTAGTTTCGGGCCCTGTGGGGACGTTTTAGGTTTCGCGACTGGTCGCGTTGGATTTAAGGATATGGTCAGGGGGAGCGTTTCTGTTGCGTTAACGAGGCGAGAAATCGTTTGATTGGGAGGTTAAAAGCGTGTGGCGATCCTGAACAATGATGGATTTCCTAAACTCCGACCTACACATATGTGTCGTAGGCCTTGTGACTTAAGAATATATTTTTTCGCGCGTCTTGAAGTTGGCGAAAAGTCGCCGCCAAAGTTCCGGGGCGTGGTCGGTTGTGGATGCTTTTAGGAGTGACAGAAACCAAGATTGAAAAAAAATTTTACAAAATCTTGTGAATGTTTTTGCACCTTTCAAATTGATTGAGTACTGATGCAAATCCAAGTGTTTCAGTGGCGCCATGTCCTTAGTGCGTCGCTGCTTCACGTTCAAGCCATTATCAAGCGACTTGCCTGTACATTGTCCTGGGTGTGTGGACTGCTTTTCTTGTTGCAGTAGTTACGTCACCTCGGGGCGAAATTGACTTCACTGGGTGGCCAGCAAAATATGTGAAGTTATATAAGCATTGGTCTTCACGTCAGCGCGACGTTGCGGAGCTGGTTCGTCTGATTTTTTCTCATTTTTTTAATAAACTACGGTGAGTCGTTTCAAAACTTCCGTTAGACGAAAACAGCGCGCCAGAAATCCGTCGTCTAGGACAGGCCCGTAGCCAGGTTTTGAGGTTTGGGGGGCAAAATACATCTTTAGGGGAGAAATCTTTGTATAAATAATTTTCTGGGATCAACAAACTTATGGGGGCACTCCCCCCGTGGCTACGGGCCTGGTCCAGGAGAAATGTCCTGAAAAAGGGAACAGCACAGTTCACTTCGGTAAGAAGTCATCTTGGCGCAGTGCGCCAGCTGGTGAAGCTCGCAGTTGTGACGTCAAGCTTGATGACGTACAGTGCGACTAACGCCACTCGATGACGACTGCGTATCCTTGCATGGACCTGTTATGTGCAGCATAGAGTTACAGTTACCTGCATCGCCTTGAACGACTGAGCTGCGCCCAAGAGAAAGGTGTTGGTCTGGCGCAGTGGTTCTTAAGCAGGGTTCGACGGAGGATCACACTACTGATACTAGGTTGCACTGTTCTTATACAGAAGAATTTGCCTAATTCGTCACCATAAGGGGATTAAGAAGAAGTTACGAATTATGCAACAGGTTAAAACTGTATCATCGAAGCTCGTATACATAGTGCTTTTATTTCCGGTATAATACCAGTTTATGACGATACAACAGTTAATTACTCTACCTAGACTTCTCCATTTAATCTAACACCTTTTGAATCTTTAACAAACTTTAAAGACTTACAATGGGGAGTCGGGTCGTGCTTCGCACCTCATGTATAAATTCGATAAACAAATTGCGAGGTGCAACAAATCTCAGATAAAGATTTTAAAATTGTTTGAATTACCACACGTACTAGCTGCTTAGACATCAAACGAAATTGTAAATGACGTATTAGCCGAACAAAACGCTTCTAAGGGATAGAAAGAGGTGACGAATTAGACGATGGCGAATTAGGAGAACAGGAATGTACACAAAAGATAGGCATTCTGCCGGGACCGACGAAAAAGTAATGAGTTGATGAATTAGACAAATTCTACTGTACAAGGAAAAGTGAATTCCGATCTTCCGTTATGTCTATCACAGTGACTTGCTACTCTTGAGCACTATCGACGGGTGACCACTTTATTCATATGCGGCACAGTCCCGTCGCCACGGGGAGCTTTGGTGGGCTTAGCCCCCCAACCCTAAATTGAAATATGAAACACGACATATCAGTGAAGTTTTTATCAAATATTAGAATGTCAACCTCCCACCCTACACAAACGCACCCCCATATTGAAGACTTTCTGGCGACAGTTCTGACGCGGCGCCACCCCCAAATCGTCACACCGGCTCAAAAATGTCTCAAACCCATTTACCAATAAATGAACGTGTTCGTTAAACTTGTGGAAGAGAGCAAGGCTTTCGATGAAGGTGTATGTCTTCTCAGCTTTGGAATAGCCGCGGCAACGTGCTGCCACTGTCGGGACATAAACTCCATTCCAGCATGTTGCAACTTGCAAAGTTTAAGTGATGTTTGGTCATTAGAGTCTGGCGCGCGTTGAAATTTTTGTCCGATCCCGCCCCACACCAGCAAATTTTAAACCCGCACCGCACCCGCAGGAATTTGAAAAATCTTGCCCGCCCGGCGTTGTTTCCGTCCCAAATCTGCACCTGTCACGGAAAATCACATAAAANTCAAGCAATGTGCTTCATCGCTGGTGGCAATTTATTCAGTGCTTCATGTCAAAACCAATGGANGTCTAAAAAAAATATNAAATTAGAAAAGGGCTTCTCAACTCATTTTAGTCCGTGGACCACCATGCCTTTTCAACTCTGTGGACCCCAGTTGATGACCAAAAAATTAAGCAGAAAAGGCATATTCTCAGAGCTACATCTAAAATGCGAAAAGCAAAACTGTCCCTAACTGCTACTTGCTCTATTGACCAGCAACGAAGTGGATAGTCATTGTTCATATGGGTTCTTTAGACATCATGGACTTTATCGCTAGTCAGCAACGAAAGTATTGCTTCATAAGAAGATCATGTGGACCCCTTTAAAGAGGAACTTTCGCCCGCCTGTTCCAATTCAAGCCGGGAATCGAACTATCATGATTCCCAGGGAGAGAACTAATCTTTAGCCAAATTGCCAACGCC
>JGI24159J19872_10002252_pt1 | contig 22727 bp, 13 predicted proteins | sample Ectturendosymbi4_FD_19872 | JGI IMG/M metagenome (IMG submission 19872) | reverse complement strand
AGAAAAATCCTTCGCTTCACTTGAAAAAACTCCTATTGCCCGCCCTGGATAACATTTTCCGACCCTCATGTACACAACGTTTGATTAATTATGGACAGTTGGTAAAACATAGTGCTTTGATCAGGTTCGACTGAAGGCTGATGTAATAGGTTCCGTAAGAAGTGTCGTTGANTTGCACTGAAGTATTTCTTTGGCTTACGCATCAAAACCTTGATTACCCTGAAAAATTTTGGTGCAACGTTCGGAATTGAGGGGGGCATTTCCCCCTTCCTGGCTACGCGCCTGTTCTGTGCCTTGCAATTTAAGAAAATGGGAATCCTTGGATTTCTGACAGATTAAATTGTCGACCGTATGTGCACGTCATGGCTTCAGATGTAATCACCGATGTGCGAGTTTGCTTGTGGATGTTGAGTTCTAACTTTGCAAAGGTGGTTTGCTGGGATTTTGAGCTAACAAACTATTCTGCGATTGCACGACCGCGCCGACGTAAATGGGAATATAATGCCATGGTCGATTTTGGTTATTGTCCAATGACTTTTAAAAAGAAGGCTGCTTTGATTGAAATCGTTTCTAATTACCAGCAGGCATTTCCCGTGGGATCGCTATCGATTACATTCTATGGATCATAGTTAAAAAACGTTTGGGCGTCTGCCTAAAAATCTATAGACCAAAATAAGCATAGGCGCTTCGTCGTTTCTGACATAATCTATGCAAAAATGGATCTGCATATTGAAGTCAGGATAGGTTGCTGAGATTTGGGCTCGTAAAAAGTTGTGTATAGCCTTTCTTTTTGTACGAGCAAACTAAAGACATGAGGTGTTTGTTAGCATGCATTTTTGCAGGCAACGATGTTTGAAATTGTCTAAAACCGTATGCTATGATACGTTTGAAAGTAATGGTATGTTTCATACTTGTCACGTATCTATGGTAAAGATTATGCATCTATGGACCAAGCAAAGCCGTACCTCGATCAACGCAGTATACCGAGTTTATTTGGGCGTCAATGCATTATTCAAATGCGAGTGAATTTCTGTGGTGTGACTGTCCCGGCTGTGAATTATTCAAGGATCTTGTGGAAATTGTTATGGCAACATGAGCACCACCTGTGTTCTGGACGTCAGGTGCAAAACAGTTCACTTTTTCTTACCTCGATACACCCACACCGGTTAGTTGTACTAAACCTGGAAACGCTGGCTGTGCTAAAAAAACAGATGTTATTCAATCATTTTCAAACACGCATTTTCTCTGGAGGGGTCACGGGGGAAGCAGCCCTAGGAAGTCTCGAAGCAACTCATGGTTTTAGCAACCCCTGACAATTCTGCAGGTTCCACACCAAGGTGGGAGCAAGTCAGGTCGTAGATATAATCACGCCACCTGGTCCTTGGCTGTCCTTCGGCGTGTTGCGGCCAACAGGACTCATTTCGCCAATCTTTATTGCGGCACTGAAGTGTCTTTATTACAACATGTGAAAAAAAAAACTGAAAGAAAAAATGTAAGATAGACTGTTAATCGTGTTTCTTTCTCGTACATGCTGAGACAATGTATTATGAATAACGTGGTGTTCGAAAGAGAATTTTATAGTATTCTTGCTTAGATTTAGTTTTGTGTCGACAAAAAACATTTTTTTCATTTTTTCAGCTTACGTACATCAACGACAACCCGCTTCGACTCGAATTCTCAAGAATGGCCAAAAATGACGATCCCAGTATTTTTGTGACGCGCAGCATTAAGTTTTCCTGTCCACAAGAAAATAACTCGGTTTGCTTTCGAAGTCCCGAGTCTTGGCTTTCAACACAATCTTGGAAAAGCACAGTGAATGGGACACTTGAACTTCGTTTTCGCACAAGTGAACCAGTGAGTAAATCGCCATTTAGCTTAAAGATGTATAAGTTCCACAACAACAACACTAGAAAGTGACTGTATCATAATTTCTTAGTGAGAATGATATAGTAATTTGCAAACATAAATTATCTTCGCGACAAGGATGCAACTGACTTTGCGCACTCTTTAAAGTCACTTATCCGGGCTGTGATTCAAAACAACAGACGTTTTATAGCTCCTATGCTCATCTTGCCCATTTCAGTTCAGATCGATGGGATTGCGAAGTGGTTTGACGGCTTGAAGATGCGTTTATTCGCTATACAAGTTTGTCCTATGAGCTGGCGCGATGCCTCGAACGCCTCTCGCCGCAAACTTTGCGCTGCTGTTGTAGTGCACACGCGTCCTCTTGCGGAAATGAGTAATGATTCGATTTTAACAGCGCTGGAAAAAACTGGGTACCGAGCGAGGAATGCTTCTTTATAAGCCCAAATAACTTCAGTGCAACATAATTGCAAAACGTCAGTTATCTCGTTGGCTAAACGTTGGTCAATGTCAAACCGAGGACAATTTCGTTAAAATGAAAGGCTCTTTCCGTAAGAATTTGAACTCTCAAAACTTGCCACTTGAACTGGATCGTTGATATACGCCGTGAATTGGATCTGCTTGCTACAGACTAAAATTCCTTCGACAGTGCCCTTTTCACAAAACCGTAATCTGTTCAAGCTGTAAAGCTGTGTAAATCGTTATCAGTAGTTACAGAGAATTTTCATTAAATGTCTAAGTTTCGCAGGCCTCTTTCGCACTCCATACAGTAATTCTGATATGCTGCAAGCAGCTGTTTACACCTTTTTGGCGGAACGCAACCGCAGTAGAAAATATCCCCACGTTCTCAGCAGGTCCGGACGCATGTTAAAGTTGAAATGCGTCAGTGCCTCAGTATTTTGATCTTAGCCTTTGTCTTACTTTTTGTGTTGCTACAGAATGGACTACTTGTTCACGGCCAAGGAACAGGGAATTCAACAGACCTCTTCGCTCTTGAGCTTTACAATGGGGAGTTGTCGTTCGTAATTGATCTTGGTTCGCGCGTAGCACGGGTATGTTTTACAATATTTGACATTGGGTCCAATACCTGTTTCAAAAGGCTATTACAAAATATGGCAAATAAATTGTTTCATCCGAGTTTTCAAACAAAAATAAGCGGGAAAATTTTGAAAAAAGCGTTCTCTTACTCGCAAGTGAAGCGTATTTTCGGCAACTGAAAGGCAAGGATTCCATACACTTAAAAAACGACTCTCGTCTTCTGACGAGTCACCCACCACTGTAGACCGACGCATAAAAGAAATGAGCGTAGCCTTAACGATGCAACAATAGTGTGTTCTACTATACGACCACTTCGAAACCAATTTAAGTGAATAGTTTGTTTAACCAAAAACAGCCATATCTTTTGTATATACTGTACTTTATAGGCCAGTATCAAATGCGTTAAGCCTCAGGTTAAAGCACTGCAGTTAACCGACCATTTTTATCAGTTCAAGCAGATGTCATAGATTCTGTAAAAGTTGTTAAGAATAATGAAATAGAAACGCATTGCCTTCCTTTCGAAGAAAGGGGTTGACCAAACTGAAAAGAAACAATCAATGGCCAAAGATCTTCAGAATAGTCTGAGGCTTTGGTTAAAAACAAACGAACGTTTTACAAACTCTTTGAATGTCCAAAAGTAATTTGCAAACATATGAAAGTTTTCGATAGTCTCCGACTTGCACCACTAACACTGGTATTGGTAAAGGAACGATAGTGTCAGAGAAGCCTCGACCACAGGCATCCCACTAATAGAGATTTGTAATAAATTGCTATTTGCTATTGTGTAATAATTTCATGATACACTCACTTATCTTCCCTTTTTTAGTTTTAAATGTTGTGGATCTGTTGTTTTATACATCATTTTATTGGAAGTGACCCGTGATTTGTCACGTTTTTGTATGATGGCCCCTTGGTTGAAACTAGTTGGACCACGCTGAATTAAATAATAGGTGTTTGCTTGTAATATTGTGCACATGGGCGTCGGAAGGATTTTTTCCAGGGGGTGCGCTCGGGAATTTTTCAAAATTTTTTCCAGGGGATGAGACAAAAGTGGTGAAAATTGTTTTATCCCACTCAAAATAAGAAAACAACCCTTCTTGCTGAAAATTTCAAAATCCAGGGGGATCAAGAACCCCTGCCCTCCCCTTCCGACGCCTATGATTATGCACTAAAGCTTATCCTCATATGAGTCAAAACTTTTCACAAATCCAACTTTTTGAAACTTTTACAGTTTCACGCTCGTTATCGAAACCTGAATAACGGGATCTGGCACCATGTGAAACTAACTCGAAATGGAAAAAACATTGTATTTTCTGTTGATGGAATGAGGTCATGGCATACGATACTGGTGAGCAGTGCTTTATGCAGCGTTGTTTGCGTAGTTGTGGCTCTTGAGTTAAATAAACTTAAAGTAGCCGTTTGGAATAGGGGAGCAGAATCTTCATGATGAATCGTAGCTTCTGCAATGCCATATTAGGCTTGCAACTTTGTAAACCTAACTTGGTTCCCTTTGTTTTGAACGTCATTGAAAACAGCGTACTGTTTTCAGAAAGAACTGAGAAATTAGGCAAAAGTGCGTCGGCTTCTTACACACAGAAGTACATCCAAAAACGTTTGTGTTTGAAAAAACTCGACAACTTGCAAACATTTTAAAATCACAAAATAGTATTTTTTTGTAAAATGGCTTGGAACGTAATTGCTTGCTTTTGCCTTGATGGATGGGTTTCTTGAAAACTGTGATACGACATATTGTTTTTGGTACTAATTGTCAAAAAAGACCAGCAGTTTATTACAAACACTGATTTACAAACAGCGCATTCAACTTAGTTAATAACTTAGCACAGACGGTTATCTCAGTTTATTTTCCTGTAATTTGGTGTTTAGGATTTGCTGACCAGTGCTATGTTGCAATCGTTTGCAGGGAAAAAGTAAAGACCTTAATCTTCGCCGAACTCTAAATATTGGTGGAACCGACTTTGGTCGTAGCTTAAGACTGCCACGTGGTTTACTTAATGCTCCTATTCATCAAGGCTTTGTTGGCTCTGTGATGAACCTTCAAATTGACGGAAAGCCCGTTGATTTACAGGTGAACTTGTAATTGTGAATGTAATCTATCGATTAAATCGCTATTTGGGTGTAGCATCTTCGTGATGGGTTGTGCAATTTCGTCTTTGATATTTTTAAGCCGCCATGATTTGATATTTGATATCCAGGACTAGATTAGAAAAAATACTAAGTTAACGTTGGGAAGTGTAGGACGTTTGAAATTCCAGCACCAATGCAATATCGTATGTAACACCACGTTTTTTGCCACTCAGTAACTGTTCTGCCTTGTTAACTTTAGTCGAGTAAATCCAGGCGGTAGAATAGATATTCAAAGTGAGTAGCCGATGTCGTAACAAACAAGAGACTTTATCCACTTAAAAGTAAAAATGTCATCTTGTTTCCTTTTTTGTCGTTTGAACAAACACTTGCAAACAAAGCAACCAGCTCACGACTAATTAAGTGCCTGATCAGTGCAGAGAACAGAAGAATTTAATGCGTCTCTAAAATAAGATTCTTGTAATGACTTCGCAGCTGAAACATGACTGTAACGGAACAGACAGAGGTAAGGACTATTAGTAAAAAAAGTTGTTGGATGCGTCACTCTAAAGACCGAAAAAATACATGAGGCCACCTTTGTGATCCCTAGCTGATCTCTATTCCTGTTTGGCTAATTTCGTAATAAGCAGTTGCAAAATTATTACGTCTGGTGTTTGCAAATCTGCTTAAAAGTGGGAGTGCAACTTACCCCTTGAAACCATGCGCATTTGCCCTTTAAAAGTAAGAAAATATGGAAATTAGGATATTATCTTCCCCTGTTATAGTTGAAACGAGTTAACCCATTGAGACGAATGAAACATTTCACCAGGTTTTGGTCAACTAAGAAACATCTAATAAAGTAAAAAACAAGAAAAGCAAGAGTTAGAAGGCAAACAGCAGCATGGCCGAAGACCAAAGTCAATTTGACAACCGTTTCGGCAACACAACACGAACATATACAACACAATACGACGCCGACAATAACGAGCAATGGTGACGGGCAACTGAGAGGGAACATTACCTCCTTTAAATTTAGCTGGTCCAGTCACCAAAATGATCAGGGGGTGTTCGTGTTCGTGCTCTTGTAGATCGGCGTAACAATTGTTAATTGTCAAGTGGTGGCGACTGGATGGTCTTGCAGGAGATGAGAGCGGTCCCTCAGTCTCTGGTCTGAAACCAACGCAAAAATCAAGTGTTGAGTCGTTGACATGGTTTTGAGGCGTTGGATTTAAATCAATGTCTGAAGAGAGTTCTTCGGTATTTTCTGCGTGTCTAGGAAAAGGTGCTAAGTCAGAAGCAGATACCCTACCTTCCTGTCCATCACTGAAACGCACCACATATTACGTATGTTTACTTTCTACAAGTTCAAAGGGGTCACACAACGGATTCCCCCTAATTCGAATCGAATGTGGCGACGCAATAAGACAGTTCCAGGATGGAGTAACAACGAAGGGAGAGTGGAGCCAGTCATAGCTTTGGGTGGAAATCGAAGACAGCAGCTAAGGCATACTCTGAAGCGTCATTTCTATTTCGAAAGAAATCCCGTCTTAGATAGTGTCCACACCAGCTCTACCTAAGTCATTTTTCAGTTCTTTGAACGCACTCTCATGTCCTGGGTGGCTTTTTTCAACAAATCTATCTTCGGCAGCTGATAAGCGTCCAAAAATGTTAATCGATTAAAAGTCATTGAATGATCGATCACTAACGTCTTTTTCTGACATTGTTGCACGACGAGAACTTGTGCTCTCCACGGTGATTTCTTAGGTTCAATTATGTCAGCCTCGAGTAGTCGCTGAGTTTCCGATTCGTTGACTTTAGCGTCTTCGATCGAATATTTCCTTAAAACGGGAGGTTGTCGGAGTACATTCTGGGAAAAGGAACTCAAATACGCGAGGTTATTCCAGTCTAGCCGCAGCTACAGATAACTGTTGGGGATTGGAGGTCAATATAGTCAAAGCCTTTCCGAGCCCGTTCATCACAAAGGTCACAGACGAATTTAGCATGAGGAGCTCTTGGCCGCCAGTTACATCAGAGGAAAGTTTGTTTTATAACAGTAAACTTAGTCTTGAGGTAAATAGGTAATTACGATCTCGAAGAGCAAGGATATCTACAAGAGTCCCACAGGTGGAAATTGACCCACAGAGGAAGCTATCAGATTGAGTTTGACGTAGGTAAATTCAGTTTATTGCAGATTTTTGAATTAACAAAATTCACGGAAGCATCAGAGTCTAACAAGGCCTCAACAGGTGATTCATTCAGCAGTCCGTCAATTGCAGTTGGTTTGAGACATCAACGAGCGCTAGCAAGATAAGGCTCTTCCACTGAGGATCCAGAAGCGGCAGATTTAGACAGTGGAGCTTTCGACCCTGTTCGAAATTTCGATGAACCGAGTACGGTCATGTGCGAAATCTTCTCTTTTCTCGCAAAGAAAACACATTAACTCCTCAAACATGTTTATTCTCGCCTGCTTGCTTGCGATAGTGGTTGGATCCGAGCCGAGAGATGAAGAATTATAATTATGCCGGTTTTGGTCGGATTGACGTTTAAGTTGAACATGCAGTCGCTCATCACGGGGTTTCCGTTGTTGATTGAAGGTCGCCAAGAACAGGGAATGGGTAGACGACCACTGTCTTATAAGCAAAGACTGGCGTTAAGCTCTATCCAAGCTCTCGGCTAAGTTGAAAGCTGGAACCAAAGCAAGTTATCAAACATAACAGCAGCACGGGCTGAAGACGACCACAGTCAATCTGAAAACCGGGTCGGCAACACAACACGAACATACAACACAATGCGACGCACAATCAGCGTAACGCGACGCAACGGGCGATTGAGTTTAACCAAGAAAATCGCAGCAGTGACTGAACTACTCAATGCCGGACTTGTGCGGTGTGTGCAACCGAACACAGCCCTCCACAAATAGGGCCTCTTCATGAGTGCGTAGATTAGACTTTAGTTTAACTTCGAGCTTGTGTTAGAATTTGAAAACTTCTAAGTCTGTAAAGCGAATACCCGAATTCATAATATTTTGTTTCGGAAAGCTTGTTAGAGTATGGCTGGTTTGAGACTACTTTTGCAGCAGAACGACCAGTAGGTATCAACCACATCGTTTTCAAAGCATACTACCGGTACTTTGGTAAGTAACTTTGTCAAATGCTTATATGGTTGTAAAAATTCGCGTGGTGACATACCGGAGCGGGATTGAAAGAATTTAGAGTTCTTAGCCTAAAAGTGATGAGGAAGACAGTAGAAANGCTACAAATAAGGTAGGCAACCTATCATGGAGTGTAGTAGATTATGACTTGGCCCATCCTCAGATTGTACCCAACTACCACCTCATATCCTTTTGTGGATCTGTGATAACGGAATGTGATTCGCAGCTTTTTCGGATCCTTGTTTGGAAAGGTGTTGCTCTGTTTCCAAACAATTTTCTAAAATGAAGTACCTATTTCATTTCTTTTGATATTCATTTTTGCTGAAAAAAATGACTAAAATTGCCTTAAATTGCGAGAAATGTCCTGATGAAATGAAACATGCACCAGAAAATATTACAAGTTAACTCTAGGCCATGGGTTCTTAAAATCACGCATTCACAATCCTGATATCTGCAAGTGAAGCTCACTGGTGAAAAGTTGAAAGGCTGAAGTAAGTGCAGAAAAATCAAACAACTCAAGACTAAAATTAATAAATCAGAACATGAACTACGACAAATAAAAACTGAAAAATACGTCTCTCCCAAATAATTGTTCTCACTAGAACATCGAAACTAACTGACTGACGTCAAGAACACAAGCTGCGAAAATACGTCTTTCCCAAATTACTTTTTTCACCAGAACATCGAAAATAACTGGCCGACGCCAATGTTCGAGAAACTCCACAGACCTATTAAAATGCCTAAAACAACCCGCCACTATGACCAAGAAAGTTGGTAGAATGCTTGAGTGAGTTTGCATTCGCTACGATGCCAACAATCTGTAGAGGACGCCTTTGAAAGGCTGTGATGGGAGTAGACAACAATGCTAGCTGGGCGGTGAAGAAGGTCGAACGAGGTCAAAGAACACAAAAAAATAGCAAGAATTATTCCACATGGGGGAGAACCATGTTCTGAATATTAGTTTTGCGCGTCAAGTTGGTGATACCATTTATCTCCACAGATATTCAGAGAGTGAAAACTTGGTTGTTCGACAAAAGTAACAGTGTACGTTTCGTGTAAAGGTGGTTTATTTATTATGCCATGGCTTTTCGAATAGTGCCGTGACAAAGCCATTTGGTCATTGTCAGTTTTGCAATCCTGTTTACATAACGCATAGTTAGATACTATCACAATTATAGACGCAAAGGTCTGTTAAACAAAAGCAAGCACTTGCAAATGCTTTTTGGAATGTTGTTCAGGAAGAACACAATGCGGTTTAGCACAGATACACACAAAAATGTTATTATAGCCAAAAAACATAATGAAAGTACAGACTTCAGCAAATTATTTTAATGGCAATAGTAGTTGTGAAACTAAAGTAATACGACAAATGCTGTACTTTTAAAACAAAATTTCTAAACAAGAAACGTTTACTGAGTTGATGGAATGCAAAATTTAGGTTTAGGAGCTGGTAGCATGTAATACAGTTGCAGCTGCCACGACATGATATTCTGTTTTTGCATGTTCTTAATTTCATCAAAAGTTTCTGATCTGCTTAGTGAGATCTACTTTTTAATACACGGAAGTAAGTGGCGGCAATGGCTCAGTGGTAAAGTGTCCGCCTCCCAATTGGAAGGTTTTTTCAAATAGGAAGTCGATTTCACGTAACTCCACACATCTTCCGTCCTGGAATCTCATTCTAGGATGGTTTAGGTCAGTGGTTCTTAACCCTTTTTTACATATCTTACCCTTTTATCGAACAAGATTACCAGATTTGCCTCCAATAAAATCAGTGGTGCTCATTTACTGAAAACACGAAATTAACAAACTGCTACAGTTTAGAATGATTTATAATAATTTACACTGGTTGCAATTTATGGTTGAGTCAATTTACCCCGTTTGGAAGATGAAATTTACCCCAGGGGTAAGTTTACCCCAGGATAAAAACCACTGGTTTAGTAGGTGTACGTAACATTTTTCGGTATATCTTCAACATTATTGCTTCAGTTACTTATACGCGCGAAACTCGTTGCATAGCACCAGTTTGATCACAGAAGACAGTCAATCAAACTTACTTTTTAAAATACACACATACAACATAGTTTCTTCAGACAGTAAATCGGCAAAAAGCAGTGACGGGGTTGACGATGACGAAACAAGATACGGCATGGACAAGAATGAATAGTCTGAAGGTACAAAACACTGCCAGGCGTGATGACACACAATTTCTTGCCGAGCTTGGCATGACGTATGCAAGACAGTGGCTGGCGCTGTTGAGATAATCAGCAGCAACAGACATCTGCGTGCTCATCAGGGTGCCCAGTCAAGCGGTTTTCAACAGTTTGTGAATAATCAGATTTTGAGGTTGACTACTGGATTGAAATTTGGCCGCTACGATGAAGCTTTATGCACACAAGTTTCGTTAGAGAATTGAAGTATGCAGGATGGTCGACACCACTATGCAGGAACAGCGCATCATCGCAACCGGTGTCTACCGCAGTAAAGCTCAGATCAGCAGTCTTGTTCACCTTATTACAAGATAAATCCCGATCCATTCAATGCTGTTCTCTGGGTTGAGTGACACTATAGTTTGCAGCATTACGTTTATAGTTAATCGTCACCTCATTTATTTAACGTTTTATCTTTTTGTGCTCTGTCTTTGTACCCGAAGTTGCATATTATTTTGTATTTGTAAATTCCATGTAATCACGATTAAAACATTGCCCTTAGGACTTAAGCCTACTTGCATATGTAGGCGAAACGTCGGTAGATAAACCAAATAAAAGAAATTACTAAATAAAGACTTCAATTTGTTTGAAATTTTTTGAAACAGGTGTAAAAGGGTGCCCTTGGTGCTCAGTCATTACTTGATTTGTTTTTCGGCGGTAAAAGGTCACAAGACTCCTTTTCAAGCCACGCACCATGTTAAGAACAAGTTTTATGCAGTGCAATTAAAAAATCGGAATAATGTACGTTAAGTAAAAATAAAAATAGAACATAAAAATAAACCTTGTCTACAAAAACGCGTAGGACGACTATCTTCAATTCGTCACTTAAATCTCGTCACTCTAAATCAAAAAATGACCAACATGGCACAAAAATGGTTTTTGCAAATAGCCTCAAGAACATTTCTGATAATACCAATGTTGTCAAAGTAAAGATAATAATTCTGGTGTTGAAGAGTTACTTATTTCGTACCGACGTAAGCAAGACGTTACTGTTGCATTACTGTTTGTGGTGAATTGGTTTTAACATAAAAAACGATGAACTTCAGAAAAAAAAACATTTCGGAGTGAAATGTTGGAAATCACTACACACAATAATTATGTGTATATCACTGGCATGTCATTACGTTCTGTAAAGACGATCACAGGCAACAATTCAAAAAAAATTAGGTTAATGTATTCTCGATAAGGAACTAAATCAGTGGTTCTCAACTACGTTCCCAAGCACCCCTTGTGCGGCATTCAGCAGTCTTTCAGTAACATCTCTAATGTTTGTGTGTGAGATTTCGTTCTGCAATAAAACAAAATGTATTAATTGGCTTGTGTTAAAATTTCTTTCGTGCGACTCTCTCACAAAATCTTAGGTAAGAATTTGGCTCCTTTCAGCGAAAAGGTTGAGAACCACTGAACTAAATCATGCACAAAGGGCAAAGTTTGTGCTCACCAACACTAAAAAACTTTAAGTATCTGAAATCCGTAAGTCATGAAACAAGGACCTCACAGAAACAGCGACCTGCTTGATTGCATGCATTTATCGTACAGTAGGCGGCCAGTTCGCAATAAATGTCTGGGTTGCAATTTGTCTTTGTTTTGCCGTATTCCTATTTCTCGATCGTGATTTGGTTGCGGTCGTGAATTTGATTCTCACTGAAGCCGAGCCCATTAAGGTCACTGCAGCTGCTCATTAAAAGATCGTATGGCTACAGGCCTCGTATCTTCATGTGATATTTGTGGTAGTTGTGGTATTACTAACACGAAAAGTTCTGCTGGAACGAGAGGAAATGGAATTTTGGGAAAGTTTGATGCACACATTTTGGTTGATATCACCAATCAAGCAAAACGATTTTGCTGTTTTCACCACTGCTTTGGCTCACCTATTTATGTCTTGTTTAATTTGTTCAGTTTTTATCAGTAAAGTTTTGATCTACAGTATTTCCAACATTACCCTATTTTCCCGAAGCGTTTTAACTCGTTCAGTCATACAACCAGGACCGGATTTAGGAGAGGGCAAAGTGGGCACCTGCCAATGGACCTCCACAAACTGGGGGCCTGCACATTCATGAGCCGTGAGCCCCCTGGTTAAGGCTGGATTAACATATTTAATGTGAATAATCATAAAAATAGTTAATCATAGTTAATAACAACAGTATTCGGAAACAAAGAAAAGTTAACTTACAATAGTATTTCCCTGACCTTGAATAATATTTCCTTGATGTACTGAGGGCCTCAACACAAAGGCTGCCCTGGGGCCTCCACATGTCTAAATCTGGTCCTGCATACAACAGACCTAAACTTACATAAAAATTCAACTTACTGCAAAGGTTTTTTCAAATATGCTGTGGGCAATGGACATGCATTAAAGTAAGTTCCTTACTCTTCACTTTAAGCATTTAACATGACAATTAATTTATTTAATTTTTTCAAATATCTTAGTGCAGACAGACCCTTGAGAGGAAAAATATGTGCTGGTGGGAAACCTGTTTTTGGCCCCTAATACATTACAACTGATTGAGAACTTTATTAGTTTTATACTATGACTAGAAAATTATATGCTTATTATTTTACTTTATAACCACTTATCACTGTAATTAGTTATTTCAAAATGTCTTAGGATGATCTCAAAAAATGCACATAACACAGTTGCTTTCCGAATTTCAAAAATATACATCAAATTTGACATTAATGGTAGGCTATAGCAATTCTCAATTGCAAGCAATTTTAATAATTCTATAACCCCAATACAGTAATAGAAGGACAAGAATTTATTAAAAACTCCTTGTACGCGTGGATCAAGAAAGGGTTATGGCAACCCGAAGAGGATTTCTTTTCAGTCGGGTTTTTATTTTCCTCTTCGTCTGGAACTTTGCAGTCCATGACAATTAAACGTCATGGCCATTTGTGCCCGACAAGAGTAACCTCTACAATTTGGCCATTAATCCCGCAACCTATACATCGAACTGCGACAGCACGTCTAGCGGTCGACACAACCTTCACCATGGAAACATTTATCAATCTCACGTAATTTATGGGGCACCTGACTAGATAACCTCTGTGTTTTTCGGTGCCCCGGCGTTTTTTTCTGTTTTAGAGAGTGCATCTAGCGCAATTAATTCAGTACCGCCAAATAAATATATCTATCTATTGTATTTTAACTTCTTGGCTTAATATGAGCATAAAAATGTAAAAGCATTTTGTAGATGATAATGGAAAAACTAAACAAGTTTGCCGTTTGGAATTTCGAGTAAGCCTACTTATACGCTCCAATTGTAGCCATATACATAAATGTACATCTTAATCACAATTCACACTTAATGCACTGCATGTCCAACCGGGCAACTAGATAATTTTTTCCCAAATAAACGCCGTGTATGATAATATTCGCTTCACCATGGAATTGGAAACTAATGGCTGCATGCCCTTCCTTGATGTTTGTTGAACTTTGCGAATCTGGTATTGGTAATGGTAAATCGAGCATATCGAAAGCCCATGCATGCTGGTCTGTACAGCAACTGGTCCAGTTTCGTTCCGTTGCATTATAAAAACATCTTGTGAATTCGCTTTTGAAACGAGCCTACGCAATAGCCAGCTCTTACAGAAGTATGTACGAAGATTCCCAACATATTAAAACTATGCTTGTGTGCAATGGTTTCCCGGCAAATTTTCTGGATGATTGTGTGCGCAATTTTTTACATAGACTATATACACTAGAGTCCTGCTCGGGTGGAAATGTTTTGTCCCCTCCCGCCCCGCACCCGCAAATTTTAAACCAGCCCCGCAGGAATTTGAGAAATCTTGCCCTCTCACGTCCCGCCCCCGCAGACTTCTAACCCGCACCCCCCGCACTCTTTCCGTCCCAAACCTGCACCTGTCACGTAAACCACTAAATATTCATGCAACGTGTTTCGTCGCAAGTGGCAATTTATTCAGTGGTTTATATCAAAACCGGCGGAAGTCTTGAAAAACACAATGAGGTAAAAAAGTGAAACCTAGTCAAACTTCAGCGCTTCTTTCTCAGAGCACTATTTTTAAAAAAGTATGCGTTCTTTACAGTCTTCTGGAAATTATAGTTAATTTATATAATACAGTCTTCTGTAAATTATAATTGGCTAAAGAATACGCTCCAATTCTAATAGTTTCTGTTAAACATTAAACTTCACAAAGCTCAAGTGTCAGTAATTGATATGACCTGCTTTGCTTTTCAGCACTTCCTCTGCTCTCTTTGGCATGGAGTCTACGTTTTGGCAGTTTTTTTATTTACTGTCTCTATACCATACTTGAATAATGGCCTCTATTAGCTTGGTCATGGTGGTGCAATCCAATACCTTTAAGCGAGATTTTGTCATTGATCACAAAGTTTCAATGGAGTTAAGATCCAGCGAGTTTCTAGGCCAATCTATCACATATAATTTGTGTTTCCTGAATATCGCCTTCACTTTCAGGAAGTGCCCTTATCATATCTGTAATGACCTTTCTTCCAATTACGCCAATCTATTTGTCTGAATGCGTCATAACCTCAATTGGCATAAGCGAACCTGTTCCAGAAAAGCTAAAACTGCTCCATAACATCTTTTTGAGGTGTTTTACATACCACATTGAAATGGGCAGGACTAAACTGTTCACTCTTTCTGATCCTGACAAATCTGCTGTGCTTCCCTTGATTGAAAAAATCACTTTCATCTCAAAATAACACTTTTTTCCAGTTTTCAACAATCCAATCTTTATGTTTTGCGCCAGTTCTAATCTTTCCTTCTTCATATTTTTAAGTTAGAAGCTGCTTTTAGCGGTTCTTAGCCTTTCTGCCAGCCTCCAGTGGGCGACGTCGCATTGTTACTTGAGCATATGTAAATTCCAGCATGCATCAAATCCTGTAAATCCGAACTCATCTTCCGTTGCACACTTTTTGCAATTTTCAATGGCTGTTGAGATATAGTCATAGTGTTGCGAAAGCGTAACATTGCGACTTCCTAGGTGTGATATCTGCCATTAAAAATCACAGAAATTCTAACAATGACACTCCACTACACACAGCAGAAAGAATTAGATTTATTCTGTAACACTATTGAGGGGAAGGAAATCCTGTGTGTGTGACGCCATAAAACGTATTTTCGACTGTTGTATTGTATTCAGCTTTAACCGCCAATTTAAACATTATAAATACACTGGAACATCAACAAAAAAATAAATGTGGGGCTGGGACACCGAAAAACCCGAAGGTTATCTTGTCAAGGTGTCCCTAAAGTTGTGCAAAATACTATAACCAGTAGTATGTGGCTATTATTTATAATCAAATGTTCAAAACAAAATAAAAAAATAAGCGATTGTTCTGGCACAACACGCACAGTTCCGACACGACACGCAGTACTTAATGCATTGGGGTAGCAACAAAAGAGCAGCAATTGATATTTTCCCAAATGCACACCAAAAGAAATGGTGACACGTTGTATAACGACTGAAACAACAACTTCAATCAATTAATTTGCACAAGACTGTATAAAAAAAACTATAACAATAAAAACATTGTGCATAATTGCCCATTTCAGTTTTGAACTTTGAGGTTCATGGGCCCCCTAGGCTCTTGTGGGCCCCGGGGCGGCGCACCGACTGCACCCCCCTCTCGTGGAGCATGAGTGTAGGTACTCTTTTTGAAACTAGAATGAAAACGAAAGACCAGAAAGGGGAAAGCCGTTCCCTGAAACAACTAAAACCAAAGATGCCCATTTTTTCAACATCATTAAATTGGGCTAAATAGCTCAATTGAATGTAAACACAGAAAAACGAGATTTACCCTTCGGTTGTTAACAAAAATCTGTTCATGTTAAACATGAAGACTGCCCAGGAACTCTTCCGATCAGAGGTAAACCCATCCAAGTTTGATGACTCCCACTCAACTCAGTCTATAGCAGGGGTTCTCTAACCGGGGTGTATGAACCCCTTGGGGATCGTGATGGGTTTCTGAAAGTGAAAACCATAGTAGGTTTGTTGAAATTAAAATATACGTCGTACGAAGTCAAATCGAGTATAGGGCTTTCGCATGGAGCGGCTTGGTCGTACATTTCTGCCCGCGTAATGGGTCAGTGTTTGTGACTTGGCATAAAAATGCGTTTGAGGTCATAATGCATTTGTTTGATAATGGTTTGAATTACAGGCACAACCAGGGTTGCCAGGTTGGCCCTTTTGGGGACGAATATGAGAAATTTGGTCCCAAATAACACTTGCTGGCCCCAAAATTTTCGTATTTGGCCCTTATCCAGGATAGATTTGGCCCCTTGCAAGAATTGGATCAGACCACCCTGGGCCCTATCTGAGAAACCATATTTTTTCACTTTTTTGATTAATTAATTGGGTATAAGGTTTTCGATCACAAAGTTTTGTTAGGATTCTTAGATTTTCTGAGTTAATGTGAAAGTGAGTTCATCAGCATACCTGTTACTTGCTGCAGTTGTAGAGGTAGCAGTGAGAACTGTTACGTTACCTAACTTACTGTTATTTAGGTGGTGCACGTGTTTGTTGGTTTTGTTCAGATTGTTCTTGATCGCTTTAGGACTTATCGAGGATGGTAAATTTATCTCAGTTTATGGCTACACATGGAAACTAAGTTGTTCTCTTACGATCTTTCGTCATGTACTTGTTTTGCTGTTGAGCTACAATTGTGATTGAGGAACATTGCCATTTAATAAATTGATAAGTACTGTGTAGGTTCATATGACTTTGTAACTGCTGATAAATTTGGAAAAATGGTTGGCTCTTTTTTTGGCCCCTTGTAGTAGAGTTCGGTACCTTTTTGGCTCTTTTCTGGACTAGATTCGGCCCCTTGTCAAAAAGTAGATCTGGCAACCCTGGGCATAGCTTTCAGTGTGTGCGACGTTAGCCTCTATCACTCTGTCCTACTGTGGTACGCAGGCAACGAAGCGTAATATAATTCGGGATCAGATCGTATCTCGAAATTTGGGGGTTCGTGAAGACATTTGACTTCAACATGGGGTTCGTGGGAGGAGAAACTTAGGGAACCACTGGTTTGAAGAATACCTCCGACTCCATTTTCTACATTAACTGTGCTACTCCGATGTTAGAACAGCTTTCACAGTTACAGAAGGCAGAAAGCACCAATTTCATACAAATATCGTGAAATAGTTGAATCGAGTACATCCTGCTGTAAGTCCTGCTGGATAAATCCACGGGAAAGGGGCCCAGAGGTCATCCAAGGACCAGGTGGAGTGGCTACATCGCCCACCTTGCTTGGCCCCGGCATAGTGTGGAGCCAGCAGAATTAGCTGAAGTTGCTGTTGACCGCAATGTATTCCGAGTCCTCCTAGGTCTGCTGGCATCGCCACCCGATCTCGAGGAAAAGTCGGCATGAAGATGAATGAACGAATGGAATAGTTGAGTTGAGTTTTTCTGTCGAAAATTACGAATTTCAAAGACGAGAAAGAAACCATAGCAATTGCAAAAACGCCAGGGCATCGAAAAAAACGGAAGGTTAGTCGTTGCCCCTTGACTGGCGGCTGAAACAACTCGAACTCGGGCTCCACTTCCATTCGTAAGTAAAAATCTTCCCTTCGCTTCCAAAAGAATCTGGTCGGACCGGTCGTAACCCGGCAACTGTCATTCTGGATTAGTCCATCAGCACATCGATACTTTCTTGCCAGGTTCTGCCAGAATACCAGGTTAGCATTATCCAAGTAACAGCACATTGTGTCCTGGTGGAACCCCACCTTTTGAAAAGAACGAAACGCTTGGGAATATCGTTCTTCTGATCTTAATTGACTTGTTTCAGTTTGCTGATGGTCAGTTTTATGATGGCATTGGAGCATGGTAAGAATGAAATGTAAGCAGTGTATTTGTTTAACCAAAATATGTAAAGGGTGCTTACATCCACGGATGTCTATTGTGTTTGCGCAACGTCGCAAACAACTGAACATAATAACAGAACGTCAAAAATGCCGTTTATGTGCATTTTGCAGAACTCTCGCTGAAGGCCATCTTTCGATAAATAAAGGACGAACGGCACTGTAGACAATCGGAAAGTATCAAAAATATCAACATCAGTTTTTGTTGGCGAAGCTCATAAATTTGTGATATTTCCATCTTGCGGGGTCGTGATACACCGATGGAAACAGAAATAAGCAAAGCTGATTTGCTAAAACTGCTACTCCTCAAAACTGTTTCTCTCTAGTTTTGCACAATGTTCATGCGTAATGGGTCACAAGTTTAATAGCAGCTATTTAAATCTGCAAATGTTTAATTGATGCTGTTTTAGTAAAAGCATCTGTGTAAACAAATGGTTTACCGTGAGCAACTAAAAAATAAACTCCAGAACGCATTAAAGGCGGTGCTTGGAAGGGTTGCGAAACCAATTTGTGTGAAGAAACAACAACATTTCAGCAAAAACTCATAATCCAAAAGTGATGTCACATATAAACGTTTTTTTCACCGAATTCGCGTTTTTTGATTAAAATGGTTGTTTCCACCTCGCAGAACACAAGATTAACCACACACGTAATTAAANTAACAATTTCGCTATACGTATTGTAACTGCTCCCNATAGGATTTTAAAGTTTGTTTAGAGACGTCTAAAAAGCTTGTTTTTACTCTGTAATTCTATGTGNTCATATATTTTACATCGCACAGATAAAGAGTAATCATGTACAATAGCAAAGAGGAAACTTGAGCTTTGTTTCATGCCAGTCAAGAAAATTTTGCTGCAACAAGCATTTGAAACAATTCATTTCAAAAAAGGTAAAATTGCAGCCTTCCTTGCAACATTATAACACGAAACATTTTGCAATCTTTGAAATTATTTGAACTGAGAAATAATATCTAAGAGGCAAACTAAAATATTTGATATAGCTTGTTTCGTTAAATTTTAAGCTCTAACGTGGTTTTATGATGCTTGTAATGGAGTTCCTACCTTGCAAATAGACACTACCTAATAAATACAGGAGATGCGAAATCAATTGGACTTTATGAAAGTAACAACGATGTTCGAGATGAAAGCAAGTTGCTTGATTTTTGATAAAAGAAGGTTTTCTATAAATATTTTTTAAGCAAAGGTAACGGAAAAAATGAGATTTTCCAGTCAATTAGGTACAGCAGAAATTACTATAAGATACTGCCTTGTTTGGTGATGGCCGGACGGATGTCAAAGCATTCTGAAAACTAACTTAGAACTTTGGTGTTTATTGGATCGTTTCTAATTTTTTTTCTTGGATTTGAACCCTTTGGAATGCTAACAGCTGTTCTTGCTTTTATCCTGATATTACAACGTGTCCATAAAAGATAGTACGCAGTAATCCATCTTTTCAATTAGATGAAGCATGGAAGGAAAGTAACAAATGGAAATTGTCAACCGTAGATGCTTTGCATAACCAAGCAGATAAATTCGATCAGGGCAAAGCCTACTTGAATAGGTGAGCGAAACGTCGGCTAAATAATAAAATAATCGCCAGAAGATCGAATTTATCTGCTTGAGTTGCAACCTGGTCACATGCGCTACGCAGCAAGATGAAAAGAAAAAACAACGGCACTTTGCATAACTTTGAGTCAGTGTAAATCCCCAAATTTGCCTTTTTAATGCGGAACTATGAATGACATTTCCAACAATATTTTGATTGCATCCAGCCTAAGAATAGTCATTTCTGGTCAGCACTTCGCAATCTAGAAAAACCTTGCGAAATAACTTTTGGTAAATAAATGTCTTCCATCCAACTAGTTCCGTGGTCACAATAGTTTTCTTCGCTGTCTTCATGCATTTCGCACAACGTTTTTTGGCAATTGCTCTGCAGCTAGCCAAATAACTTGTGTTCTGTTTTTTTCACTTGTTCTGAATATATCGTAGCCCATTTTGCTCACGACTGCATAACTCCTGACCGCGACATCTGAAGTCGCCACAAGAAGAAAACTGGTTCATTTCCATCCACGCCTCATACGCTTTGGGTCGAAATGGTTCTCTCTCGGGACTTCATCANTACAAGAGAGGTAGCTTTTTTTCGTTCTTTGCGCATTCACACGTGAGAGCGAACTGGGTATGATTCTGGTCAGCAGCTTTCCGAGACTCATGCGTCGTAGCGAGTTAAACAGTGAGGTTGCTGCAAGTCGCGGGTACTTCAGAAGCAAACAGCTGCTGTGTATTTCAACGTTCTGGAATAGTCTGTAAGATACGCATGGCACAAGTTTTGCTGCAGTACCTTCATTAGCTATGAGGTTTTCAGAGTGCTGTGTCGTCAATTCCCTAGGGTCCTATTACGAGATTGTTTCCTGGCACGCGCGACTGCTAAGTAGATTGCCGTTTGGGAAGTTAAAAGGACTTTTTTAGGTGATTACCGAAATCGTTTCTTAACCTCAGCGGGCAAAGCTGCCTTTAAAATCGACTTCCTAAAGGTGTGACTATGTAGAATCTGGCGTAAAAACATGTTTGCCAAAGTTATTCCTTAACAGAGAACATTGTCTTTTGGCAGATCCAGGCATAGATGCATGGGGCATGATTTATCACTGATTGATGGAGCTGTTAAGTGTGTAAGAGCTTCTGCTTCAGCTCAACTTACAAACGTTTCAAGGACATACAGATTTCACACGCTATTGGAAGATTATTTTAGATGTTATAGCACATTGAGCAAAAAAAGGTTTGGTGGTCACTTATCTTAGAAGGAAAGGAATAGGTACAGACAGGGTTTTTTAAGGTGTTTAAGGGACCCGATTTGGGTTCCTAGAATCAGGGAAAATTATCATCGGGTCCCTAGAATCACAGAAAATCGGGTCCCTAGAAAGAGAGAAATCGGGTCCCTACAGGTCCGTACCGGGTACCCAACATTTTCCTTAAAAAAACCTGGGTACAGATGTTCTTTTTGTAGAAGTGAGTTTTGTCTTAGTCGTGAGCAATCGCTTAGAGATGTAAAACTGTTACAGGTATAATATAATATACTGTACAAAGAATCTGCATTGATCTGAGGAGTCTGGGTGGTGACTAGCCATAACTGCTCGTTTTTTGTCCTGTACTGACTTTCAGGTAGGGCAAATCATTTTGAAAAAAGTTTTTTCAACTTTTGGTAACTTGAAATTCAATGTCAGCAAGCGAACTGAATGGAATTACCTACGGTTGCTGGTATGGTAACAGTTTCGGCTTCATCGGTCAAGATGGCGACATTGCTTTGCCTGCAGTGCATGCATTTGCATGGTCCACCGCTTAACATGTGCTCATCGTATTTCAAGGTACGCACGCTTTTGAAGGTTCGGGTTTTGTATGTCCATTGTTTTGTTGTAGCCGTACCCGTCATCACGAAATTCTATGCCGTAGAGGTCTGCGAGTTTTACATCGCAGACAACACTTTGTTGATTCTACCTCTATCCAAATTGTGGATGTAATAGGCTAGTTAGGTATTTCAACACCACAAACTTGTAAAAATTCAGAAAAATATGAAGAAAGGAGAACCTCATGCAAAAACTTACAAGTTCTTAAAATTTCAAGAGGATTTACTATTTTACGTTTAGATCAGGTAGTTACCAGAAACTTTCACTCAGAGATAAAAGATGACTCTTTGCTTTAAGCAGTTTTGATAAAGTATTTAAATCGATTTTAAACTTTTAACCCTGCTGAAAATAATGCCATGAATATAAAACTTGTTTCACAGAGTGTGCAACGAAAACTTGCGTCCGATTCTTATAAGCTCGATTCGCAGTGGAAGCTTTTCGCTGACCGTCTTGTTAACCAATCTTTCCGCTTAATGAGCTTATTGGGTCCGGCACGACAGAAAACCTCGGTATCGATTTCCTGGAACACTTCTAACTAATATCAAGCAGAGTGACTGGTTCAGAAATTTGTATGTGACCAGGAGCTTTAGCCACGTAGAAGTTAAAGGGAAACCCCTAGAGGCGTTCTCGATACATTGCCAGTTCATTGTCAGGCAAAAAAGTATGAGGTGTGTTCATGCACAGCGTAAAACTGGAATCCTGATTGTTTACTACTGCATCTACTTTCAGCACAGTGCACAGTAAAGCTATAGTAAGCGTTGCGAGTATGTTGCGGAATGAAAGCAATCTTTTAAATCACATGTTAGTTTTGTTCCATTTGAGAACAACTACTTAATAAAAATGGACCTTTTGCGCTGTGTATTTATAATTACGAAACCTGTTGCTTCCTGCCTTCCCATCGAAACAACTTTGTCGAAAAACAAGTGCGTGCGGTTGAGAACTGGGCGATCTTTTCAACACCCTAAACCAGTAGTTCTCAACCTTTCATGGTTTGTTGCCCCCTTCCAAAGACTGTCAACACTTGTGGCCCCCAGTGGCGATTCTAAGGGGAGGCCTGGGGGGGCCATGCCCCCCCCCAGATTTTTGTCTGGCCCCCCCGCTTGCCCCCCCCAGTTTTTTGCTTAATTTCACGTTCAAGTTCGCTT
>JGI24159J19872_10002251_pt1 | contig 22727 bp, 15 predicted proteins | sample Ectturendosymbi4_FD_19872 | JGI IMG/M metagenome (IMG submission 19872) | reverse complement strand
GTGGTTAAAAAACATTGCCCTGAGGAAGCCCACTTGAATAGGTGGGCGAAACGTCGGCTAATAATAAAAAATCGCCAGAAGATCTAATTTATCTGCTGGAAACTAAATGTTCGCAGCGTGTACAGTTCCAGCGCCTCGCTTTTCCAAACTAAATATCTATCGTTACTCGTGTCTTCTCTCCGATACCCTGTTTCAAATCAGACTGGTTTGCCCCAGGGGAATGAACTAGCACTAGGGTTACAATAAAAATACGCATATCGCACCTGCTTGTCAAAAACGCAGGCTAGTTCGATTCTAGCGATACGAGGTCAACGTAGTTATCGAATTTTGGCGAGAGACAATGATGGGATAACTCATATGTGGATAACAACGCCACTAGCAGAGAAGAATGAATCAACTTGTTCAGCTGCTTTGGCGTCACCCTTTCAAACCCCGGACCTTGTTTCGCTTTTATGCTTCTGGAGCTTGCTCCTGCAGACGTTGGCTACTTGAAACTTTGGCTGTTAGGAGTTTTTGAGTAATTCCATATTTACGTGTTATTAAATGACCACACATTTGAAAAGAAATAAGGCTTGAGTTTGAAAAAGGTGACAGTGACCAAACAATCCAACACTAAATTTAAGTAATGCGAATTAAAAAAATTTCAAACAAGCTGCAATGAGTAATAAAACCCACATAGCGAATGGATCCAAGCAGCAGTAATGTCCAATCCTCCAAGCGGCACATATGGCTAAGCAATTACTGAAATGACACCATTCTCTAAAATGAGTGGGATAGACTGATTTTATCTGCATGGGTGGATGATAGTATGTACTGACTGTCGGTGTAAATGCCTGTCAGCCTAACCTAATGTAAGGTCAAGTGACTGTCAACTATTGTCAAGTGACTGTCAACTATTGTCAAGTGACTGTCACCTCCTGTAAACAATTGATTCCATGTTGTTTGGTACCATAATTTCAACTAAGCGTATTTTTGTCTAAAATTACTTCTTGATTAGTTTCGGGACTTCTGCAAAATATGTAGATTATCACGAATGTGTTTTTTGTGTTTGAATTGGCTGCAGTTGGTTTTGTTTCATGATTCGCAGTACAAACGGATGTTGTCATACGCATAAGTCAGCGATGGTGATTCTTTTGGCAAATGTAAGTTAGGAAAGCTGCAAATAAACCTGTCTGTGCTTATATACTTGTCGTCAGTGGCATTATCCACTTAAGAGGCATTATCAACTTAAGAGGCACTTACAGTACATCTCTTCAATGCTTGAAACTTGACCTACTAACCTATGCGCCACTTGAGGTTCTCGACCGCATCATCCCGTTGAGTGTTGACTACTTCTACTAGACCAGTGTTTGTCAACTTTTCATGGTTCATGGCTCCCTTTCAGAGACACTCAACACCCATGGCCCCTGCTCCACTAACAGAAAGCTTACATTTGCTTAAAGTAAACATGCAAAAGAAACAAGGCCATGCGTAGAGGCCTACTCACGGCTCTAAAAAACGCCCTATGGCCACCTTGAGGAACCACAGGGCCCCGTTGAGAAACCCAGTACTAAACCATTAAGCCCTTTGCGAAGCGTCTTGGCTTTACGAAGCAAGAAATCATTTTTTTGGCTCAAGGTTAAATATACATATATTTGAAATAACCGGGAGTTCAATGTGCAAAGTTTCAAGAAGCCACTTGATTCATTTCTCCAAAGGATTAAAAATCCACAGATTCGATGGACTTCCATTTATTGTCAACGAAGTTCAAATGCCAAACAGTGCCAAGACCTTCTTTCGTTTTCAACTACGTGTAGAGCGTATTTACCTATGACAGCCGTTGTAACTTCAGAATCCATGGCGACTTCCAAAGGGTCTAAAGTTCGTTCTTGCACGAGTTGTGGTTGCTGAGTTTGTGCGTCGCGAAACTGTGATGGCAATGGTGGCGTTGGAGGTTTCATTGGTGAGGACTCAGGTCTATTCAGTACCCTGCCAAGTAAATGTAAATGATTACATGCCATTGCGAACAACTATTCGAACACTGAAAGTAATTCCAATGACGTGCTATTGTCACTGTAAAAAAAGTATTGCGTAAATGAACAGACCACTTTTTCTATTACATTTTGTCTTAAAGCGCTGTCTGCTGCAATTACAATAGCTTTAAAGAACACCGAAACTCAACATGCTCATGAGACCGAATGATCGAAGTAAACAAAATCCCAAATGTTTTCAACTTGTGCAAAAACAGACCCAGAAACGTCAAATCTCACTGACGACAAACCGTTTCTATGAAGCATCGCCGGTGCTAAAAATGGGCACATGACATTTTTGGGAGTGTTGACATTGGGAAACGTTAAAATTACGTGATGGTTTCCTGCACGGTTTGTTTGCCGGTGATCCAAAAGGAAATTGTTTGTTATATCAACAAATTATTGTCTCGGTTGTGCCATTTCGCCGACGCTTTTTTCACGCAACACTTCACATCATCATAAAACCTCAGAATTTCCAAAACTTTCCTGCTGAACCTGAAGAAATGCTGAAGCAAAATGTTTCCAGACTGGTTTTAAGAAAATGTTGTAGAACATTCCTGGTGCATCACAAAATCGATCAGACAAAATTCTTCAATGGACAATTGAATTTTGGTTATTTATCGAATTATCAATCAGCCACGGACCATACGGGAGAAAAACCGGCGACGTGGTTATGAAAAACATCCTGATCTTAAAGAAACAAGTGATATACGAAGAAGGGGTAGCACAGTTTACGAAACCTACGTGTGTTACGGATATATATTTTTTTCTTATTCTTTTTGTAAAACAATTGCCAGTTCAGGTAAAAATGGGCCGTGCTTGGTTGGCTCCTTGACTCTATTTTTTAATAACCCGCCTGCTTTCAAGTGTTGTTCAAACAGAACGTGAAGATGCTGTGCTGCATGGACAGTTTTAAAAACGTCTCTGAAGACGTAGTTCCGAATTATCTAAAATTGCACTTCCTTTTATCCAAGATCTTTTTACTAACCATTAAAGCACTATTTTTTGTGTTAGGTTTCGAAGAATCAGCCGATTGGGCCTCGATTTCATTTGTTGCGATGATTCAAGCTTGCACACGCCTATATTCATGTAATTGGTCTCAACAAAGGTGAAGGGTTTCAATCCATCAATAAATGTTTTTAATAGGAAATCGAATTCACGTAACTCTACACATCGGTAGTCCTGAATTCTGTTTGAGACAGAAAGCTGTAGTCAACGTTAAACCTTGGTTGATTAATTTCGTTTTTATTGAATGGTTGCTGGAAAACCTACTGAACTTGAAAAATATTTGTATAATCAGTGTGGTGAGTAGACTATATCCGAGTAACTAAAGGAACTTCCCTGCGACCATGGCTCAAAATTGTGTTTGAGGCATCGAAGAGGTTGTCCGAGCTTCAGATTGCCTTTGCTGTGTACACAATGACAATCAGGATGCTTTGCACGCATTGAACTTCCATGAAATAATTTTATTGAGCAAAAAAAGCAGTAGTGCTTTGCATAGCTTTAAAATGGAGTATACTGTTTTTTCAAGGACTGATAATTTTTTGAAGGATATAAGTTGCCGGAAATCACCGACATGTTTCCTTTAAATGCTTGACGGTACGTACTGTGGCGTTTCTGCAATTTGGGGAGGAAAGCTATGACATAGAGCTTCCCACCTTCTTCTGTTGATATTCGGAAAGCGCGCGACGATGTTGTGAATGAATTCAGGACCCTTTTGTTGAAGGAGGAACTCACAGGTCGGATACCATTTCGCGTGTTCTTCCAAAGGATTGTCATTTTGTCTCCAGTTTTGTAAACCTCCGTTGCAATAAAAGCATTTGACTCTGTCGCGAACCCCTGTGAGGAAACAATTTTGCAATATCACGTCACAGGCGTATTTTTGCTACCAGTGGTTCAGGCGCTCGTCAGAGTTTCTGTCAGTAAGGTCGTTTTTAAACTGACGAGTAATCCACAACAACATTTTCACACAACCACCATGTGCATGGTATGATGCTTAGAATGCTAGCGTATGAACCAAGCAAGAACACAGACATCAATAAAGAACAAGAGCAATAAGTTTATGATTTGATAAGGTGCTGCTTGAGATGCCTAAACTTCAGTCACGCACTTGTTCCTGCGTTGTTTGGCAACGCTCTTGAAACCATTTGCCCAACATTCTAAATTAGGAGTGGGGAACTTGCAGCTCGCGGGCCAAATGCGGCCCGAGTGGACATTTAATACGGGCCATATTACACTTTTCGTTACCCAAGTTAGGACACAACATCGCGTCAAACGAAATTCCATGGCAAACAGACAGGTAGCCATTAAGTTAAAAAGACGCACCTCTCGCTCCTTGACATAGTTTTCTCTTCCTATTTTCCTTAGGAAGATAAAGGTAGAATTTGAAGGTATAACTAAATAATATTTGCGGCCCGCTAGCGATTTTCAACATTTTGTGCAGCCCGTGACAGTCAGTAGGTTCCCCAACCTTTTTTAAACAGTGCACCACAGCAGATGAGATAACCGTTAAGTAACTACAAGAAACGATCTGAGTTTGACACATTCCACTGGCGAAGCCCAAACTAAAAAGCAATCTTGCAAACATTTAACTCGGCACAACGTAGTAGTGTCTGTGGAGGGATGTTAGCAAATTGCGTGATTGTTTTGTTCAAAGAACTCATTGTGCTTGTTAGTGTTTATAAGCCTATTCTAATTGAAGTACGTATAATGCGGTGTAAAAGGTTGTTTCTGGATGAAATAAAACAGCAATCGTATTGACGAAAGAGATGGTTGCGTGGTGAATGCACGATGCATTCTTGTAAGCTCTATTTGTTGGTTAACTTCCAGAGGAAACCGTTCAACTTTTGTATGTGTCATCAGTTTTGCTTGGCAGTACAGATGTTATGCACCACTGCACGGTACGTTTAGAAATCCTGCAACTAGCAACAGATACTTTGATCGGAGTCCAGAGTGCTTATTGCTTATACGCTTGCTTATAAGTTAGAAAGCAAAAGCTTTCTAAAGAACGTTGTGAATAATTGTTTCAGATAAATTTGACAAAAACCTGTTGTTCTTGAACGTGCAATTTTTACGCAACACTCCAGTATTCCTGATGTGTTCCAAAATAAACCAACGAAAAAGACACGTTTGATACACAATTTTCTTTTGTGCAGCAACAAAGGAAAGATAGAAACGCATTAGACGGGGGCGAAACCGGGAAACCACCGGAAACATGACTGAAATACGAATTCGGTTGTATTGCAACCCAAATCACTAACTGCTACGCAACATTTGAAAGAATGAATCTGTGTAACTGAAAATCGCTAAATGGCACTTTTGGCGAGACACAGATTGCGTTAGAATTCGAGGACTTACCTCGTAACTTACAAGTTAGGATTTAGAAGCGAAATAGCAAAGCATTGCATTGTTTATTTAGAAATACACAGGAAGCTTCACCATTATGGATGCCATAACCTGACCAGAAACAAAACACCAATAAATACCTTTTGTAGAGTCTTCTCCAACAGGCGTGTGTGTAAGTACTGAGATCGAGGCTAACATTCGAAAAGCGCATTTTAGTGCAGCACGGACAAGAACTACAATTGAAAAGGGCATATAACTTCGGCCTAACACACAAATTTTAGGCCAAGACTGAAAGATACATAGACTTCACACCGATAGTCTGCTACTCGGCATATGGAAGAAGTTTACCGCAATTCATGAACTGGTTGGAGATAGTTAAACCTTTTTTCTGGAATCTTTTTTCAAAGGAAATTAAATCAGTAAAATCGATTATTTCAAGTCTGACCGACAAACTCCGTGACAACATTTTTCTTGTTTTTTAGTGTGGCGTTTCATTAAAATTATTGAAAGATTTGGACTTCCATTGAATTTTCCTTTTATTTTTCATGAAAACAGACAAAATTACGTTGAGCGTACCGAGTGAAAAGAATCCAGCAGCAGCGTGCATCTGAGGCGTGACCCTGGTAAAATGCCAGTTGACAAACGTTCTCAATCTGTTCTCCACTGATTGCATTGCTGGTGTCGCAGGTACAAGGCAGGGAAACATATTGCGCAGATCAGCTCTTTGTTGTTCAGTGAACTCGATCAATGGGCTTGTTGGAGAGTGGAGCCCCTGGAGAAAGTTTGAAGTAGAATCCGCAAACGTAAGTCAGAAAGGAGGGATAAGAAATGAGAACAAACTTAAAAATAAAATTTCAGAATTGAGATAAAGAATTGTATTATTTGTTGCAAAATAGCAGCTAGTTAGCATGCGCTTGCAAAAAATGAAACACCAAAAACCGCAATTTTTCAAAGCTGGTAATGATTAGACCGGCATACACTCCAATAAGCAAACAATGTAACAAAACGCAAGATTTAGGAAAGGTACCTGTAAATTCACCATAAAATGCGTCATAACAACTTTCAATCGGTAATGTTTGTCTTTCGATTCAACAACATCAGGAGCTTTGCACATTCACAAAGAAATTACTTTATGTATGTATTTGATGACGCTGTCTACATTTCATCGGCAGAAATTATGACGCAGTAAACCAGGTCAAGAAACAACGGAATAAGTCTTTTCAAGTAATTTCATAAAATAAAATAATTATTTTTCAGTAGTTGCCACTTCCGTTCATGCTGCTGCTGATAAAATCTCAGTTATCGGACAAGTTCGCCAGCACCTTGCAATAAAAAGAAAGGCAACCGACTTTGGAAAAAACTTTCGTGGTGTCAATCGCTGTAAAACCAATGGCTGGTGGAATAGGATTAACTAAGTGCAAACGCGAAACATCACACTCTTGCATCGTTTTACAAAGCAATGCCCACGAGTCTTCAAATGCTGTAGATTTATGTTGAAATGTTCACTCCGTCTCGCCTAATCCATCCAATTCTCCACATTTAAATCCTCGTTGAAACAAAACGTAAATCAAAACCTAATCGATTAATTTTGCTTACCTGTCTGTCGGTATCAGGAATATTCCTACTTTCATGGCCTTGTGCCATTAAGCAGTGAGGAAAATGGGTGATGTGCTCTGTGTTAGGGTTATCCAATCTACGCCAGTTCCTGAGGACACCTCCACAACAGAAACACTGGGTACGATCCAGGTTACCCAGGAAGAACCAGCCAGAGGCTGCCATGTCTTGTGCAGGTGGAGCTGAGTCGCTCGACCAATCAGCAGTGAACGTTTGGAATCGGTGACTTTCACGACACAAGTTAAGTGAACGGATCAATCTTGCTTGGTCAGGATTTTGAATTGTCGCTAGTTGACGGTAGATTGGCACGTCATATGTTGGAACCGGAGGAGCGGCTGGTCTGGCNGTTNGGAAATTTCTTATGTCCAATCCTTGATAGTAACGAATGGGACCAGCACTGAAATATTAGAAAATAAGNATCGGAATGCTAGTGACAAAAGTGAAGATCCAGCTNACTGGAAATACTAGTCCTTCAGTACTTTTTGTTTCAAAAGNACAACGTCAACGAAATCNTTTTGGAACAGAACAAAATCAAGTAAACGTAAGCTTGTAATTTTAATAAGAATTGATGCCTGCATAATAGGCAAAATATAAACACTGTTAAGATCTTAGTGTCTGATACTTAGCTGTGGAAGGATTCCTTTTGATAGACTGTGATATAAAAGGGAAGTTACGTTTTTTGTATTTTGCATTCTTGTGTTGTTTCTTATTCTTTTCAACAAAACTCGTTCCATAAAATATTCCAAGATGGCGTTTAAGGAATGATAAAAAACAGATTGCAAAAATTGAAACTAGCTGTAAAGGATGCTATTTCGCAAATCACATTCTTAGAGGAAGAACTTTAGCCTTTTATCGCACTGTGATGTGACGAGAACAACTGCAAAACTGCATTGCTAGCTAAGTTTTTTGTGTCATCAACTGCGCAAAAAGTAAGCATTTGCGCAAAAGGAGCTTTTATGATTGTAACAGAGATAGTGCGAAAGCGGCCTGTCAGTTCACATTTTTACGCGTTTATTGGGAATTTTTCAAACCTATGAATGCGATACAAACAATATAAAGATGTAAAACGATACAAGTGATGTTTCTAAAACAAACTATGAACCACAGTGAAAAACGTACTTGTAGCTTCCTGTCAAAGTAATTCGTGGGTTTGAAGCATTGTTCAAAAGAGATGGAGGAGTTGTCACACTGATGTGTTGACGTGAGGCTGAGTTTTCAGACAAAGACCTTGTAGCAGATCCACTGTGCGGTATCGAACTCTAATAGATAAAAAAGACTATGAGTTTTCACGATTCAGTACATTAACGAATCTCGAATTCAGCTGACGTAGCAGACATGAAGTGAAGTTGGTTGGATTCGCTCAGTTTGGAAACAACAATTAAATTAACTAAGACTGCAACATGCATCACCGGTTTGCAGTTATTATTGAAAATGTAAAGCTTTATGAAGTTGATAGCTCTTGTGAAACTACTCAAAATAACAGAGGACTCGTTTTGGAAGTTTTTATTCAATATTTTACCTCGAAAACCCATAACGATTTAAGTTATTTTCATCACATTTGCTTCTTCGCTTGCGCTATTTTTTCAACTTAGAGCAAAAGATTTATGGCGTGATGAATTAGATAGTTTCACTACAAAAGACCGTGGCTTGCGTGTCGAGAGCTCCATTCGATTGACATAAATAAGGTGGTTGGTCTGTGGTGATGACAGGATAATGCAAAGATCACGTTTTGAAGAACAACAATAGATTTGCGTATAGGGTTTAGTATTGTCAGAAAACCTGAATTTTCATTTTACAAAATAACTGTTTACCTCCAGGAGAAGAGTTGTTGGTGCAGAGGCAAAGTCCAAGGTAATGTTACCGCAATTGTTTTGACCCCGTGCAAAACCACATGAAGATCTAATTGGAAAAAAAAACAAGGTTTGTTTGGTTTTCACAAGCCTTGCATTCTGGAAATATACCGCAATTTCGCAGTAGGAGCTTACTTATGCATGCTGAGCAGAAACGGATCGGTGAGAGAAGAAATATTCCTCAGTAAGTTGGAGCAGGCGAAGCACTTCACTTCGTCAAACTTTCCAGTGTAATAAAATCCCGCAGCAGCAAATTTTCGCGCATCGATCGGTACTGATGCTGGAAAACGCTGGAAACTTGACAACCTGAAGTTTTCGCGACGAAAATTGTCTGAAAAAAGTAATTGAGAATTTGGTCCTGATATCTCGTTGGTAATCGTTTAAACATTTTGTGTAGAGAAAAACTGAAAAACAGGCCCGTAACCAGCTTGGGACACAAAGGGGACGAAGAGTTTTTGGAGAGGGGCTCAAATTTTTTACACTATGCCAAAGAGATTTGAACTTTGTCCAAAACATTTTCCAGGGGTGTGAAAACTTTTCTAGGAGGGGCTTCGCCACCCCTGCCCCCCCCCTGGTTACGGGCCTGCTGATAAACAAGGAAGAGAAAACATACATCTTCTTTCAGCTTAAATCAGTGACTTTTAATGCACTTGGCAATCTGGCGATTTGTACCTTGGGCTTGTTATCACAAGTTCCCAAGCAAAATATCTCAAAAATTTTGATTTTCTTTTACGTTCTGCTCGTCGTTCCGTAAAATAGCAAAGATCCTGAACACATTTAGGCAATGGCAAAAAATAATTGAAACCTATTCCTGCTAACAAAGTAAAGGGCGTTGCGTTTGAAATCATAACGGGAAAAACATCAGCTTTCCGACATGACTCCAATAAAGCCATACTTACATTGCGGAACATACACTCGTTNCAATATTGTNTACTGATTGTAATGACAAGAATGTATCAGGTTTTATCAAACTGCGGTATTGGAATAGGTGTGACAAAAGNATGGGTGTACTATTTTACTTTACGAGATTCAAAACGTGAGCTGTAACTGAAAATAAAATGAATATGCTCCGTTTTCNGTGCACTGCTATGATGATGGGCAATATATAAGGATTAATAAAAAACTTTTTGGAAATATATCGCTTTGAATAATGAAGGAATCCAGCTTTGAAACTTGATTTAGAGCAAGAGTTTTACGAGTCGCGCGGCACTCACTTGTGAACAGAAATTCGAGAAACACTGTCTTAAATAAACATAGGAAGTACGCAAAATCATGAAGCAGATATGACACTATTGCATGTTAGCTAACATCTGGTTTGATTTACTGTTTTCATTAAAGAAGTAATTACTGCTAGATTAGTCACAAATTTTGTATCAAGCTGAATTAGCTACTGAAATGATTTAAAATTTTGGTATTCTGCAAATACTTTAGAAAGAACTAGCTCGTAAGTGCTAATTCAATGAATTGCTTGGAAGGTAAAATAAAACCTATAAGCCCTGTTGGGGTGATTTAGGCTTTGATCGAAAACGTAACTTCAATCCTAGGAATTTTATTTCGAAGTTCCTGTTTATTTTATCCGAAGCACCCAAAACACTTAACTGCCCCTCGTGCGCAATGTTCTTTATGCCGTCCCATCTTTGCTTTCGCTTAAATCATTCTAAACAAATTTGACAGCCTTTCGAAGGAAAGCCTTCTGTGCATTTTCCCATCCATGCTCGTTGGTTGTGAAATATCTTAATTTACGTAAGAAAGTCAGGATCGGTTTGACTGACTGCACCAGATACACGATGAGATTAGAGGTCATGGCAAAGATCGTGTGTAGTCAAACGTTTCCTGGACAATGTAAGCAAGCAAACACTTTCGACTTTAGGCCGAATTCAAATCAATATCTTGTATTAGGTACAAAAACAGTCCCTAGATTGAAACACTAAGAAGCGAGATTTTGCAGATCAGGGTGGGTTGGTGCATCCGGATGAATTTCAAAAATTACGAAGGTGAAGCCATGTGGATTCAAAACAATATTTGCAGGCACACCCCTCGATTGTTTGTACAATTATTATTTACTGAAGTAAAAATGGATTTGGCAAAAAATGTTGTGATAAACTATCAAGGGAGGATCTTATAAAATCTTTATTTATCGATATTTATCCAGTTTGAAAATTTTGCAATAGGCATTGAAGAAATAAAGCAATGCAAAGGGAACTCAATCTCAACGTGTCAGGTATTTTACTGCCGCCATGTTCTTACCTTCTAAGAACAGGCTAGTCTGATGTCATAAATAAAGTGTATATTAAACCCAATAGGTTTAAAACAAGCATTTATGTGATATCAAGTTAGCAAACATTTTCGAACATATTTTTGATTTTTGTACGTTGTATCACACTATATTCTTAGTGCGTGCACATTTATAACGAGATTCAACAAACTTATCAAAATCCTGCCTTGAACAAATTCGTTTAATCCAGGGAGTCAGAAACCACTACAAAAAAAGAAAACGATGAGCAAAAAATTGTTTCAAGTCAAGGCTTCATTCCTATCTATTGTAAAAAAATCTATTTTATTTATAGTAAACTCCGTCAGGCAAATTATATCTAACACATTTGAACAAAGGTTTTCTTATAGAGCACTTTTTATAGTGAACAACTCGAATGGGAGTGCGTGTCAAAGGTATACATGTAATCTAGTCTCGAGGCAGATAATGCTCAAATACTTGCAGTCATTGTGAATGAACTTCCTTAATACAAAATGCTTGAATGATGAGAAAACGTTGTCAAATAAAGCAGCAACACTACAATGGGCTACCCAGTTATTTCATTACTGGTTTCTGATAGCAGTTGGCCGGGTGTGAAAAAACTTGTTGATTTGAATTATTGCGACGCAAACGCGAATTTAATTATTGTCATTCACGCAAAAGAAAAAAAAATATTTTTTACCTTAACTCAAAGGCTCGAGTACCATTTTCGAACCTACAACGCGCCATGTTGGGTACACTTGTATTGTGTTGTGTACCCCTGTCCTGGAGAGCAATCAAACACTTTGCGGGGATCATACAATCGGGACAGTAGGAAACAAAGTTTTGTGAAGAACGTCAGTGCTCATCTCTCGATGCTACCAAGAATTTAATGAAGAGGCTGCAACCAGCTTCAGCCTGGCTCAATATTATTCTGTTTTCAACGTTCGGCCCACACATTTTATGTCGAAATACAGTTATTCTCCAAAAACACCTCGTTTGATCTTGTTTCGTTTCAATACCGACTTTATTCTAATCAATGCATAAGTATAATGTGGGTAGTTACAAGACACAATATAAATTGGACTAATTTAATCATGTCTTATTTTTTTGCAGCTTTATTTTTTCATTGTGGAATGAAAAGCTGTCTCGTGGACTCTTCCGAAAACATAGAGGCTCCTGTAAACATCGTGTGACGAATGTTTTTGCGAAGAACTGCTTCCACAACTGAACCACTTATGACTCGAAAAATATGATCATCGTTTACTGTTGACAAACAGAAAACACTGTACAATAGATTGCAGTGGTGAAACAGCTCGTAAAATAAGCCTGTATTGCCCATTGACATCCTTTAGCCTACTTACCAAAATTGGAATTTCAGAACCTTTTCTTTTTTAACAAAGAAAATCTAACGCCATGCAATTTTGAATCACGCGCTTTTGTTATACGCATTCTAGCTATTAACATGATGCAACACATTGAACTGCAATCAAGAGTTTTTTTGGCAATCATTCCATTTTGGCTCCCATCATTTTTGAAGATATGGTTAAGCAAATTATGAATTTAGCTTTTTTCCTAGTTATTAGCATTTTGGGCTAATGCAAACTGAATAAAATGTCATAGTTTCCAAGTTGTAATACACTGTGGTATTGATTTTCTGTGGTTTTACTTGTCTTAAGATAAGATTTTTCCTGGACCTACTATGCTGCCTAGGAAAACAATGCTGTCAAAATCTTAAAACTCTGCCACAGGTATTTTAGCACAAACGTTTGCCAACTTCAACATAATTTTAATACTCATTACTAACATCCTTTGGCAAATTTGTCATGCTTTTTGATCATAAGTACAAACAAAATCAATTCATCACCACACTGATACAAACTGTAGATCATGTCTAACCAAGAAGTAATTGCATAAAAATGATGCCAAAATTCTGCACCCACAAGATGCAGTACAAAGAGAAGCTATACATTATTTATCTAGAAACAAGTAAGTTACAGAGAAATCCACAAACAGTGTCTTTGCTAACATTAAAAACTGCTTTTGGTGAACCGCAAGGAACACCTACTAATCAGCATATAATGGATAAAATGGAAAATAAGCATTTTAATCTATAAACTGGCGGATAATGAACCAGTTGTTGAGCACAAGCGCCCAGCATTAAATATATCCCGTAAAACTGTGGTAAAATATCCCGTAAAACTGTAGTTAATTTTTTATCTTCCGTACTTTTCTGTTCTTTACTTTTTGCTACCTGCGGCGAATTTTGGCTCCTCATTTCTATAGCTTAAATTCTGCCCCTTTCGACTCAGTGGCACTAAAATCAGTACAACTTGATGTTAAGAAGGGAAAATCGATTTGACGTCTGGGTGCTAAAGGTGTTATGATAACAGCGAAATCGATTTTGCCTTCTACAGCATCCACGCGTGCTGATTGAAGTATCTGTACTACCGAATCGAAAATGGAAGGATTGCAGTTGAAAACTGTCCAAGTTGTTCTTTTTGCTCATGGTTCTGCTTATTGTATTAAACAAAATAGAAAATTCCTCCACACTGAACACTGGTGTACTAAGTAGAGTATTTGAAATAAAGTACTGCATAAGAACATTTGAGATTGATTAAAACTTTGTGTGATGTGAAACGTTTAATGTATGAATCAAGGAAAATTGCTGAAAACGCGCACCAAACTGCTCCAAAAACACAACAGTGGAAGGAACTGTGCTTTTCCAACTCATGGAAATGGAAAGAACTATGAGTTTCCATCTCAATCTACGGCAGTAGAGAAAAGAACAAACTTGATGAAATGCGCTATGCGTTTCTTAGCAAAAATGGCAGCAGAGGTTGCAACCATTCCATAGGTCTACTGTACAGTATTACACCAACAATATCCTTGTTTTTTGCAATCAGCTGAATGTTTTTATTACATCTTCATTACTTCATTTCGGAAACCGTAGTACGGTGACTATTCATGGATAGCATATGTGTTATTTAGCCTTTAAAATGAGCAACCACAATTAATTCTGTGAATTTTGCTTGAATTATAAAAAAGAATGGCTGTAATTTCGATGGCTTTTGACAACTTTCTACGAATAAATCCATGGAATAAATGGACATCAACCAAAATGTGTTACCAGAAGTGCTACTTCTCCACCTTTCATCCATGCATTGATATTTCTGAGAAGATCGTCTAAATCCACAATATCCAACACAAACCTCGTTTCATCTTGGCAACAACCTGCAGAGATCAGGCAGGTTCTGAGAGATTTGAAAAACTTTCCAGCTGAAAGTGCATTTGACAATCTTCAAAAGTTCACGACGACACAAATTAATTTTAATTTATCTTCCAACGCGGATCTCTAGTATTTTAACAAATAGATACATTAGCATGGACAGCCCCTGGAGGTATCGGCGCACCCGGCAGTTCTCAACAACCACGTGTGAGCTAGATCTACTCCTAGGAGCGAATAAACTAGGTCAGAGACATGATGAAGCCACTAAATCATTAGCCTGCTTGTAGTTGGGTTATTCCCGCAGTTGTAATCAGAAGAACTTGCCTCGCCAGCTTTTCGTTTGGACGCTTTGATGACGCGTCAAAGCCATCGCAGCTGAAATCTCACTTTTAGAAAAACTGTTTTCAATGTTTCGGAATTTTGTAAAGTTCAAGACCACCCACTTTTTGCGTAAATTTCGCATATGACTTTTCAAAAGCTTCTGAAGAAAAATCATACCACTGAATGTTCCCTCAGGTTCTACCAAGTGCGACTAAGAACACGCCCATATATTTTAAAACAAGTATTAGCAGAAGTCTTTATCGTGAAACTACTTTGCATACAATTGTCAGTAACAGGTGATTGCTGCCTGATATGCGAGCTACTCCAGGCTACAGACATTCCTTGAATTTAGAACAACTGTGAGTTATTACTACAACGAAGTACATCGTTCTTTGCGACATAACATACAGTATATCAGCTGATCTCTATCAAAACTTTTTATGGAAGACAATTTCTTGAAGCTGTTCATACGCCCACGTTTGGAATTCAATTTAAGTTCTTCCAAATGTGTGCAGCTGAATACTTTGATACGTTTTCTTTGAGAGATAGTCGCGTTTACTTTCACCTAACAATGAACTGAGCAGTTAAACTATGTTTTTCTCATTCATATTGGTGATCTCCTATAAAACGAGTCATGTTTTTTCCTCCCTCTGCTTCTCCTCACAAAACTAAGAATACGTCTTTGTCAACCTCTCGCAAAGAAAGGTGTAATATAAGTATTTTTTTTCAAAAACGGCGCAAGGCCCTATGAGCTGCACTGCGAATGAATCCGAAACACGAAACGTATACGCCCAAGTGAAGAAAATGACAGTAGAATCGTTAATGAAAAACTTTTTTCTCAAAAAAAGGCGAAGGCGAAAAGCACTTTGTATGCGTTCTCGTATTTACGAAGAACAAAAAAGAAACACGATCTTATACAGTTGATTAGTTGAATCAGTTGTTAGTGTCTTTGCTCGGTAATGGTTCCTGTTGTGCAACCTCTACAAACCTGCGGGACTCAGAAGACACAGACAATCTACTTCACGTGCCAATTATACTCATCGCAGATTAAAAAGCGCTTCATCAATCAGTTTGCTACACGCTGACTCGTTGCAGCTTACGTACGTATAGTTTCTGGTAAAGATAATTCTTGAAAACTAAATAAGTGGAATGGTCATTGCACGGGTTATGGTTGGTACGTGGTTTTCTGATAACTAACCCTGATTGCCACTCACTTTTCTTTCCTATGTTTTTACCTCACATTTTTGTGGAATTCCTCATTTATCTTCACTGCAACCATCTCAATCTTGCTTTACTTGCTCTTCTATTTCGTATTTTCCGTGGATGATATCAAGATACTTGTGTCTCAACTACATGTCTTAATGCGTACACAACTTGCACAAATGCTTGATGAATATATAAATGTTTATTTTGTTCTGTGTAACAGCGATGTTTGGTTTATCTTGCATTTTCCGTAGTAATAAGTGTGTATAACCTATAACTCCTGCCCCCTGCCCACCAAAGATTTTTCAATAATACACGTTCTTTCCAAATGGTTTTGGCTTTTTTCCACACCACACTATAAAATAGATCTAATTTAAACAAACAGATTGCCGAAAGCATTATTTTTTTATTTAATACACCCTTTCTCGTCGTTTTGCTGGGTTTACTTGAAAAAGGCTTTGGTGCCAGGCTGCATTTTTTTTTGCGTGTTTTACGTTGACTAATAACACAAAAATGTATTTCACCCCCCACAGATTGCAGAAAATGTTAAGCTGTGTTTTTGAATACATTATTTCTCGCCGTTTCAAGCAGATTTGGGTGGGTTTGAGCGATTTGCTTTTCTCTACAATTGAAAAAACAAATAAAAGTAGTTGCATCACAGTTTAAAGTTAACAAACGTGATTTACGTAGCTGACAATGGGAAAAGTCTATGCTTGGACTCATTTGCCTATGATTACTTGCTTTACCTAATGTCATGCGTGGTGTACACTCCCTGCGCTACGCAGCATTACGCAGGGTGGCGCCAAACGTTTATATCGGTTACGGTAAAACTCGACCATCTTGAAACAGGTTGGATTTAATTTACATTCAGTTATTTGTGGAGGTTAATTCTAGGTTTTGCATTCAGCTTATATTTAACTAGAGATGTAATCTGAAGAAATATGAAGTGCAACGCTTTTGAGGTTATTACGCTCGTGATAAGCTGCTGTATAGAGTCATTGAGAACCAAAGATATGCTTAAATTTCAGCTACAGAATTTTCTGGATGCATGTTGTGGCAAGCTCATAAGGCTAGCTTGAAACTTGCGACAGCATAATACTACTAAATTTTGTTGTTGGTTAAAATTAAAAAACGCTTACGTTAATGGGAAGCTTTGCAACTGCGTGCACTGTAGTGTACAGTACATTAAAACATTTTTATTTAATCCAGAAGTGTATACGGTTTGCGCTATTGCCGACTGCATTAGGTTTATTTTTATAAATGACGGCCGCCAGTGAGTTCAAGACATTTTGTGCACTGTTTCTGTTCTGCTTCCACACATGTGTTTGGCTCTTTCTACTGAGTATCCTCATGTAGTAGTCAAAGAAATTTTACGGCCGCCATTACATGTGCACGGCCGCATAATTTTTTCATCAAAGGTCTGATGCTGCCGTACGGTCGCAGGTTGCGCACCACTGATCTAAACGCTACATCTGTTGTTTGCAACTTTTCCCAACGAAGCACTCTTCTGTTTCTTTTGTCAAGCTGCGAAGTTATTATCTTTTCAAAATTAGTTTTTGTTTCTATATTGTTTCGGAAATAAGAATGATGAATTTTCATTTTTACACTTTTTCATATATTGCAGGTTTTCCCACAATGTGAGGTTATAACTAATTTTTCTGTTCTGAGTTGAGAAACACGCGTTGCAAACGTTAAGCTTTGACTATGAAAGACTTTTGAAACTAAAATACCTCGTACACAATTCAATAACCAGTTAAAGTACTGTCTATATTGTCTTTTTTGGTTGTTACGCAGAATTTTGTAACGTTGTTCACTGATTTAGTTATAGGCCGAATTTGAATTTTCAGATGTTCATCTTTTTGGTGTAGCGGGCGCTAGCTTTTTTGCGAGCTTTGAATCTATAACATTCCGAGATTTCAAAGCCCACTGGGCAATATTTCGCCAAATCTGCACCTTACGAGTTCGCAACACTTGCGATTCTGCAGCCTGTTCTGACGAACAGAAATAACTTCACAGACACAAGCAAGGAATCAACGAAAACACTTGTTAGCAGAACAACCAGCTAGCTTCAAGGAAATGGCGATCAATTGTTCAGAGCAGTTTCTGCAGCACTAGAGAAACGAAACTACGAAACACATTACAACTTCAACCAGGAAGCAAAGGAGCAACTGCCGTGGTGATTCCACACAACCGAATTGTCAACAGTAATCAGCAAAATGCAGCAATAGACTTATGGCTTAGCCTATGATGGCAAAGAATTTTGATGAATAAAGTTTGATGAATAAATCACTCTGAATGTAAAAAAGATATCAGGAATAGTTAAGCCTTTGTAGCTGGTGGGCTTCGTTTTATACGACAATTGAAAGTTCTAGATTTGCTGCAAGCTTTCGAGGAATCAGCCGACTGGGCTCTTCTTTCACGACTTTGCATTGAATCAGACTTGTGTATATTTGTTTTCAAGTAGCCACTGCAGTCTCCACAAATCCATGCAGAACAATCTATCAGCAAATTTGATGAGATTATAACAAGCAAAATATTTTAATAGGAAATCCATTTCACCTAAAACTATGCATCCTCAGTTCTGAAAGCTTATTCAAATAGATTCTACTTGAATAATGTTCAAGTGAGTAATCAGGACTGAGGACATTCAATTTAAATGTTATGAACTTCTTTTGCAATAACAGATGATGACATTCTATTTCGAAGTCATAAGCTCATCTTAAAGCAACAGAATCTTAACCTATTTACTGTAACAATCACGAATGTATCTGACAATCTTCATTTTAAATAGAGTTAATACATAAATGAGTAGAGCAGAAGCAGAACTGTCAAATGTGTATATATCCGCAATGAAAACCCGACTTGCAAATTTTTTGTAAATATCTAGGGCAGCGATTCCAAAATGGGTTCCGCGGAACCCTAGGGTTCCATAGACAAGTCTAAAGGGTTACACGAGCTATACTTTCCAGTTTTATGCAAACATTGTTGCAGTCCAGAAAACAAATACATTGCTCTCATTAAGAGGTGCTTGTTTTTGAATTGTTGATGCTTTATGGTTACTTTTATTATACATAATTTTGTTTACAGTACGAAACCTTAATCATGGCAATTTGGGTGACAAAAGCGTTTATGTTTAGTTGGCAGTTCTGGCGGGGTTCCTTGTCCAACTAAAATAAGTTTGCAGTGTTCCGCGGGCAAAAATTTGGGAATCACTGGTCTAGGATGATCTGAAAAATTTAATAGTTCACTGATCGTGGGACCGCTGAGACGGTAAGATTTCATTGGTCCTACTGGCCATGAGTGACAAAAAAATAGGCTCTCTTCAGGGGCGGATCCAGGGGGGCGATCGCCCCAATTGCCCCCCTAAAACCTACGAAAGTAACTTTATTCACCATGATTTTGCACAATTCGGAAAACAGCATTCGCGATATAAGGCTGTGTTTCCTCCCATTGTTTTGTCACAGCAGCGTTGTTAAGTATACTTCATCTTTCTTACAGTATTGGAACTCGTAATGAGACTTGACTGCCAAATATTACTGGAATCGCCCTCACCCTTAACATTACTGACTAGATCCCCCCCTGGCTACCTATGCTCTCTGTGAAGAATGGATCTTATTTGAATTTTAATCACCGTAAAATTATTAGTTAATAACCAAACTGCGTTGCCACTATCATGAGCTTAACTAAAATGTCTAAAATGTAGTTATTTGTTCTCACCTTAATATGAGAAAAAACAACGGGAGGATGACAGGTGCCTTCACGTGGCCCTCCTGTACGACCACCGCTACAAATGTCAACTAAACCTGCGAATACTAGAGCAGTCACTGCTACCGGCGCTGGATGTGTTCGGCATGGGGTGGGTCATAAAACGCCTTTCTCAGTGCGCGGTAGCAGAAATGATGCCGAAGACGACCCACGACCCAACATATTCCAGCTGAACACCGAGGGGCTCACTGCAAACACGATCTCCGTTATTGAGAAGCTATCCTTAAGAACAAGGCTTTCATCATCGTCCTACAGGAAACCCACTGCACGGGTTCTCAACCTTTTCAAGCTGTGGTCCAATTAATAAACAAACAAAGGGTCCATGGCCCACCGACTGTACAACTTCTCCAATGCAACAACTCTCGCCAAATACAAAGCCGAAAGAAAAACAACCAAAATCATAATAACACAACTTGCACAACAATCAATGCGCAGGCCGAGCCTGGTAGGTCAGAAGCAACCCATCTTGCAAATGGTATTCAATTTCAATAGTACAAAGGCTGTGGCCCATCAAAAATTATTCCGTGGCCCACAGGTTGAGAAACCCTGAGATAATGATTCCCAACTTTTCACTAGCTGGGTCAGTCCTGAGCAGGAACCACGGCCTTACCGCGTTTGTCCACGAGCGGTTGGAATGGTCACTGGTCGATCAGTTTTCAGGACAATCAGACTGAGTGGTTCTGCGTAGACGTCGCAGGATACAAGATCATTAACGTCTACAAACCTCCACGTTCGCGATTCACACCAACGGCCATCTTGACGTTCCCACACCCAAGTCTGTATGTTGGTGACTGCCAACATGTCAACTGGGTTACAGCAAAACATCTCCTGATGGTGAGAGCCTGGACTCCTGGGCAACATCCAACAACCTTGAACTGTTATATAACCCAAAGGAACAGCCAGCTTCTTCTCTCACTTCTGGAACGTCAGCACCAACCCAGACCTGGCCTTCGCAAAATTCGGCCAGGACAGCCAACTGCCGGACAGACGTGTTCTAGGAAAATTCTCCCGGTCACAACATCGACCTTCCCTCACAACACCACTGAAGCTCATGGTTCCCTAGCGATCCGGTGAAGCGTTGGAACTTTCACAAGGCTGATTGGAAGCGCTTTTGCCTTCTGACAGATAAATCCGTCGAAAGATTGCCACCTCCGGACACATCAAACATGGATCGGGCATACCAGGATTTTTGTGAGAGCCTGCTATCCGCGGTCAAACAATGTATCCCACGTGGCCGTCGGAAGAACTATGTGCCATGCTGAGACAAAGAGTGCGATGCCCTCTATCGCTCCTTCATCCGAGCCCCAGTGGGGACTGACTCTGATAGAGCCACCTCGTCCCTGGTATCTCGGCTCGGGTAGAAGACGCAGGAGTTATGGGAGGAAAGTGTAAAATCCATCGACTTCTTCCATTCTAACCGCAAGACGTGGGGACCATCAACAAACTTACTGGCAGGTCTGGACGCTCCTCTCCACTGTGCCCGTCTCGGCAAACTCCATCGCCTCGCAACTCGTGAAGAACGGCACACAGGACCGGTGATCGCGAATCAGCCAGGCTGGTCAACAAAGAGCTGTCCGACCAATGGAAGATTCCAACACCAGAGGGTTACAGTATCTCTGAACCCTTTAGGCCGAATTAGCTTGCTTCCGCTTCAGACGCCTGAAGCCAGGAAAGTCCCGGGGACTCGATCCCATCTTCCAGGAGTTCATACTCCACGCCGGGTCGGCTCTCAATTTTTGGGTTTGCGACTTCCTCAATTCCTGCATGCGCCAACTCAAAATTCCAAAGATCTGGAGAAAAGCACTTATAGTTGCGATCCGTAAGCCAAAAAAGCCACTGGGGGACCCAGAGAGCTATCGTCCCATCTCTTCTGTGTGTGTCGGGGTGCTAGAGCAACAACTCTGCAAATAGCCACCCTAGCTAGCCCTGGTGCATTCAACCGCAGGGTACTGCGCGCTTGTCTGGTGCCGCAGTGCCCATACCCGCCTCATTGACCCCGCCATCAAAGACGCCTTGCGAATTGTGACTGGATGCCTGCGTCCTACACCAGTGGACAACCTTCCAATTCTCGCAGGCATCCAACCTGCTGAGCTTCGTCCAATGGAGTCACACTGTCTCTAGCACACCGTGTGATGGAGCTTGGACACCTTCTGCACTTAGCGCTCACCCGTCCATCGAGTGCTGTTGCAGGGCGCCTCAAATCGAGACACCCATTCGTACTCGCCGCACAACATCTCATCAGCTTCTCTGACAACAACAACATGCGTACGGCGCAGTGGGCGGATCACCAATGGAATGCGGAGTGGACGGACAACCTCCACAAGACTCCACATTTTCATCCCCGACACCGGCACCCACTCCTCCGGAATGACCCTCCCAAGAAGAGCCTGGGTCCGGCTGAACCGCCTCCTCACCGGTGTAGGACGTTTGCTCTCCTGCCTGTACAAATGGGTTGTGGCCACCTCTGCGGCCTGTGTGTGTGGCGCAGAATAAAAACACGTCGACCATGTTGTCCTCCAATGTCCAATCCATCGACCTCCCCATGGACTGCATGACCTGACGGTTCTAGACGATGAAACAATCGAATGGCTGCTCAACATCCGTCCCGAGCTCTAGTGCGGCCAAGCAGTGGTTTGAACAACTAGCTCAAGAGAAGAAGAACCTTGAAATGTTTGCATTAGATGTGCAGAACACAACCACAATTTTCGCACAGCCGATGTCATGAATTTGGTACATCCACGGCAAGGGCAAAACGCGCCAGGCAAACTTATGTAATGTAGTCTCAAAACAGAAAACTTATCGGTCATAACGTTTCGAGAAATGTATCTCATCAGTCGCTTTGTCTCATAGGTCCTATATTCCTCCACGTGATTTCTGCAAGCGAGTTTGTTGAAAAAGTGTTTGCTATTTGCGTACGCAGAAATTTTTTTAACCAAACCAACATAGTAAAGTCAAACGATGAAACAAAATGATATTGCAATATTTTCTGCATTCGAGAGAACGCTTCGGCAGTTTTTATGCTGATTCTAATAATCCACATTAAGCACTAGTGTTTTTGTATGCTTTCGAGGAATCGGTCGACTGCCATCTGCTTTCGTCTTTTTGCGATGATTCAAACTTGCACATATGTCTATTCAAGTATGTACTTTCCACGATGGGTG
>JGI24159J19872_10002250_pt1 | contig 22732 bp, 21 predicted proteins | sample Ectturendosymbi4_FD_19872 | JGI IMG/M metagenome (IMG submission 19872) | reverse complement strand
CTTTTCTGCAGCTCGCCCCGCCTTTTTCCGCATCCCGACGGACCGCCTTTTTTGTGCAGCCCGCCGGCCCACCCTTCTGGCTTGTGTGCACTGTGCAGCAGCCCGCCAGCCCGCCGAAAATTCACCTTTTCCATTTGGAAACACGGCCCTCCAGCCCGCCCGGCTCGCCGGCCCTCCAATTGGTGTTATCCGTTTTCTGCTTGTTGAACTAGTTCCCAAAACCGGTCTTGGTTATTATAACTTAAACTTTTATTGGTATAAATCTAAAAGGCACCATGTCTGGAAAACTAAAAACATCTGTAAAGCTGTTTTTAGAGAAATTGAATGAAATTGGATTTAAGGACAGTCTTGAGTTAAGAAGGGATTTAGATCGTAATGTGAAGGTATGTATATTGTTTTGCGTAATTGTTTTCAAAGTCTGAATAATTAGTTGTTAATACTGTAAGATAGAACTCTTTTGAAAAGCAGCTATTTTTTGTTTTGTGTTTTGCTTGTTCTTTGGATTTGCTTTATTTAAAAAATGGATCATAGCAAGTACTACTCAAGATCATCAACAGGCAACCTTACCTTTCCTTACCATAATTACAGGACATTTTCACTTTATGTCATACAGAGTAAAAAATACTTTGCCTTNCTAATTCTTTTATCATCATCATGTTGGGAAGAAACAACTAAACCAGTGGTTTTCAACCTGGGAGTCGTGACCCCCAGACGGATCACGAACCATTTTTGGAAGGGTCACAAGTACATATTTTATGTAAATAGCTTTATTACATTTGTATTATTTGAGTTTTAAATGGAGGTTGTTGGGCTATAGTGGGTTGCTAATTGCTATAATGCAACGGTGCACAACCTGCAGCCGTGCGGCCTTTAATAATGAAATTTGCAACCGTCCACATGTAATTTAAAATATATAAGATCTGGTGGTCGAGCTGGCATATATTGAAGCAAAACAAATGCAAGGCAAGAAAATAGTCGAAACGATGCGTAACAATATGGATGGTGATGTCACAAAGAGTTATAGAATGAGTATGCAATTTGACATCTACCAGATAAAACCTATTCTTTAATTAAATGTATCTCATAAATATAACTCGAACTCATTGGTAGCCGTACTTCATATAAATAAAAATAACTGTCACTGTTATTTTTATTTAAAAATAAAATCCACCATCTGCCAAGTACACCCACCAGCTGCCAAGAATGTCCTCATCATTGCATAAGACACCATCTTGTTCTTTGATGATCTAACAACATTATTATAGAGCAGGGGTGGCCAAACATGTTCTATGTATGAGCCACATATCATAAAAGCCAAGTTACAAAGAGCTGCAACATAAAAATCTAAAAACACTAATTCATTTGCAATCTATGCTCTTATGAAATCATAATTCTTTTTGGAATGACTTGCAATAGTTATACTGCATGGCACACTAGCTATGACAGTGCCATTTTACAAAATTTCTACACTTTGCAAAAGAAATAAAAAATAAAAAACGGACAATTTTTTGGAAAGCTTAAAGAACTGCATGCGGCTCGCGAGCCACAGTTTGGCCACCCCTGTTATACAGCTCCAAAGACCCAGGTTACAAAGAGCCACAACGTTAAAATCTAAAAACACCTTTATTTGCGATCTATACATCTGTGACATAATTCTTTTTGGAACAACTTGCAATTGCAATACTATAGGCTATTGCACACTAGCTACCACAGTACTATTATACAATATTTCCGGCTATGGCACGCCAGCTGCCACTGTACCATTTTACAATATTAAACTTTGCAATAAAAATAAAAAACAAATATATAATTTTTGGTAAGCTCAAAGAGCCACATGCAAAGGTTCGAAGCGCTGCATGCCGCTCATTGCAAGTTTGGCCACCCCTGATAGATCTTTTGTTGCAATCGGAAAGCCTGAGAGTCAAGTGCGCAAAGCTTCACACTGTGGCAGCATCAACAATAGAGATCACATGCCACGATCACTCTATTATTGGTTGTTTGCGCCATGGGTGTTATTCTTCACGCACATGCCGGTCGTTGTAAATCGCACATTCAATGCAACCCAGCAGAGAGGTTGCAACACCGATACTGGATATTTTGCCATGTCCCATGTAATTTTTTCCTTGCCAGTAATTCGAATCTAGTTTTATGTCCAAAATTCTCCTAAGATTTCATTTTCTTTTACAACTTAAAGTCTGCAGACTTCCACACCTCAGCATCCTGTGTCTTCAAAGAAGATTTGGGTTTGTTCTGAAGCAATTATTTGTAGATAATTTTGTTTACTTGCATAGCACCTTTCACCTGTTGGTTCCACCACAGGGCTACTTTTTTGCCACTATTCCCACACCGAGTAATTTTTGTGTGCATACTGAAGTAGTAGATGAAGCTACAGCTGCTTTGAACAGTTGCCACTCCATTTCTGCATCCACTGTGCATTCTGCAAGCTCTTGGAACAAGGACGATACACTTGTTTTCAATGGTTTTTCTTACACCTTTGCTTGCAAAGGCCTTCAACTTCATTTATTTTTATCGTTTGTTGATTGCATGAAATGCGATGAGTTTATTTAATGACAATTGCCTTGGCGGCAGACCAAAGCCTGAATAATGCTTTTTGTTGGGGCGGTTGTGGTGAACGCTCTTGCTCAAAGAAAGCTGCAACAAGTCACTCAGTGGCTGTAGATCAAACACCCAACCTTCTTCTTGGGAGGTGGACACTCTACCACTGAGCTAGTTGCCATGCAGCTTTATTCAATAGGATATCCTAGTCCTGCACGTTTATGTAGGCCCTTTTGATATTTTAATACAGAAGTTGGAGATCATCAGGTGGGGTCAACAGTTTTGCACCCCTTATGACATGAACGTCTAAGAAATCAGTGAGTGATGGTTGACTAAAAGAATATCTTCACCAGGTATACTTGTACGAACCACAGTGTGCTGTTGTAGCAGCACCCTTCTGTTACTTGTGTTAGCATCACCACATTGGTGAATCACACCCTTACGTATCCCACCATCATTCACAACATGTACATTGAAGTCTCCCAAAGCGATTGTAGGCTCGTTAGTTTTAGCCCTTCGCAAGGCAACTAATTTATTCCACAAATTCCAGGTTCAGTTCACTTGAGTTTGTCATGTGAAACTGAATCAAACACAAGGAACAGTCTCACAATATGCATGCCCTTTCTGTCTGTGGTTCCATTGCTAGCTGAGGGCTTACAAGCAAACCCACCCCAGCCTGGGCAAATTTTGTTGGGTCAGTGCCTGAGTACAAGTTCCCACCCATTGTCTAGTTCTACAGTGTTAGATTCATGACCTTTTTTCGAAGAGATGTCAACAACATGCAAGGCATATTGTTTGGCTTCCTCAACCAGTTTGTGCTTTTTCTTGGTGAGTGACGTGATGTTCTGTTTTCTAATTATTATCTTAGGTGAAGATTGCCATTTACCTGTGGCTTTCAAGTCTTCCAGAGTATTCTACGCTGTCGACATTTGCTCCCCAAATGTATAGTGGGTGCAATGTGGGGCCTCCACTTCTGGATAGCTGATACGCGAGAGCATATTATGAATTTTTGGAACAGGAAATTATATTTGGAAATTATACGGAATTGGAAATTATACCGTTGGACAAACTAGTACCATTTGCACAGCAACTTTTGCAATATCAAGGAGCATCAGTGGCGCATCTAGCCTGGAAGAAAGAGGTCTGCTCCGGCAGCTTTTGATATTACTTTTCAACATAAACCACATTTTTTCTTAGACCATAAATCGACCGATGAATTTGAGATGTTGCCAAAGTATCATATTGGCAAAATTCTGTCTATATATACTATATTGGCAATATTGCTCATAAAAGCCACAATATTTGCTCATAAATGCACGGAGTGTTCAGAAACCCAAGTTGCTACTTCATCTCTGATTAATTAACACAAATTCTCTGTACTGTTCATCATGATGTGCAGCCTTCCAACTGCATCGTATGGCGCAATATTTAGACCACTTCACAATCGTCCCAATAAACCACTCTATGTTGTAACATTTGCTTGCAGGTTTTCGTGGTACAAGCAGATGGCTGCCTGTTAACAAATCAGGGCAGTCTACCTGCTGTGGTGATTGACTATCTTAGTGACTCAGGTTTGTGCAGAATTCCATGTTATATGCTTCTTCATCGCACTGAAGCAATGCCTTTCAACTATGGTTTGTGTTGCGAAATATCAGCATTGGTTATCGGCAGCGAAAAATAAAAGCATCAGTATCGGCCCAAAAAAAACCTTACTGATTGAGCTCTACATAAAACCCAATCAAACTTGGCTGGTAGTGTGGCGCAACTTTAATATTTAGAATAGATAGTGGTGTTGATCTCATCGTCAAAACACACAAGGAAAGATTTCCAAGTTATCATTGCTTTCGGTGGAAGTGCATTTATTACATCACAATCGCTGTTTGTTCCTACGAACATGGTGTTGAAAATATATTTAGCTTGTCGAACACTCAGCAAATGTCAGCCATACAGCAGTGAGAGCTTATCTATACATAATACACTCATAAAATCAATCACTGACAATCAGCTACACCATTGCATCTGTGGAGCGCTGTCTATCAAGATGGCGGTGTTATAAATATACTTGCGAAATCACTGCGTAGAAGAATGATAGAGTTGCAAATTGCAATTGTTCTAATGATTTTACATTGTGTAAAAGTGAATTACTCGAAATCAATATAGGACTTCTTGCGCGGCAAACAACATTGTCATTTGCTCATTTTTAAAAAGGCTATTTTCGAAATACAAACGCTTGACGAATATTTTGTTCAGATAATGTGACCACAATTTCTGAGTCTAGAGCTGTCATGCCTTTCAATATGAGAAATTCCTCGTAAAATATAGCTTCACTTGAAATGAACCTGCGTTACTTGGCATGACACTAAGGAAGGCCTGAACTTATTAAATTTTGTGATAACTTAGTAGGTGTAAACGGCAGATAAAATTTAGGCCGAAATTGCAAAACAAAATGATCGTGATTGGAGACTGTGTCCTTTCGCCATGAAGTGAAATATTACAATACAGCTCTGCATGTGCATGGCAGTGTACAAGCTTCTCACAGGTTTCCTTGCTTTGGAGCTGGGGCACTGCCAAAAGAGGAAATTCTGAAACACGAGCGTTCGACGCAATATCAATTTAGAGTGTTCAAAAAAGTGGATTGTTTCATTCCATTGCGCAGGTGATATCTAGACAAGGCAATGACGTTGTTTTTCATAATAGTACTATACAACGTTAGAAGGGAAATGCTGTTGCCTATTTCAAACCAGTCGCATTAGAGACCTGCAGTGACAGTGCTTGATATTTTATCGGCTTTAATACTGAGTACCTGCGATACAAAGGGGCCTGTCATGACAGCCAAACAGATCCCCTGGATACGCCCCTGGGGGAGTACCACAGGAAGGAGTTGCTGTGGGTATATTTGTGTAGGAGATCTTGTATTGAATCTACTGCAAGTGCAGTCATGCGACAATCGCTACACCCGAAAAGGAGTTGGTATGTATTGCCCTATCACTTTTCCTTCTGTGATAGGCAGATGATATTTTTATCCAGATTTTTGTTAAAACCCTTCTTGTTCAGAAGAAGCAAACAGCACCAAAATTGTCTGAAAAAGCAAACAGTATACATGGTTAGTTTTGTTAATTATTCTTTATAGTGTCATCACCATGAAGTGTTTCTGCAAGAATTTTCGACTAAAATTTCTGCAAAAAATATGATGAGCAGAGGTCAACTTTCTGAGTTTGAAAGGTTCTCTCAGGAAAATGATGTTTTGTCACAAGACAAGGTCTCATTGACTTCCTCAAGTCTTAAAACCCGTATATCAGGTACGTGTAAACACTTTGGATTTTTGTATGCCTTTTTATACATTCCAAGCCTGCGTGCTCATGTAGAAGTGAAATGTAATATTTTGTTAAATTTTTAACACAAGTACAGAAGACTATGAATTTTTAACATGATATTGTGAGGAACTGCGGTCTAATTTTGTTTAATCAGCTTGTGTGTATGTTTATTGTTCACTGTCAAGTTGCAGTTTTATCTCAGTTGTGATACAAAGAAGTGTTTTGTGTTCCTAGTGAAATTGGTTTGGCCAGACTATTGCATTGTTACATGAGTTTGTTGAAGCAAAATTAAACAGGCTTGAAATATTCTTCACATGGCTAATGGTGCTATGTCATAAAAGTGTTAATTCAATTCAAGTTTTCTAAGTTCCAGATTTCCAACCCAAATTATTTTATTTGAAAAAAGCACATCCTAACCCTTTAACGACCGCAAAAGCCAATAAATGGGTGTGTACATTTTTGGTTATAACTCGCCAGCTGCTGCAGCTAGAGAGGTGTTCAAACCCTCTACGGATTCAGCAAGTCTAGTAGTACTGAGTCAAAAAAAATTTTTCAGTTTTGGGTTCTCTTGGGGGGGCATCACAAGTGGGGATATTTTCGCATTTTTATGGCCTACTTTACCCAGCCCTGGACGCCCATCAAATGGGCCCACATTTTGGTCAAAGTATTTTTACGAAACTAGGCTATCTTACAAGTTTTTAGAGCCCTTGATTGGCTTTCTAGCATATCTGGATCAAAAATTATGCCACGAAAACGAGAAAGTAGTCAAAAATCCTGCCCCCTAATAAAGGTAACCAGGGTGGAATAACACCCCTTTTGGATATGGCCATAACTCGCTGTTAGAACACGCTAGAGAGCTGTTCAAACCCTCTAAAGATTCGTGAAGACTAGTAGTTTAGACTGGAAAAAGAAATTTTCAGCTTGAGATCATGGGTTTTTTGTTGTTTACATATTGAGAGGATGTTTATGCAAATTTGTTTAAATTTGGATAATGACGTCACTTCCGGGGAGTTGAACCATCCATCAGATTTGGTTACTCGAAGTTTTTTGGATTCTAGGCTTCAATACCAGTCTTTAGAGGGTTTGATGGACTTTCTAGCATTTCTGGTTCAAACGTTATGGCCAAACTTTCGGATTTTACTTAGGGGGATCCCCTGAAATTACTCAGCCATATCCTCAACAATTTGGGGTCTTTTGGCCCTAACTTCGTCACCAGAAACGCTAGGAAGTCGATCTAGGCCTCTAAAGCTTCATATTCCAGCCTAGAATACAACCAAACTTTGAGCCAAAATTTTTGTCCTTTGTGGAGGTGATGGTCATAATGAAACAACCAAAAAGAAGCCAAACCTACCCTTTTTCTAACCCCACCCACTGAAAACCGCGTCCCCAAATCTAAAATGTTTTTTTTTTCAGTGCAACTAGAAGACTTCAAGAGTCTTTCGAGGGCTCATATAGCTCGCTAGCATATTCTAGCGACGAGTTATCGCGAGCTACAGTAGCCGCTAGTGGGAGACTCATGCATTTTCTGATTTTGGGGCCAAAATCTTTTTTTTGGGCCATAACTTTGGTTCCAGACATGCTAGAAGGTCAAGCAAAGGCTTTATCGACGCGGGAGATCATCTAGTTTACAAAAAAAGCTTGATCCAAAATTTTGGCCCATTGGATTGGCGTCCAGGGCCCGTCAAAGTTGGTCAAAAAAACAAAAACACCCCAACTTTGCGAGCCCCTCCCAGGCGAACCCCTCACCCAAATCACAAAATTTTTTTTTAATCACACCAAGAAGACTTGCCATATCCGTAGAGGGTTTGAACAACTCTCTAGCTATAGCGGTTGGCGAGTTATAACCAAAAAAGTACGCGCCCATTTATTGGCTCGCACCGTCGTTAAAGGGCTATAGAAACCTACCCACAAATTAACAAGGATTATAAAAACATTTCTGTGCATTTCTTTACTTACGAACATTTTCTTGTGATTCAGATTGATATGCATTATAGTGTCTTTAAAAGTATTTTGAGTAGTGCAAAAATGTTGATATTAGCATTCAGTTATTGGCAGTGAAAAAGTAAAAATATTTTCTTGGCCTGAAAAAGTCAAATCTGTTGAGCTTTATTCACACACAGATATATAGTATTGCTACATCATGCACAAGCACATGTGCTTCAATTGTGGTCATGGCATTATATTGGATTTTGCCATCTATGACATTTATAAGGTTTGGGAAAAGTGCCATTATTGTTTTTTAGCAATGTTCTAAGGTTATGCCCTAAATCAAGGATGGCCAACCTGTGGCACATGCGCCATAAGTGGCACATTGAATGCTTGGAAGTGGCACATTCCATCATTTTGATGACAACAAAGTAAGCCATTCCTACTCATTAATTTTAGTGATTCCATTTTTCTTGGATGCTCTTTCTAACAATGCTATGTTTCTTTCAGATCAGTCTGGCTTTACAGTAGTTAAAAATATAAATATGGTTTTCCTCGCTGTGGGAATGTAGTCCATTAACTAGCGTTGTGACATTTTAACAACCCCGACGTAACATGATGATTTTAATGTCTTTGAAGAAATTATTGGCTTTGAGCAGGCCTGCAGAACATACGGCCCGCAAAAGCTTTTCTTGCGGCCTGTGAGAGCCTTTTCAATTGTTGAAAATGTTACAAAAGCGTGACCTCGAATAAGTGATTGTCGTTTCCGAACTTCCTCCATACTGCAACAAAATCTCTACATCGAACTGAATAGACTTTTGCGTCCCACGGCACGTTTATGTTGGTAATTTGGCCCTTTGAGCTTATTTGAGTTGTGCAGGCCTGCCTTTGAGTCCTTCCATTGAAAAACAAGAGTATCATACACATTGGAGAACGTAAAGTCATGTCTAGGAAATCAACAATTAGATTTAAGTAAACGTTTCAGTGTATGCACTGATGGAGCACCGTCAATGATTGGTAAAGCTGCTGGAGCTGGAGCCTTGCTGTAAAGGTTGTTTGGTCATCCTCTCCTAAAATCATTGCATTATTTACCAAAATTATCTGTGTGGAAAAGTTTTGAATTTGCAGCATGTTACGGTACCAGTTGTAAAGTGGGTGAACAAAATTAGAGCAAAAGGATTAAACAGAAAACAATTCAGAGAATATTGTGAACTGCTAGTTGAGGAATGTGGTGATCTCATCCTTCACTGTGAGGTGCGTTGGCTTTCTAGAGGACAAGTTCTAAAACGATTTAGGAAACTGAAACAGATTGTGCATGATTTTGTAGAAGAGAAAGATGAGCTGCCCAAGAAAAGGGCCCTTTTGTGCAATGAGAACTGGTTGTTAGATTTAGGATTTTTAACTAATGTTACCAGGTATGTCAGTTACCTCAATTTGAAACTGCAGGGTAAAGACGAACTTTCCTAGCTTCGTAAATGATATCAGTGCATCAACAATACATTCAAGATAAAGTTAAAACTGTTTATCTCTCAGTTAAAAAAGGGAATTTAAAAGAACAAGGTGAATGTGGTGAGAATGTTGTCAACTTTGCAAAATACATTGAAAAAATCAAATTACTACAAGAGATCTGTGATAGTCATTTTAGTGATTTTTCCGAAGAAGACCGCATGCTCGCATTTATAAACCCATTTGCACTTAACATAACATTCTAAGATGCCTAGTAATATGCAAATGGCACTTATTTTAACTAATAGCAAATTCAGTATTGAAAATGAAATTTGATGAACTTTCCTCATTACCAAGTGCGTCGGAAATAATTGGTTTTTGGCGATCATTACATGTGAACATTTTCCATAAATGTGAAACTTTGCCCAGAGTCATGCTTGTTTCTTCAGAACTAAGTTCAAATGCGAGTATGGTAGTTATTTCTTTCAGGCAAATAATCAAAAACAAAGTGAGGTTGCGACCGTCCGATTCCAACTTGAACTGTCTATTGCATTCAGTCATGAATTTAACTCCTAATATTACTGGCTTGGTGAAAGCAGAGTCAAAAGTCACATTAAAGTCATTTATGTTTATTTTGCCTGTGTATAAAATAATTTTATTTAAACTACTAACCGTGTTCATATATTACAATTGCGACACATGTGGTATTCCAGAAACGGTTGAGCATTTTGTCATGCATTGTAGCAAAAACACAGAAGCATGACACACACCATGATGATCCATCCAACGCCTCGATATCAACTCAGACTGGATAACGTTACTGAAAAATACAATAACAATTCCATTTATTATAGCATTTCTCCAACAAACAGGACGAACACTGTAATAAGGATTCACAAATATGTGCTGTGGCACTACAAAACCAAGCAGTTGAAAGTGCCAATAACCCTAATAATAGTAATAATATTAGTACTTTCTGAAGTAAAATTATCAACTAAAACCAAAGTGCTGTGTGAGATCTTTTCCTCTGCAACTGCTACATCTGTCATCATTATTAAACAAATTTGATAATGGTTGTTTATATGTTTTTTATATAAAATAAAGCATATATCTTTCAAATAAAAATACGTTATTATAACTTCAAAATATGTCCATATAACCACATGTTTTAAAGGACTGAAAAGAAGTGAATGTTTGTGTGGCGCATCTGAATTAAATGTGAACAAGATTGGTGCATGGAATTAAAAGGTTGGCCACCCCTGCCCTAAATTTTATGCAGGTTGTCTTGCATCTTGAATTGAGCATTGCTTGTGATGCCTAGATACACTTCATTGTTGCTTGTATTTTTTTATATTAGTTATTTCCTTCCAAAATAATGGCATATGATAGGTCTAGATAAAGCGGTGGTTCTCAAACTGGAGTCCATGGTCCCTTAAGGATCTACAAAGCAAATTAAAGGGACTGCATCATGATTACTGATATGTTACGAATTATGTTTCATATCCAGCATTGATTGTTCCCTTGGATCACTGCTGTGCAATGCTGCTTTGTGATATTGCAAGTAACAAAGCATTGCTTGCTGCTTTGTTATATCACACACAAAGCATTGCTGAATTTTAATCAAGAAAAATTTTTATTTTATGCAAGCACCATGAGGGAAGCACATGCACAGGCTATGTATATGATATGCGCAACCGAAATGATGTTGAGCAGTGCTAAGCCTGAAAAGTTTGTATCATATATGGATTGTTGATGTTTGTGGTCTTCATATTAGAGATAGACCGATATATCAGGCCGATGTTTGGGTTTCACCGATATACAGTATCAGTATTGGCTAAAACGGCTGATTTTATGAGCCTGGGTATGTGTTGACAAAAGACTGTTATATTCCTCACGCATCCAGACAACTTCTACTAGAAAGCACAACAAACCAAGTCAAGACAATTATCTTGCAGTAACACCAGCAGATGTGTTTTCATAAACAAGCAGACAAGATGAACCCATGGAGCATGCATCAGTTGTCACAGCCGAAACAAAAGCATCATCATTAATCAGATTATCCAAAAATCATAGCAAAATATTGAAATTGCTTCAATTTGAAAAACTTTACCTCATAAAACTTGATTTATAAAGTTTTTGAAAAAAAGGTAAGGCATGGAATGCATTATATTTCTGATAATGAATCAAAAAACAAAGTTTTGGAAATATGGATATCAGCTATTGGTCCGTGAATGGCCGATATATCGGTATCGATATCGGCCCAAAAAATCCATATTGATCGATCTCTTCTTCATATAGAGATCAGGCAATATAATGTGCAGTTCACTGCAATTCCACATTCAGTCAAATGAAGGCCTATGCCATTATTTTAATAGCATAGTCAGTTTATGATGTCACAACCAGTTCGAGACCATTGGCAGATTTTGCCATGTAATCTGTGAAAATATTTTTGGCAAAGATCAGGCTGAGTGTTTTAGTTCATGAATTATATTTTGGCTATGACATTTAGCCTTTGTTTTACAGAATTTGGGGTAACGTTTTCAGTTAAAGGTAATTTAAGGATGTCTCTGCCTCCAAAAAAGAAATTAAGATGTAACAATTATATGCGCAATTTGAGTTTCCTGTGGTAAGTTCTGTTCTGTGCTCCAAATTCTTGGCAAATCTTGCACTAAAGCCCAGCAAGTAACATAAAGACACTTAGAAACAAACTATCCTAATTCAAGAAATGAAGGTGCAGACATCTTAAAATGTGCTAAAAATTTAATGAAATCCAAGCTTCATAGTCAAGAGATTTTTGGAAGATAAATGCAACTGGGTTAAAAACCTAGATTTCAAGAAAATAGCTGCTGCCAAAAGCCACATAATATTGCAGAACAATTGATCCTTGGCTCAACTGCTAAGTTATCAAGCATGCTGAGAAATTCTATACTTCAGATGCTTAAATATGTCTACATGTTGCAAGACATAGCTAGTAGATGAATAATTGAAATGTGTGCAAAGAATTTTTGTACTATGAATAGAAACACCATTTTTTGAAGAACCAAAACCAGGAATGCACAAACAATTGTGTGATGGTGGATATCTCATGTGCCTGTTGTGTTGGGTGACATTCAAATCTGTGAATTCTGTCACTCTTGTGCTGCAAGGAAAATATATCAATGTGATTGGCTGTCATAAAAAAATTAACTGCTTTCAAAATGTGCCTCACACTTGGCATTCCAAGTTAGACAACAAAATCTTTTCTCTATTTCCATATTATATAAACACATATCTTGGCAAAAATAAACTTTGCATGAACGATGATATTCTATCCTTGAAGTCATGGAACAATACATTTCCATTCTTGGTCCTAAAGGGTTTTGATAAGCACTGTCATTTCATCAACAACCTATTTACATCACTATTAGTGATTTAATGAATGGGGTGGAAAATGTATTTTCTGTGAAATATGTTGCAGTGATTTTTGGATTGAAATAGCTTAGTCCTATCCTGATGTCCTAAAGGTGGCACTGAAAGTGATCATTACATTTCCAATAACCTATGAGAGTAAGACAAATTATTCTACACTAATCGCTATCACAAAAAAATTCTAAAATAGGTTGGGGGTGGCAAACGATATGAGAATAGCACTGTCGAAAACAGAACCCAAGATAGAAGATTTGGTGGAAACCAAACAGGTGCTACACCTGTCCTATTGAAATGTACTATAATTACATGCATTAAATATATGGTCAAACAACTTTTTTGATATTGTTTGCTGTCTGTTTAGTAGTGTATCATGAGTCATCAAAATTTTTTCAAGGGAGGCCAATACACAAAATTTTTTAAAAATCTTAAAAACCACTGATTTAAAATTTCTTTAGAGCATTAAGATCATAATAAATGAATAGATCTATGTTTTCAGATGCTGAGGAAGAGCTTGTCTCTCTAACAGAGCAGCTTAATGCTGCCCGACTTTACAAATCATCACTAAAGCAAAAGCTTGGGCTATTAGAAGAAGTACATAAAGAAACTTGTCATCATCAAAATTTTTTGCAAGCTGTTCTGGTCTCCTCACGAAGAGATCTTGAGAAACATAAGTCACATGATCAAATGATGGTTGACAAGGTACGTAAGTAAAATATAAGAAATAATTATTAAATGTTTCAAAGATTATATTTCTGTCAATATGGGATATTGTCCACATGCTTAAAATAATAAAGGGTATCAGGAATAGGCATGGTTGTAATATAAAGTTTAAAATACATCATAAATATTAATGCATGAAATATTGCAGCATTAAGTTTAAAATGAATTTGATTTCTAAATATCAGTTCAATTTTTTTTCACACTTTAAGAGCCGGGCTACGATATATTCGTACTTTGAAATCGGTCTAAAACCAGCAGTTGTCAGTTGCCTTACCAACGCCATGCCTCCTCCGCCGATTGCGCTAGAGAGCTGTTCAAACCCTCAAACAGATCGGCCAGTCTTCTGGTCTGCACTCGAAAAAAATTTTTTTGGTCAGCGTTGCAGATTTTTTGTGAGTGACGTCATAAGTGAAGTAGTTTTGGGGCCATTTTGGCTCATGTTGCCTGGCCTCGGGCCCAACTGCTAGGCCAAAGTATTTCAAGGAAGATGTTATTGGAAACTAGGCTCGAGTCCGAGTCTTTTGAGCCTTTGATCGACTTTCTAGTGTTTCTGGTTCGAAAGTTATGATCTTAAATAAACAAATTAATTAATTGTGTAATTAACTAATTAGTCAAATATTTTTATGAACTTAGATGATAACTTTTGAACACGAAACCCCAGAAGGTCATCCAAAGTATCAAAAGACTCAGATTGTAGCCTAGTTTCCAATAAAAACTTCAGCGAAATACTACCATTTAACAGTTGGCGCCCAGGGCCTGGTGAAGGTGGCCTAAAAGTCCTCCACTTATGATGTCACTCACAAAAAAATCGCACGCCCCAACCAACTCTAAATTTTGTGTGACTGCCCTATTTTTGATCACTTCTTGCAGGCAACTTGGCATGCTATCAGTGAGTCTGTAGCAATAATCTGGTGAGATCTCCCTTTGAGCCCAACATCTTTGATAGTAGTATGAACAGCTCCAAACCTCAAGCAGTGCTGTTCAGAAACTTTGTATTCGTTATATACCACAAATTTTCTGTGGGATTCTGTTTGGAACAAATGTTGTTTCGATGAAATGAAGCAGCATCATGAATAACGACTTGGCTATTATGAACTCATATGTGGAGTTCAAGCTTATGCATTAGTAGTTTAGCATATTTTTCAACATTTTAGGTAGTTCCTGTTGGCAAAAAGTAAAGTCCAGCTGTTCCCCTGGAGGACATTGCTCCCAAACCATTTGGCTGGGGAGGTGTTTTACAGTTGATGTGGTGTACTTTTTTTTTTATTGTACCTTTTTCAAACTGGCTTCCAAACACAATATTTTTGAACAGAAAGCTGTTTTACTGAAGACTCATGCTAAAAAGTGCATTTTTCCACATCTCTGTGCCCCTGTCAACGTGCATAGTGGTGAAGGCCAAACGTTTCTTTTTAATTGCTTCAGTGAAACACAGTTTGTGCCAGCTTGTGTGATTTGACTCCAAAATGCAGAAACAACCTGTGAAATACTGCATCTGTTTCTGTTAACTTTGCTCAGAGTTTTTCCCTTTTTCCTGAAACTCATTGGAGAGAGACTAACCAACCTATGCATACACATCAGGCAATCTTCCCTGCTACTGTAAATCCTCAACCAGACCATTTTCTTATCTTAAAGACCTTTGTTTTGGTATTTCACGAGTGCATTGTGTACAGCTATTTTGCTAACCTAGATTTTCTGTGCCATCTCACATCCTGGCAATTCTAAATTACTTAACACTTTGAGAGCTGTCCTATGATATATTCGTACCTAGATTTCGGCCTAAAACCAGCAGTTTTCGNTTGCCTTACCAACGCCATAGCTCCTCCGCTGATTGCGCTAGAGAGCTGTTCANNGGCTCAAACGGATCGGCCAGTCTTCTAGTCTNCACTCAAAAAATTTTTTTTTGGTTGGGGGTTGCAGATTTTTTGTGAGTGAACACTGGCACTGTATTACAAGACTTGCCGTGTCTTTTGAGCTTTTGACCAGGTCGATAGTGCTTACCGGACCGGAGAAATTCCCACGCAGAGCCAAGTGTGTTTTGATGTTTTTTCTCAAATCCCCAATTTTGGCCGGACGCCAAAGTGTTAAGCTTATAATGTGAGCCTGTTTTTCTGCACTGAGATATTTAAAAAATCAAGGCATCCAGTTGTGAAAGCACCTCTCAATTTTTAAGGGCTATTTGTTGTCTCATAACTAGGGCAACCAAAAGTCAATAAAGTCAAAATTTTTTCGCCTCTTTCAAAACGTATGAAACGTCCACAAACCCAATTTCAAGCTGATACCATGAGCGATTCCAAAGTTATTAGGTCAAACAAAAGTCAAAATTTATCATCAGGTCAAATTACCGTTAGGTCAAAATTTCTTGCAGCACAGACTTTTTTCTCTTTATCGAAATTTTATTAAAGCTACAACAACAGATAATAATACGCTTTTGCAAGTTTAGTTGAAATTTTGGCATAATACTGGATTTTTTGCGACTTCTGACATAATAATGTTGTTTTGCCTGCTATTGGACCAATTAAAGTATGCTAGGCATGGTAGTACGTGATGCTGAAGTTATAACAATCTAAAACCTTCTCAGTGACTTCAGGAGATTTATTGACACTCGATATTTCTCTTGTGCGTTTGGATTGATTTTTGTCTATGGTTTGTTAACTCTAGTTTCGTTGGGTCTTTGACATTTTTGATATTTGTTTCATTTCAACAGAAAAAAGATATTTAACCTATCACTTTGATGCTTTGTATTCGGCGTTTCAATTGCAAAGGCAGGAAATTGATAGGTCAAAATAAAGTCAAAATTTTTCATTTTCAATTGTAAAGTCAAAATTTTAAGTTTTTAGGTCAAAAAATTGGTTGCCCTACTCATAAGACTTAATTATGTTACTGGGTTGCAGAAGAATTGCTTTTTGCCAGTGCTCTTTCATTACCTTTTCTGTAAATTGATGACAACCAGACAATTTTAGGCAAAATCAGATATATAAAATCAATGGTGCCAAAATAGATTTCAAGGTCTCCTTAAACTTTTATCTCAGGCTATGGATTTATAATTGTTTTTAATTTGTGCAACAGCTAGTTTGCTGTTTGTTGTGATGATTGACATGTGTCCACTATAGATCCTGTTATAATGAGACAATTTGTTTAATTCCTTTCTCTGATTGCTTTTGCAGTTTGTTGAGGAAGTGACCAACACCACTCAGAACCTATCTAGTCTTTTAGCGGGATATGAGGTCAGTATGATTTTTTTTGTTGCAAGCCCTTTTGCTTGTAACTCTTTAAGTTGTTGACCTAAACACCACTTAAATCTTCAGGAGAGTGAATCGCGACCAGACCTATTGTTAAGACTGGACTTGGATTCATATTTTTTGGCTGAAAACGACTTTTTCACACAACTGAAGAGATATACAAAATCCCAGTTCATTGAGGTATGAATCCAGCTTACTTGATTTTCCCAACACTTGCATGCTGGTAACTTCTGAGGTTTACTTTAATATCCACCAGGCTTCTATTTGGATGGATGAAACACTGGACCAGTCACTCCAGCTTCTCAACCTTACAGACACACAGCTTTTTGAAGATGAACCTGAAGAAGTGAAAAATAAGATCACTTTTGACCTCAAGTGTGCTGCATATAGGTGGCTAATGAGTTTGAAACTGTACAAGAATTAATAAGTATCAATATTTAACAATATTCTCTGTATTTTGTGCATGCTTTACAAAAGCATTTTTAGTAAGTTCGGATTTCTGTGCGTGCTATCAGGTGTACATATATTTGCTGCTTTATGACGCTCAGTCATAAATGATGATGTTCTTATGATTTATGATGGTGTTCTTATGATATATTATCGAAAGTCAATTTCTTCAACGAGTATATTACACCAGCTACTGACCTCCCGAGGGCAAACCTTACAGTATAAAGGAAACAGTTACTAAAAGTCTGTTGTTCTGATCATAAGGTTAAATACAGTTAATGCGTTTGCATGATTAATAGAAACAAAGCGCGTTGTAAGCAAGTTCAAGCCTGCCCCGGTAGTTAGTACGTTCTCTTCTGTCTCCCTTGTGTTTGGGGATGGTCACCTCAGTTTGTCATTCGTTCGATGCCCTTCCAGAACACCAGGCCACTTGAGCCACGCAAGTAAGCCCAAGAACTCCTTGATTCGAGGATTTGAGCATTTCAGATCGGATTTCATCGCAACCTGCAGCCTTCGGTGTAATGATATCTAGGGAGACTTCGGCTGCAGTGGTGGCATTTTACTCCCTCCAAGGATGTCATTATCATTGCTAAATAAGACATCATTTTGATATTTGATGGATCTTGCAGTATGAGATCTTTTGTCGCGGAGACGCCGGTCTGTTCTTCGTTTGAAACATCGCAGCCTTGTGTTGTGGAAATTAACTCATGGTGAAGCCCCGGCTTTCCGTCAATGGCATTTTCAAATGAAGAAACTACGAAGTGTGAAATATTATTGCATTACTTGCTTTGCAGCTACTCTCGCCGGAAGCAGATGCTGCTGAAAGCCAAAGTCTCCCTCGCCAGCGCTACTGCCAGAGTCAAGCTTCTGGACAACCGGCTAAAATTTTACGGATCATCCAGTGGTTTATATTCTCCACAGCAATGGTATTCTTCAGTTGGTTAGCTTTCTTAGTTTCTTCAACAGCTAAGTAACATTTTCCTGCAAGTCCTCCGCTGACCACACTTCAGTTTGGCCTTTGTTGAGTATTCGTTTGAGCGTAGCTTGAATTTTCATCATCTGGAGGCGGATCTTTGTAGAAGACTTTCACTCGAAACGCTCTGATTGCCAGGTTTATTGGTTGACTGTTGTTTTCGGGTCTTGTTTACTTGAAACCCAGCCCAACGGCGCCATTCACGTATTTGACAACCTTGGCAGGTTGTCTTCTTCCAAGGCATGTTTTTGTATCGAAAAGGGTATTATACTTATTATTTAATCCAGTTAGTTTGGAGCTTGTGGACGATTTGGTGCTGCCAGCATCTTTTCAACAGGGCCTCCCACATGTAGTTCATCGGTTTTCTGCTCCGTGCGACCAAGCGGGTATGAAAATCAGCACTGGACAGATTGCTGTTTTTTTAGCTGAGGCATATCGGTCATTTGTCCCGCGATACTATTAAAACCCGCCATGATAGCATTCACTAGTATGTCGAGTCCTAGGGCTGCTGCCCCTGCAACCCTCCCCAGAGGAAAAGTGGGCACGAAAATGAATGAATGTATAGTTGAACTCTGGTATTATCAACACTTAACGGACATATTGAGGTATATTGGTTATTATTATTCATATTTTATTTGATTTTCGGGGAAATAACGTGATTTTTGTGATGCCATACACACGTATATATGTACAGTACATACTTTTTTTTGTCATCGCTTACTCTACTTTTTGTTTCGAGTGTTTTCTCGTTGGTGGTAAATAAGACCTCTGCTTGGGAGTCTCGGAAATACATCTGTCTTGCGTGTTAGACGGAAATCTAAGATTCATGATTCTTTCCTATACAGGAGCTTAGAAAACTTGCGTCGTGGCATCGAGGCCGTGCAAAAGCAAACGAATCAATTAAGGAGCGAACATCTTCCGCACCTTATTTCAAGGAGTTTGCCGCTGCAACAAACGCACATGCTCACTGGAGACTGCTACAAAAAGCTTGCCAAGCGAAAGTATTACTCGAAGATGCAAAAAAAGGTGTCGTTTTCGCAAGCCTCTTCGTGCTTGGCACCTCGTAGCCATTTACAGCAAATAGCTTATTTTTATTTCTTTTCCTACGCAGCTGATATCGTTCCTCACGAAGCAGTGCTCACGTCTTAGCTTGCTGTGGATGCTTTTGGAGATCGAGCACACGAAAAGCCAAGTTACTGCTCGAATGGCTGACAAAGTTTGTGAACATGTTTCGCTCTTCAGTGACTCTGCGCGCGCCCAGGCTCGAGTTCTGCAAGCGCACGCGACGATTGGAGACAAAGACCCGAAAGCAGTGATCGCCAATCGCGATTATGTTTTGCTGGCAATCCATGAGATACTAGGTTAGTAAGATGATACTGAGTGGAGTTTTTCTTCACGATCGCAGCATTTTTTAAGTATTTTGCGTCAAAAGCCCGTTGCTGGCAAAAGTTTTTAAACTGCTTTGCACTTGGTTTTCTTTTTGAATGAAAAAGCTTGTTTACTTTTGTATCTGACGTCCACGTTGGCGTAGGTTAACAACTCTGTATAGACGGGAATGATTGAACTCTACGTAACAGAAGTGCACCTGAAGCCATTCCCGTATTTGATAACTGGGCGGTATATTGAACATGAAGTTGGTCGACGTAGTTCAAGACAGCTTTGCTCCGAAGCAGATCAGGGACACTCAGGGTTGCCAGATGAAAATTTCAATAAAAAGCCAAATGGTGCTAAAAAGAGGTCAGAAAAAGGCTCGACTGATTGTTTAACGCAATGTTTTCCAAAGTGGGGTAAAGTACACCCTGGGGCTAATATGCGATTCTTCGAGGGTAACGCGTAACCAAAACCACAATGTTGTTCTGGATTGTTCTTTTTACGACGACACCTTAATTTGCGTAACGGTTCGAACAAGTTTGGGAACCCCTGAGGTATAAAAGGCGAGAAAAAAGACAAACTATAATTGAGGTATTGTCATTCCTTTGTCACAAAGAAACACTTAAATTACAAGAATGTCATAAGAAATTTTCTTCGAAATTCAGATTAAGTCTTGCTTGGCATCGTACTGGAGCTCATTACTGATGCTTCTCTGACTTTTGTGAGATTGCACAGTTTGGGTGCAGTGTGCCGCAGTTTCCATACTGGTCCATCGGCAGCTTTCTGCACCCATGCGAAAGTCATCTCCCATCCACTCATGCACTCACGATCAGAATCATAAGAGCACTTCCTCGACGCCATTGTCGCATTTCTATCGCCGAGCCTACTTTGAGCTTACAACACAATACACGCTACGCAGTGCAGTAGTGCACACAATTCCTGTGGTTACGCAAAAACTTTATTTCGAAACTCGCATCTCTCAAATATTACTAACATCAGAACGCGAGCGTCGGTCTAATTTAGAATTTATCACAAAAATTTTGCAAATATGCTATCAAAACAGATGGAATAGTAGGCCTACTATTTTCCTTCAGAGGAACCTATTTCAGCCTAAAAAAGCCAAACGAATTTTTTATGCCAACCAACTTGAAACGAGGCCAGATTGATGAAATTTGGCCTCAAAAGGCCAATCTGGCAATCCTGGGGACACTTGGACATACTGTCCGGACGAAAACCACAACGACGCCTTGTTTTTTCGGTAAATGTTGCAGTATAAACCAGAAATAGGTTGTCACTTACCGGCAAAACCACAAAACCGAACAAAGTTTCTTCGAATTTTTACTGAGTTCTTCAGGCGCTTTATGCGGTGCAGGGTCCGTTAAACTCAATGCGCTCCGTTCAGGCGGCAGCTCGTGCTGCTGTGGATCAAACTACTGCGATTAATGAACAGTGATTGCGTGTCCAAGAACGAAACCTGTGAGGTGCGAGTTGTCAGCATGCAAGACGTAATTTGAAGAACGTTTGTGGAACAGGACAGTAGCCACAACTTCTCATGATGCAGGTCTGATTGCTATCCCGTAACACACCACGTTTCACGATCGTTGTATTTTTTCGTGACATCATGCACTTGCAAGGTATTCTAGCGCTCTGTAGACTAAGGTTTTGCAGCAACCGTAGTTTAATCTGATGAAGCACTGCGAAACTTTGCGACATCTCATGAAGCTAAATGCTGCACTTTAGCTCATCGCAGTTAGTGTTAAGTGTTAGAAAAGTTGTTGCAGGAAAAGCTTGGTTGGACAGGCGCCAGTGGTTAAGTCTGCAGGACAAGACCGACTCATTTCTGCGTTTGTGCAGTTTGAGCGCAATTATTTTTCCGAAGTTTCGCTGGTGTGCGGTTGGACGCTTTCGACTTACGCGATGCAGGAGCAGATAAAGCTTTTGTCTCTCGCGTTTTTCCAATGTGGTCTCACAGTACAAAGGAGAATTGGAAAGTGTGCAGTCGTTGTTTTGATATTTTTTATTGAAAGTTTAACTGGTTTTGCTTGTGTAAATTCAACCTTCAGCAAAACCAAAATTTTGCTCATAGGCCCTGTTTTTGGATTCCGAAAGACATGTTGAGCATTCCCCTGAAAACTTCATGTGAAAGATTTTAGATGGTGGGTTGCATCCTCGTGTGAAGCAATCCTTCTTTCCATCGAAATTTTGTACAACATGTAGTCGTCCATACGCTCCTCACAAAAATTCGGCTTAAAAGTTTCATATCACCAAACGAAACCCAGAAGTGTGAGTCGAACGATACATTTATGGTTCTTTCTGCGGTCACAGCTGTTGTGGGTGTGTTTGTCGATGTTCAGTTGACAATAATTGTAAGTTTTCTTGCAGTGCCAAGTTCACCACGGCGTTCCATTCTCCACACGTTCGAATCGGTGGAAAAGGCATCTAATAAATTGAACGAAAACGTCAAAGTTTGGGAAAATGAAAATGGCCAAGATCGTCGTGAGAAGTATCCTGAGTTGTATGCCTTGTAAGCATGTGTTTGCACCCATACTTCTAGTTAATATCGCAGGCCTTGAAAAATGACTGCTGCACAAGACAACCACGATTATAGTCAGAAATAAATGTGTTGGCGCAACAACCAGCCGCTCAAAAGAACGTGATAAGCCACAAGATTATCCAAAATGCCGTCTTTTGTTTTAAAAAATATTTAATGTTGTTTATAAAAAAAACAAAAACGATGTGGATTAACTTTGCTCCTGGGCGTTTTTTTAAACAAAAGGATATGTACAACATGCGTCTAATGGTGAGTAAAACCAACTTTTTGTGCGCATGAAGACCATGTCTGTTATTTACCATGTTTCTTTACATTGTTTAACCCGTATTAGCTATTGACGAAGCAATTTTAGTGACTCAAGTAAACAACTTGAACCAAGTAAGGCAGCATTCTCGAAACGGAGAGAGACGTGATCCCGTGCACGCGATTTCCTCGTCGAGAGAGATGACTTTGGTCATCATAAAACAAACCCACTACTATTTTTAAAAATCGTTCCCCGGAAAGGTTTTCTATCCGTTCCAAAGTCAGTAAATGTCGGGAAACGGCTGCATACTTACCATCAATGTTCAGTTATCAAACGCGTGTCAGCAGTGCCGTGTGAAAGGCTGTTGGCCCCCCAAAAAATCCAGATGGGGCCCTTTAATATCAGCAAGCATTTAGGCAGATGCGTACTTTTTCCAGCCTGTTGCAAATTAGCCCCCTGATAGCCAGTCTCAATGTAATCAACTTGGTGCTTTCACCAAAAGCTGATAGGTGGAAGCAGTGCGTAGAACTAACTGCT